>Ga0207756_100499_pt1 | contig 12639 bp, 12 predicted proteins | sample A23M1SouthBayCA_FD_187748 | JGI IMG/M metagenome (GOLD analysis project Ga0207756, IMG submission 187748) | Aerobic enrichment media microbial communities from Eden Landing Ponds, California, USA - A23 M1 (3) (SPAdes) | ecosystem: Environmental > Aquatic > Marine > Unclassified | place...
ATCTCGGGCAGGCCGAACGTGGAGACGCTGTCACCGAGGCCGAACACGAGCGCGACGAACCCGATGAACAGCACGAGGCTCGCGACGTTCGTGTACACGAACATCTTGATGGCAGCGTACTTCCGGCGCGGGCCGCCCCACACGCCGATGAGCAGGTACATCGGGATGAGGACGGCCTCCCAGAACACGAACCACACGAAGAAGTCCAGCGCCGTGAACACGCCGAGCAGCGACGCCTCGAGGAACAGCACGAGCCCGTAGAACTGGCTCTGCCGTTCGTCGATCGGCGTCCACGCGCTCACGAGCGCGAGCGTCGTGAGCACGGTCGTCAGCACGACCAGTGGCATCGCGACGCCGTCGACGCCGACGAACCACTGGAGCGTGATGCCGCCGAGGTCGAACCACTCGACCTGACTCATGTACCCGATGGCGGACTCCCCGTCCACCAGGGCGTTCCCGGCCGGCTCGAACCCACTCCACAGCACCAGGCTGCCTGCGAGCGGCAACAGACTCAGCGCTGTCGCCAGCTTCGCGGCGTACCGGTCGGGGGAGACGAGCACGGCGAACGATGCGACCAGTGTCACCGCGATGAGTAATTCGATTGTTCCGTCGATCATCTAGAACCACCCTCCCGTGACCGCCATCGCGATCACCAGCACCAGGAAGCCCAGCGTGAGCAGGAGCGCGTAGTTCGTGACCAGCCCGGTCTGCACGCGCTTGATGCGCCGGCCCGAGAACAGGCTGACGCTCGACACGCCGTTGACGGCGCCGTCGATGACGCCCTGGTCGAACCGGTCGGCGGCCTTCGCGAGCGGCATGGTGACGCGCTCGGCGAGGAACACCTGGAACTCGTCCTGGTAGTAGTTGTTGTACAGCACGTCCTTCGCCGCACCGAGCTTCTCGGTGTGTTCGACGGGCTCGGGCACCGCGTACAGGCGGTACGCGAGCAGCGACCCGAACAGCGCGAGCGCGAGGGAGACGGCCGCCGACACGAGCACCGTTCCGATCTCGCCGAGCGGCGTCGCCCCCTTGATGGCCGCGGCCTCGTAGAGGAGACTCCCCGAGCCGTCCGTGTAGTAGTGGACGGACGTCGCTTCGAGGGGCCCGTCGAGCCACGCGTGCAGGAAGTCGATGCCCGCACCGCCCAGGAGCTTGTCCACCGGGACCATGTTCACGAACCCGGCGGTCGCGGCGAGCGCACCGAGCACCACGAGCGGGCCCTTGACGTTCCAGCGAACGCCGTGCGGGTCCCTCGCCGTGTCCGACCGCGGTTCGCCGTGGAACGTCAGGAACACCATGCGGAACGTGTAGAAGCCGGTGAACACGACCGCGAGCAGCCCGAACGCGTACGCGACGAGCAGGAGCGTTCCCTGCGTGCCGGCGGTCCCCAGGCCGTGGATGAGGGCTTCGTACAGCACCTCGTCCTTCGACCAGAACCCGGAGAACGGCACGATGCCCGCGAGCGCGAGCGACCCGAACAGGAACGTCCAGTACGTCACCGGCATCTTGTCCTTCAGGCCACCCATGTCCCACATGTCCTCGTTGTGGTGCATCGCGATGATGACCGACCCGGCACCGAGGAACAGGAGCGCCTTGAAGAACGCGTGGGTCATCAGGTGGAAAGTCGCCGCGACGTACCCACCGGCGCCGAGTGCGAGCATCATGTACCCGTACTGGCTGATGGTGGAGTACGCGAGCACCTGCTTGATCTCGCGCTTCACGACGCCCATCGTCGCCGCGAACAGCGCCGTGAACCCGCCGACGAGCGCGATGATGCCCAGTGCGGTCGGGGAGAGCAGGTAGAACCCGTACATGCGGGCGACGAGGAACACGCCGGCCGCGACCATCGTCGCCGCGTGGATGAGCGCCGAAACCGGCGTCGGGCCCTCCATGGCGTCCGGCAGCCACGTGTGCAGCGGGAACTGCGCGGACTTCCCGACGACGCCACCGAGCACGAGCAGCCCGAGTATCGTGAACCACAGCTGCGGGTCCATCCCCGCTGGCATGACCGCCGTCGCGGAGCCCTCGGTCACGCCGAGGACCTTCGCGGCCTCGACGGGGAACGCCGCCGCGGCCGCGTCGCCCGCGACCGCGAACCGGCTGGTGCCGAACGTCGCGATGATACCGACCACGCCGATGAGGAAGAAGTAGTCCCCGAACCGCGTCACGAGGAACGCCTTCTTCGCCGCACTCGGCGGTCCGTCCTCCCGGAACCAGAACCCGATGAGGAGGAACGAACAGAGGCCGACGAGCTCGAAGAACATGAACGCCATGAGGAGGTTGTCCGCCATGACGAAACTGAGCATCGAGAACGTGAACAGGCCGAGGCCGGCGTAGTACCGCGGCAGCCCCGTCTCGCCCTCGTCGTTCATGTACCCGAGACTGAACACGTGCACGAGCAAGGCGATGAGGCTCACGATGACGAGCATCATCGCCGAGAGCGGATCGAGCAGTAGCCCGAAGTGCAGGTTGATGTCCCCGAGCGCGTTCCCCGCGTCGAGGATCGTCCACGTGTGGATGTCTTGCACGTACGCACTGCCACCGGAGACCGTGACGAACACCCAGAGCGACGCCAGCAGCGACCCCGCGGTCGCGAGAATCCCGGCGAACGCGCCGCCCTTGGGCATCCGGTCGCCGAACGCCAGCGCGATCAGGAACGATACGAACGGGAGCGCCGCGATAGCGGGCGCGAACTGGAACGCGAACGGTGTAGTTCCTGCCATCTTACCACCTCATCCCCGCTGCGTCGGTCACGTCCACGTCCCCGAAGTTCCGGTAGAGGACGAGGATGATGCCGATGCCGACGGCGACCTCCGCGGCCGCCAGCGCCATCGTGAACAGTGCGAACGTCTGCCCCGTGAGGTTCCCCCACTGCAGGCTGAACGCGACGAAGTTGATGTTCGCCGCGTTCAGCATGAGCTCGACGCTCATCAGGAACATCAGCGCGTTCTTGCGCGTGAGGATACCGGCGAGCCCGATGCAGAACAGGCCCGCGGACAGCACCAGGTAGTACTCCGTCGGCACCGCCATCAGGCGTCACCTCCGTCGGGCGAATCGACTGCCCCGATGCTATCGTCGGCCGCGTCGTCCTCGTCGGTGCCGCCGTCGGCCGCCACCGCACCGCTGACGCTCGCGTCCTCCGCCGTGGAGAACAGCGAGACGACGGTTCCGACCTCCTCGCGTCGCGCGAGCGTTATCGCACCGACGAGCGCCGCGACGAGCACGAGGTCGATCATCTCGAACACCGCGAGGAAGTTCTCGCTCTGGAGGTCCGCGGGCATCTGATCGGTCAGCCCGAACATCGCGTACCCGATCGTTTCCGTCACGCTCACCGAGTCGCTCACGACGCCGTACGTCTGCCCGCCCGCGAACACGACCGACGCGTTCACGCCCGTGTCGTTCGCGAGCGTCGTCGACTCGTTCCCGCCCTCGGCCTCGACGACCGCGACCGTCGAGCCGTTCACGGACTGCACGCTCGCGTTCGCCGTCAGGTCACCGCTCCCGAGGGACTCGTTCGCGACCTCCGCGCTCTGCGGGAAGCCGGCAGCGTCCCCGACCGGCGCGCCGAGGAACACCGCCGCCATCACCACGAACAGGCCGACCGCCGCCACCGCCGGCAGCAGGCCGCCCGTGTCGCCGCGTAACTCCGGTCTCGTCGTCATGTCTGTACCACCCCTTCGTCGTCGCCGCCTTCGCGCGTCAGCATCACGGCGAACGTGATGAGGATGAGAACCCCGCCGACGTAGACGAGGATCTGCATCGCCGCGAGGAACTCCGCCTGCAGCATCACGAAGTGAACCGCGACGCTGAGGAGGGAAATCCCCGTGAAGAGTGCGGCGTGCCACACGTCATCCACGAGGACGACCCCGGCCGCCGCCCCGAGCGTCACGAGGGCGAACAGCGCGAAAGCGATGAGTTCTGCTGTTACCATGTTATCGAAATCTTTCGGTGTTACTGGTAGTCGACTTCCCCGTCGCCCTCGCCGATCCACGCACCCCGGTCGGGTTCACGGGACTCGAGGGGGTCGATGTCCTTGTACCACGGAACGTTCTTCAATTGCTCCTTGTTGTACACGAGCTCGTCCTTCGTGTCGCCCGTGAACTCGAAGTTCTGCGTGAGCAGGATCGCGTCGACGGGACACACCTCCTCGCACAGCCGACAGTAGATGCACTGTCCGATGTGGAGGTTGTACTCTTCGCCCTGGCGCTGGTCGTCGGTCACGATGTGGATGGTGTCGTTCGGGCAGACGTTCTCGCACTGCCGACACCAGATGCATCGCTCCTGACTGAACTTGTGCACCCCGCGGAATCGCGCGGAGACCTCCGGAGTCTCCTCGGGGTACTGCACCGTGAACTTCTCGCCTTTCAGCGCGTGCTTCATCGTCGTCGCCATGCCTTTCAGAATACCAATCATACGATCACCCCGACGAGCACTGCCGTCAGGATCAGGTTCACGAAGGACAACACGAGCATGCCCTTCCAGCCGATGCTGATGAGCTGGTCGATACGAACGCGCGGCACCGCGGAGCGAGCCCACTGCGTGAACAGGAACACGCCCCAGATCTTGATCGTGAACCACACGAACCCGGGCAGGATCGGGCCAGCCGGACCGCCGAGGAAGACGGTCGCAGCGATCGCCCCGCCGAGGAAGATGTGGAGGAACTCACCGAGGTAAATGAGGACGAAGTACACCGAAGAGTACTCCGTCTGGTACCCGGCAACGATCTCGGTCGGCGCCTCCGGGATGTCGAACGGGTTCCGACCGACCTCCGCGAGGTTCGCGATCATGAACAGCACGAACGCGAACGGGTTCACGAACGCGAACCACGGTGGGATCTCGAGGCCAGCGACCGCGAGCAGCGGTTCGGTCCCGCCACCGAGCGTCTGCGCGGCGACGATCTCGCTCATCTGGAGCGACCCCGCGAACAGGACGACGGACGCCGCCGTCAGCACGAGCGGGATCTCGTACGCGATGTTCTGCGCGATCGCACGCAACGCCCCCATGAACGAGAACTTGTTCGCGCTCGCGTACCCCGCCATCGTGAGGCCGAGCGTCGCGATGGACGCGACGGCGAACACGAACGCCAGTCCGGCCTCGGGGTCCGCGATCTGAAGATTGATACCGAACAGACTCCCCATGGGGATGACCGCGAACCCGAGGAGCGCGGACCCGGCGACGATCAGCGGTGCGATGTCGAACGCGGGCCGGTCGACGTTCTCCGGGATGATGAGCTCCTTCGACAGCAACCGAACGGCGTCCGCCGGAATCGTGAGCAGCCCGAACGGCCCCATGCGGTTGACGGCGTACCGGTCGGTGAACGCGGCCGTGATCTTCCGCTTCGCCCACGGGCCCGCGATCCCCGTGTACGTGAGCATGATGGTCCCGACGATGCCGGCGCCAATGATCGCTGCGACGATTTCCCCGCCGACGCCGTACGTTCCGAGACCGGTCACGTCCGCGATGAACTCGGGCAGGGTCTGCGTCGCCATCAGCGGTCCACCTCTCCGAGGATGATGTCGAGACTGCCGAGGCTCGCGATCAGGTCAGGGATGTACTCGCCCTGGGCCATCTCCGGGAGCATCTGCAGGTTCGAGTAGCACGGACTCCGGATCTTGAAGCGCCCGGGCTTGTCCGTCCCGTCCGCACGCATGTAGATCCCGAGTTCGCCCTTCGCACCCTCGACCGCGCGGTACGTCTCCGTGTCGTTCTCCGGCTTCAGCGTCCGGGGCACGTTCGACTGGATGGTGCGCTCCTCCTCGGGCCACTCCTCGAGGAGGTCCACGCACTGCTCGATGATCTTCGCGGACTCCTCGACCTCTTGGAGCCGACACAGCACGCGCGCGTAGTTGTCCTTCCCGTCCTCCGTGACGACGTCCCAGTCGAGTTCGTCGTAGTACCCGTAGGGGTCGTCGCGGCGGACGTCGTAGTCGACGCCGGAGGCGCGAGCGACCGGGCCGGTCGCACCGTAGGACTTCGCGACCTCCGGTTCGACGACGCCCGTGCCCACGCAACGAAGCTGGAAGATCTCGTTGGACGTGATGAGGTCGTGGTACTCCTCGAGCTTCCCCGGCAGCCCGTCGAGGAAGTCCCGCGTCAGCTCGAAGAAGTCCTCGCGGGGCTCGGGCAGGTCCCACGCGACGCCACCGAGCCGGAAGTAGTTGAACATCATCCGCTGGCCCGTGAGGTCCTCGAGGATGTTCTGGACGACCTCGCGGTCCCGGAACGCGTACTGGAAGATGGCGGTGAAGTCACCGTACACGTCCAGCGCGAACGTCCCGACGGCGAGCATGTGCGCGGCGATCCGGCAGAGTTCCGCGCCCATCGTCCGGATGACCTGCGCGTACTCGGGGACCTCGATGTCCGCGAGGTCCTCCGCGGCACGCGCGTACGCGTACTCGTTCAGTAGGCCCGCGGAACCGTAGTCCCAGCGGTCCGGATAGGGCATGATCTGATGCCGGTACGTCCCGTTCTGGGCCATCTGCTCCTCGCACCGATGCAGATACCCGATGTCGGGATCGACGTCCGCGACGGTCTCGCCGTCGAGCACGGTCTTCGCGTGGAGGACTCCGTGGGTTGCGGGATGGTGCGGACCGATGTTGAGGAACATCGTGTCGCTGTCCTCGTCCCGGTGGTCGTCCTTCAGGGGGTTGTCGTGCTCGCCGAGCGTGACGACCTGGGGCCGGTCCTGGTCGTAGTCCATCGACAGCGGGTGGCCCTGCCACGTCTCGGGCATGAGGATGCGACGCAGGTCCGGGTGGTTCTCGTACTCGATCCCCACCAGGTCGTACGCCTCGCGCTCGTGCCAGTCGCACGTGCGGTACGCGGCGTTCCCCGACTCGCTGACGGGGTCGTCCTTCGCCGCGGGGACGACGACGCTGACCTCGTTCGTCGGGTCGTCGTACTGCTTCAGGTGGTAGATGGACTCGTAGCGGTCCTCGTACTCCTGGGCGGTGACGAGCGAGCAGTGATCGAACCCGGCCTCGTCGCGGAGCGCGAGCAGCGTCTCCTCGACGGCGTCCGGTCGCACGACCACCGCGATGTCCGCGTTCAGGTGCTCCTCGGTGTCGAGGACGCGATCCCCGAGCAGGTCGAGGATCGCCTGCGGGTCGACGTCGCCGGCCGCGTCGAGCGCGTCGTCACGCGATTTCTCCAAGCTCATGGCGAATCAGCCCAGTTGTACCGCATCGCGAGGGTGTCTTCGTCGATCTGGTCGGCGAGCTGCTCGATGACCTCGTCCTGCTCCATGTCACCGAACTTCTCCAGTTCGTACGGTTTGACCGTCACGGGACTGGACTCGCCGTTGGCGATGCGCTCCTGGAGTTTCGCGACGCCGTAGATGAGCGCTTCCGGCCGCGGCGGGCAGCCCGGGACGTGGATGTCCACGGGGATGACCTCCTCGGCGCCCTTCACGACGTTGTAGCCCTCCTGGAACGGGCCGCCGCTGATCGTGCACGACCCCATGCCCACGACGAACTTCGGCTCGGGCATCTGGTCGTACACGCGCTTCATCCGCGGCGCGAACTTCGACACGATCGTGCCCGGCACGATGATGACGTCGGCCTGCCGCGGGCTCGCTCGAGGAATGCCCGCGTGGAACCGGTCGAGGTCGTGCTTGATCGCGTACGTGTGAATCATCTCGATGCTGCAGCACGCGATACCGAACTGCAGCATGAACATCGAGGACCCCCGAACCCAGTTCATGAACTTGTCGAACTTGGTGAGGATGAACGGGGACGCCCCGAACGCTTCGCGCAGCTTCGAGTTGAAGCGGTCGTCGAGCCCTTCGCCCATCCGCGCTTCGCGGGTCTTCGTCAGTGCGTCTGTACTGCCGCCGTCCGTGGTGTTGTCGGAACTCATTGGTTTTGACGGGGTTACTGTGTCTCGCTCGCCTGCGGGCCGCGTGCCCACTGCACGATGCCCTCCTTCCACGCCCAGGCGAGCGGTACCACGAGGATCCCGATGAACAGGATCATCGGTGCCAGTACGGCCACGAGGCTTTCGCCGCCTTCGAGAGCAGATCTGTAGATGACCGTCCAGGGGAAGATGAGGACGGTCTCGATGTCGAAGACGACGAAGAGGAGCGCGACCATGTAGTACTGGATGTTGAAGCGGATGCGAGTCCCGCCGGTGGGGACCTCACCGCTCTCGTACGTGGTTCGCTTGCTGTCTTCTGGAACGCTGGGGCGCAGCAGCCACGATACCGACATCATACCGAGCGGTATCAGCACCGCGACGACCCCTAGCGCGCCGACTGCTATCCATGGATTCATACCGTATACTCCGTATCATCTCCGGGTTTGAAGCGCACCCATATAAGGGTTGATTCTTGTGGTTTGCGGGGTCTGGCCGGTACGTGCGACGGGAAAACGAAGAAATCGCCGTGGGGACCGTTCAGCGACGGTTAATCGTCTCACTCGGGCGCTTGCGCGCACGTGACTCGCGAACGGCATCGTTCGACGGGCGTCGTCGAACTCCGAGGGTGACGCCCCTCGGTGAGGGCGCCGTCAGTCGTCGTATTTCTCGCGGAAGCCCGGAGTGCCGAGCGTGTGGAGGTCGTGGGAGACGTCGGCGACGTCGGCCTTCAGTCCCTCGTGGTAGTCGACGAGGCGGTCGCGGAGGGCGTCGTGTTCGCGGGCGAGCACCATCGCGGCCGACAGCGCGGCGTTGAAGCTCTTCCCCGCGTCGACGGCGGTGAGCGGTGCGCCCGTGGGCATCCCGAGGACGGAGTCGACGGACTTCTCCTGGACGGGGACGCCGACGACGGGGAGCGGGTACGCGATGCTGGCGGTCATGTTCGGGAGGTCCGCGGACTTCCCCCCGGCGCCCGCGATCAGAACGTCGAGGCCGCGGGCTTCAGCGGTCTCGGCGTACGCGTACATCAGTTCGGGCGTCCGGTGTGCGGAGACGACGAACGTCTCGAACGAGAAGCGGGCGTCCGGGGCGTCGTAGTAGTCGGTCTGCTCTGCGAAGCCGAGTTCGTGGACGAGCGCGTCGTACGCGCCCGCGGAGTCCTCGGTGCCCATCATCACGTCGAGGTCGGAGTCCGAGCCCATCACGATCCCGACGTCGGGCGTCGCGTCCGCGGGCTGGTCGTCGTCGGCCTGTGCGTGCAGGTCGTCGATGAGTGACTGGAGTCGATCGGTCATCGTGGTGGCGTGGATTCGAGTGGTCGTCGTGTGATCGCTGATTCGCGGCGTGTTCGCGTGCAGTGGCGCGGTGGCGTGCTACCGGAAGTCGATGCCGTCGCGGAGCGTGCGGGCGCCGGCGAGCAGGTCGCCGACGGATCCGTCGTCGGTCCGGACGCACGTGACGTGCCCCATCTTCCGCAGTGGGCGGGTCTCGTGCTTGCCGTACCAGTGGAGGTTCGCGCCGGGGGCTTCGAGGACGCTGTCGACGTCCGCGATCGCGGCGTCCCGGCTCTCGGTGCCGTCCCCGAGCAGGTTCGCCATCGCGGTCGGCGAGCGCAGGCCGGTCGCGGCGAGCGGCCAGCCGAGGACGGCGCGGACGTGCTGGGCGAACTGACTGGACTGGGCGCCCTCGATCGTCCAGTGCCCGGAGTTGTGCGGGCGCGGCGCGATCTCGTTCACCGAGATGCGGCCGTCCGCGTGCTCGAACAGCTCGATACCGTAGACGCCGCGACCGTCGAGGACGTCGAGGACGTCGAACGCGACCTCGCGAGCGCGCTCGCGGACGGCGTCGGTAGTGCGCGCGGGAACGACCGTCTCGCGGAGGATCTGGTCGCGGTGCAGGTTCTCGCCGACGGGGAACGCGGCGGTCTCGCCGTCGCCCTGCACGGCGATGACGGAGAGTTCGCGCTCGTAGTCGACGAACGACTCGAGCATCGCGTTCCCCTCGCCACCGACCTCGGCGAGCGCGGCGGCGTGGTCCGTGTCGTGGTCCACCGGGACGTTCCCGCGCCCGTCGTACCCGCCGGTGCGTGCCTTCAGCATCGCTGGCGCGCCGAGGTCCTCGAGTCCGTCCGCGACGTCCGCCGGCGAGTCCACCGCGTGGAACTCGGGCACGGGGACGCCGGCGTCCGCGAGCGCTCGCTTCTGGACGAGCTTGTCGTGGATGACGTCCAACGTCGCGGGCTTGGGGTGACAGGGGACGCCGGTGTCGCGCTCGATGCGCTCCAGGGCGTCCTGGTCGGCGAGCTCGATCTCGAACGTCAGGTAGTCCGAGCGCGCGGCGAGCTCGCGGATCGCGTCCGTGTCGTCGAACTCGGCGACGACCTGGTCGCGCGCCGGGGGCGATGCCGGACAGTCCGGCGTCGGATCGAGTACGAGGACGTCGACGCCGAGTGGACTCGCGGCTTCCGCGAGCATCCGTCCGAGCTGGCCGCCGCCGACGACTCCGAGCGTCGGGCCGGGCGTCGAGAGCGTCGTCATCACGCGAGGGATACTGGCGGCCCCCGCTTAACGATTCCTCTATTCGAACGCGCTGCGACGGGCGATTCCGTCGGGATGCCGGCATCGAGCGCGGCGAACGCGGGTGCGGGTGCGTCCACGCGCTGCTGCGCGACGGCGTCGCGGTCGACGAACACGGTGACGGTGACGTTCCGCTGCGTGAGGTTGAACGTCGTTCGGTCGTAGCCGCTGCCGACGACGGTGGAGACGTTCGCGGCGAGTTGCGAGCGGACGACGACGACGGGCGGGTTCGTCTCCGCGAGCTGGTCGAGTCCCTCGAGCGTCCGCGCGCTGTCGGTGGTCGCGCCGAACGATTCGGTGTACCACGGGAGCGGCAGGCGGTTGTACCAGTTCTCGTTCGACTCGACGAGGTCGTACCCGCCGTCGTCGTTCTCCGTGTAGACGTCCCCGACGGGTAGGCGGTCGGCGCGCTGGGGGTTGTCGACGTGGAAGTACGCGCCGTAGTAGACGACGTCCGGGCCGTCGGTGTTCGCGGCCGCCGCGGTCTCGACGGCGTCGAGGGTGTCCCGGAAGTCGTCAGACGGTTGCCCGTACTGCACGAGCGGGTTGTCCTGGCTCCCCGGGTGGAGGTACGCGGTGCCGGCGGCCGTGGTGAGGGGGACGGCGAGCGCGACGCAGCAGACGAGGACGGCGGCGCCGGCGACCGCCGGGTCGCGCTCTCGGACGGCGTTAGGGACGCGCCGGGCGACCGCGGCGACCGCGACCGCGGCCGGGACGGCGAGCGGAACGACGACGTGGAGGGCGTGCCAGGGTGCGTTCACGAGCGCGGCGACTGGGTAGACGAGCGCGGCGAGGGCCGCCCAGAGGAGCGCGAACTCGACGAACTCGTCGCGTTCCCCGTAGCGGTTCGCGACGAACCCGAGCGCGCCGGCGACGACCACGGTGAGGCTGGAGAGCGCGAGCGTCCGCAGGAGCGGGAGCGAGAACGAGAGGTAGTCGTTCCCGTTGCTCGCCACCCAGACGTCGACGTAGTCGGCGAGCGGCCCGATCAGGCCGGCTTCGACGAGCGCGGGCAGCGAGAGCGGCGCGGTGAGCGTGCTCCAGAGGCCGAGGCCGTCGGGGTTCCTGGGAGCGAACAGGGCGAGGGTGAGGACGAGGAACCAGACGGTCGCGAAGACGGCGGGCGCGCGCCAGCGGCTGGTGCGTGCACCGAGGTCGGTGCCGCGCAGGAGGACGTCGGCGACGCCCGCCGCGGCGGCGAACCACGTGAACGCGAACGCGACCTGGCGACCGCCGGCGGCGAGCGGCGCGCCGAGGAACCCGGTCGCGGCGACGTACGCGGCGACGACGCCACCGAGCAGCCAGACCGCGCTCCGGGCGGCGTCGCGGCCGGCGTCCTGGAGGACGAGACCGCCGAGCAGTGCCACGACGGCGACGAGGATGCCGACGACGATCGTCGAGAACGGCCCGAACAGCAAGACGACGACGGGATTGAAGACGGCGACGACCGCCATCTCCGGCGTCCCACGACGCCAGACCGCCCGGGCGAGGACGCCGCCGCGACGCCGGTCGAACACGGGGCGGCGCGCGACGGCGCGCAGGAACGCCCGCTGGTCCGCGACGACGGCGCCCGCGGCGATCCAGAGGGCGAGGTAGAGGAGCGCGTTCGCCTTCGACGCGAACCCGAACGCGCCCATCGTGCTCGCGGCGTACAGATACCGCCGGTCGCCCGTGTGACGGGTGCGAGCGAGGTATCCGAGCGCGAAGAGCGCGAACGCTGCGACGAGCACGTCCCCGGCGGCGAACCGCGAGTAGTACACGAGCGCGGGGTTCGCGGCGAGCAGCACGCCGAGTACGAGGACTTCGCCGTCCCGGAGGTGATCGCGGAACAGCCACGCCGCGAGCGGCAGCAGTCCGCCGGCGACCGCGACCGGGAAGCGGGCGACGAAGTCCGACGCCCCCAGGAGCTCGAAAAGGATACGGTCGACGTGGTACAGGAGCGGCCCGTGCGTGACTGGGCGGTACTCGAAGACGCCGGTGGCGGAATACCGCAGGACGTCGTAGCCGAGTCGCGCCTCGCCCCAGTGCGCGACGCGGTCGCCGAGCGCGAGCAGGCGCGCGAGCGTCCCGCCGACCGCGACGGCGAGCAGGGCGGCGAACGTCCCGCGTCGGTCGGTCCGACGAGTGGTCATCGTTCCCTCCCTATCCCCCGGCCCCTAAGGGTTTTGTCACTCCGAGCGACCCGCCGCGGCCCCGGCGCGCCTGCGTCCGG
>Ga0207756_100500_pt1 | contig 12633 bp, 9 predicted proteins | sample A23M1SouthBayCA_FD_187748 | JGI IMG/M metagenome (GOLD analysis project Ga0207756, IMG submission 187748) | Aerobic enrichment media microbial communities from Eden Landing Ponds, California, USA - A23 M1 (3) (SPAdes) | ecosystem: Environmental > Aquatic > Marine > Unclassified | place...
GGGAACCCCGGGGAACGTGACGCCGCGGACGTCGCGCTCGCCGTCGACGACGACGTGCTGCTCGTACCAGATCGGCGGGACGCGCAGGTCCAGGTGCGGGTCGTTCGCCATCACGGGACTCCCGGACGCGGTGTACTCGCCGCCGACGACCCACGAGTTCGACCCGATGCCTTCCGGTGGTTCGAACGCCGCCAGCCACGACACCAGTCCGGGGTCGACGACGTCGCCCGAACCCGCGGTCTCGGCGTCGATCGCTCGTCCGGCCGCGCCCCCAGGTGGGTTCGGCTCGCGGTCGCCCGGTCGCAGGATGGGCGCGTCGTGGTTTTCGGCGTCCGGGAGCGGGTACAGCTGGTTCGCGGTCTCGCGATCGAACGCGTCCGCGACCGCGGTCCGACGGAGGGTCGCGAAGCTCCCCGTGAGTCCCCACGAGATCTGTTTCTGCGCGAGGATGGAGTCCACTGGCGTCCACGGGTCCGCGTCGTAGTCCAGCAGTTCGAACTCCACGGGGCGCGCGGCCGATTCGCGGTACGCGTTCACGCCCTCCGCGAACGCCTCGCTCGCGGGCCCTGCCGGGCCGTCGCTCGCCGCCGCCCACGTCACCTCGGCGGCACGCGCGAAGTCCATCTGGCGGTTGAACCGGTCGGAGTCGACCGCGACGTCGCCGACCACGGCCGACAGTTCGCCGCGCATCACGCGACGCAGGAGGTCCATCTCGAACAGCCGGTCGGCGGCCTGCACGTACCCGACCGCGTAGTACGCCGCGCGCTCGTCGGCCGCGGTGACGTGGGGGACCCCGTTGTCGTCGTAACTGACCGTCGCGTCGCCGTACGGCGAGGCGACCGACTCGGGGACCTCGCGGCCGTCGGCGTCCCACGTCGACCCCGAGAGGGGGGCGAAGTCCGCGAGGAACTCGCGTGCGTCCGAGAGCGCCATCCCGCCGACCCCAGCGCCGAGGACCGCCGAGAGCAGCGCCCGACGCGTCGTATCGGAGACCATGCCGTTGACGTGAACACCCCACGGACAAATAGTTTCACACGCACGGTCGGTGCGTCGTCGTCGAGTTGGCGGGCACCGAAGGAATCTTCTGCAAGTCCTTATGGTACCGTAACGACACGTTCCGCGCATGGAGGCTCCAGCCGACACCGACGTCCTCGAAGCGCTCGCCACACTACCGACACTCGCGCACCCGACCGTCTCGCCGGACGGCAGCGAGGTCGCGTTCTACTACGACGTCACCGGTCGGAACGAACTGCACGTCCTCGACCTGGAGACGGGCGAGATCGAGCAGTGGAGCGACGGCGAAGTGCCGCGGAACGCGCGCTGGTACGTCGAGTGGGCGGCCGACGGCGACGCCGTCTACTTCCACCTGGACGAGGACGGCGACGAACAGAACGACGTCCACCGGATCTCGCGGGACGGCGACGTCGAGCCGGTCGTCGAGATGGACGGCCAGGTGGCGGTACACGACGTCGGCGACGACGGGGAGACCCTCCTCGTCGGCTCCTCGCGCGACGGCCAGATGAACGTGTACCGGCACGACCTCGCGGCCGGCGAGACGACGAAGATCACGAACCACGACCGCGCCGTCTGGGGATCGCACCTGTCTCCGGACGGCGACCGCGTCGCGTACTCGACGAACGAGTCCGACGACTACGACAACCGGGACGTGTTCGTCGCGGCGGCGGACGGCTCGGCCGCCCGGAACCTCGAGATCGGCGACACGGGCGCGGAGAGCGCGCCGGCCGACTGGCACCCCGACGGCGACCGACTGCTCGTCAGCGACAACACCCCGGACCTCGGTCGCGTCGGCGTGTACGACCTGGACGCGGACGACGTGACGTGGTTCGGCGACGGCGAGTACGAGGAGGCGCCACAGTGCTTCACGGAGGACGGGGAGCGCATCCTCGCGACGCGCTCGCGCGACGCCGTCTCCGTGCCCGTGGTCTACGACGTCGAGTCCGGCGAGGGCCGCGAGCTCGACCTGCCCGACGGCGTCGCCGGGTTCGGGATGGCGGGCGACGCGAGCATCTCCGCGACCGAGGTCGCGCTCACGCACACGACGCCGACGACCCGCACGGAACTGCTCGCGTACGACCTCGACGCCGACGAGACCGAGACCCTCGTCGAACCCGAGTACGGGCCGTTCGAGCCCGCGGACTTCGCGGACGCCGAGTACCTCACCGTCGAGTCCGACGGCGTCCCCGGGACCGACCAGCACGCCGTCGAGCACGATCCCTACGAGACGTTCGACATCGGCGCGCTCCTCTACGACTCCGGCGAGCGCCCGTCGCCGCTCATCGTCAACCCACACGGCGGGCCGCGAGCGCGCGACACGAAGCGCTTCGACCTCTACACGCAAGTGCTCGCGTCAATGGGCTTCTCCGTGCTGAAGGTGAACTACCGCGGGTCCACCGGCCGCGGCCGCGAGTTCGTCGAGGAACTCATCGACGACTGGGGCGGCGCCGAACAGGGCGACGTCGCAACCGCCGCCGAGCACGTCCTCGTCGACCGCGACTGGCTGGACGAGGACCGCGTCGTCGTCTTCGGCGGCAGCTACGGCGGGTACTCAGCGTACTGGCAGGCCGTCCAGTACCCCGACCTGTACGACGCCAGCGTCGCGTGGATCGGCCTCACCGACCTCGAGGACATGTACGAGAACACGATGCCGCACTTCCGCACCGAACTCATGGAGAAGTACCTCGGGACGCCCGAGGCCAGCCCCGAGCTGTACGCCGAGCGGTCGCCCGTGAACCACGTCGAGAACGTCGACGCGCCCATGTTCCTCGTGCACGGCGTCAACGACCGCCGCGTCCCCGTCTCGCAAGCCCGCATCTTCCGGGACGCCCTCGACGACGCCGGCTACGACGAAGGGGAACGGGGCGACTACGAGTACGAGGAACTCGGCGAGGAGGGCCACGCGTCCAGCGACCAGGACCAGAAACTGCGCATGTTCCGGCTGCTCGAGGACTTCCTCGACCGCCGGGTCGGCACCACCGTCGACGCCCCCGCCGACGACTGACCGCATCGCACCCCCGGCTTCGCGACAGCCGTCGCTCCGGGACGGCTCGATTCGAGTGAGAAGCGAGTGCGAGACGGCCGTTACTCGTACAGCCAGGTCTCGTCGTGGCCCTCGTAGGACACGAGTTCGTCCTCGTCGAAGTGGATCGCGATCTCGCGTTCGTTCGCGCCCTCGTCCTCGTGGTCCGCCGCGTGCACGACGTTCCGACCGAGGTCGAGCGCGTAGTCACCGCGGATGGTGCCCGCGTCCGCCTCGAGGGGGTCCGTCGCACCGATCATCTGCCGGACCTGCCGCGTCGCGTCCTCGCCCTCCCACACCATCGGGACGACCGGCCCCGACGTGATGAAGTCGACGAGGTCGTCGAAGAACGGCTTGTCCTCGTGCTCCGCGTAGTGCTCGTGGGCCGTCTCCTCGTCGAGGATCTCGACTTTCATCCCGACGAGGTTCAGGCCACGGTCCTCGAGTCGCGAGACGACGGTACCGACGAGCCCGCGCGCGAACGCGTCGGGCTTGATCATCACGAACGTCCGCTCGCGCTCGCTCATTCCTCGGACACCTCGGTCCCGGCGCCACCGTCCTCGGTCCACTCGAGGTCGCGGGGCTCGCGGCCGAGGTCGGCGTTCTTCTCGCACTTCGCACTGCAGTAGTGGATCGTCGTTCCGTTCGTCCGGACGAACATCGTCCCGGTCCCGGGCTCGATGTCGTCCCCGCAGTAGTCACAGTCTCGATGCTCGGGCATTATTGACCACCGATGGAGTCGGCCTCGCGAGCGGTCTCCCGAAGCTGGAGGACGTCGCCCTCGCGGACCGGACCGAGGCAGTTTCGCGTGATGATGCGACCCTGATTCTCGCCCTCGCGGATGCGGCACTTGACCTGCATGGCCTCACCGTGCATGCCGGTCTTGCCGACGATCTCGATAACTTCCGCGGGCGTGGAGCCGCTCTCTGTTTCTTCTGCGCTCATGGCCTATCAGAGGTCCTCGAGCTTCGAGGCGATGTCGTCGACCTGATCCGACGCGTCGCCGGCGTCGACGACGGCGGCGGCCGCGCTGCCGACCTCGAGGCCGGCGGCGTGCCCGACGTCGTCCTGGGTCTCCACGAACACGACCGGGATTCCCTTCTCGTCGGCGAGCTCGGGGAGGTGCATGACGATCTCCTCGGGCTGGACGTCCTCGGCCACGTACACGATGTCCGCGTTCCCGCGTTCGACGGCTTTGGTCGTCTCGTTCGTTCCTTTCTTTACGCTGCCTGTGTCTCGTGCGACCTCGAGCGCCTCGAGGGCGTCGTCCTGGAGGTCGGCTGGGACTTCTTTGTTGACGTAAACTGGCATGGTTGTTCACCTGGTCTACGCGTGGGCTCGCGCTCCCCTGCCGTCGCGGACGCGTTCGTCCGCTTGGGCCGACCGGCTGGGTGCGGGACGGCCCGATTCCTGTGGGGCTAGGAGCATCATCAACCCCGCGTAGGGTGTACCTCGTGGATTGCTCGGCACACCTTATAAGGGTGTCCAATCGTTCGCAGCCGTGCGCGCCGTTCCCAAACGCTCACGGCGATCCTGTCGGCCGCCCGACACCGAGTCGGTCGCGGTCGCGAACTCGACCCTTGAGGGCAGGTGCGCGCGAGTCGGGCGCGTCCCGGTCCGGTCAGGTCTCGCGTTGCAGGAGCAGACTCACGGTCTCCCCGGTCTTGTCGGTGATCGGCGCGACGACGTCCCAGCCGTCCGCTCCGAGTTCGTTCAGTTTCTCGACCGGGGGCTTGACGTCGCCACCGAGTCCGGCCACCATGACGCTACTGTCGACCTCGACGGTGCGGTATTCGTAGGACGGCATGCACGTTCCCGCGAGCGCAGCGGACGGAAAGTGCCTTGCGGTCCGAACAGTATCGAACGTTGACAGTGATCGGGCTGGGTGCGGAGTTCGGCGCGACCTCGCGCGTCCGCGACCGGACGCGTCGAGCGCCCCCGCAGTGGCTCGCTGCAGTCGCCGTCCGGAGCGCCCGACCGCGTCTTCGCGTCCCGTCACCAGCGACCGTGCAGCAACGGTTTTCAGTCTCTGGGCCCGACTCGCGCTTGAATGGACGCCTTCGCCCTGTTGGACTCGGTCGCCGACGTGGACGTCGACCCGGGCGACGTCGACGACGCGGACGTCCTGTCGTCGCTGTCGCCGTCGGTCAGGCAGTGGTGGGTGGAGCGATTCGGCGAGTTCGTCCCGGAGAACGGCGGGTTCTTCACCCCCCCGCAGAAGGAGGCGATTCCGCTCGTGGGGGCAGACGAGAACGCGCTCGTTTGTGCGCCGACGGGGAGCGGGAAGACGCTCGCGTCGTTCACGGCGATCATCGACGCGCTGTTCGAGCGCGAGCGCGAGGACGGCCTGGAGAACTCGGTGTACTGCCTGTACGTGTCGCCCCTGAAGTCCCTCGCGAACGACATCCATCGGAACCTCACGGAGCCACTGGAGGGCATCACGGACGTCGCGGCGGAGCGCGGGGAGGACGTCGGGGAGATTCGCCACGCGATCCGGCACGGGGACACGAGCGACGCGGACCGCCGGAAGATGCTGTCGGAGACGCCCCACATCCTGAACACGACGCCGGAGACGCTCGCGATCCTCCTGAACTCGCCGAAGTTCCGGGAGAAGCTGCGGACGGTGGAGTACGTGGTCGTTGACGAAATCCACTCGCTCGCTGAATCGAAGCGCGGCACGCACCTGTCGGTGAGCCTGGAGCGCCTGGAAGCGCTCGCGAACGGGTCGCCGACGCGCATCGGGTGCTCGGCGACGATCGAACCGCTCAGTCAGATGGCGAAGTTCCTCGTCGGGTACGAGCCCGTCGACGACGAGCGGGCGGGGGTGGACGGCGCCGAGGATTCGAGCGCGGAGACGAGCGCGCCCCTGGCGGGGGAGCGCGAGCCGCGGGACTGCGAGGTCGTGGACGCGCGGTTCGCGCGCGAGTTCGACCTCGAACTGGAGTGTCCGACCGACGACCTCGTGCACACGCCCCGGAACGTGGTCACCGGGGAGTTCTACGAGTCGCTGCACGAGCACGTGGGGTCGCACACGAACACGCTCGTGTTCACGAACACGCGCTCTGGCGCCGAGCGCGTGCTGCAGAACCTCCGGGAGCGCTACGACGCGTACGACGAGGCGAACTCCGCGTGTCACCACGGCAGCCTGTCGAAGGACGTCCGACAGGACGTCGAGCGGAAGCTGAAGGAGGGCGAGCTGGACGTGGTGACATCGTCGACGAGCCTGGAACTGGGCATCGACATGCCTCACGTCGACCTCGTCGTGCAGGTGGGGAGTCCGAAGTCGGTCGCGGCGCTCCTGCAGCGCGTCGGCCGCGCCGGGCACCGCGTCGGCGAGACCGTCACCGGGCGCGTGGTGGCGCTCGACAGGGACGAGCTCGTCGAGTGTGCGGTGATGCTGCAGAAGGCGACGGAGGGGTTCGTCGACTCCGTGAACGTCCCGGAGCGCTGCCAGGACGTCGCCGCCCAGCACGTGTACGGGATGGCGATCGCCGAAGTCAGGCCGGAGGCGGAGATCCGGCGGATTCTCCAGTCCGCGTACCCCTACCGGCACTACGGCGACGACGAGTGGGACCAGCTCGTGCGGTACCTTCTCGCGGACTACGACGGGCTGGAGGACAAGAACGTGTACGCGAAGGTGTGGCGGGACGAGAACGACGAGCCCGGCGGCGAGCACCACTACGACGAGTACGACCCCGGCAGGGTCCTGATGGGCAAGCGCGGACGGCTCGCCAGGGTCATCTACATGACGAACATCGGCACCATCCCGGACTCCTTCGCGTGCGACGTGTTCACGCGCTCGGGCGACGAGTGGGTGGGGCAACTCGACGAGTCGTACCTGGACACCCTGGAGTCCGGGGACGTGTTCGTGCTCGGCGGGTCGAACTTCGAGTACAACTACCGGCGGGGGTCGAAGGTGTACGTCGACCGAACGAGTGCGTCGCCGACGGTGCCGTCGTGGTTCAGCGAGCGCCTGCCGCTGGCGTACGACCTCGGGTGCGAGGTGCTGGCGTTCCAGGCGGCGCTCCTGGAGCGCTACGAGCGCGGGGGGCAGCCGGCGGTCCGGCACTGGCTGCGGGAGTTCCCGATCGACGAGAACGCGGTGCGCGCGCTCAGTCGGATGTACGACGAACAGGTGCGGTACGCGGGCGCGGGGAGCGTGAGCACGCCCGACCGGCTCGCGATCGAGGCGGCGAAGGACCGGGACGCGTACGAGCGCCACTACTACGTGCACTCGAACTACGGCCGGCGGTTCAACGACGGGCTGTCGCGACTGCTGGCGTACCGGATCGCGCAGGAGGCGAACGCGAACGTCACGGTCGCGGTCGCTGACGACGGGTTCACGCTGAAGCTCCCGCTGAACCGGAAGGTGGACGTCGTCGGGATCGTCGAGGATCTGGACCCGGACGCGGTGCGGGCGACGCTGCGGGACGCGGTGGGCGGCACGGACCTCCTGCAGCGGTACTTCCGGATCGACGCGACGCGGTCCCTGATGATCCTGAAGCGGTACAAGGGCTACGAGAAGTCCGCGAAGCAACAGCAGGTCGCCAGCGAGATGCTGCTGTCGTTCGCCGAGGACCTTTCGGAGTTCGCGGTCGTCGAGGAGACGTACCGCGAGATCCTCGAGGACAAGCTGGACGTGGCGGGCATCGAGGCGTTCGCGCGCGGCGTCCGGGACGGCGAGATCGAGGTGTCGCGAGTGCGGGTGGATTCGCCGTCGCCGCGCGCGTTCGGGCTGGCGACGCTGATGGCGAGCGACGTCGTGCTCGCGGAGGACGAGTCCGCGGTCCTGCAGGCGTTCCACGAGCGCGTCGTCGAGGAGATCGAGGGCGACGACGGGTCCGCGGAACCGACCGCCGGCGGATAGCCCCCGAACGAGTCGGGTGCGTTCGCCGACGAGTCACTTCTGCTCGCGGGTCGGTCGCGCTCGCGACCGATTCAGTCCCGTTCGCGGACCAGGAGCGTGTTCAGGGCGTCGGGGACGACCAGGACGTCCGAGCCAGGGTCGAGTGCGTCCTCGACGCTCCCCGTGGGGTGCATGAGGCAGTCGTCGACGACGTCGGGGTCCCGGCTGTTCGCGACGAAGACGTCGTGGTCGCGGAGGACGCGGGCGAGGACGAACGCGCGCTGCGCGCCGGCCTCGTAGCCACGCTTCATCTCGCGGTAGAGCGAGTCGGCGTCGGTCGCGGTCGACAGCCACTCGTGGAATCGTTGCTCGCCGGTGCCGTCCCCGGCTCCTTCGGGGAGTGCCGCGGGAACGACGATCCGGCCGCCCGTCGAGCGCTGGCCGTCGTCTCCGTCGTCGTCGGCCGTCGGGTCGGCGAGCGGGTCGCGGTCGCCGAGTGCGACGTACGTCGCGGCGCGCGAGGCCTGGTACAGGTTCGCGTCCTTGGGGGCGCCGACACCGGCGACGACCGCGTCGTACGTCTCGTCGTCGCGCACCTCGACGGCGAGGGCGTCGCGAGCGGTGTCGGCGAGGTCGTGGACGACCGCGCGGGGCGTGCCGGCGGCGACGTCGAGCACGCCGTCGGGCCCCTGCAGGACGTTCACGCAGAAGTCCGGGCCCGCGAGGGCGCCGGCGCGGTCGAGGAACGCCCTGAACGGGTTGCCGTCGACGCGCCCGAGGCGAACGCCGTCGCGGCCGAGCAGGTCCGGGCCGTGCGTGTACGCGATCTGTGACTCGCCGCCCGCGCCGACGACGACGGTCTTCGCGCCGCCGGAGAATCCCGCGTACTGGTGGGGTTCGACGACGCCCGTCGCGAGGACGACGTCCGCGCTCGCGACGGTTCGATTGACGTCGATGGGGACGCCGTCGACGTCGCCGACGGTGACGACGTCGTCGGGGTCGTGGTTCGTCGCGAGGTCGGCGTGCGCGCCGAGCATCCCGTCGAGTTCGCCGTCGGTCATCGGGCGGTGGAGGCCGAGGCCGACGACGACGGACACCGCGTCGCGGGCGACGCCCGCGGCCTCGAGGTCGGCGAGGAGCGCGTCGAGCACCGTCTCCGTGGGGACGTGGCGCGTCCCGTCGGTGACGACGACGGCGACCGTCGCGGCCGCGTCGACGCGCCACGCGAGCGGCGGGCCGAGCGGGGAGTCGAGGGCGTCGCGAGTGGCCGCCTGGACGTCGACGGCGTCGCCGCCCTCGGGGCGCGCGACCGTCGCGTTCACGTGGTCGAGGTCGACGGCGACGGTGCCGTCGCCGAGGGGCAGATCCATGCGTCGACGGTCGACGCGAGCGGAGAAAAGTGACGTGGTCGCGGGGTCAGACGGCGAGTTCGGCGGCTTCGTACTGGCCGGTGAGGCGGGCGGAGACGAACCCGAGCACCCAGCCGTACGCGAGGTGCGTGACGATGGAGAACGCGAAGAACACGACGAGGTCGAGGCCGGCGTACCGCGAGTAGAACGCCGTGACGAAGCCCGTCCAGAGGACGGCAGCGAACACGATGCCCTGCTGTGGTTTGGTGGCGCCGGGGAGGTACGCGCCGAGCGTGACGAACAGCAGCGGCCACGCGAAGGTCCCGGCGCCGAAGAACAGGGCGAGCCCGAGCGCGGGCGACCCGCCGACGCCCGCGAGTTCCGCGAGCGTGCCGAACACGTCGATTCCGGGCGTGAGCGTCGCGTTCACGAGGAAGAGCACGCCCGTCATGAGGGTCGTGCCGACGATCCCGCCGGCGATGCCACCGGCCGCCCGCTCCAGTTCGTTGGGTTGCGGCGTCGGGTAGGCGTCCTCGACGGCGCCGTCCTCCGCGGCCGGATCGTCGTGACTCGCACCATCACTCGCCATGGTCGTGTTAACACACGACACACGCATAAATCACTCGAACGAAGCCGAGACGCATCACGAAAACGTGACGCGTGGGGGTCGCGCTATCCCCGCGCCCACTCGACCATCCGCCCGTAGACGGGGTCGGTCCCGAGCGCGTCGGCGTCGCCGACGAGGACGAGCGCGCGCTTCGCTCGCGTCAGCGCGACGTTCACGCGCCGGTAGTCCTCGAAGATCGGCGAATCGAGGTCGCCAGAGGCGACGAACGACACGACGATCACCTCCTTCGAGGACCCCTGGAAGCGATCCACGGTGTCGACCGTGACGGACTCGGGAACGCGGCGCGTGATCTCCGCGACCTGCGCGCGGAACGGCGCGATGACGCCGACGGCCGCGGGATCGACGCCCGCGGCGAGATAGGTGGACACCACCTCGGCGACGCGCTCGGCCTCCACGGCGTCCGTGTTCCGCCCGCCGTCCCCGGGCGTGTCCAGGAACGCGACGCCGTCACGGAGTTCGCCGGGGAGGTCCTCGACGTCCACGAGCTGTCGCGGGTGCTGGGCGGCGACCGCGCCGGTCGCGGGCCGCAGCTGGCCGTCGTAGAACGCCGCGGACGCGAACGCCTGGATGCGCTGGCTCATCCGGTACTGCGCCTCCAGCATCACGCCCGCGTCGGGATACCGTTCCACGAGCCGCTCGAACAGCGACTCCTGGAGCTCGTTCTCCGCGCGCACCACGGGCGGCAGCTGCTGGTGGTCGCCCACGAGCACGAACCGCTCCGCGAGGTTCACCGCCGCCAGCGCGTCGGGTTCGGTGAGCTGTCCGGCCTCGTCCACGAGCGCCGCGTCGAACGACTGCTCGCGCATCACGCGCGACCCACACGTCGCCGTCGTCGCCGCCACCACCTGCGCGTCCTGCAGGCGACTGGCGCACTCGTCGGGCTCCCCGCGGGTCTCCAGCCGGTACTCGAGCATGTCGTCGCGAATCCCGGACTCCGTCCCGACCCGAACGAAGTCCGTGAACCCCTGCTCGGCCAGTGCTTCGAGGGCGTTGTCGACCGCGCGGTTCGTGAACGCGGACAGCAACACGCGCTCGCCGCGAGCGACCATCGCGCGCACCGCCTGCCCGATCGTGTACGTCTTCCCCGTCCCCGGCGGCCCGTGCACGAGCGCGACGTCCGCCGCGGTGACCGCCTTGCGGACCGCCTCGTCCTGCGCGTCGTTGTTCGGGACGAACGTCTCCGGCTCGCGCGTCCCGTCGTCGCCCGGTTCGGCGTCTGGGTCGACCGCGCGCTCGGGGTCGAACTCGGGCTCGCGGCGCCCGAACAGGACGTCCTTCCGGTCCGGGTCGCCCTTGAGGAGCGCGTCGTGGAGCGCGACCTGCATCCGGGACACCGAGAACTCCGACGGGTAGACGTCCAGCCGAGAGACCTCGATGGGTTCGGCCGCGCTCAGGACGACCTCGTCGTCGCCGAGGCGCTCGATGTACGCGAGCTCGGCGTCCCCCCGGATGGGGTCGCCGTCGCTCGCGAGCACGAGGTCGTCCTCGCGGAGCTTCGACACCGCCCCGGACGTCCGCCGCGCCCGCAGCTCCCAGCGTCCGTCCGCGCGCTCGCGCTTGGACTCGAATTCGAGGTCCACGAGCGCGCGGTCGTCGTCGGCGCGCTCGGCGGGCGTCTGCTCCCAGAGCTTCGCGTACTCGCGGTGGGTCTCCCGGCGCTCCTCCTCGATCGCGCGATACGTCGACTCGTAGTACTCCAGTTCCTCGTCTGGCAGCGCCCGCCCGATCTGGCCGGCCTTGGACTCCTGTTGCAGTCGACCCGCGACCACGCGACACGTGTCCTGCTCGAAGCAGTACTCGCAGACGGCGTCGGCCTCGTACCCCGTCGGCACCGAGAAGTCGTACTCGAACGCCGCGATCGCGTTCCGCGACCGCACCACGTACTTCATGAGACCGTCGCCGACGCTGAACTCCTTGGCCGGCGAGAAGTCCCCGGAGAACTCCGACCGGTCCAGGGCCGCGTTCTTCGTGTACAGCAGCGTCGCGGTGTCGACGTCCACGCCCCGCTCCTGGAGGAGAAGGGCGTACGACGTCGCCTGGATCTTGTCCTCGAACCGCGGGTCGCTCTTCAGTCGCTTCCCGGTCTTGAGCTCCACGGGCATCCCGTTCCGCACCGCGTCCACGCGCCCCTTGATGCCGAACGTCTCCGAGATCAGCGTCATCTCCGACCGCCACTCGTCGTCCCCGCTCAGCTTCCCCTGCGAGAGCCACGCGTCGATCGCTCGCGCGTTCTCAGCCACCTCCTCGCGCACCTCCTCGCGATCCATCCCGAGGAGCCCGAGGTCGAGGCCGGCCTCCGCGACGCGGTCGTCGATCGCCTCGTCGAAGTCCACGCCCCGCAGCAGGTCTCCGAACACCTCGTGCACGATCGTTCCCTTGATTACGGGGTACTTGAGGGGGGCGCTGGAGAGCTTGTTCAGGTAGTACATGCGCGGGCACTGCACGTACTCGCGGACGTCCGTCACGTCCACGATGAACTGCGGCTCCAGCACGACGTAGGAGTCCCCGGTCGTCGCGTACTGGGTCTCCCCGCGGTACTCCTCTCTCTCCGGGTTCGTCACCCGCAACCGCATACCGGGTTCCGCGACCGCGGTCGTCTCCGTCCACTTCCCCCAGCACGTCACGCGCTCCTCGCCCGTCTCCGTCTCCACCGTCACCTCCGCGAGGTCCGAGGTCCCGTACTGCGTCGACACCTCCTTCGCGTCGCCGACGCTCGTGATCGTCCCCTCGAGTACGTCCCGTCCCCCAGTAGTCACACTCCCTGCCAGGACTG
>Ga0207756_100501_pt1 | contig 12617 bp, 14 predicted proteins | sample A23M1SouthBayCA_FD_187748 | JGI IMG/M metagenome (GOLD analysis project Ga0207756, IMG submission 187748) | Aerobic enrichment media microbial communities from Eden Landing Ponds, California, USA - A23 M1 (3) (SPAdes) | ecosystem: Environmental > Aquatic > Marine > Unclassified | place...
TGGGCGACGAATCGAGTCCGGTCGTTGATCCGGTGGATGACGCCCACCGATGTCTCGAAGACGGCGTTCGTGTCCGCGGTGACCGCGACTACCGGACGGAACGTCACCGCCGAATGTGGTTCTGGGAGGTCACCAACCTCGATGTTTTCGATGTCGCGGAACGCCTCTTCGACGGGCGTGCCGACATCGGCCGCTGGGTCGTAGGGGCGAAGCGTTTCGTTGCAGAGAATCTCGATCCGACCGTTGTAGAGGTCGAGGCCGATCTCGTCGGCGATCTCCCGGAGGTCCTCGCCATCGAGCAGCTCGATAGGATGGGGATCATCGTTCTGCTGGAGACGCTGGGCGTACTCCTGGGAGGGATTCGTGAACCGACCCGTCGTGACGACCATCCCGCGCTTTGGACCGTCGAAGTCGAACGTCGCGATCGCCGAGTGGAGCTTCTGGACGACCGGTCGCCCGACCGTCTCCGTGTGCTTGCACTCCACGATGATCGCGCGCCGGGTGCCGTCGACAACCTCCTCCATGATGACGTCCCGCCCCTCGTCGGCGGTTCGCTCGGCCTGACGGACGTTCTCGTAGCCGAGATTTCGGAAGACGTCCTCTATCACGTCCTCGAACTCAAACCCTGAGAGATCGTCCAGTACAGCCATTCCGATATACCTGGACAGTACGTTGCAACTGTCAAATACGTTGCCGAACGCAGCCCCGCCCTGTTTTTGAACCCCCGAGAGGGGTGCGGGGGTGATCAAACGAGCCTCCCGCGAACCAACCTATGAGTGGAATCAGCGACCCACGTTCGCACGTACAGTCACGGACCTCGGCTGATCTCGACGTCATCTACGTCGGTTACCGTCGTCGAGGCCGTGCCATCGTCGAGAAGCAATCGGACCAAGAACAGCTCACGCCAGAGCGGAGTCTCGAGCTGGCGAATCACAGTCCTTCGGGCTTCGAATGGGGATATAGTGGCAGCGGGCCGGCCCAACTCGCACTCGCCCTCCTGCTCGATTATACTGACAATGAGGAGGTGGCACTGGCGGAGTACAAAGCGTTCAAGACCGAAGTGGTGAGCCAGCTAGAGTGTACAGGACCTGACGGCTGCTGGCGACTCACCGGACACGAGATAGATGCAACCCTTCGTGAGATAGTCGACGATCCAGTCGCACCGTCCGTCAACTAACGGTCATAGAGAGCAAACAATGTCAGAACACACCCAGCAGCCTCGTACGAGAGCAGAATCGCCGCAGAACCGTGAGCGTCAGGCACCAACCGAGTACGTCGAGCGAAGCGATGTCGGCGTCTCACTCACCGTCAAACTCACTCGCGGTACTGGCACCCGCGATCAAGACAAGATCACGGCCAAAGTGAAGGGCAAGACGCTCGAAGAAGCCCGCGAAGATATGGAAACCCTCCGCGAGTATATCCACGACCTTGCTGAGGACACTCGCCAGATCCAGCCAGCCGACCCACACGAATAGTATTTCTTTTGACTATTGCACAGAATTGTGTAGCCATAGAATGTACGAAGTATGCGGTGAGAAGGAACTCAAGGTCATCCTCGCGCTTGACCCGGGGGATTCCATCTCAGGCGTCGCACGGAAGATTGACGAGAACCGGGAGACGATCCGTCGCGTCGTGCATCGCCTCGAGGAGGCGGGATATGTCGCGTACGATAATGGCCTCCAACTCGTCGATCAGACAATCTGAGACGCCGGTCTCGATTTCCTGACGGCGGCAGCAGACACCTCGCCACCGTCGATCCCAGAGGTGTACGTCCTCCCGCAGTTCTCGGGGAGGGAGTATGCTTACACCGGCATCGATGCGGTCTATGTCTGGACTCGCGGGGGCTACCAGGTTGCTCGCGACCCCGAGGACTATCCGCTGTTCATCGCCGTCCACGAGTCCGACCTCGACGCCTGGGCGGCGTTCTTCGACCGGTTCGGAATCCCGACTGCAGAGGAGCGCCAGCCCGCTGACGACCTCGATAGTTCGATACAGGTGGTCCTCGAGCCGGAGGCTCAGATCGAACCCGAGATGGTCGACGGACGGCCCGTTATCTCCCTCCAAGAAACCGTAGCGTTCGCAAACGAGCACTACGCACACTTCCAGTCAGCCCTCGACATGCTCGACCGTATGTACGACGAGGTCGTCACTGACGCGAACTACCGTCCAAACTGACTCGGAGTTCTTACAAGGTATGTCTTCGACCGGGAGTGGCCTGGCCGCTGTTTATTGTCGCCTTGAGAGAGCGGAGGCGAACAAAAGTGAGCAACTCGTCAAACCTATCCGTCGAATCAGACGGTCTCACACCGGAACAGCGTCTTGAACCGCCAAACACCCGACTCATCAACGCTGGTATCGCGACGATTCACGACATGGAGACGCTCCGAGCCTGCGTCGCCTACGAGAATGCTAACCAGAACCGGACCCATATTCTGCGACGCCTCGAGTGGAAGGCTAGGGTGCTCCGTGAGGACAAGGAGTAGATTCCGATCTTAACCAACAATACCGAGTTGTATCACTCATTGTTGGTTAATAGAATATAGTCCCGGTTTTTCGAGTCCCTGAATGGGTGCGGGGCGGCCAGCAGCGGCCTCGCAAGCCCAGTCATGTCCCTCGATCTGAGTGCAAATTCCAACACGGCTAGTGAAATCGCTACCGCCAGACAAGCCGACGTCGTGGCCTTCCTCCATCGAGCACCGTTCACCCTGGATGCCTATAAGATCGGATTCCTACCCGGGTTCCGAGAGGACTGTGGATACCAGCAGACCCAGTATCAGGTCCTGAATATCCCCGTCGGAATGCTCGACAACGACTTCCGGAACCCTGATCTGGATCGATTCGTCGATCGGTTCTTCGAGCACGAACCACGGGTCGGTGTCATAGGCGACGTCTACGAACGCGACGACGTCGATGACCACGTCGCCGCCGCTCGCGAGATTCAGGCCAGCTACCCCGAGGCCGAGCTCATTATCGTCCCGAAGTCACGATCGGTGATCGACGCGGTTCCCGATGACATCGTCCTCGGCTATTCGCGTGGCTACGCCGACCGGTTGGCCCACGAGTTCTCCGAGCCGACCGATTGGCGAGGTCGTCGCGTCCACATCCTCGGCGGGAGCCCACCCAAGCAGCTCAACGCCATTCGACAGCTGACCAGACCGACACTCACGGACGAGCCACCGGCCGACATCGTCGGCGTCGACTGGAACGGGCTGCATCGTGGCGCACAGTTCGGCGAGTTCTGGACGGCCGACGGCTGGGACGACAGCGGTCGCGACGCCGATCACGTCACCGTTCGGAAGACGGTGCGCCATAGTCTCGCTCGAATACGTGAGTTCTGGAAGTCCCACGGGATCTGGCCCGAGACGACACCACAGGACGCGGGGTTACACATCGAGTACGGGGGGCCGAGCCCAGCCGATCTCGAGGAAGCCGCCTGCACCGAATGCGAGGCAAACGTCTGGCGAACACGTCGCGGTCCTTTCGTCGCTGAATACGACACTGGCGCAGTCTGTGGATACTGCAGCTACGAGTGCTACTTCACCCATCGCCATCGGAACAACCTCGAAGAGATCACTGGCGAGCAGAGTGTCTACATCCCGCCGACGTGACGCAGCGTGCTGTTTTTCGAGCCCCGGGAGAGGGCGGAGGCTCGGTCGTGAGCCTTCGTCCAGAGGTGACTTTCCGTGAGTCAGCAACAAACTGCAGACGACGTTTCAGTCGATGAGATTCCAATCGATATCTCGACCACCCAGTCCGGGGAGATCGAGCCAGCCGACGTGCCCGCAGAAATTGAGTCGATCACCCGTGGTTTAGCAAGCGAACAGCCGCCGACGAACCCACTGATCGTCCTCAAGGCGGCTCGCTGGTGGTACATTCATGGCAAGGGCGGAACTGACCCCTCCTTCCGATGGGCCATCGAGTGGACGCGTCATCTAGCGACCGACACGCCCAGCGACGTCGAGCGCTTCGACGACTTCCTCGAGTACCTTGTCACGATCGGCTTCGCTGACGAGACCTACGAACTCCGGTGACTCAGTCACTCTTGCCAACATCGAGATTCAGGAAGTGATCGGGTGACTCCGGGACCAGCCATGCCGGCACGACTCGTGTGAGGACAACCATCCCCGTCAGCTCGACGAGCGTCTGAGTGACGACGACTGCTGGGGCGAGCGCGTAGCCCGATGGGAGCGCGAGCGCCAGTGGGAGGATGACCAACGAGTTCCGGGTTACGGACGTGAACACGAGCGCCCGGCTCTCGCCGGCTTCCATCCCTAGGAGGCCGGCCACTAGTCGGCCGAGCAGCGGCATTATGATCAAGAACGCCACATAGACAGGGACGACCGCCGTAATCTGCCCAATCGAATCCTGTACGCGCGGCAGCTGGGAGGCAATCACGACGAAAAGTGTTGCGCCCATCATCGGGACCGGAAACCACCCCATCGTCGTCTGCCACTGGTCGCCGCGAGGGGATCGCTCCGCCCAGTATTCGGTCGCCCACGCGAACGTCAGTGGGAGCGCGATGATGACGACGAACGCCTCGATGAACGGCCCGGCCTCGATGAACTCGGCCACCCGCTCGCCCATAAATAACCAGAGGTACACCGGGAGCAACAGCAACTGGATGAGCATCAACGCCGGCGTCGCCGCAGTTATCTGCTCGGCGTCACCGCCAGCGAGTTCGGTGAACGTGATAACGTAGTCGATACACGGCGTCAACAACACCATAAACGCCCCCACGAGAATCACCGGCTCCTGCGGGAGGAACCGCGTGAGCCCGAACACGACGACCGGCACGACAACGAAATTCATTCCCAGCGCGGCCGCCATGAACCGGCCATTTCGGAACGCTCGGCGAATCCTGACAAACGGAATCTCGAGGAACGTGACGTACAATAGCACCGCCAAGACAGGATTGATGAGCGGTTCCAGCACCGAGCTCGTACTCGGTTGGCCGAGACCGACTCCGATCGCGAGCAAGACGGCAACAGCGTAGATGCCGACTTGATTGTGCTGAATCCACCGCTTCGAAAGCGTTGTCATAGAGTCACGGAGAGGCAACCGGTGCCGCCATCCGTTAACCCAGATCCTCTCATTTCGTAGAAGTGGTGGTAGCAGGCGTAAGTTCCCATCGGTGAATGGTGAGTAGCAGCAGTACTGCGAGTCGTCCTGTCAGAGAGTAGCTAAGGTCGTCAATTGCAGCGGAGAGATGTGTTTTTTGCGCCCCGAAGGGGTGCGGCGCGATCTGAATCGGTGCAGTTGCGATAATTCAAGTCCTGAAAACAATGGCTACGAGTAGTGATGCGTCGGTCTCGTTCGAGGAGACCGACACCCGACACGACGAGATGCACAGTACCATCGAAGAGTGGATCGACGACCTCGTCGATCGCGTCGACGATGCACAAGCAAGTGAGGAGTTCCAGGAGTGGTTAGACGTCCAGAGTCGCTTCCACGACTATTCGCACCGAAATACGCTCCTGATCAAGCTCCAGCATCCAGAGGCAACGAAGGTCGCAGGCTACAACACGTGGCGGAACGACTTCGATCGGCACGTCCAGGAAGGCGAGCAGGCCATCTGGATCTGGGCTCCAATCATCACCAAGCGATGTCCCGAGTGTGAGAATTCGCCCAGCTACCACGAGAAAATCGGCTGTGAGTACAACGAGACGTCGTCGGATGAGTGGTCGAAAGGCCTCGTCGGGTTCAAACCAGCACCAGTCTTCGACGTCTCCCAGACGGACGGAGAACCGCTCCCCGAACTGGAGACGGCAGCGATGGGCGACGCCGACGACCTGGTGCCAGCGCTCAAAGGGGCAGCTGATGAACTTGGTGTGACGGTACGCATCGTCGATGCCGACGACTGGGAACATGGCGACGCAAAGGGGGTCTGTAAGTACCGGAGCCTACACGACCTCCAGCCAGTCGTCGAAGCGAGGGCTCGGTCGAACCACGCAGATCTCGCGGTCACACTGATTCACGAGTACGCTCACGCGCTGCTCCACTTCGATATCGAGGATGAACCCGAACGGGCAAAACGAGAAGTCGAAGCAGAAGCCGTCGCGTACATTGTCGGTCGGTATTTCGGACTCGACACGAGCGGATCTGCGTTCTATCTCGCTGCGTGGCAGGGCGATGACTCAGAAGCGATTCAAGAGCGCCTCGGTCGAATCAGTTCCACTGCTCAGGAGATCATTGGGTCACTCGTGGAGTAACGATTCAGACAACCTCTGGAACTCGTCACAGTCGAAACTAATCGAGTTCTGGGTGCGTTAGAAAACGGTTTTTCACGCCGTCGAAGGGCGACGGCGTGCGCGAACTCGTCACGTCGATTCAGGCCAAATCATGACCGAACGAACTGACGACGTCGAGACACAGGACGAAGACGAAACAGAACTCGAAGAGCAGGTGTACTCTCCTGATGGTGGAGTTGTAACATCGACTCCTGCAGCTTCGCCACCTACTGAAGCGATCGAACAACCCACCATTGGCGAAGACCCGTCTCAGGAGGAACTCGAGCCTCGCACAAAGCGAGCTCGAAACGAAGAGATGGACGTCTCGCTACTCCAGAAGGGAGGAATCTACGAGGTGCAATCGGAGTCAGGGAACATCTACGAGGTCGATATCGCGAGTAAGACATGTACGTGTCCAGATTTCACGAAGCGGAATCCACGCGGTGGGTGTAAGCATCTACGGCGAGCCGATCTCGAAGTTCGAAGTGGGAACGTCCCTCGTCCTGATGGCCGTCTCCCGGAAACGTCGGACGTGGTTGAACAGCTTACATCGGAAATTCGTAAGCTGGGGCAAGAGATCGAAGAACGCGAGGAGCGACGACGGAAACTCGAAGGTACGGTTGGGGTTATCGAGGAGTTCTCGATTGAGTAGACGATAGAATTAACCAACAATTCTAAGATATCGCCCAACAACGTTGGTTAACAGAGCCTGCCTCATGTCCTATTCTCCACCAGACCCACCTCGAGAAGTCCCGACAGACATCGCTTCCAAGCTTGATGAGCAATCCCCGGAGGTACTCCGACAAGTCGCTCGATTCGCCGAGGAGCTTGCTGAGCATCGCGAGCGGGAGGCACGACTAGCTGAAAACGAGGAGGATAAGAAGGTCGAAGAGCGACCAGAGGACCTTCCTGATGACGTCCCGTCGAAGGCGACGATCACGATCAAGGAGATTAACGAGAATCGCTACTATTACTGGCAGTGGCGGGACGGAGAGAAAATTCGATCTCAGTATAAAGGACCCGTCAATCCTGACGAGTAGACAAAAAAGCGCTCCCGTTGAAGGCCAGTTGTTCGGGGTGACACCCCGTCTGCGAATTGAAGGAAGGGCTATTAGCGCTCGGGCCGCGGGGCAGTCTCGTATCGTTTGATGTCGTCGGTCTTCTCCACGCGGTCGTAGATCTCTCGAAGCGTGTCTTGTGCCCGGTAGAGCTTATGCTCCTCAAGGAACTGTCGACCACTCCCACTAATGCCGTAGAACTTGTACGGCAGGTCGTTCTGACGGCGGTCCTTGGGTAGGAGCACTTCCTCGACGATGCCAGCGTCAACGAGCTGCTGGAGGTGCTGACGAATCGTCGTCTGACTCTTGCTCGGGTTGACGTAGTCGAGTTCCTTCAGCGTCGGTAGTTCCGACGGATGCCCAAGTATGTCCTGGAGGAGCGAGAACCGCGTCTCCTGGGTGACGACGTTGAGCCGCTCCCGAACGGACTCCAGGTCGCTTGGCGTGTGGTCGGAGGTAATCATTACACCACAATTCGTGTAGTGCGTGCAAAAGCGTTTCGCCTAAATACGAATCGGTCTAAAGCGATACGGTGGCTGATGAGGTCGCCGCATTAAAGCAAGGTACGGAACAATTCCCGCTCTAATGAATGAGGATCCGGTCACTGTCGAAGAACTCGCCGAGAAAGCCGACGAGTATCTGCACGAGGCCTCACTCACGCCGGAGGAGTACGAAGCGCTCAAACAGAGCGTTGCGGAGCTCACGCCGATATTCTCAGCTGAGAATTCGTACTTCGTCCTTGGCAGCTACGGAAAACCCGAAATCCGCCGTCTCCAGCTCGTGAAAGATCGTCTCAACCGGCAGCCCGGTGCGTACGCGTTCCTGATGGTCGACATTCGGAGCGAGTGGACGAACACCTACCTCAAGTTCCGGCTGCTCGCCGATTACACGGACGTCATCGTGGGCGTCGCCGAACACGCTCAGGGCGGCTTCCTCGTCGAGCAGGGCTATTTCACGGCCCTTGGGGAGTACTTCGCGAAGACGCACGTGTTCAAACGCGAGTACAACACGGTAGATGCGGACGCGATCGACACGAACGTCGACGTCGATAATCCCTTCAGCGGAATGCAGACTGCGATCTTCGAGATGCTCGACGATGCTGGGCGTCTCTGTCAGTGGACATCTGAGGACGACCTCGTCGAGTGTGCCGAGGCTCTTGTGAGTGGTCAGGAATATCCGTAGACAGAGACGAATCTGTAACTCACACCCCACGTTTCCGTCGTTTCTCCACGACGTCCTCGTCATCAATGGCACCGACGACGAGAAAACCGTAGGACACACCCCATTTTCGATTTGTAAATGGATGGAATCGGTTTACCTGACACCCCTCAGTGTGAATGGGTCCGGTCAATCCGGACGAGGGAGACTTGGGGGGAAGACACCCACCCCACGTTTCCGTCGTAACTGGATATAGGTGGAGGGGGTGCGGCTGATTTCGAAGGGACCACACCCCCCGCGTTTCCGTCGTTTCTCCACCGTCTCCGCATCATCGATGGTACCGACAACAAAGAAATCGTAGGATACCCTCCGTTTTCGAGTTGTAAATGGGAGAGGGCAAGGAGATAACACAGTACATCGACCGGCACGTCAAATCTCTTGGCTCACCCACCCCCCGTTTTCGAGTAGTAACGAGACATCCCGACGAATGACACCCCCCATTTTCGAGTTGTAACACATCACGCGGGATACGGACACTCCCCATTTTCGAGTAGTAAGTACGGGGAGAATACGGGCGAGATTAGTTCTTACTCCGGAACTGCTTCAGGCGTTCGCGGACAACAGCGCTGATAGTCGCCTCTTCGTGAGCTAGATCTTCGAACCGGGAATCCTCACGGATCGTCTCCATGATCGTTTCCGGATCCTCGGAGAGGGAGAAATACATATGCACTCCTCTGCCTCGCCCCTTGCCTCGACGCTCGAAGTCCAACACACCGTACGTACTCTGCTCTGTGACGTGATTCACGAACGTCTCGCGACTGTACTGGTCTGCGTCCATCGTATCAGCAATGAATTGGTACGTCTTGAACGCAGGTCCAGCAGGGATCCACTCAGGATGTTCTCTTGCGTAGTTGGCCGTCGCCGCCACGGCGTAGATGGAGAGTTTCTTTTGAGTCGAAATGCCGCTGATATGGCGGAGCTTGCGGTTTTCGGTGTACTTCTCCTGAGCATCACGGACATCAGCCTCGGTAACTGTGTTGGCTCCACGCCGCTCGGCTAATTCACCAGCCCATCTGAGGAGATCAATCGCTTTCCGCGCATCACCGTGGGTTTGGGATCCGAACGCAGCAACAAGCGGAACAACGTCATCCGCAAGCGATTCTGGTTTGAAGGCGTCCCGTCGGTTGCGGAGAATACTACGGAGTTGATTCGCATCGTAATCGTCGAAGAAGATATCGTCAGGATTGTAAGAACTCTGTGCGCGGCTGTTGAGGTCCTTCATGAAATCGGCGTAGTTCGTGATAGTCGTGAGTGAAATCGGCCCATCAAAATCAGCAAGTTTTCGAGCCCGTGAAAGCTGGTAGATGAGAGAATTGTACTCTGCTTCCTGATACGGTCCCTCGAGCATATCGATTTCATCGAGAATAAAGATGACACCGTCGTAGTACTCGCGCATGAGTTCGTACAGTCGCTCCAGTTTCTGATCCGTTGAGACGCCGGTTTGGGGAACACCAGGATCAACGCCGAGGTCGTCGGCAGCAGCTTTAACTAACCGATAGACAGCCCGATCTGCAGTCTTCGGCCCCTCGCAGTTGATAGAGAGAACCCCGAAGGTCTTGCCTTGTGACTCACACAGTTCGACGATCTGTTTGCAGACTGCATGAATGATGAGCGACTTCCCAGTTCCAGAGGGACCACTCAGAAGCATATCCGGGATCCCCTCATTCTGGAGGACCGGTTTTAGGTTGTCGACGACACGTCCCAGCTGGTCATCACGACCGACGATACGATCCTCGTCGATGATAGTATCTGACCGGACGAGGTCTTTGTTCGCGAAGACGCCCCCGGACGACTCCGTTTGTAACCGATCACGAATTGAGATGCCGCCACCGTCGCCGTTGGATGCTTCTTGAGACGAATCGGTGGAATCTGATCCATTCTCGAAGGTAGCTTGTGACGTATCAGGAGAATCCACATCCTCACCCGTCGACTCAGGATGTTCAGGATCAGCAGAGGAGGATTCACGCTCCTCCTCACCTCCCGAATGATTCGACCCTGCTCTACGTCCCTCTCGTCCCATTATGAACCCCCTCGAACTCCGGGTATAAAAATATGGACCCTTGTGGAGTTGTAACCGTGCGAAAACAGGCTATCTAACGACTACAGCCCTGTATTCGCGAAATGATCCGGATACCGTCTTCGGAATCTATTACCCTCCGTTGTCGAGTTGTAACGGTTCAACGAGGATCTCTATCGTCGAATTCCCTCGATGGCCCAGACCCCCCGTTTTCGACTTGTAAGTAGAGGCGAGTCGCACCGAGTATTGAAGCAAAATCCGAATCGTCTGGAGTTTGTGATTGATGCTTGGAGTGAAACGGTCCGTGTTACACTCCCCGTTTTCGAGTAGTAAGCGCCAGAATTTTCCTGTAAGGACGACGCTCGTAGGAGCTGTTCACGAATGAGAGTAATGCCGGTCAACGAACACGATAACCGGTGGAGCTGGTTTGGTGATCTTGAGTATTCCACCCTCTCCCCCCTTTTTCGAGTTGTAAGTCGTTGGGCGCAGACCACTCCAGACGCCATGAAGTGAGAATGGAGTTCACAAAAGAGAACGTAGAGGCGATGTAACGTGATAATTCTCAGGATCGGAACCACGTACGAGATTAGGAGGTTTTCCTTACCCAGAGATTTGAATCTTCTAGCTCGGCTAGAAGATTTGTGTTCTTTGCCCCTATTACGGATATGGTAAGCTAACGCACAACATAAACTTTCGCATTTCTAGTTATCAGTTGGAGAAATAGATATTTAGGCCTTATATTGCGTGTATCCGCCACAATCAGCTGTTTTGCAGTCCCTCCTGCTGTTCACCCCTCCCCCATCGTCACGAGTTTACAACTCGAAAAAGGGGGGAGGGGGTTCGTCAGGTCCAGTCCGTGATACCGACCACACGTGTTCCGTTGAGCTCTCGTCGAATGTCACTCCGATCCCAGTCAAGGGGAGAAAGTATGCTCTCGACAGCTCGGACCAGCTGCGTCTCGTAGTACGAGGCGTCGTAAGTCTCGATCACTTCGTGGGCGAGGATGACCCGGTCTCGCGACGATTTCTCGTCGTCGACGACCACGTACTCGATATCTTGTCCCGGGTGGACTGCCAGATCCTGCGCGCGAGCCCGTTTCAACGCCGCCACGTTCTGGGTATTCTGTGAGTAGCCTTCCAGCGGCTTGGAGACACGATTCCGCTCGACGAGCCGCTCCACTGCTACGTTGCCCGCCTGCAGTTCGTCGATTGCTCGTTCAAGCTGTCCGAGCACCGCGTCTGGTGACCGCGTGGCATCGAGCCGGTCGAGACAGTCCCGCTGGACGTCCTCGATGAACGGCGGGGTTGAGCGCTGCCGGGCTTCGATTCCTCTGATCTTGAAGTCGTCGTCGCCGGCGACCTTCCCGAAGTACTTCGTCAGCGCGCCGGCGTCGCTCTCGCGCTGCGGCACGAACGCCACCCAGTCGTAGTGATCTTCGTGTTCGAGCCGAATCTCGACGCGCTCCGTAATTTCCGTCGCGAGCGTCTCGAGGTCTTCGCGGTCATCGTCGTCGACGTCGGGGTCCGGGGTCACCCAGATGGAGTCGACGATCCCGTGGACGACGCGCCAGCCCCCGGTTTCCAGCCGCTGTTTCGCCGTCAGCAGAATCTCTCGAGCGAACGCGTTGATCGCCTCGTGGCACTCGATGCGACCGAACTTCGCGTTGCTGAACCCTTGATACCCGAAGCAGGCGACGAGGATCCACTTCAACGCTCCCGACCGCCCCTCGAGTTCTGCCAGTCGGTCCTCGTCGGGATCGTCCCGTTCCTTCTCGCGACGGATGGCCGCCTTGATTTCGTCGCGAGCGTCGATGATCGGCTGGAGGACATCGACGAGGTAGCCCCGGTCGTCACAGATCGAGTACCCGAGACCGGGGACGTCGTCGCGGTCGCTGTGACAGCTACACCGGATGACGTCCGGCGAAACGTTCCGGGTACAGATGATGTTGGGATACAACGAGGAGAAGTCGAGTTCGTGGACGTTCTCGTGGAGTCCGACCTCGGGCGCGAAGATGAAGCCGCCGCGGTCGGCATCGTGGAGCGTCCCCATCGGCTTGTAAAACTCGTGGCGCCAGGAGTTCCACGGGACGAGGACGCC
>Ga0207756_100502_pt1 | contig 12611 bp, 15 predicted proteins | sample A23M1SouthBayCA_FD_187748 | JGI IMG/M metagenome (GOLD analysis project Ga0207756, IMG submission 187748) | Aerobic enrichment media microbial communities from Eden Landing Ponds, California, USA - A23 M1 (3) (SPAdes) | ecosystem: Environmental > Aquatic > Marine > Unclassified | place...
CCCGCCGATCGGCGCAGCCGTCGTCGTCTGGGCTACCGGTGGGAGTCTCCGAACCTGGGTCGGCCAGCTGTTCAAATGGCGCATCGGCGCGAAATCGTGGGTGTTCGCGCTCGGACTTCCAGTCGTCATCCTCTCGCTTGGTGTCACACTGTTCGTCGCCGCCGGTGGGCCGATCGACCTGGGCGAGTTGGCGTCGCCGTTCATCTACCTGTTCGCGATGGCGTGGGGGACCGTGTGGGGTGGCGGGCAGGAAGATCTCGGGTGGCGGGGCTTCATGCTTCCCATCCTCCAGGACTCGTACAGTGCGCTAGTGTCGAGTGTCATCGTCGGCGTCACGTGGGCCGCTTGGCACCTCCCCCTGTTCCTGAATGCAACGACCACCCACGGCGGCTGGCCGCTCTCCCAGCAACTCCTCTGGATGGGTTCCATCCTCGCCGGGTCCGTTCTCTGGACGTGGATGTACAACAGCACCGGCGGCAGCGTCCTCGCCGTCGCGGTCTTCCACGCCGGCATCAATGCCATGGGGATCTTCCATCCAGCCGACCAGGAGGCGCTGATCCCCGACGGTGTGCCAGACCCGTGGCTGAACCTCCTCGCAGAAATCACGGGTGCAGTCCCGCTCGTACTGGCCGCACTCCTCCTCATCGCCGTCTACGGCCCGGCTCGCCTCGCCGATCGCGACCCTCCGACCCCGCAAGACGCGGGCCTCCCACCGGAGAGGGGATCCACCCGTTGAATGACCACACCGACTTTGAGACCATGGACGCCCCGCTGTGAGTGTAGTGGTACTCGGCGGGAACCGACGCCGCCACCGCCTCGTGGGGCACCTCGATCTGCAGGTCCGGTCAACGCGATTTTCGTCCCAGAGCGATCGACGGTGCCGAGTGAACCAAGCGAAGTCTGGCCCTCACCCTGCGATCGTTGCTCCGTCACCGTACTAACTCTCCCCAGAACGTCTATCCTAGTGGTGATCGAGTCCGTCCCCGTGTGGATTTGTTGGCTCCCGCGTGCACCGGGCAGAGAGCGGCAGCAGTCGAAGTCCGGACCGAAGCCAACCGACGATCTTCCTGAATTGTTCGTCTCGTCCCGGTCGGTTTCGACGAGACCACCCGCAGACGCCCCCACCCAGTCGGATCCGAGCCATCGTAGGGAGTACGAGATCCGCCATCCCGTCGCAGCGACCTTTTTGTGGTCGGCATCGACGGACTACCCATGACCGACGACACAGAGACCAACGACGCACTCGATGAGTGGAAAGAAGAGATGCAGGCCGAACACCGGGACGCGATCCAGAACCCGGCCCCGGACGAGGACCACCGCATCGAGGGCGTCTCGCAGGTGAGTTACCGAGTGGCCTTCGCCTACGACCTGGAGGCGGACGACCTCGAACGCACGGACACCGAGCAGGTCGACGAACTGGCCGACCCCGAACTGCTCTCCTGTTCCTGTGGCGTCCGCGGAATGACGCGAGCGGAGGCACGCACCCACATGGCGGCAGCCAGGACACAAGAGCAAGGCTGAGTGCGCCAGGGATTCGACGATTGCATCAGTCCCAGGACGGCGTAGCAGTTCTCCTCGTGGCCACTCACACCCCCAGCGCCTCGGCCAGTTCGTAGAACGTCTCCACGGTCAGGTCGGGCGTCCCGTCGAAGGGCTCCCACGGCGCACCCTTCCGATCCACTCGCACCCCTTGCATTCCCGCGTGCTGGGCACCCATCACGTCGAACCAGCCCGCCGTCACGTGTGCGATCTCGTCGATAGGGGTGCCCGTCCGCCCCGCGGCGTGGCGGTAGATCTCGGCGGCGGGCTTGAAGGTCCGCACCTCGTCGGCGCTGATCGTGTCCTCGATCAGGTCGCCGATGTTCGCGTGGTCGACCATCGACGCGAGCATCTCGGGGTTGCCGTTCGAGACGACGTAGCAGTCGTAGCCACCGGCGCGGAGGCGCTCGATGCCGTCGCGAACGTCGTCGAAGACGTCGAGTTCGTGATAGACGGCGAGGATCTCGTCGCGCTCGTCGGTGCCGACGTCGACGTCGTGGTAGTCAAGCGCGTACTGGAGCGCGTCGCGGTTCATCTCGTAGAATGGCTGGTAGGCGTCGGTCTGGTTGGCGACGAAGGTGTACTCCAGCGATCGGGCACGCCAGAGTCGGGAGACGGGCTCCGGGTCGTCGACGCGCCTCGCGAGCGCCTTCTCGGCGGCGTCGACGTCCACGAGCGTGCTGTACGAGTCGAAAGTGATCGTCGAGACGCGGTCGGCGTCGAATGGCATGTGTCGACCGAATGGCGGCCCGCGTCAAAGAACCACCCCGCGAGTGCGCGGCGTCAGACCGTCCGGAGGTCGTCCGTCGCGCACCAGCGGATGGCGCTCGCTGCCACCTCGTCCGCGCGCCGGACGATGGCCGCCTCGATTGTCGCCGGTTCGACGGCCGTTCTGCTGGTGTGCGAGAGGACGACGTGGGCGAGCTCGACCGGGAGTCCTGCCCGCTCGACGACGTGGACGCCGTAGTACGGATGTCCAAGCAGGTCGTGGACGGGCGTCGACTCCATGCCGTCGAACTCGGCCAGTTTGCTGACGTCGTGAACGAGCGCCCCGGCGACGACGTGGTCGAGGGAGAGGTCCGTCCCCCGGCGTTCGACCAGCGTCTCGGCGAGACAGACCGCACAGGCAGTCACGTCCCGCACGTGGCCGACGAGATACTCCCCCGACAGGTCCAGATCGCGCTGGACGGGTGGAAACCAGGGTACCCGCGTGAGATCGTCGACGTCGGCGTCTGCCATGGCCGTCGTCCATGCCTCGACGACGCCGGTGCGAAGGTCGGTGTCCTCGATTGCGTCGAGTTCCGGAAAGGCCGCTCGGACCCAGCGTCGGTCATGCCCAGGCAACCGCGCCCCTGGGGAAAAACACACCGGCTGGCAGGGCCGTCTGCGATCTGATGGGTGTGTCAGGAGGCAAGAACGGGCGTTTGAGCCGCGATGTGTGTCGATCGTGTCCGTCTGTCGCCGGCGAAAGTGTCGAGGAAGCAATAGAGGGATTTACCCGTGCCAAACTCAGTAAGAGTTATAATGAGCCGTCCAGGCCGGCAGCGGGAACGGACGACCGAGGATTCGGAGGGTGAAACAACGGCGGACACCGAGGAGGTGGTCGACGGCTGTCCGGAGTGCGAGGCCGACAGTCTGGTGACGAGCGGCGACGGTGGGGAGGTCGTCTGCGAGGACTGTGGACTGGTCATCGAGGAGACCAACATCGACCGGGGGCCCGAGTGGCGCGCGTTCAACCACAGCGAGCGCCAGAGCAAGTCCCGCGTGGGCGCGCCCACGACGGAGACGATGCACGACAAGGGGATGACGACCCAGATCGACTGGAAGAACAAGGACGCGTACGGGCGATCCCTCTCCTCGGAGAAGCGCCGACAGATGAGCCGTCTCCGGAAGTGGCAGGAACGGATCCGCACGAAGGACGCGGGCGAGCGCAACCTCCAGTTCGCCCTCTCGGAGACCGACCGGATGGCGAGCGCGCTTGGCGTGCCGCGCTCCGTCCGTGAGGTCTCCTCGGTCATCTACCGCCGCGCGCTGGACGAGGACCTCATCCGCGGCCGCTCCATCGAGGGCGTCGCGACCGGCTGTCTCTACGCGGCGTGTCGCCAGGAGGGGATCCCCCGCAGTCTCGAGGAGGTCGCGGACGTGTCCCGCGTCGAACGCAAGGAGATTGGTCGCACCTATCGGTACATCTCCCAGGAACTCGGCCTGGAGATGGAGCCTGTCGACCCCAAGCAGTACGTCCCGCGGTTCGTCTCCGAACTCGGCCAGAGCGAGGAGGTCAAGGCCAAGGCCGACGAGATCATCGACGTCACCGCAGAGCAGGGCCTCCTCTCGGGCAAGTCCCCCACCGGCTACGCCGCGGCGGCCATCTACGCCGCCTCGCTGTTGTGCAACGAGAAGAAGACCCAGCGCGAGGTCGCCGCGGTCGCCCAGGTGACTGAGGTGACCATCAGGAACCGCTACCAGGAACAGATCGAAGCGATGGGCATCCACTGACGGCCACCCTGCCAACGCTGCCTCCTTGCGACGCGGATTTTCCCGTTCGTTCCGACCCGGCCAGAACCGGATTCTCGGCCCATAGATGCAGACCCCCCTTGGCCAGGGCTGAGTGGCACCCGCCCTGAACGTCACGAACAGATAATCGAACGTGGCCAACCGGGAGATGGGTCTCAGTCAGTCTCGACAGTCTGCGTGCCGTCGGCGTGGGTCGTCACGACAGTGTCGAAACAGTCCCGGAACCGGTCGATCGTCGCCGCGTCGTGGGCACTCGGGTCCATGTGGAAGTGCGCGGTCGCACCGGCGGCCGCGAACCGCCGGGCGAGGGAGTCGACGAACCGGCTGGCGGTCCGCTCGTCGACGTGATCCAGGAGGTCCGTGATCGAGTGAAAACAGGCGACCGTCTCCGCGTCAGTCTGCCAGTTGGTGAGGCGCTCGTGAATCGTCACTTCCAGCGCCGTGATGTCGTCGGGTTCCTCGATGGCCTCGATCTGCAGCGGGAGTGACGGTCCAGTGCCGTCGCCGGCAGCGGCGCCCCGGGTGACCGCCCCCATGCTGACGACCGACGCGTTCCGGGCCGGGTCGTCGCCGAGTGGGTCCCAGACTGCGAGGCGGTCGTGAACCGAGCCAGCGAACGTCACCCCCAAGAGGTCGCGCCCGTGTCCGTTGCCGGCGAGCAACGCGCGACACGTGTCGTCGTCCCGTGATTCTTCGAGGACGAGCACCGACGATGGATCCGCGAGGGCCTCCGGAAGGGGGTCGCTCGAGTGCGGTGCTGCCACGCGGATCTCGTCCCCGCTGGTGACCGTGACCGACACACCCTCGTACCTGAAGGTCGCCGTCACGTCGTCCCCGTCGTCCACGAGCGTGGCCAGCGCCTCCGCGTCGACCACGTCGTAGAGCGACGCGAGCGCCAGCGGATCGCGGTCCGTGACGGTCGCCACGGCTTCGACGATCGAGGCCGCCAGATCTGCGTCGTTCCACGCGAAAACGTAGGATTCGGTGTGCTGAGACATGAAGGACTCCGCCCGGGGCCGAGACTGTGAGTACGTCACTATTCGCTCGGTGCTATAAAACTGCCACCGTTAGTTGTCCGACAGGTCGGTGCCGACTGGTGGCAAAACGTCTCGCCGGTACGGTGTGGGACGCGCAACGAGCACCGCGGATCCGGACCGAGCGTCCGCTCAGTTCGAGGCGGTGGCGTCGGCTAGCTCCGACCGAAGTTCATTGATCCGATGCTGGACCCGAGCGTACCGGTCACTGTCCGATAACTCCTCCTCAGCCATCTCGGCGCGCAGTACGTTGCGCCGGACCCGAAGGGCACTGAGCTTGTATTCCTTGTCCATGAGCCTGGTCTCCGTCGAGGATGGGCGCCGAACCTGGATAAAGGGAGCAGAACGTTTGGTCCGGAAGTCCCAAAATACCACGTTGGTTTGCGCCCCAAACGATCCATTATATCTTCCGAATAAGGAGATACCCGACCAAACATCGAATTAATTTCCGCACTGACAGCCTCATATATCCCCTGGGCCGGTGGCTCACAAGAGTCGACAAGAGGGGGGCTCAGTATAGATGCCCTTCAATCAGCAACTCACCCTCGGTTTTGTGGACCGTCCCGGGTCACGTCGATCGGCCATCGTCGTCCTGGGCCGTGCCCCCTCGCGGCAGGAGCCCGCCTCACGAGCGGCAACGCCGATGCGATGGTTCGACTTCACCCTGCTTGGTATCGAAGCACTCTCGGGCGCGATCGGCTCCATCGCGCCGGCATCGTCGTGGCTCTCGAAGTGATCGCCGCGGGGTCGACGCCGACCGTCCGTGACTTGCCGTTCGCCAGCGCTTCGCTGGATACGGACGCTTGCTCTAAATCCTGCTGCTCGGCCAGGACTGGCAACCCTCAGCTACTCGGTCACGAACCGCTCGATGCGAGCCATTGCCTCCTTCAGCTCGTCGAGGCCGGTGGCGTACGAGACCCGGAGGTGGCCGTCGCCGCCGGCGCCGAAGGCCGTTCCCGGGACGAGGGCGACCCGTTCCGCCTCCAGCAGCGCCTCCGCGAACTCCCCTGGATCGTCCCAGGGGCTCTCCGGGAAGGCGTAGAAGGCGCCGCTGGCCCGGAAGCAGTCGATCCCCATGTCGTCGAACCGCGAGAGGACGAACTTCCGCCGGCGGTCGTACTGCTCGCACATGTCCCGGACCGCGTCGTCGCAGGTCTCCAGCGCCTCGATGGCCGCGTACTGGGCGGTCGTCGGCGCCGAGAGCATCGTGTACTGGTGGACGCGGTTCATCGCGCCGACGATCTCCGGCGGTCCGAGGGCGTACCCGAGGCGCAGTCCCGTCATCGCGTAGGCCTTCGAGAAGCCGTTGAAGACGATGGTCCGCTCGCGCATCCCCGGCAGGGTCGCGATGGAGGTGTGCTCGTGCTCGTAGGTCAGCTCCGAGTAGATTTCGTCGGAGAGGACGGCGAGGTCGTGCTCGCGCGCGAACGCGGCCACCTCGCGGAGTTCGGCCTCGGTCATGGTCGCCCCCGTCGGATTGTTGGGGTAGCACATGACGAGAACGTCGGCCGCCTCGGCACCGGATTCCTCGAGGACGTCCCGAGTCAGCTTGAACTCGTCCTCGCGGCGGGTCGGGACGTCCAGCACCTCGCCGTGCGCGAAGGTGACGCCTGGGACGTAGGAGACGTAGCTCGGCTGGGCGACGGCGACGGTGTCGCCGGGGTCGACCAGCGCCCGGAAGGCGAGGTCGATGCCCTCGCTCGCGCCCGCGGTGACGAGAATCTCCTCGTCGGGATCGTAGTCCAGGTCGTACCGGCGGTCGACGTCCGCCGCGATCAGTTCGCGCAGCTCCCGCTTGCCGCGATTGGCCGTGTAGGAGGTCTTGCCCTGTTCGAGGGAGGCGATGGCGGCCTCGCGGGCGGCCCACGGCGCGGCGAAGTCCGGTTCGCCCACGCCCAGCGAGATGATGTCGTCCATCTCCTCCGCGAGTTCGAAGAACTTCCGGATGCCCGACGGTGGCACCCGCTCCACGCGGTCGGCGGGCTTCATGGCGAGACGGAGAGCCGGTCGTCGTCCGTGCCGTCGCCGAAGTCCACGCCCTGTTCCTTGTAGGACTCCATAATGTAGTGGGTCACCGTCTGGGTGATCTCCGGCACCGGCGCGACCTTCTCGCTGATGAAGTGCGAGACTTCCCGCATCGAGTCGTCCTCGACCTCCATCAGGAAGTCGTAGTCGCCGCTGACCAGGCGAAGGGCCTGGACCTGCGGGAACTTCGCGATCCGCTCTGCGACGTCGTTGTAGCTGGTCTCGCGGTCGAGGGTGAGGTTGAGTTCGACGGCGGCTCGGACGCGCTCGCGTTCGAGTTCCTCCCAGTCGACGACGGCCTGGTAGCCCCGGATGACACCGTCTGCCTCGAGTTCGCGGATCGCTGCCTCGACTGCGTCCTCGTCGAGGTCGGTCTGCTGGGCGATCTCGGCAACGGTATAGCGGGCGTTCTCGCGCAGGATCGCGAGCACCTCGTCGCGAGCACTCATACCCATATACCGCCCTGACGCGGACAAAAGGTTTGCTACCTGTCGGCCGACCGCGAGGCAGCCACGCGGAGCGCCGATCCGCTCTGGCCACGCGGTTGCCGCCGACAGAATCCGTAAGAGCCTCCGCCGCCTGACGTCGGCCATGGTCGAACTCGAATCGCAGGACGTGCTCGAGCGCGGCGACGAGGCACCGCCGTTCGAACTCCCCGGGGCCGACGGCGAGACCCACGGCCTCGCCGACTTCGCCGACCACGCGGCGCTGCTAGTGGTCTTCACGTGCAATCACTGCCCCTACGCGCAGGCCAAGTTCGATGAACTGAACCGCCTCGCGTCCGAATTCGACGACCTCGCCGTCGTCGGCGTCAACCCCAACGACGAGGACCAGTACCGGGACGATTCCTTCGAGCGCATGCAGGACCTGGTCGCGGACGGCACCATCGCCTACGACGCCTACCTCCGCGACGGGTCCCAGAACGTCGCCGCGGCCTACGGCGCGATGTGCACGCCGGACCCGTTCCTCTTCGAGAACGACGACGGCACCTTCCGGCTGGTCTACCACGGCCGCCTGGACGACGCGCCGAACCCTGACGACGAACCCACCGAGCGCGAGATGGCGCGCCACGTCGAAGCGCTGCTCGCGGGCGAGGGGGTCACGGACGACTTCCAGCCCTCCCGCGGCTGCTCGATCAAGTGGCGCGAGGGCAACGAGCCCGAGTACTGGGACTGAGACGAGGGGGAGGGGCAATCGCCGGTCACGGGGCCACCGCTTTTTGCCACCGCGGCGCTACGCTGGTGTATGCTCACGGGACCGCGCTGGCTGGCCCTCGAGGTACCCCACCTGGACCGCGCCGTCTCCTTCTACGAGGCGTTTCTCGACCTCGACGTGCGCCGCGAGACCGACAGCGAGGCGGCCCTCGCCGCGGGCGACGCGGACCTGATCCTGCGCGCACCGGGCGACGTCCCACGCGGTGGTCTCCACACGCATTACGCGCTCTCGATCCCCGCCGACAGCTACGACGACTGGCACGACCGCCTCGGCGAGCGCTTCGACCTCCACGAGGAGGAGTTCGGCGACGCGCGGTCGCTGTACTTCTTCGACCTCGTGGGCAACTGCGTCGAACTCGGCCAGCGCGACGTGGACCATCCCGCGGGCGAAATCGCGGGAATCTTCGAGGTGGTCCTGGAGGTCGAGGACCTGGACGTGGCGACGGACTTCTACGAGCGACTGGGCTTCGAGGTGGTCGACCGCGGCGAAGACCGCCGGCGCGTCCGGCTAACGGTTGGGGACTTCGACCTGGAACTGTGGGAACCGCAACTGGGCATCGCCGATGCCCGCGGCGGCGTCCACGTCGACCTCGGCATCGTGGCCGAGAGCCCCGAGACCGTCGCCGGGCGCGTGGCTGACGACGCCCTCGGCGTGGAGACGAGAGACGACGGCGCCAGAATTCGCGACCCGGACGGCCACTACCTGACGATCCTGGCGAACTGACCCGGCGTCGAGAACCCGTACCGGGCCCGGATCGAGTAGCTCAGGGAGCGAAGTGATCCCACTCCCAGGCGAGACAGACGATTACGGACGTGAATGCCACCCACCCGCTCAGGGCGAGAATCACGAAGCCCCAGGGCGTCACGTCCCCGAACAGAACGAGTGCCAGGCCGGCGAGCGCGCCGAGGAATCCAACCGGGATCCCGAGGATACCGGGACACTCTCGTGGACTCGGTAACTCCATGGGGCGAACCATGGCTGGCCCACCCGAGAGTATGTGGGTCTTACTCCCGGGGGGTCCTCAGGGCTGCCGACGTTAGGTCACCCGAGTACGCCGCGGAGGAGCCTGATTCCGAGCATGAGGAGGATGCCGAGGAGGAACACGGCGAAGTAGGCCAGCGATCGCCACGGATTCTCGTCGGACTTGATCTCCGGGATCAGGTCAGAACTGGCGATGTAGATGAAGTTCCCCGCCGCGAACGGCAGGAGGATCCTCGGCAGTCCGGCGAAGGCATCACCGAGCACGATGCCGACCAGGCCACCCAGGATCACGGTCGCCTGGGTGAGGTAGTTCAGGACCAGCGCCCGCCGCTTCTCGAAGCCGCCGTAGACGAGGACGCCGAAGTCTCCGATCTCCTGTGGAATCTCGTGGAGGGCGATCGCGACCGTGGTGACGATTCCGACGGAGGGGCCCACGAGGAACGACCCGGCGATGACGAGACCGTCGATGAAGTTGTGGATCGCGTCGGAGACCAGGACGAGGGAGGAGACGGCATCCCGGTCGTGGACGGCGGCGTGGTGGTGGTGCCACTGGATGAACTGTTCGAGGACGTAGAAGGCACAGAAGCCGGCGATGACGACCAGAAAGAGCGGGACGGTGTCCGCGGCTCCGGCTTCGGCCAGGGCGCGCGGGAGGAGGTGCAGGAAGGCGCCGCCGATCAACGATCCGGCCGCCAGCGCCACCAGGACGAGGAGGAGCTGATCGAGGAGTTCCTCCCGGAGGAACAGCGTGAGGACGCCGATCCAGGCCGTGAGACTGATGAGGACCGTCGTCGCGACCGTCCAGGCGAGCGGGTCCACCATTGTCGGTCAGTCCGTGTCGGCCACCCGCTCACTCGAGGCGGTCCGCGTCGATGTCGACGCCAGGTGGCGTCACGATGAGAAAGCCACGGAAGTGCATGAGTTCGCCGCCGGCCTCCTTGACGTCGCGGGCGAACCCCGCCGCGAGTTCGTTGATGTCGCCGTCGACGTTCAGCACGAGCACGGCGCCCCCCTCGACCGTCTCGACCCACTCCTCGGGCGGCGTGGAGCCGTCGAGGACCCCGAGGACGACGCGGCCGGACCCCCCGCCGCCCTCGGCGCCCTCGTCGATCTGGTCCTCGACCGACTGGAGGTCGAGGCCGTCGAAGTCGCTCATACGTGCTCCACTCCGGGCGGTATCAAAAAGGTTGCTGGGGGACGAACCGGGAGACGCCAGGGCAGCGACGCGACGGAACGGGGCCCCGTGGCCGCTGTCCGTGGTACCGACCCACACGCGCCTCGAGCGAGGGACAGCTTTATGTGGCGAGACCTCCCCCACTCAGTTGCTTATGTCCAACACGGAGGATTCGTCGGGTACCCCGGCGGATCGAGTTCTTCCAGGGTACGTTAGATAGTACCTCTGAGATCGACGACGGACGCATTTTCGACACCACGCTCCGCGACGGGGAGCAGACGCCGCGAACTTCGTTCTCCTACGAAGACAAACGGGAGATAGCTGCGCTGCTCGACGAGATGGGCACCCACGTCATCGAGGCCGGGTTCCCGGTCAACTCGGACGCCGAGTTCGAGGCGGTTCGCGACATCGCGGACGCCAGTCGCACGACGGTCTGTGGACTGGCTCGCGTGGTCGAGGAAGACGTAGAGGCGGCGCTCGACAGCGGCGTCGACCTGGTGCACGTGTTCGCGTCCACCAGCGACGTCCAGATCGAGGACTCGATGCACACCACCCGCGAGGAAGTGCTTGAGCGGGCGGTCGAGTCCGTCGAGCGCGTGAAGGAGGCCGGCGTGGACTGCATGTTCTCGCCCATGGACGCCACCCGGACCGACGAGGACTACCTGCGGGAGGTCGTGGCCGCGACCGCCGACGCGGGCACGGACTGGATCAACATCCCGGACACGACCGGAGTCGCAACGCCAACCCGGTTCCAGCAGATGGTCGCGCTGGTCGTCGACGCCGCCGAGGGCGCGCAGGTCGACGTCCACACCCACGACGACTTCGGCCTGGCTGCCGCCAACGCGCTCGCCGGCTTCGAGGCCGGTGGCGCCCAGGCCCAGGTGTCGGTCAACGGCATCGGCGAGCGGGCGGGCAACGCGGCCTACGAGGAGGTCGTGATGGCCCTAGAGAGCCTGTACGACGTCGACACCGGCATCGACACGACGAAGATCACGGAACTGTCGCGCCTGGTCGAGGAGCGCAGCGACGTCCCGGTACCGGGCAACAAGCCCGTGGTCGGGGAGAACGCCTTCGCCCACGAGAGCGGCATCCACGCCGCTGGGGTCATCGAGAACTCCGACACCTTCGAGCCGGGGGTCATGACCCCGGAGATGGTCGGCGCGACCCGCGAACTGGTCCTGGGGAAGCACACCGGCCAGCACTCCGTGCGGGAGCGCCTGGTCGAGGCCGGCTACGACCCGACCGACGACGAGGTCCGGGCGGTGACGCGGCGGGTCAAGGACTTCGGCGCGGAGTCCCAGCGGGTGACGATGGCCGAACTGGAGAAGTTCGCCCGCGAGATCGGCGTCGAGCAGGCCGAAGAGGAGGTCAGGGCGTAGCCCCATGCCGTCCTCGTTCGCCGGAACCAGGTGGTCCCGGCAGCGGTGCCCGTCGGGACGCCCCCGGTCCGCGGAGTGGGCCAGCCGCCACGCAGGACCCGCCAGGCCCCGGTCCGTGGCGCGTCCGTCACGCAACGTTTTTACCGGTTGGCGGTCAGACTCACGTACTGATGCGACAGACCGCTGGCGACGTGGACGGACGTCCCTTCGCGAGCGGCGAGCTTCTCCTCGTGGGTATTGTAGGGGCGAGCTAGCCCCACCAACACCCACACAGCCGTTCGGCCCGGTATCGATCGTCGATTACCCACAGGAGGTCACCATGCAACGACACACACGACAGGAGGGATGGACGTGAGCGAGCGTGCGTCCGTCCCGAAGGACGAGCCGGAGGAAGCGGACGACGCGGCCACCGAGGTCGCGACAGAACAGGCCACGACTGACGACGAGATCGCGACCGGCGCGGACGCAGTCGCGGCCGCCCTCGAGGGCGCGGGCGTCGAACTCATCTTCGGCGTCCAGGGCGGGGCCATCATGCCCGTCTACGACGCGCTCTACGAGCACGAGAGCATCAGGCACGTCACGATGGCCCACGAGCAGGGCGCGGCCCACGCGGCGGACGCCTACGGGATCGTCTCAGGCGACCCCGGCGTCTGCATGGCCACCTCGGGCCCGGGCGCGACAAACCTCGTGACCGGCCTGGCGGACGCGAGCATGGACTCCGATCCCGTGCTGGCACTGACCGGCCAGGTC
>Ga0207756_100503_pt1 | contig 12574 bp, 13 predicted proteins | sample A23M1SouthBayCA_FD_187748 | JGI IMG/M metagenome (GOLD analysis project Ga0207756, IMG submission 187748) | Aerobic enrichment media microbial communities from Eden Landing Ponds, California, USA - A23 M1 (3) (SPAdes) | ecosystem: Environmental > Aquatic > Marine > Unclassified | place...
CTTGTCTCAGATTCCGTCTCCGGGTTCTTGCTCTCACAACCCGTACCGATTATCGGCACGGTGGGCCGTTACCCCACCGTCTACCTAATCGGCCGCAGCCACATCCTATGGCGCCGGAGCGTTTCCAGCTCTCTCCACTCCAGGATGAGAGCTGTATCACTTATTAGCCTCAGTTTCCCGAGGTTATCAGTGTCCATAGGGCAGTTTGGCCACGTGTTACTGAGCTATCTGCCACGAGTATAAACTCGTGCGACTAGCATGGCTAAATCGGACTCCGATAGCAATGGCCTCCGGCAGGATCAACCGGAATGTCCCCTGCAAAGCAGGGGGGTTAGGCGGGAACACGTCCACTGTTACCCGTGGACGTGATCGCTATCGTCTTGAGTCGAGTCCGACGACACCCCCGATCGGGTGTCACCGAACTACCAGGGCTAACATCAGATCCCATCTGTACGGCGGACCGCAGGGGTGGAATCCTCATTTCCTCCGGACCCGAACGTTATCCAGGAAGGGTCTTAAGCCCTTCGAACCAGGTTCGTCCGAGGTCCGATGTGGCCGGGCGTTGAACGGCCCCGGCCAGGCCACGTTTGCGTTCATTCCGAACACCCTGTTACACTTAAGGGCGTCGGATTCCCCCTCGCCGGAACCGACCGGCGTGAGGGCGTTCGCATCACATCCGAACACCCTGTTACACTTAAGGGCGTCGGATCGCCCCGACCCGGCCGACCCGAGATGGAGCGTGTGTGTCACACCCGAATGCCCTGGTACGCTTAAGGGCGTCGGATGCTGTGTGGCCCAGCGGGGCGGGCGTCCGCCCTGCGCCACTGCGCATTTCATTCGATGGGAGGGTTTTACTTAAGGCCGTCGAACCACAGGCACTACGTCATGCGATTACATGGGCCAACTTCGTGAAGAACCCCCCTGTTAGTAACTCCCGAAGGCCCCCTACGAAGTCGACACTCACGAAGAAACGGGGCTGATGCTCGCGCGTGTACGCGTGATCGAAAACGAGCGGCGGTTCGACTTAGATCTCGTCGAGGTGCTCGACACCCTCTTTGGAGACGTTCCCCTTCGTGATGTCTCCGGGCATCCAATCCGGTTTGTCAGAGGGAGCCGATTCCTCCCAGGCCCAGCCTTCGTAGATGTGCACTTTCTTCGTCCCCTTCTCCCGGAGCCGAAGTTCCTCTGGATTTGCGTCGTCTTCACTCGGAGCAGGGTCGAGTCGCCGTGCTGCCTTCAGTGCTGCTTGTCTGGGCGTACTACCCGAGAAGACGCTCGATTCTGTACCGTCGTCGTCGCGGAGCGCGAAGTTCCGCTTTTCTTGGTCGCGTGCCATGGTTTGACCACTCCGTGTGAATTCAGCACATGCCACATAATAAATATACCCCTAAATCCGGGCTCCGTCGGCGGGTTCGTTTATAAGTCGCCGGTCGATGACCACGTGAAGACTGGAAAAAACGACCAGGAACGAAGGTGTCTGGACCTCGCGCGCGCCGTAGATCACCGACCGTGACGGCAACGGAGCGAAGCCGCGCACGGTAGACTTAAGTATATCCTGCGGCCAAGCACGTGATAAGATAGCGCGATGGTGCGAAAGAAGAAGCTCAGCCCGAGTGGTGCCAAAGACGAGGACGGAGAATATCACAACGTCCACATCAACCTCCACGAGGACGAGCTCGCCGTCGCAGGTATGGAGATCGGCGACGAAGTCTTCGTCAGAGTCCGGGACAACAAGATCATCATCCAGAAGGCCGATCCGGAGGACGTCGAACACGAATTTTGAAACGGCCATCCGCGCTGTCAGCGCACCCCACAATGAGCCTCTACGAAACCCTGCGGCCGATGTTGTTTCGAATACCGCCAGAAACAGCGCACTCGATCGTGCATACTGGCCTGAAAGCAGTCGACGACACGCCGCTCCCATCGGTGTGTCGGCGGGGGCTGGCAGTCGAGGACGCCCGGCTCGAAGTGACTGCGTTCGGCCAGACGTTCCCCAATCCGGTCGGCGTCGCTGCGGGCTTCGACAAGAACGCCGAGGTGCCGAACGCGCTGTACGGACTCGGCTTCGGTCACGTCGAAGTTGGGGGTGTCACAGCAGACCCACAGGAAGGGAACCCCCGCCCGCGTCTCTTCCGGCTCGTCGAAGATCAAGGGCTCGTCAATCGAATGGGGCTCAACAACGAGGGTGCCGACGTCGTCGGGCGTCGACTGGCCGACAGTGACGTTCCCTTCCCCGTCGGAGTCAACCTCGCGAAAAGCGAATCGACGCCAACAGCGGAGGCACCAGCCGACTACCGACACACCTACGAACGCGTAGCCGAGGGCGGCGATTTCTTCGTCGTGAACGTTTCTTGTCCCAACTCGGACGGGTTCCGGGACCTCCAGAATAGAGATTCTCTCGAAGGTATATTTGGTGAGTTGACCGACGCAGGAGCCGACCCGCTACTCGTCAAACTCTCGCCAGACCTGCCGAAGCCGGCGGTCGAAGAGACGCTGGAGCTCGTCGAACAGTACGGGCTCGACGGTGTGATCGCGACCAATACGACGACCGGGCGACCCGACACCCTGGAGAGTGCCAGTCGGGTAGAAGAAGGTGGTCTCTCCGGGAAACCCATCGAAAGCGAAGCCACAGAGATGGTTCGGTTCGTCGCACGGCGGACAGATGTGCCTGTCATCGGCGTCGGTGGCGTGTTCACGGCGGCCGACGCCTACCGGAAGATCCGGGCTGGCGCGAGTCTCGTCCAGTTGTACACTGGCTTCGTCTACCGGGGGCCGACGATCGCGCGATCGATCAATCGCGGGCTCCTGACGCTGCTCGAACGAGATGGCTTCGATCATGTGAGTGAGGCCATCGGCGCCGATCTGTAGCGCTACTCGAACAGTTGCTCGAACACTTTTCGTTCTGCTGCGCGCAGGTGCTGGTGGTAGGTCGGGCGCGTGATCCCCATCGACTGGGACAGGTCGTCACCGTCGACTTCTCTGGGCCACTCGAAGAACCCTCCGAGGTAGGCACTTCGAAGCGCCGTCTCCTGGCGGTCGGTGAATCGTTCTCGTAGCGTGGCGCGGAACTCCTGGCGGGTCTGGACTGGACGGTCGTGCTCGTGGTAGCCGACCAGTTCGAGGTCGCTGTAGCGCTCGGCTAGCAGATCGTAGACGTCCCTGGCTTCGGTCTCGTGGGGGAGTTCGATCGTGAGCGTCGTCATCCCGTCTTCGCCTACCAGCCGCTGTGTCACTGCTCCAAACTCCGCGAGCGTCGCGACGACTGACTCGGTCGCCGTCACGTCGAATAGTGAGATACCGTCGTGGGAAACAACGTGTGTCGCCTCTACGACTGACTGATCCTCCGACAGCAACGACGCGATGGCGTCGGCATCGTCGGTTTCGGCGCGGACGTACAGCTGAAAGGAGCCATCGGATTGGGAGAGTGTCCCCGCCGACTCGACTCGACAGTCGGCGCGTGCCGAGAGCCGCGAGAACAACAGGTCAGGGTCGCGACTGGCTAGTTCCATCTCGACGACGCGGTTCGTCGAGAGGATCCGGCCGCGCTCGACGGCGTTGATCGCGTCGGCGATTGCCCGTCCGAGCGCTTCAAGCACGGCGCGCTCACGGTCGTCAAACGCGTCGGTCTGATCGGCGTAAACCGTCACCACACCGTAGACAGTGTCGCGGTACTGCAGCGGGACCGCACACAGCGATCCAAGCCCGGCGTCGACGGCGTCGCGAGCCCACGGTGACTCGTGAGCAGCGAGGTCGCTCACGACGACACTCTCGCGGGTGTTGAGCGCGTTCGCGCTCGGGTCGAGAGCGTTCCCGTCTGTGGTATTACGCCGATAGTCGGCGACATCGAGATCGGCATCGCCAGCCCACGCTGTGGCAGAGAGCGTCTCTCCCGCTACGTCGGCAGTTGCCAGCCAGGCGAATGAGTAGGGCGCAGCAACCGTGAACTGTCGGCAAACACCCGTCTCGATCTCCTCGCGCGTCGTCGCCTGGACAAGCACTTCGAGAGTCTCGCGAACGAGGCCGTTGATCCGGTCGAGAAGCGTCTCGACTCGCGTTCGTGCCTCGCGCGCTTCCTGCTCGCGCTTGGCTCGACTGAACGCTACCGCGGCGTTGGTCGCGAGGATCTCGGCGATCTGCTGATCGGTCTCGTCGAAGGCGTCTGGTTCTGTCGAGCCGATCGAGATTGTGCCGTGGACACCGATCGGGAGGTACATCGCCGAAGCCAGCACATCCGAGACTGTATCGACGTCGGTAGCGTCGGCGTAGCGCCTGCCTTCACCAGTCCGAAATACCTCTCCTGGCGTCCCTTCGTCGATGCCGTAGACCGGGCGCTCTTCGAGGGCTGTTTCGGCGGCAGCAGTAATGCCCGCTGGAACGAGCGTCTCGTTGTCGGCGTCGTACAGGCGGACGACATTGTACTCGAATCCGAGCGTGTTCTCGGCTGCACGGGCGAGCAACTGGGCGACTTCGTCGCGCGTGCGTGCCTGCATGAGCGCTCGCGTCGTCTCCAGAACGCCCGAGAGTGCCTGTTCCTGGCGTTTCCAGTCGGTGATATCCCGTAAGTGAACGACAAGTCCTCCGTCGCTCGGATAGGCTGCGACCTGAAAGTGCCGGTCGAGCGGGGGGAACGCCTCCTCGAAAGTCGTCGGCTCTCCTGTCCGCACCGCCTGGTGGTACTCGTCGTAGAACGTCGAGCCGACGGCGGTCTGAAAGACCTCCCAGATATGCTCTCCGAGGAGGTCGCTTCGGTCCCGTTCGAGCAGTTGTGCGGCCTTCTCGTTGAGGTAGGTGAACGTCCACTCGTCGTCGAGCGCGAAGACTGCCTCGTCGACACGGTCGATCACGGATGCGACCTGTTCGCTGCCGGTCGGAGTGTGAGCGAGCGTCTCGATCCGATCGAGAAGAGCAAGGATACTCGCCTCGCCTGATCGCTGAACGACGTCGTCGACCACAGCCGACTCGATATGTTCGTGCGAGAGGACATCGGCGTCGAGATACCAGATCAGTGGGGGCTCGCCGACCGTCTCCCGCACGCGCTCGGTTGGTGGTTCTGTGGCGCTCCAGACGAGACAGTCGAACGGTCCGGACACAGTCGAAGGATCTGCAGTGGACACGGCTGTCACCGGCTTCTCGGTCGATTCTGCCGCCGTCTCGAGAGCGTGTGCTGTCGCCTCGGCATCCGACACCGACGGTGCGACCACGAGCACGCGCGACGATCCGCGAGTCATTCGCTATCTCCTCACTAGCCACCCGTCGGGATAAATCGTCTGTCCGCTCTCCACGAGGGGTTCTATATAGCTGTTACAGATATATGCCTCGGAGCGGGGCGATCACGCTACTTGCTGCGGAGAGCGTCGGAGCGTGGGGAGAGTGGCTGTCGCTACGACATGGGGCGGACTCCAATGTTGCCACCCATGCAACTGTCGCCACGGCCACTCACGGAGGACGCTGAGAGTCACGGCTTTCAAGCAAACCGGAACGGGACTGAAGTGGTAACGTGCTGGATCAGCGTGTCGCCGATCCTGGTCGAGCGGACACAGGGACCGAGACCGTTGGAAACGCCGCTTTCCAGACTGGATACGGCCATTCGACAAGAAGGCCGTGTTCGATAGTATAAATCAACTATAGCGATATGGAATCGTCTGATCGAGTCACACCAGACGGACCGAGGGGGAAAGAGTGCAACCAATCAATCTCGCCCAGACGAAGAAGATGATGGAGGCCGTTTCGAGGCCAGAAAAATGAGCAATCGCGAACACTGACTCCGTCACTCGGATATTGAACGCCAGACGCCACTACGTTCGGTCTGCTGTGATTCGGTCCCCTCGAAATTACATCCGCTCTTCACGGCTGTTCGTCGCAGAACGCTCACGGTCACTGTGTTCTCCGTCCGAAAACCGAGGTCTCACTTCGTTCGACCTCGCTATGCGCCGGCCGGGAATTGAACCCGATGGCGAGACGGTCGCGCTGCGACTCGCGTGGTTCAATGCCCGTTGGCGATTTCACTGCTCACTTCTGTTCGCAGTAGAAATGCGCCGGCCGGGAATTGAACCCGGGCTATTAGCTTGGGAAGCTAATGTCCTACCACTGGACCACCGGCGCACGCACTCGCTTTGTGTACGTACCGAGCCTTACGTCACTCCGTCCTGCAAGACACCGGCACGTACAGCGGGCTGACGAACCAAAGCGACATAAGTCCCCGGATTGCGACCGACATCGGACCTTACGATCCAAGGTATAGTTTTATACTGTCGATTATTTATGAGTACTATATGTCATAGTGGCTATATTTTGGGCAGACGTTGGGAAAGAAGCGACCGCCTGCTGGAACTGCAACGGAACACTCACGGGAAGCGATCAAACCCCGCCACAGAGCGGGCTCGGGCAATCCTCGCAGCAAGACCAACCCTCACAGAGCCAGCCGCCACAAGGGCAATATCAACAGGGCCAATCACCCCAGGGCCAGCCACCGCAAGGGCAGTATCAACAGGGTCGGCCGCCCCGAGGAAGTAGTGGTATCGGTCGGCGTGAACTACTCGCTGGCGTGGGTACTTGCCGCGGCCGGCGCCGGTGGCTGGTACTTCTTCCTGTGTGAGGAGTCCGGCGGGTCGCCAGAGAGCCCAGGCGAATCGTTCTCCGATGCACTGACCGTCTCCGAGGGAACACACGGTCCGTACCAGATAACTAGAGGCGAAAACCACTACTTCGCAGTCGACCTCGAACAGGGCGATCGACTCACGGCGACGATCAGGTTCCAGCACGATCAAGGCGACCTCGATCTGAGTATGTACGGCCCCAAACAGTTGAGGCAAGGGGGGTCAGCCACGTGGAGTGACGACGAGTCAGACACGACCTCAGCGGGACAAAGTGGCACCCACTACATCAACCCCTTACGGATACGAGGACGAGCAGTCTAATTTCGAAACCGAATGCGAACTGAACGTCTCGATCGAAGAGCTCTAGATCCAAATGCAGTGACGCGGGGTTGGGAACGGACAAACGTCCACCCAGATCCCAGAATCGCGGGACTATTAGTCGCTCCAGACCGAAGAGACACCCACATGTCCGATTCCGAGACGATCGCAACTGCGAGCGATCCGCTCAACCTCACACTGAGTGACGCGGAAGTAGCACAGCGACGTGCCCACCTGATCGAATTTATCGAAACGCAGGCGGAGGCAGCAGGCGTCGACCAGGCAGTCCTCGGGATCTCCGGCGGCGTCGACAGCGGGCTCGTCACCGGGCTGGCTGCGGAGGCACTCGGTCCCGAGAACGTCCACGGGTTAGTGATGCCCAGTACGATGAACGACGAGGAAACGATGAGTGACGCCGAGCGCGTCGCCCAGACGTTCGAAGTGCCCTACGACGTGATCGAGATCGAACCGATCGCCGAGACCTTCCTCGACGCCTACCCCGAAGCACGAGAGAATCGCATGGCTGCGGGTAACCTCCGCGTACGGACGCGGGCAGTGCTCAACTATCTCGTCGCTAACACCGAGGGCGCCCTCGTGTTGGGTACCGGCAACCGAACGGAGGCGCTGATCGGCTACTTCACCAAGTACGGCGACGGCGCCGTCGACTGCCATCCGATCGCAAACCTCTACAAACAGCAGGTCCGCCAGGTCGCCCGCGCGGTCGGCGTTCCCGAATCGGTCGCTTCGCGGACCCCCACTGCCGGGATGTGGGTCGGCCAGACCGACGAGGAAGAGCTGGGGATCGAGTACGACACGCTCGATTCGATCCTCGCGCTCCACGTCGAAGGTGGGGTGCCAGCGAGCGCGACCGCTCGCGAACTCGGTGTCGAAGCGAACGTCGTCGAACGGGTCCGCGCGCTGTACGAAGGAAGTGCACACAAACGAGCGGTTCCACCAGCACCCGAGGAACCCTACTGACAATACGCAGTACGAGCGCTACGATCCGGACTCGTTCTGGACGACAACGATATGGATGAAGTCGCCTGAATCGGCATTCGAGATACTCCGGACGCCATCGAGCGTCGCATTCGACGGGTCGATATTGTCGCCGTTGAGCTGTACACGGACGGTCGTCTCCGAATCGCTATCGCGGTAGGTCGTTCCGTCGTAGGCGACCGTCGAGTCAGTGACGTTGATGCCAAGCGTCGCCATCGCATACTGCAGTGTTAGCGCGTCTCCGTGCCCGTGCCAGACCGACCCGCCACCGTTTTCGAAGTGGAACGCCTGATCTTGCAGTTGGAACCGTTGTTGGCTGAAGTCGAGCTGTTCGCCTGCGATCGTGACGTTGATCCGGCCGTGGAAGTCCGATTCACCGACATTCACTGGCGTCTTCGAGACGTTGATCCCGTTGATCGTCGCCGGTGGGCCAGCTTCGCCAACACTCGATCCGCTCCCCATGAAAACGATCACGTAGGCGACGACGACGAGCGCGAACGCGATGACGCCAAAGAGGATGAGCGGCCCAGTCGGCAGTCCCTCGTCGTCGCTGCCCCCGGTGTGTTGTTCGACGCGTCGCCGGTCGATCGGCCCCAGTTCGTCGGCGTGTTCCTCGCCGAGGTGTGCGTAGTAGGACTTCTCGTCGTCGAACGACGACGAACAGTACTCACAGTCCGGCATGTCCCCTCGGTAGTCGGTCAGCCGACACAACGGTTTCGGTACGCAGAGGTCACGCTCGGTCGTCCAGCGCCGCAGTTTCGAGCAGTCTAGCGAAGACCTCAGCCTCTCGCTTCTCCTGGACAGCCTGGGTGTCCGTATCTCGAAGTCGAGCTTTGATCGCCCGGAGAGTAGCAGGCTCGTGGGCAGCGATCGTTTCGGCGATTGCCTTCGGATCCTCGACGACGCGTGAGACAAGCCCCATCCGGAGGGCTGCGTCGGCGTCGACGACCTCGCCTGTCAGTGCGAGATCCATCGCCTCACCCAGGCCGACGATCCGCGGGAGTCGGGCTGTGCCGCCCCATGCACCGAACAGCCCAAGCGAGACGCCCGACTCGGCGAACGTCGCCTCGGGCGTCGCGACGCGGAGATCACAACCCAGCGCCAGTTCGACGCCACCGCCTCTGGCCGGGCCGTCGATCCCAGCGACTGTGATCGCGTCGGCCTCGGCGAGGGCACTGGCGGTACGCTGGCCAGCCTGGACGAACGCCTCGACGCTGTCGTCATCGAGCGTAGCGACGACATCGAGATCGGCCCCAGAACAGAACGCCTCGCCTGCACCGTGGAGGTAGACGACTGGCGCGTCGGACGCCGCGACTGCGTCTCGGAGATCCGCGAGTGCTGGCATCGTGAGCGCGTTCCGTCGGGCCGGGCGGTCAAGCGTGACCGTGCAGATACCGTCGGTCGTCTGCGTTCGGATCACACCGACAGAACGGTTGTGGTTTCCAAAGGTCTTTGCCTATCCCACCGCTATATCTGCACAATGCAGGAAGCCGCGGCGGTCCGAGCGGCCGCGTCAGAGGCCGTCGACGATGTCGACCCCCAGCAGGTCACAGACCGAATTTCGACCCTGCTGGACACGCGATCGATGGCACCCGGCGTCTTCACAGTCGCATGCGCGAGGGCGACACTCGAACACGCCGGCCGAAGCCTCGACGATCTGGCCGCCGAAGACGCCATCGCCGAGCGGGCGGCCGGTGTCCAGTTGATCTACGAAGGACTGGCACAGACCCGCCGACTCGCCCACGAGAACCCCTGGGTCGACGGCGACGGCGACGAGGCGGATCTGGATATTCTCGTGGCTGATATCCTCGTCGCCCGCGGGTTCTACCTGCTCGCGCGAACCGAGGCCAGCAACGCTGCCGTCGAGGTCGTTCGCGAGTTCGGCCGCGATCAAACTGTGGCTCGCGAGACCGACCAGACGCTGGACGCCAATCTCGAACGCGACGTCTTCGAACTCGCGGCCGTCGCCGGGACGACCGCCGCCGGAACGACACCGACGCCACAGCTCCGCGAGCTCGCGGCCGAACTCGGTAACGGCACGCCCGAGGCGACCTTGCCCGAGGACGTCGACGAACAGCTGACTGCTGTGGTGAGCGTCGACTCAGTCGGCAGCGACGGCGTCAGGACCTCCGCGGACCACTGATATCGCCCGCCACAGCGGGGGCGAATCGAAACGCCTAAAGACAACTCGGGGTTACCAAGAGGTGCGCGCCTGGGTAGCTTAGCGGTAAAGCGCGTCCTTGGTAAGGACGAGAGCCCGGGTTCAAATCCCGGCCTAGGCTTCCTTTCCCTGTTACGTCCGGTAGTTACCCGGCTCTTCGTCGGTGAAACAATGTACGCCACGCAAGGACGAGTACCCGGGTGGTATAGCACCGGACCGACGCCTTCCTTCGATTATATAGAAAGGCCAGGGTTTTTACATCAGGTATTTAATATTTGGCTTCGGCTAGTCCTAGTTTCTAGACAGAGGTGTCGAGCATGACGTACAGCGACGAGAACAAAGTCGAGGGCATCGTCCTCGTTACAGAAGCCGCTAAAGAATATCTAAACCCGAGACAGGAAGTCACGTACCGAAAGTGGAGGAATGTCTTTCCGAACTGGAAGTGAACGAAATCTTAGAGAGGCTTGAGAAGATCGAGGAGTGGTGGCTTCCCCCCATCTATATAAATTTCAGTCACTTAGAGTGACTTGTGTCCCTATGAGTGACGGCGAAAGTGGAGTGTTTCTACCCCTGCCACTCCCCGATATACAGGTATTCAGGTACCAAGCAGCAGACGATATCCTGACTCTACTCTTCCGCAACCCACATGAAGAGTTCACGATCACACAACTACGAGAAACCACGGGACATGGCGGAAAGTCTGTGAACAACGCACTAGAAATCCTCGACAACCTGAATCTAGTCAAAAAAGAAAAAGAAGGACGACACTCCCTGATACGGATCAACGACGAACGTATCCAGAAACCGGACGATCCAGTACTAGAAATACCGCAAAGCGAATTCAGACCACCGGTACAGGAATTCCTCGAAGAGGCCAAGAAGAACCAGGAAGACAACCTGAAAGGGATACTCCTGTTCGGGAGTGTGGCCCGTGGAGAAGCGGACAGAGCCAGCGACATCGACATCCAAGTCATCGTCGAAGACAATCTATTGGAGTCGCGGCGTGAACTCCAGGACATCAGGCAAAGTATTGAGGAACAGAAGTTCGACGGCCAACGCTATGAAATACAACTACTAGTAGAATCCATAGAAAGCGCAGAAAGCTACGGAGAGAAGATTCAAGAAATCTTCTCAGAAGGAATCACACTCTACGCAACAGACAAACTGGAGCAGGTACAGGAGGCAGTCTTCAATGGATGACAGCAGCATAGAAGACGCACTAGATGAAGCCCAGACGCTTTTCGAACGACCAGGAGACGGATTCGAACAAGGGTTGGATGTCGACGATCCTACGTTGCTTCAACTCCGGAAAGCATGCCGACTCATCGACGCCGCAAACTTTCTCCAGGAACAAGACGGATACTACACCATAATCGTGGAAGCCTCGTTCGCCGCAATAGAACGAACAATCCAGTTCTACCTCCTCGACACAGGACTCCTCCACGAAGACGAATACATCGATCATGAAAACGTCTACCGGAGAGGGAAAGACGCTGGCCTATACGGAGAAGAGTTCGCAGGCAAACTAACCAATCTCTGGCGTAACAACCGGTCGGATACGTACTACCGGGAAGGAATTGCTACAGAAGCCAGGGCCGACAAAATGCTTGAACTCGCTGAAGAGATTCACAGCCATGTTTTACAACTCGCCGGAGAGACACACGAGTGCATCTGCAATACCGCCTGAACAGAACAACCGAAGAGCTGCTTTCAGACAGAAGATAAAAACAGGTTGTGCCTGTTCCTCGAGGTCCGCGGACGTGCAGGGTTCCCCGTTCCAGGTTTTCGGATAGAAGCTGCTGTTCACATGTATGAAATCACGTAGACAGCTCTGGGAGAATGACTGATCAACCGAAAGACACGGTAGCCACATAGAGGACACACTCAAGAGCGTCCCCGCACAATCCCAGGCAACGAATGGCCCCGGAGATACGGGAACTCGATCCGACGACGGTCGAACGGATCGCGGCCGGCGAAGTCGTCGAGCGGCCGGCGTCGGTCGTCAAAGAGTTGGTCGAGAACAGCCTCGATGCCGACGCCTCCCGGGTGCGTGTCGCGGTCGAGGCCGGCGGCACGGAGTCGATCCGGGTTAGCGACGACGGGACCGGGATGGACGAGGCGTCGCTCCGGCGGGCGGTCGAGAAACACACGACCTCCAAGATTCGAGATATCGACGACCTGGAGGGGGGACTGGCGACACTCGGATTCCGTGGGGAGGCGCTGCACGCCATCGGCGCCGTCTCCAGGCTGACGATCACCTCGCGGCCGCGCGGCGGCGACCGAGGAACCGAGCTCGTCGTCGAAGGTGGCGACATCGAGCGCGTGCGGCCTGCTGGCTGTCCCGAAGGGACGACCATAGAGGTCGGAGACCTGTTCTACAACGTGCCCGCCCGCCGGAAGTACCTCAGTCAGGAGGCCACCGAATTCTCACACGTCAACAGCGTCGTGACCGCCTACGCGCTGGCGAACCCCGATACTGCCTTCGAACTGGAACACGACGCTG
>Ga0207756_100504_pt1 | contig 12547 bp, 9 predicted proteins | sample A23M1SouthBayCA_FD_187748 | JGI IMG/M metagenome (GOLD analysis project Ga0207756, IMG submission 187748) | Aerobic enrichment media microbial communities from Eden Landing Ponds, California, USA - A23 M1 (3) (SPAdes) | ecosystem: Environmental > Aquatic > Marine > Unclassified | place...
GACGTTATAAGATATGCCGGGGGGGCTCCGAACCTCGGCCAGACGAAGTCTGGCCTGTTCTGCGTTCGCTGGCGCTCACACAGAACCTACCGGGTTCTCCACCCACCGCCGGCATTTCAAGGGTTGGCACTCGACGGAGCGAGTGCCGAAATAGAAATGCCCGGGGAGGGCTCCGAACCCTCGATCTCCGCATGACCCAGGTCCGAGGCTCGACAGCGCCTCGACGGGCATGCCGGGATGGTGCCGCGTTCACAGTGAAACCCTATGAGTGCGGCGCTATGTCCAGCTAAGCCACCCGGGCGCACCCGGTGATAGCGTGGTGGTACTCTTTAAGCTTCTCATCTGCACCCTCTGTGTCGGGCGGTGTCGTACCATCGTCAGTGGGTCACGGCCACCCCGCGGATTTAAGCTGTCTCGCGGACACAGCCCGAGCATGGAGATTCCGGAACTCGTCCAGGAACACCTCGGGGGCGAGGAACTGCAGACAGGCATCAAGCTTGGCGACGAAGACGTCCTCTGTCTGACACCGACGCGGCTATTGCTTTATCGGGCCGAAGGGCTGCTCAGCGACGAGAGCGTCACCGAGTACCCCCACGAGGTCGAACGACTCCAGCTCAACGAGGGGCGGCGCAAGACCAAGTTCGTCTTCGAGTACGTCGAAGACAACCGCTCGCTGACCGTCCCCAACAGCGTCGCGAGCGACATCCTCGAACTCATCCTCCAAGGAGTCCTCACGACTGAACGCATCCTCGACGAGGAAGAGGGCGTCGTCGGCGCGTTCCGATTCAGTGAACTCACACTGGTCATCGGCGAACGGAGCGTCGTCAAGCACGTCGGCAATGCGGTCTGGGAGGACGACTTCGAGATGTTCGCCTACGAGGACCTCACAGGCCTGGAGTTCGAGAAAGCCAGCGTCGCCACCGAGATCGTCCTCCAGATCGGTGGCCGCCCCCAGCGGATCAAGACCCCGAACGACAAGGCGCGACTGGTCGAGAAAACCCTCCAGAAGGCCGTCTTCGAGTTCTTCGACGTCACCTCGATGTCGGAGTTACAGAGCCACTTCGAGGCCGAATCCGACGATGAGAGTGGCGACGAGGAGACAACGAACGACGAGTTCTCGTTCGATAACGAGATCAGACCTCTCGGCGGCGAGAGCGAGCGTGCCGACGCGAACACAGACGACGATGCCGACCGTTCGATCGTCGACGCCGAAGACGAGTCGACTGAGGGAGAATCGACGACCGACGAACCGACGGTCGCCAGCGGGCTGAGCGAGACGGAGTCGGTGTCGATAGAGACTGGCGACGATAGTGCCGAGCCTGGGACGTCCACACAGGAAGAGTTGCAGGCGGTCAGCGAGCAGCTCTCTGAACTGACGACGGCCGTGAACAAGCAGAACGAGCTACTTCGCAAACAGCACGGCGCGATCAAGCAATTGATCGAAGAGCTTCGGCAGGGGCGGTAGGGACAGTCACTCTCGCCCGGTCACTTTTCGAATACACGAGGAGCCAAACGGACCGACCTCGCCCGACTCGAACTGGATGAAATAGCCCGTCGACAGCGACGACCCGCAGCGCCGGCAGTCGAACTCGCCCTCGCGGGAGACGACCTGACTCTCGAAGCGGACGAACGACCCGCTGTTCGGGCTGATGATACCGTCCTCGCGGTCGATAATGCCCCGAACTTCGGCGGTGTCGAGGATCTCTCTGGTGACGTTTGGATCGGTCGTGATCGTCTCCAGACGGTCGACAGCGTCGGCCAGCGATAGGTGGTCGTGTTCGAGGTGCGCAAGCAGCGTCACACCGAGTTCGACGGGATCAGTCTCGCTGTCCACGCCCGAACGGTAGGACGGCAACGCTATGAAGATTGCCCGAGCGACCACAAGGCGTATCCCACTCGCCACGGACCGTTTGATCGATGGATCGGCAGGTACGTACCCAGATCGCCGGTGGGCTCGCACTCGGCGTGACTGGACTGATCGGCGTCCTCGTGCTCACGCCCGAGCGCGTGCTCGCGTCGCTGGCGTCGCTGGCCGATCGACCCGTGCTATTCGCCGCACTCTTAGTCATCCTGTACGGCGGGCGATCCCTGGTTCTGTGGCCAATCTCGGCGCTATCGCTGCTCGTGGGGTTCGTCTACGGTTCGACAGTCGGTATTCCGATCGGGCTTGCCGGAGCGGTCCTCACCTGTCTGCCACCGTACTTGCTGGCACGGTATGCGCCCCGCGAACACGGACCGACGGCCCGCCTGCACGCAGCCGGCCAGTCGATTACTGACGTGACTGGGGACTTCCGTGGGCTGGTCGCTGCACGATTGATCCCGTTGCCGGCAGATGGTGTCTCCTACGCGGCTGGACTGGCCGACGTTCCGCTCGGTCGCTATGCGCTGGGGACGGCACTCGGAGAGACGCCGTGGGTTGTCGCGACGGTGCTCGCTGGAGCGTCGATGCGGGCGTTCGCATTCGAAGAAGCGAGTCAGGCGCTGCCGCTGGTGATCGCTGCGAGTTGTCTTGGCATCGTCCTGTTAAGTGGGCCGCTGTACCGCCGGCTCCGTCATCGTGGTGTCGTCGACGGGCCGTCGCTCAGGCGGTGAGAAGGGTGGCCGTCGCTCAGACGCTAAATTCGAAGCGAGCCCCGCCCGATTCGCTGTCGGTGACAGTCACACTCCAGCCGTGGGCGTCGGCGATCCGCTGGACGATCGTCAGCCCGAGCCCAGTCCCATCGTCGCTGGTCGAGTGACCGTGTTCGAACACCTTCGACTGCCGCTCGGCGGGGATCCCCGATCCGTCGTCGGCGACATAAAACCCCTCTTCGCTGGCACCGACTACGACAGTGACGTCTTCACCGCCGTGAGTGACCGCGTTCGAGAGGAGATTTTCGAGGAGTTCGCGCAGCCGGTCGGAGTCGGCTTCGAGCAACAAGTCATCTCGGAGTTCCAGCGACGCCTCGGAGGTCCGTACCTGTTGCCATGCCTGCTCGGTTACTGTTGTCAGCGACGTGTCTTCGACGTCGCCGACGACTTGACCCTGCCGGGCTAGCGTCAGCAGGCTGTCGATGAGGGCGTCCATACGGTCGGCAGCATCGAGAATGTTCTCGATGTGGCCGAAATCACCGGTGTCGAGTGCCAGTTCCGCACGACCAGTGATGACGTTCAGCGGGGATTGCAGGTCGTGGCTGACGACGCTCGCGAACTCTTCGAGGCGCTGCTCGCGCTCCTTGCGGTCGGTGATGTCCCGGATGACGCCAGCAGTTCCGGTGAATTCGTCGTCGTCTGGTGGTAGCAACGCGATGTGATTTTCTGCAGCGACCGCGTCGCCATCTTTCGTCCGGAGGTCGATCTCGTACGTCACGTAGGTCCGTTCTGGCTCTTCAAGTAGCGTCTGGACCATCTCGACGCCGGCGCGGTAGTCGTCTGCATCGACCAGCGTCGTGACACTCTCTCCGATCAGTTCCTCGGGCGTGTAGCCCGTCAATGGTTCGACCGCTTCGTTGACGAAAGCGAATCGCCCCTCGGCGTCGAGTGCGTACACTGGGTCTTCGACAGTCTGGATGATCGTCTCGTAGCGTTCGAGTTCCCGTTCACGGGCCTTGCGGTCAGTGATGTCTCGGATGACGCCGACCGAGCCGACGAACTCCCCCTCGTCGGTGAGCGCAGCGATCTTGTCCTCGTTGATCGTCCGCGTGCCGTCGGCGTGGATCGTCTCCATCTCGAAGGTCGCCCAGGTCCGCTCGCTGTCCATCAGTTCGAAGAGGATCTCAGTCCCACGTTCGACGTCAGCTTCGGGCATAAATCGGGTCGAGTGCGATCCGACGATCTCCGCACGGTCGTAGCCGAGGTGGTCAGCCATGGCCTGGTTGGCCATCGTGATCGTTCCATCGTAGTCGAGGACGTACATCGGATCGCCGACGTTCTCGACGAGCGTCCGGTAGCGTTCGAGCCGGTCCTCGCGCTCGCGACGCTCAGTAACGTCCCGGAAGTAGATCGAGAGACCGTGTTCACCCGGGAATGCACGTACTTCGAACCAACTTTCGAGCGGTTCGTAGTACGCCTCGAACTGAGCTGGTTGTTGGGTTTCCATCGCCGCTTCGTATTCCGTCTCGAAGTCAGAGCCCACCCCAGCGGGGAAGACATCCCACATCTGCTCGCCCACTAGCCCCTCGGAGTCTCGTTCGACCAGTTCTGCGGCACGATCGTTTGCATACGTGATCGTCCACTCCCCGTCAAGCGCGAGAAATCCGTCGCCGACTCGTTCGAGGACGCGTTCTCGACCTGTCACGTTCTCGGTAAGCGTCCGACCTGTCTGCCGGTCGGTCGGGTCGATCAACCTCGTGTCGACATCGAGGATTATTCCTTCGAGAGCAATCAAATCGCCACCCTCGTAGACGCCGCGTCCCTGCTCCCAAGCCCATTTCTCGTTGCCGTCTGCCGTCTCGATGCGGTAGGTTACCTCGAACGGCTCGCCAGCGTCCAGTGCTGCCTGGACTGTCTCCCAGAGTTCGTCTCGGTCTCCCTCGACAAGGATGTCCTGGCCCCAGACGATGTCGCCGTCGGTGAGCGCGTCGGCATTGTAGCCAGTGAGTTCTCGGCAGCCGTCGCTGACGAACTCCATCGGCCATCCGGGTTTGTTCAGACAGCGGTACGCCATCCCCGGGAGATTGCTGATCAGCGTCGAGAGCATCCGCTCGCTCTCTTCGAGGGCGTTCTTCGCACGGTACTCGCTGACAGCACGTTCGATCCGATTAGCCAGGACGGCATACTGATCGGTCCCGGTTCCTTTCTGTAGATATTCGGTGACGCCGGCCGAGATAGCATCACTCGCGATCTCCTCGTTACCCTTGCCGGTAAAGAGAAGAAAGGGAAGATCAGGATAGTCCCCACGAACCGCACGAAGAAAGTCCAGGCCGTCCATACCGGGCATATCGTGATCGCTGACGATGCAGTCGACGGGCGTCTCCGCGAGCACGTCAAGCCCCTCGGCTGCGTCGGTCGCCGTCTCGACGTCGATATCGTCGTGGCTGCGTTCGAGATAGGTGGCAACGAGGTCGGCGAAGTCGGGTTCGTTGTCGACGTGCAACACCCTGATCGGCTGCCCGTCGGCACTGCTCATACCACCGTGTTCTCCTCCACGCTAATAAATCCGCAAGCAGTTGCGAACCGTTCGACCTCAATAAAAGGTGTCGGCACAGTCGAAGACGACGCCGTGCTCCGGGCAGACGTATTTGCAGTGGCGTCGATACATCGGCCGCTCACACCGCGGACACGGCCGACCACCCGTCTCTGTCATGGCTCTGTCTCGACGCCGAGTCTGCTTGGCTCTTGTGCTATCGTCCGGGCAATTCTAGAACGAATTGTGTCGGAGTTCGAAAAATCCCTATAGGGCCACTCGGCCCACGTGTTGGTACGATGACCGCGCGCTCCAGAAAACACTGCTTTACGCCCCCAAAGCGGCACAAACGACTATCCGTCCGCACTCCTGAGAGGTACTAATATGAGAACACCGTCACGGACGGCGCTCTCGACCGGCGTCGTCGCCTTGGCAGCCGGAGTCGGCGGTGTCGCAGCCTCGTTTGCATCGGTCGGCCTGACGCGAGAGTTCGTCGCCCAGCCGATCGCTCGGGCGTCGACAGACGTTCTCCCCGCCCGATCGATTGGGGCATTCGTCGCGGAATTCGGTCTGTCAGGCCAACAGATGAACCTCTTGTTGGCGATGACCCTCGCGGTGCTCGTATTCGCCGGTCTGGCGGCGTTCGGGCTTGCAGTCGGCCACAGAGTAGGCGTCTCCGCACTGGCCGCCCTGATTACGATCGTGAGCGTCTGGACCGTGGCAACGGCACTGACGGGAAACGTCATCGCGTCGGGCAGCCCCGCACTGGCCAGCGGGATCGTCGTCGGGCTGTCTGAAGCCGCTGGCCGGGACATCGGCGATGTGGAGCTCTCCCCCGACCGTCGCCGGGTCGTCACCGGCTCGCTGTCGGCGCTCGGTCTGGGCGCACTCGGGCTGAGCTTCAGTCCCCGACCCCAGATCGAAACCGAACCTGTCGACGCTGTCTCCAATCCCGGTGGGCAGACTGGGGAGGGGACCGGGATGTCCGTGCCCGAACTGAGAGAGCTCGCGACCGAGCGCTCGCTCGGCATCGGCTCGATCGAACCGCTGCTGTCCGACTATCACTACATCGTCGACATCAACACGATCGACCCCACCGTCGACCGGGACAACTGGACGCTGTCGGTCACCGGCGAGGTCGAGGGGGAAGTCGAACTCGACTACGAAGGCCTCCAAAATCTCCCCGCGGAAAACCGGTTTTCGACGCTCCGATGTGTAGGCGATTCCCTCAACGGCAAGAAGATGGACACTGCCATCTGGACCGGTGTTCCCGTCTCGGAAGTGCTCGAACAAGCAGGGCCGGACAGCGACTGTGACTGCGTGATGGTGCGTGCAGCCGACGACTTCTATCAGGAGTTTCCGCTGTCGGCGCTCGAAGATGGGCTGCTCGCGTTCGGGATGAACGGTCAGACGCTCCCACGCGGGCACGGCTACCCGGTCCGATTACTCGTGCCGGGCCACTGGGGCGAGATCAACGTCAAGTGGGTCACCGAGATCGAAGTCCTCGAACGCGAAGCCGAAGGGTATTGGGAGAAACGCGGCTGGCACGGCACGGGGCCGGTCAACACCGTCGCCAAACTCTGGGACGGCGGCGATCTGGACGGGATCGTCCATCGGGACGACGGGACGATCCAGCTGGCCGGCCACGCCTACGCCGGGACTCGCGGAATCGAACGCGTCGAAGTCTCGACCGACGGTGGCGACACCTGGACTGACGCCGACCTGACTGAACCCCTGCCCGGCAACGACGTCTGGCGACAGTGGAGTCACACCTACGACCCGCCCGAGACCCAGCACGAAGTCGTCGTCCGAGCCGTCGACGGGAACGGCGACCTGCAGATCAAAGAGGAAGCCAACGCCTACCCCAACGGTGCGACGGGCTGGGTGCGCCAGACGGTGCGCCCATGACGTGCGAGTGTCGGAACCACCACACCTACAATCCACCCCTTCGGAGCACCAGCAAGGATCGTCGATGGAGAAGGCGCTGTGGTATCTGCTCGCGGGGACGCGAGGTGGCGAAAATAGGGCTCGGATCATCGATAGTCTCGACGAGCGCCCACGCAACGCCAACCAGCTCGCCGAGCAACTCGAGGTCGACTACAACACGATCCGCCACCACCTCGAAATGCTCGTCGATCACAACGTCCTCGAAACCAGCGGTGAGGACTACGGGACGATGTACTTTCTCACCGACCAGTTCGAGCACCATCGCGACACCTACGAGCAAATCACCGACAATATGGAGTGAACACTGATGGGACTATCCGGACCGTGGCTACAGATCGCGAGCGCTCTGTCGGTCGTCAACGTCCTCCTTCTGGGGACGCTGACGGTCGTCTGGGCGCGCAACTATCGCACGTTCAAGACCCCGCTGATCGCTGGGCTCGTCGCCTTCAGCGTCGTCATGCTGCTGGAAAATCTGATCGCACTCTATTTCTTCCAGAGTGGCATGCGAATGCTGTACGCCGACGATACGCTCGCCCAGCAGCTCGTGCTCGTGATGCGCGGGCTGGAGACGGTCGCACTGTCGTTCCTGACCTACGTCACGTTGAAATGATCGCCGTCAGGACGCTGTCGCGACGAGCAGCGTGATTCCGCGTACCGATTCGAGGTCGATTCGCTCGATAGTCTCGAAGCCAGCGGCCCTCAGTTGCTCGCGAGTCGTCTCTTCGTCCGGGAGCCCGCCGCCGAGCATACCCAGGTAGGTCAGATCGAGCAGCCGCAACATCGCGGGCTGGACGTTCATCCGCCCGGTTTCGTCGAACTGATCCATGATTACCACGCGACCACCGGGGTCCAACGCATCGTGAACCCGCTCGAACAGCGAGGAGAGGTCGTCGCCCCCGTGGAGGACGTTGAACAGCAGGACAACGTCGTAGCCATCGCCGAGGTCGTCAGTCGTGAAGTCCCCACCCTGGACTGACAGTCGACCCGCAAGCCCCGTCTCACTGATCGTCTCGCGAGCGGTGGCGAGTGCGTCCGGGTCGTCGAAAACCGTCGCCTCCAGATCAGGGTAGGCCTGACAGAATCGGGCGCTGTAGAGACCGTGACCACCGCCGACGTCGAGCAACCGTGTCTCGCCTGCCGAACAGTCCACCTCAGCGACGACTTCGGCGGCCGTCTGCTCGGCCGTCTCCTTGAAGGCAGCCTGGGCGTGTTCCCACCCGTTGGGCTGTTCACTGAGCCACGCATAGAAATTCTGCTCGGGCGTGCCCGTCTCCAGAGCGTGCCCCATCTGTTCGTTCCAGAACGGCAACACCTGCTGATCCCAGAAGACGAAGTACGCGCCCATGCCACCCTCGGTCGATTCGAGAAGCCACCGCCGGGTCAGTGTCGTGTTCTCGTAGCGACCGCCGCTCTCGGTGACGTATCCTGTCTCCGCGAGAAAGGCCAGCAACGCACCGACACCGCGGGCATCGAGGTCAAAGCGCTCCGCGAGTTCGTCCGGCGTCGCTGGCTCGGTTTCCAGTGCCTCGAACACGTCGTATTCGCGAGCGATCGTCACCGACCGCAGGCTCGCAGTGCTGAGCAGATCGAGAATAGCCGCAGGTCCCTTCTGCAACCGACCGAGCAACAGCCGTTCGACGAGATTCGGAGAGACTGGCATACAGCGATACCGCAGCCCAGAACCAAAAAGTCAGTGCGTCAGCTCAGCACTCGCTCCAGCCACAGGACTCGCACGTTTTGCAGCCTTCGGAGTAGTACAGCGTCATCGAGCCACACTCGGGACACTCTGGGCTCTCGCCCTTGTCGATCAGTTCCTGCTGGGCCCCGGTTTCGGTCTCCTGTGCGCTGGCGTCGGCAGCGACCGAACCTCCGTCAGGCGAACGGGAAGCCGCTTCGGCTTCGTCCTCGTCGACCTCGTCTTCGAGCTCGGTGAGGTTCTGCTGCTGGGGATATGCCCGCTCGATATCGTCGTCCAGATACCGGCGCATCGCGGTGCCGATGGCGTCCGGGATGGACTGGATCTGTTCGCCCTTGTCCCAGGCGACTTTCGGTGAGCGGATTCCCTGGAGTTCGTCGGCAATCTCGTCGGGATCGACACCCGAGCGCAGCGCCGTCGAGATGGTCTTGGCCAGCGCCTCGGTGAACGAAGCGGTGAACCCGCCACTGTTGCCGATGTTGGCGAACAGTTCGAACGGCCGGCCCTGGTCGTCCTCGTTGATGTTGACGTAGAGCTTCCCGTAGCCCGTGTCGATGCGCTGGGTGACGCCGTGGAGCACGTCTGGGCGCGGGCGCTTGCTGGCGTAGTCGGGCTGTTCGCCGTCGGCGATGTCGAGAATCTCCGCGATGGAATCGTCGAGTGCCGCCTGAACTTCCTCGCTCTCGAGGAAGCCCTCGATGCCGTCGAAGACCTCCTCAATCTGGGCGACGATCTCGCCCTCGTCCATGTCGGCGAACTCGGTGTTCTGGGCGCGTGTGGTGAGCACCTGCTTGGAGCGGGTACCGTCGCGGTAGTACGTGACGCCCTTGCCACCGTGTTCGTAGATGTATTTGAAGACCTCCGCCGCGTCCTCGATCGTCGAGTCGTTGGGTGCGTTGACGGTCTTGGAAATCGCGGAGTCGACGCCCTGCTGGCAGGCGACCTGGACGCTGGCGTGTTCTTTCGCCGAGAGCGCGCCGGTCGTGACGAACAGTTCGCCGATGGCGTCGGGCACAGTGGTGAGGCCGTCGATGCCGTCGAAAGCGTTGTTCGCCATCTGTTCTTCGGCTTCCTCCTTCACCGCGTCGACGTCGAGGTCGTTCTCCTCCAGCACGCGGAGGAAGTAGTCGTCGAACTCCACCAGCATCTCGTCGCCCTGCACGTCGCCGGAGACGTTCTTGTAGTAGGCGACGTTGTAGATGGGCTCACAGCCGCCGGTGGTGTTGCCGATCATCGACGTCGTGCCGGTCGGCGCAATGGTCGTCGTGTTGTGGTTGCGGATGGGATAGCCATCTTCCCAGTCGTCGGCGTCCTCGCCGGTCTGGTGCTCGAACCACTCGCGATACTCCATGGGGTCGGCGTACTTGGAGTTGTCCCACTCCTCGAAGGTGCCGCGTTCTTCGGCCAGTTCGTGAGAGGTCGCCTTCGAGCCGTGGTTGATATGGGTCATCAGCTGACTGGCAATCTCGTTTGCCTCCTCGGAGCCGTAGCGGACACCGAGCTGGATGTACAGCTGGGCCAGCCCCATGATGCCCAGGCCGATCTTGCGCATCTCCCGGACCTTCTGCTCGATCTTCTCGACCGGGAAGTCAGACATCGTGACGACGTTTTCGAGGAAGCGCGTCCCCATCGCGATCCGTCGGTCGAACTCCTCGAAGTCGATCGATTCCTCGAGGAACGCCGAAATAGCCGCCTCCGCAGTGTCGTAGTCATCGGCGTGACGCTGGCTCCAGACCCGCCAGTCAGGGGCGTCCTGGGCCGCCAGCGTCGAGAGGTTGATGTGCCCGAGGTTGCAGGCCTCGTACTCCTCAAGGGGCTGCTCGCCACACGGATTCGTGGCCAGAATCTGATGATCCGGGTGCTCTTCGACGTCGAAAGAATGCTGCTTGTTGACCCGTTCGAGGTAGATAACGCCGGGTTCGCCGTTCTCGTGTGCACCCTGAACGATCCGCTCGAACAGTTTCTCGGCCGGCACCGAGAGCACTTCGCCGGCTTCGACGTACTCGCCGAGGTCGAACATCTCGTAGAGTTCGACGGTCTCCTCGGTCGCGATGTGTGGCTCGTTCGTGCGCGGGTTCGTGAAGGTGAACTCCTCGCCGTTCTCGAGGGCTTCCATGAAGCCGTCGGTAATCCCGACTGAGATGTTGAAATTCGAAAGGTGGCCTTCGACAGCGTTACGGAGGTGCTTGGGTACTTTCCCGTCGTCGTCGATGAGTTCGCGGGCCTCTTCGAGGGCTTCGGCGAAGGAGTTGTGCGTGAAGTCGTCCGGGTCGTTCAGTCGCAGCGTCTCCGCGAGGGAGACGTCCTTGTTCTTGGCGTGGATGAACTGGATGACGTCCGGGTGGCTGACGCGCATGACGCCCATCTGGGCCCCACGTCGGGCCCCGCCCTGCGCGATGGTCTCGCACATCTGGTCGTAGGTCCGCATGAACGTGATCGGCCCGGAGGCGATACCACCTGTGGAGCCTACCGGGTCGCCGTAGGGTCGCAGACGCCAGAAGGCATAGCCCATGCCGCCGCCGCTCTGGAAGACCTGTGCGGCCTCCTTCGCAGTTTGATGGATGTCGTCGATGTCGTCTTCGGGCGAGTCGACGAAACAGGCCGAAAGCTGCTGGAGTTCGTCGCCGGCGTTCATCAGCGTCGGCGAGTTCGGCATGAAGTCCAGTTTCTCCATCGATTCCTGGAACTCCGCGGCCGTCTCCTCGACGTGCTCGCGAATCTCCACGGGAAGCTCTGGGACGATGGTGTCGTAGGCGAACTTGTTGACGTTGTAGACAGAGAGCGTCGTCTCGACGTCGTCCTCGGCGGTCGTTCCCTTCCCGAAGACTTCGGCGGCGAGCTCGTCCCGACGAGGATGGTCGGGCTTGAGCTGGTCGGGCGTGACCGTGATCTCCTCGCCCTCTTTCTCGGATTCGAAGACGGCCTCGGCCAGGGCGATATTCTTGGCGACGCGCTCGAACAGTTCTTCCTGACTCTCGTCGGGATTGCCGTCGGCGTCCTTGCGAAGATACCGCGCTGGGAGAATATTGTGATATGCGTTGGCGGTGAGTCGGTCTTCGAGTGTGTCGCCTGTGGTGCGCTTGATCGGGAGGGTCAACTCGTCCGCGGAGAGGTCGTGCTGGCTCACGCGCCGGCCCCCCGGGCGAAGTCGCCCCGTCGTCCGTCGATACGTACCGTGGAATGGGTCGTCGTTTGTATCATTTGTAGCGGAAGTCTGTTACTCGTGGGCCCCTAATGAACCCGTCGCCTCGTGTATTTCTCGCCCGCAAGACAATTGTCACTATCCATACCTTTCTCGGCCACAGTGACATCTCACGGGTACTACGCGTACGCTGCAAACGAATGTAACGGACCCTAATAATGGTGTCCAAACCGCAGTGAAAGTGAAAACCAGGGGGAACGATTCGGGAGTCAGCGTGTGGTTTCCCAGGGGAAACGAGAGGGGGTTTTCGGGTGGAAATTATCCGCTATTCGATCCGGAATCGGACCCGACGATCAGGCCTGGCGAGCCACATCCAGGAAGTTCCGAATCACGTCGTGGCCGACCGCCGTCAGGACGGATTCGGGGTGGAACTGGACAGCTTCGATGGGGTACTCGCGATGTCGGATTCCCATCACGAGATCGACTGTGCCGTCGTCGATCTCGGCTGCTGTCGTCGCGGTGACCTCGAAACAGTCCGGGACCTCGGTCGCGACCAGCGAGTGATACCGGCCACCCTGAAAGCCCTGTTCGAGCCCCGCGAACACGCCCTGGTCGTCGTGGTCGATCGGGAAGGCCTTCCCGTGGATCGGGTCGGGCG
>Ga0207756_100505_pt1 | contig 12547 bp, 12 predicted proteins | sample A23M1SouthBayCA_FD_187748 | JGI IMG/M metagenome (GOLD analysis project Ga0207756, IMG submission 187748) | Aerobic enrichment media microbial communities from Eden Landing Ponds, California, USA - A23 M1 (3) (SPAdes) | ecosystem: Environmental > Aquatic > Marine > Unclassified | place...
CGTCGCTGGACGTACGACGGACCGCGAGGATGCCCTCCTTCGCGAGGTAGTGCTGGGCCATGTCGTCGATGCCGTCCTCGGCGAACACGACGTCCGCGCCGGCGTCGACGAGCGTGTCGACCATCTCCTTGAGCTGCGCCTCTTCCTGGTCGAGGAACTGCTGGAGCTGGTCGGGGTCGGTGACGTTGACCTCGGTGTCGATGTCGGCTTCCTTCACTTCGAGCGCGTCGTCGAGCACGGCGACGTTCGCGTCCTCGACGAAGTACGGCATGTTGTCGTGCACGCGCGTCTTGTCGACGAGCACGCCCTCGATGAGCTCGGAGTTCTCCGTGGAACCACCGACGACCTTCTCGACCTTGATGTTGTCAGTGTCGATGCCTTCCTCGTCCTTCACGGCGAGGACGGCGCTGACGACGAGTTCGCTAAGCGTGTCCTTCGCGGACTCGGCGCCCTTGCCCGTCATCGCGGTCGCGGCGATCTCCTCGAGGGTCTCGCGGTCGTCCTCGGAGACCTCGATCGCGGCCTCGGTGAGCACTTCCTTGGCCTTCTCGGCTGCCTGCCGGTATCCCTGCGCGAGCGTGGTCGCGTGGATGTCCTGCTCGAGGAGGTCCTCGGCCTTCTTCAGGAGTTCGCCGGAGATGACGACGGCGCTCGTGGTGCCGTCGCCGACCTCGTCCTCCTGCGTCTCGGATACCTCGACGACCATGTTGGCCGCGGGGTGCTCGATGTCCATCTGTTTGAGGATGGTGACGCCGTCGTTCGTGACGACGACCTCGCCGCTGGAGTCGACGAGCATCTTGTCCATCCCCTTCGGGCCGAGGGTCGTGCGGACGGACTCCGCGACGGCCTTCCCGGCCGTGATGTTCATGGACTGCGCGTCCTTTCCGCTTGTGCGCTGCGAGTCTTCGCTGAGAACGAGGAGGGGCTGCCCTCCGCTCATCTGTTGGGACATGTGTACCTCATTGATTGATTGTGATTCTATAAAAAGGTACCGGAACGCGTTCGTGTGAACGCCCAACGGGGTGCCAACTAACCCGTGCGAAACGTTCGCAAACGACGGGGTTTATACGTCTGGTCTCGGGGCGGTCGCTGCACCCCGAACGCACCCGATTAGCGCAGTCGCGCTCGCCGAAAACCAGTACCTACCGCTCGGACACCGCCAGAACGGCGGTGGCCGTCTCAGGTCCCACCGGGGTACCGGTGGTAGTCCAGCCCCTCGCGCTTGAGTTCGTTGTGCTTGCGTTCCAGGTACGAGTACACCGACCCGTGGGGCGCGCCGTCGAGCAACCGCTCGGCGGCCTCGCGCACGATCTTCGTCTGCTTGGGCGACCCGATGACGCCGAGCGTCGACCCGTAGATGACGACCATCGCGCCAGTCAGCTCCTCCATCAGCTCTCGCGTTCGGCCGTTCTCCCCGATGAGGCGGCCCTTCTTTCGCTTCATGTCCTTGCTGTTCCGGGCGACGGCGCCGATGTCGACGAGGTCGAACATCCGCATGTCGTCGTCCAGCAGCGTCAGCGCGTCCTCCGGCGCGAACCCGCGACCGATCGCCTCCACGATCTCCGGGCCCTTCAGGGCGTCCACGGGGTCGCCCACCTGCTCGATGGCGACCTTCCCGTTCTCGGAGTCGATGTCGAGGCGAACGCCCGCGCGAGACTCGATACGTCGCATCGTCTCCCCACCTTCGCCGATGAGCACGCCGATGCGGTCCTGCGGAATCTTCACGTGCTGCATACACGGCAAATGCGCTCTCGCGACGCTTAAGACTTCGGCACCCACGCGCCCGCGTCACGTGCTCCCGCGGCGCTCGCGGCCCGAAACCCGCGAACTCGCCCCACGGAGTCACTCCGGTGGGCGGCCCGAGGCGTCGAATTACAGTCGCGGCACGCCCGCCGCCGCGAGCGCGCGCTCGCGCTCCTCGCTCGACAACCGGAACGCCTCCACCTCCTCGCCGACGGCACCGAGCGCGTCGCGCCGACGCTGGTGCGCGTCGAGGAAGTCGGTGATGGCGTCCACCGCCTCCAGCTTCAACTCGCCAGAGAGCACCTCACCGCTCCGGTACCCGTCCGCGAGCCGTTCCAGCGCGTCGTCGTCGCGCTCGAAGAAGAAGCGGAGGTACTGGAAGGCGACGTCCACGCTCGGGTCACCGCCGTGCTCGCGGTGCTCCGCGACGCTCTCCCGACCGCCCGAGTACGCGTGCGCGAGCACCTTCTCCTCGACGACGTCCGCGTCGTCCGTGAGGTAGATCGCCTCGCCCTCGCTCGAACTCATCTTCCCCGGCCCCGACAGCGTCGGCAGGAACTTCCCGAGTAACGCCCCGGGCTTCCGGACGGGATACCTGGCTTTCGCCGCGACGTCCCGACTCACGCGGACGTGCGGGTCCTGGTCGACCGCCACCGGCACCAGCGTCGGATGCCGCCCGTGAACGAGCTGAGGCAGGAGCAGGTGCGCGGTCTGCACCGCCGGATAGAACCCCATCCCGACGTTGTCCGGGCGCCCGTAGACGGCCTCCTGCTGGTTCGTCGTGACGTCCTTCGCGAACGTCGCCGCGAGCGGGTACACCGCGTCCGCGTCCGCGGTGTCGAGCACGAACCGCGTGCGCTCGGGGTCGAACCCGACCGCGAGCAGGTCCCGGAGGTTCTCCCGCGTCGCCTCGCCGACCTCGTCGAACGTCAGGTCCTTCGAGAGGTACTTCTCGTCGTCCGACAGCGGCACGTACACCGTCGCCCCCGTCGCGTCCTGCAGGGTCTTCGCGAGGTAGAACACGAGCGCGTGCCCGAGATGCATCGGCCCCGACGGCCCCACCCCGGTCACGATCGAGTGCGTCGCCCCCGAACCTGCCGCGTCCAGGTACGCGTCGACGTCCCGACCCGCGTAGTAGATCTCTCGCCGGAGCATCGGGTGGTCGGGGAACCGCCGCACCTGCTCGCTCGTCACGCGGTCCGCCCCGAACCGCTCCAGGAGCATCCCGTAGTCGACGTCCCCGGCGACCTCGTACGGCGTCACCGTGAACGCGTCGTCGCCGTCGATTTCGGCGTCGTCCGTGGCCGCGTTGGCTGTTCGCGTCGATTCGACCGTCGCGTCGTCGTCGTGCGCTGGCATCTGTGTGATCGGTGTGTCGCGGACTGCTGCCTGTCACGCGGTTCGGCGGCGAGAGAACGAGTGAGCGCGACCGCCCGCGACGCCGGGTTACGCCCGGCGACGCGCGTCGACCGCACTGTCCGCTCCCCGGAGTCGCGTGCGCCAGCGCCAGCAGGGAGCGGCCGACATCACTCCCACGTCGACTCGCGACGCTAAAGAGGCTTCCGCCGCCACGAGCCGCCCTCGCACGGCTATCTGCTGGCATGCCAGGGGAAAGCACTTGCCGGACTCCCGACAACACGCCCTCATGCCCCGCCCTCCATCCGCGACCGCCGCCGTCCTCGTCGCCGTCCTCGTGCTCGCGAGCGCGAGCACCGCCGGCGTCGCCGCCGTCAACTCGTCCGCCGTCGACTCGCCGGCCGCGCACGCGTCCGTCGACGACGCGAAGACGCTCGACGTCGCCGACGGTTCCGCCGACGCGAACGCGTCCGTCGACGCGTGGCGGGTCCCCGCGCGCGCCGACCCGGCGAACGCGTCCGTCGAGTCGCTCCGCGAGTACGCCAGCGAACGTGCCGATCCGGCTCCCGTCACGCCCGACGACCGCCTCCTGATCGAGATCGGCGTCCCCGGCCTGGACGCGGCCGTCGCGAACGCCTCCGCGAACGCGACCGCGAGCGTGCTCGACGCACTCCACGGGACCGGGCACTTCGTCGTCCGGCAGACCGACTACACCACCACGCCGGAACGTCAGCCCAGGTCCCTCTGGCTGAACGCGTCGAACGTCCAGGTGCGCGACGTCGCCGGCGACGACCGCTACCTCCTCGTCGTCGACCCGTCGAGCGTCCTCGCCGTTCACGCCGGCACGTTCGAGGACCCTGGCACCGTCGTAGACGCGTACCGCGACGACGACGAGGACTACGGGTTCGACGGCGTCTACGAGGACGGCCTCCGGACGCAGGAGGTGTACACCGCGCGGTACTTCGAGAACGAGTCCGTCAGCGGACTGGCCGCGACGAGCGGGGGCGTCCAGTTCCTGCCGGCGGCCGCCGCCGTCGGCACGACGGGCCCGCTCGAACCGCGGTCGAACGCGACCGTCGCCGGCACCACCACCGTCGCGCCCGGCACCGACCTCGTCGTCACCGCGCGAACCGACGGCGGGCTCGCCGCCGAATCCACCGCGACCGTCACGGACCGCGGACGCCTCCGCACGACGCTCGACCTCGCGCTCGTCGACGCCCCCGCAGCGGCGAACGTCACGGTCGCGCTCGCCGCGAACCGCTCGCGGACGCTCACCGCCACCCCCGCGCGCCTCCCGGTCCGCGAACCCCGCGCGGAGATCGCGTTCGACGACCAGACGACGACCACGCGGTACGTCTCCGCACAGGTGAACCTCAGCCACGGCGGCTTCCTCGCACTCCGGCACGACGACGCCGTCGTCGACACCGCCACCGCGCACGGCGCCGGCGCGAAACAGACCGTCACCTTCGCGCTCCCCGCGAACGCCACCGCCGGCACGTACACCGTCGCCGCGTACCGCGGGAACGCAAGCGACCCCGGACAGCGCTACGCCGACGGCACCGCGACCGCGAGCATCACGTTCGAGAACGACACCACGACGACGGAGCCGACGACCACGACGTCGTCGACCACGACCGCGGAACCGACGACCACGACGTCGCCGACCACGACGATGGAACCATCGACCACCATCACCCGGACGACGACCGACCCGCGGACCGGGACCGTCGGCACGGCCGACGACGGCCCGATACCCGGCTTCGGCGTCTCGGTCGCGCTCGCGGCGCTCGTCGCGACGCTCCTCGTCGCGCGACGCCGCCCTCGCAAGGAAGCGTAAACGCCAGCGGCCGTCAGCGCGCGTTCCGACGGGTCAGCGAGCGTTCCGGTTGTCGTCGCCCTTGGTCGACGGATCGGCGTTCTCGAGCACGAACTCGTAGCACTCCTCGCCCGTGACATCCAGTCCCTGTCGGGAGAAGAACTTCGCGACGTTCCGGCAGTCCCGCTGCAGGAACATGTCGCTGTTCGGGTGATGCACCGTGACCGCTTGCCCGAGGTCGATCACGACGAGTTCGCCGTCCTCCACGACGATGTTGTACTCCGAGAGGTCGCCGTGCACGAGCCCCGCCGTGTACAGCCGCCTGATGTACTCGCGGACGACGTGGTACGCGGTCTCCGGGTTCTCGACGTTCACCTCGGCGAGGCGCTTCGCGCGCCCGCCCTCGTCCGTGCCGATGTACTCCATCACGAGCACGTTCCGCTCGACCGCGAGCGGGTTCGGCACCCGAACGCCGGCCTTCTCGGCCCGTTTGAGGTTCGCGTACTCCTTGCGCACCCACGCCAGCACCACCTGGCTCTTCTTCCCGCCGATCCCCTCGAACCGCGGGTCGCCCGTGAGGTAGTCCCGCATGTCCCGGAAGTCGCTCGCGTTGATCCGGTACACCTTCACGGCGACCTCCGGCTCCACCTCGTCCAGCGCCTCCGCGGCGCGGTCGTCGCCGAGCGCCGTGTACACGTTCGCCTCCTTCCCAGTCGAGATCGGGCCGCCGAACGCGGAGATCCAGCCGTCCTGCACGAGCTTGTACAGCGCCGCGAACGTCGCGTCGTCGAACACCGACGCCGTGACCTTGAACTGGTCCGCGTCCTTGATGCGGTCGCGGAACTCCGTGAACTCGCGGTCGCGCTTGCGCGCGATCCGGTCCGCGTCCGTGTCGGAGACGTCGATCTCCTCCCACTCGTCACCCGGTGTGTCGGCCTCGTCGGGATCCACGAGACCGTACTCGCCTGTCATCTACACGTAGTCACGGCCGGGAGCCCTAAAGGCGTGGCGTCACCGACGCCGTGACACGGCCCCGGGGCGTTCGCTGGCGCTCAGTCGTAGCGCGCGGTCTCGCCCTCGCAGGCCTCGCAGACCGCGAGCACGGCGCTGCGGTCGTCCGCGAGTTCGATGCGGTGCGCGGTGCGCGCCTCGCACGCGTCGCACTCGCGGAGCAGGTCGAGGTCGCCGGCGTTCTGCGGGGCGCCGACCCCGAACACGACGGCGCGCTCGTCGCCCTCGTTCCGGCCGCGCTGGTACTCGCCGCTCGCCGCCCGCGCCACCTCGCCAGCCTCGACGACGACCGTCTCCCCGCGACCCTCGCCGTCCGTACCGCTCGCGACGGCGGCCTCTCGGTCCGGGTACGTCTCGAACGTCACCGCGCCCGACTGCACGACGAACAGTTCCTCCTGGTGCTCGTGCGCGTGCACGCCGAACGCCAGGCTCTCGCCCGGGTCGAGTTCGTAGTGGTTCGCGCCGAGGTTCGCGAGCCCCAGCGGCTTCGTGAGCGACGCGCGAACGGCCCCTGGACCCATGCGCGACTCGAGTTCGTCCACGTCGACCTTCTCCATACGCGAGTCGACGACCGAGCGACCCGTAAAACCCGCAGTCGAACGGGACACCCGCAGTCGACCTGCCTCCGCTCGCGCGCGAGCCGACGAGCGCTATCGCTCGCGGGCTGGTGGGAGGATCGAGAACGGGATCGCGTCAGGCTCGGTCGACGTCGACGTGCTCCTTGAGTGCCTGAAGCTCGTCGGCGTCGGAGAGCTCCTCCAGGCGTTCGCGGAAGTGAACCTCGCAGAGACCGACTTTGACGCCCTCGGTCGACGCGGCGAAGGCGGCTTCGTCGTCGCAGTAGTGGCACTTCATACTCACGCCTTGGAGTTGCGAGGCATTGAAGCCTACGTTACAGGCGACGGCGTCGGCCCGCACTCACGCGCCGCCGGCGTGCTCGCGGAGGCGCTCCGCGAGGGGCGCGTAGCTCGCCTCGTCGAGGCCGCGAACGCCGAGGTCGCGGCCGTGGGCGTCCGTGCCAGCGGTGACGAGGAGGTCGCGTTCGCGCGCGACGGCGTCGACGGCCGCGAGGTCCGCGTCGACGCCGTCGTCGTATGGGTAGTCGCGCTCGACCGCGTCCAGCGTCTCGGTGAGGGCGAGCGCGCGCTCGGGGTCGTCGTACCGGAACGGGTGCGCGAGCCCGACGACCGCACACGCGCCCGCGAGGACGTCCCGCCCCCGCTCGAAGTCGGGGACGTCGCGCGCGACGTAGCACGGGCCGTCGTTCCCGATGAGCTCGTCGAACACGCCCTGCACGCTGTAGTCCGTGTCGGGGTGGTCGGCGACGGCGCGCGCGACGTTCGGTCGACCGAGCCCGGGGCGTCCCTCGATGCCGAGTTCGATCCCGAGGCGGTCCTCGACGCCGTCGATGATCGCCTGCCCGCGTTCGGCGCGGTCGGTCTGCACGCGGTCGACGAGCGCCGCGAGCGCATCCGTCTCCGTGACGCCGTACCCGAGGAGGTCCACGCGCTCGAACCCGGCGTCCACGCGGAGCTCGATGCCGTGCACGAGCGTCACGCCGTCGCGCTCGACGACGGGCGCGTCCAGCCCGGGGTGGGTGCGGTCGTGGTCCGTGACGGCGACGACGGCGACGCCGGCGTCGCGGGCGGCCGCCGGAACCTCGTCGAGTTCGAGCGTCCCGTCGGAGTTCGTCGTGTGCGCGTGCAGGTCGGCGTAGGGCATGCGCCCGGCTTGACGCGGGGTGGACAAGGACCTGTCCACTCGCGGTCCTTAAGGAATATAATCTCCACCCCACCCACCAAGGACGTTAGTGGACAATGTTTATAATTATCTTTCACTCTGTTTGCTGTATGCGCCTGAACGGCACCGGCGACGCCATCGACGCCCAGACCTACCCGCTCACCACCGACGAACTCACCGACGCACTCGGCGACGACGAACTCGACCTCGCTAGGGGCACCGAGACCATCGCCGACGTCCTCGAACGCTTCGGCGACGAGACGTTCCAGACGCCCGAAGACGTCCGGCACACGCTCGAGGCCGGCGTCTGCGAACGCGCCATCGGCCGCAAGGGCTACTCCGACCGCGACCCAACCACGCCCGGGAGCGTCTACGGCCACGAGTGCGTCTCCTTCTGACACGAGCCCACCACCACTCCAACCACAGCCCGAACCAACCGCTACCAGACGATTCGACCACACCCCGAACCAACCGCTACCAGACGATTCGACCGGCGAGCGCTCCGAGCGCAAGAGCCCGACTGCAGCGCGACCCGCCGGTCGTCGCCGACCTCAGTCCCAGTCCTTCTCGCCGGCCTCGACCGTCGTGTCCAGCCAGTTCTCCTCCGGCGGCAGCGGGCACGCGTACGCGTCCGAGAACGCGCAGAACGGATTGTACGCGAGATTGAAGTCGACGGGCACCTCCTGCCCGTCCTCGAGATCGCCCTCGGCCTCCAGTTCCATGTACCGGCCCGCGCCGTAGGTCTGCTGGCCAGTCGTCTTGTCCCGGAACGGCACGAACAGCGACTCCCGCTCCTCGCCCTCCTGCCGGTACCCCGCCAGCGTGTGCGTCTCGCCCTCGAGCTCGAACTCCAGCTCGGCGACCTTCAGGTACCGCTGCTCGCCACCCGTCGACGTCTCCATCCGGTACACGTCCTCGTCGTCCTCGCCGGTCAGATGCACCGTCGCCGTCACGCGATACGCCGGATCCGGCTCGAAGTACCGCAGGCCGTCGAAGTCGTCGCGCTCCTCGGTCGGGATCGGCGAATGCGGGTGACTCCCGAAGAACTCGTCCTTCTCCTCGCGGTTCCGCTCCAGCTCTCGCTCCCACGCCGCCACGTCGAACTCCGCTGACTCGCTCATACCGGATAATTCGAGCGCCGCGCGGAAGGCCGTTGCGCTCGACGGCACCGACCTCGCACGAGCGCAAAGCGAGACGGCGCCAGAACGGGACCCCGTGGAAGCACACCGCTACTCGAGTCGCGACAGCACCGCCTCTGGCTCGTACTCGAGGTGCAGCTCCCGCGACCGGCCACGCCCCTCGACCTCCGCGTACGCCGTCTCCACGATTCCGAGGTCCTCGAGCTTGTTCACGATCTCCGAGTACCGCGTGTACCCCAATCCGGAGACCGCCTGGAACTCCTCGTACACCTCGCCAGCCTGCTTGCCCTCGTGCTCCGCGATCACTTCCAGCAGCTCGGTCTCGGACTCGCTCAGGCTCTCCAGCGAGCGCGACAGGTGCACGAACTTCGACGTCTCGTACGCCTCGTCGACGTCCCGACGCTCCACGACCTTCGACGCCCGCATCTCCGCCTTCAACCCCGCCCGACGCAGCAGGTCGATGCCGACGCGGAGATCGCCGCTCTCGGCGGTCTTCTCCGCGACGTAATCCAACACTGTCGTCGACACGACGTCGTCGTGGAACCCGCGCTCCACGCGATTCCGGAGGATGCCAGCGATCTCCTCGCGGTCGTACACGTTGAAGTACACGTCCTCCGGGCGGAACACCGACTGCACGCGCGAATCCAGCTCGTCGATCACCTCCAGGCTCGGGTCCGAACTCACCACGATCACGCCGATTCGCGCGCCCGAGTGCTCCTCGTGCGCTCGCAGCAGCGAGTACAGGGTGTCGCTCGCCTCGTTCTCGTAGAACAGGTAGTTCACGTCGTCCAGCGCCACCACGAGCACGTCGTCGTCCTCGACGAGCTTCTCCGTCACCTGCCCGAACAGCTTCTTGAACGAGATTCCGCTCGCCGGCGGCTCGTAGTCGAAGATCCCCTCGAACAGGCGCGCGAACACCGAGTACCGCGTCGCGTTCATCTGGCAGTTCACGCGCACCGTGTGCACGTCGCCCGTCTCCGCGCGCAACTCGCCGAACAGCTTCTGGATCGCGGTCGTCTTCCCGGTTCCTGGTGGGCCACGCACCATCGCGTTCAGCGGGCGACTGCCGCGGGTCGCCGGCCGCAGCGCGTACTGGAGGGTGCGCATCTGGCTCTCGCGGTGCTGGAACGTCTCGGGCACGTAGTCGATCTCGAACACGCGCTCGTCCCGGAACACGGACTCGTCCCACGAGAGCATCCCCTCCTCGGGGTCCTCGGCCATCACTTTCACCCTGCTCCCGCGACCACTTAGCCTTTCGGCAGCCCCACGTCAGACGGCAGTCGTCGACGCCGGCCCGATCCGGACGTCAGGACGCCCCGAGGGGCGAGGCGCTCGATCAGGACACCTCCAGGCGGTCCTCGAACCGCGCACGGTCGAACTTCCGGCGGTGCTCGCGAGCGTCGTGGCGCGCCACGCGTCGTTCGAGCGCGGCGTCGTCGTTCGCCTCCAGCGTGTACCCGCAGTCGTGGTACGGACACTCGTACGCGTACTTCACGCCCGGCCTCCCCGCCGGCTCGACCAGTCGACGGACCTCATACTCGTTCGTTCGCGACGAGCCCGCATAACCGTTGTCGCAAACATGGTCGGGTGCCGTCACGCCACCGCCACGACAGCGGTCGAGACGACCGAGTCGAGCGACGACGCGGCACTCAGAACTTCGCGAGCAAGCGGTCGTAGAACCCGTCGCCGGACTCCCCGGCGAGCTTCTCCACGATCAGCTCCGGCGTCGACCGCGCCAGGTGATCCTTCACCGGCGACCGGTTCACCACGAGCTCGCCGTCCGCCAGCCCCTCGGCTTCGATGCCGTCGACGGTCACGTCGAAGTCCGCCATCTCCCGGATCTCGCCCGCGAGGTGACTCACGAACACCGCCGTCGCGCCGTTCCCCGCGAGCGCTTCGAGGATGCCCGCGATGATCTTCGCGGACGCACCCGGCTCCGTGATGGACTCCAGTTCGTCGACGAGGACGAGCGACCCCGCGCCACCGGTCGCGAGGTCCGCGAACTCCCGGACCGTCGACTCGAACGCGCCCGCGTCCAGCGTCCCCTGGGTCTTCGCGTGATAGTGCAGGTCCTCGAACTGCCCGAGACGCACCGAGTCCGCGGGGACGGGCAGCCCCATGTGTGCGAGCACGACGACGGTCGCGACGAGGTCGAGCGTGCTCGTCTTCCCGCCGGAGTTCACGCCCGACAGCAGCGCGACGCCGTCGACCGCGTAATCCACCGGATCGACGTCGTCGTGGGGGACGTCCAGCAGTGGCGACCGACCGCCCTCGATCGCGAACCCCGTGGGCGTCTCGCGGTCGTGGTCGGCGTCGTCGGCCGCAACGTCGTTGGCGTCCGATACGAACGCCGGCATCGTGCACTCGAAGTCCGCCGCGAACCGCGCGACGGCGTACTCGACGTCGAGTTCGAGCGCGGCGTGCACGAGTTCGCGCGCGCCGTCGCGGTGGTCGGCGAGGTCCGTCGCGAGTTCGCGCTTCAACCGGGCGCTCCGGCGGTCGCGGGCGGTCGACAGCGACTCGCGGAGTCGCGACACGACCTCGTCGTCGCGCGCCACCGGGTACGTCGGCTCGTCGCCGAACGCGCGCCGCGCCACCGCCGCCTCGTCACCGCGCAGATCCAGGGTGTCGACGAGGTGGTCGCGGGCGGCGTCGACGGCCGCGGCGTACTCGTCGGCGAGCTCGCGGGACAGCAGCGAGTCGACGCCGGCGCCGCGCTCGACGAGACTCAGCAGGTCCGCGCCCTCGATGGTGACGTCGCGCTCCTGGATCGCCTCCTTCAGGTGGTCGTTCGCGACGTTCTCGGCCATCCCGACGGCCGCGTCCAGGTCGTCGACCGCGTCGGCGAGCCGGTCGAGCTCCGCGTCGTCCGCGACCGTGCCGTCCTCGCGAAGCCGATCGAGTGCCGCGAGGAGGTCGTCCACGTCCGTCGGCGCCTCCAGCCCGGCCTCCCGATGGACTTCCGCCGCGGCGCGGAGCCGGTCACGGTTCGCGGCGAAGAACGCCAACTGGCGCTCGGGCACCACCTCCGCGGGACGCTCCAGAGCGTCCGGTTCGACGCGCACGTCCCCCTCGACGTCGATGCCGGCGAACGCCTCGTCGAGCGCCACCACGGTCGCGTACCCTCGCGCGAGCTCCGCGAGGCCGCGGGCGTCCTCGACGACCTCGACGGACACCTCCGGGATCGCCTCGCGCGCTCGGGCGTACACCTCGGCGTCGGTCGTCGCCAGACAGCGGTCGCGGACGACGACGTCGTTCGGCGCGGCGAGCGGTTGGACGTCAGCGAGCGCTGCACGGGCGTCGGCGTCCACCTCGCGGTCGAGTGCGTCGCGCACGAACTCGCGGACCTCCTCGACGCGCGACCGGGCGGCGCTCGGGTAGAACGTCTCCACGCGCTTCGCGCCGTACTCGGTGACCGTCCGGTCCTTGAGCAGGGCGAGGACGTCCTGGTACACCTCGCGAGCGCGGTTCGTCGCGAGGAACCCACCGGGGTCGTCGTGCTCGTGGCGGATCGCGCCGCGAACGATGCGGGCGGCACGCCCCTCGGAGACGCCCGGCGCGGTCGCGACCGTCGCCACGTCACCGCGCCGGAGCGCGCTCTCGGGGTCGTCGAGTGCCGCGAGCGCGTCGGCGGTCTTCTCGCCCACGCCCGGAATCGCCGACAGTTCCATCCTGCGCCCCCCTACCCATTCGGCGAGCAAAAAGCTCCCGACGAGCGCCGTCGCTCCTTACTGGCGAACAG
>Ga0207756_100507_pt1 | contig 12514 bp, 14 predicted proteins | sample A23M1SouthBayCA_FD_187748 | JGI IMG/M metagenome (GOLD analysis project Ga0207756, IMG submission 187748) | Aerobic enrichment media microbial communities from Eden Landing Ponds, California, USA - A23 M1 (3) (SPAdes) | ecosystem: Environmental > Aquatic > Marine > Unclassified | place...
AACGGCTCACGCCAGAGCGGAGTCTCGCGCTGGTGAATCACAGTCCCTCGGGATTCGAATGGGGATATGGTGGTAGTGGTCCGGCGCAACTCGCGCTCGCACTCCTCCTCGACTACACGGATGACGAAGCGTTCGCTCTCGACCACTACCAGGCATTCAAAACCGAGGTCGTGAGCCAGCTGGACTGCGCTGGGTCTGGTGAACGCTGGCGACTCACGGGACCCGAGATCGACGCAGTCCTTCACGAAACACCCGGCGAGCCGGTCGCACCGTCCATCTAAATACCAATCACCGAAAGTAACCCATGTCAGAACATACCCAACCATCTCGAACGGATGGCGAATCGGCTGAATCGAGCGAACAGACGACACGAACGGAGTACGTCGAACGCAGTGACGTCGGCATCTCCCTCACCATAAAGCTCAAGCGTGGAACCGGTACCAGAGATCAGGACGAGGTAATCGCGAAAGCGAAAGGCAAGACCCTCGAAGACGCTCGCGAGGACATGGAAACCCTCAGAGAATACATCCACGATCTCGCAGAGGACGCTCGCCAAATCCAACCCGAAGAAGACGGGTAACGACGAGGGCCGTTTTTTGTCGCCTCAGCAGTGGCGGAGGCGATTATCAGTGAGCAATCCAGACGGTCAAACAACAGACGCAAGCGAGCTTTCGCCAGAACAACGGCTCGAGCCCCCGAATACGCGACTCATCAACGCTGGTATCGTGACGATCAACGATATGGAGACGCTGCGAGCCTGCGTCGCCTACGAGAACGCGAATCAGCAACGGGTCCAAATCCTCCGCCGGCTTGAACAGCGGGCCAGCGAACTCCGCGCACAAGACGATTGACCCAACGCCCGGAGGTGTCTGTCGGAGCCTCGGTGGGTGGAGGCTCAATCCAGATGAGCGATCGACCAGAGATCGAGATTCAACGACAGACCGCATTCGGTGACGATGGTCAACTCGAAGTAACCGAAACAAGCGTCGAGACCTCGCTTGAGGACTTCGGCGCTGACGTGGATCATCGTGACCGGGATTCGCGTCTTGATCACCCCGAGGCGAGTGAGTTCGGCGTCGACGATCGACCCGAAGTTGAGCAAACATCCGAGGGAGATCAGTCAACACTCTTCGCTGATACGGACGAGGATCAGCAGACCCTCACTGGCGACGATGCAGCCCCTCGCTGTCTCTTCGAAGAATAGACTTGCCTCTATCGATTGATTGTCTGATGAATTGTTGTAGTCTGGACTATAATAGTCTGAATTCTAATTTTGAAGCGACGCTGAGGGGCTAATAGCCGGTGGTGGTTTTTCGACCCCCAGCAGGGGCGCGGGGAATCCGAACGCCCGCATGCAACCGATGGAGATGAATTCGACTACCGACCCACGAGCAGTCGTACAGGATGCGAGTGAGCGATGGCAGGCGAGTGCAGACTGCGTTGAGTACGTCGGAATGCGTGTCGACGGAACGCCAGTGGTCCTGAACCTCACCGCACACGAACGCCTCTCCCCAAATCGAAGTCTCGGTCTCGTGCGGCATAGCCCGGCGGAATTCGACTGGGGCTATACGGGAAGCGGACCGGCACAGCTCGCCTGTGTGCCCCTCCTCGATTACACCGACAACGAAACTGTCGCCCAGCAACACTACATCCAGTTCCGCAACGACGTGGTCAGTCAGCTGGTGTGTGATGGCCCGGCCGACTGCTGGCACCTCACCGGGGAGGATATCGAGGCGGCACTCGCCGAATTCGAAGAGTACCGAGCACTCACGCCAGATGGTGGGGCGCCGTCATCGTCACTGCCGGCGAATTGGAGTGCGGTGAGCCGGACAGATCGGACAGTCTTCCAACGTCGAGATATCGACCACTACGTCGTCCGCGCCAAAGGGAGCGAAGAGTGGTTGATCATACTTTGTGCGCAGGGGGACCGGGCGTATCCCGCCCCGCTTGACCATCGAACACTTCCGGTCGAGAACGACCCTGTCTCTGCCGTTCAGGCACTCGTCGCTGAGAGTAACGACCTCGTCGAGCCAGAGGAGGCCAACTGATGGAGAAATTCCGACTTTCGCGAGCAACGTACCAGCTCATCGAACGCGCTGTCACGGCGCTGGAGTGCATCGGCCGAGAACTCGAGCGATACAACGACCGGCACGAGCGAACAGCTGGGAAAGACACAGACGAGACGAATCCCGGCGAATCATGACTGGCGAAGCGACGCTTGATGACTTCGAGAGCGAGACATCATCCGGAGAGTCCGGCTCGCTCTCACTGGAAGAGCGACTCCTCACCCCGATCTCGCCGTCAGTGGGACTTCGGCTGATTCCCGGTCGTGGTGATCCGCTCTATCTCCAGAACCGGGGCACTGAGCGGTATCTGTTCCGCGACGAGCACAACCGATGGTTCATCCTTCAACCCTCGGCGAAGGACTCAGAAGAGGCGTTCGTCCGCTGGGTGTATCTCCCAGCAGACCGGCCCGAACGGCTGGCACAGTCGGCGCTTCGTCGACGGACAGTGATCGGCTATGATTACGTTCAGCGGTCGGCCGCACCAGATCCAGTCAGATCGACGGTGACGGCGATGTTCGTCACGGAACCGTGGTCCGACACCGCCTACGAGTGTGGGTCGTGTGAGGCGCTGTTCGACACGGCACAAGAGCACGCCCTGCACTGCTGGGACGCACATCCGTGGGTGCCGAATCCTGAACAGGTGCGCCGTCGACGCCACGCCGACGAGTGAATTGAAGAGCCGAAGCCAGGTGTCGAGACCGTCCAGATGTTTAACCAACAGTACTGGATTCGTGGGCGGGGCGTTGGTTAAGAGTGGTTGTTTTTGCGCCCGTGAGAGGGGCGCAGGGCGCGTGATGAGAGCGCCGTCGCGAGCGACGAATTCGATTTCGAGGTGACTGCAATGAAAGACCCAGAATCCAGAACCGTGTTCGCTGGCGTCGACGGACGAACCGATACAGAACTACCCGACTGGTACCGCCGGAAGAAAACGGTCGACGAACCGAAGTCCTTCGCCGAGACGATTCGTGACCTCCCGCAGGCCGTCGAGACGACAGTCGCATACCGGAATCCCTACTCCGACGAGTGGGTCGAAACGGAGCGCTTCAACGCCCTGGTCGAGCCGACAAGAGCGCGCGACCACGCGACAGACGGCGAGCCCGACGCAGACCCACTATTTCACGTCCCCACGGACAGTTACGCGATCATCAACCCGGTGGATGTGTACAGGCCCTTGGAAGAGGTCCTTCGCGAGGAGACCATCGACGGGTCGCCGCTCGGGAACGTGATGTTCGGCGAGATCCGGCGCTACCGGGGCGGCGGCGAGGTCCATATGGACGTGATGTTCGACGGCCTCGAAGTCCGGCTGCCCGGGCGGTCAGACCCGATCACGATGGGCGTGACCTCCGGCTACGACTTCTTCGGTGAGCACGCCGTCTACGTCGAGGGATTCGCTCAGGACGGGTACTGCTCGAATTCGATGCGCTCGCTCACCGACAAGGAAGTCATCAAGCACGTCGGGGACGTTCGGGACTTCCGGACCTGGTGGGAGGAGATTCTCGCCCAGGTCGAACTCGTCGCCGACGACCTCTTCGAATTCATCCGAGATGCGCAGGAGATCGATCTCGAGTTCTCCGAGCTCCCGTTCACCGTCACCGAGTTTTACAGCCTGCTGGGATTCCCGGACTATCTCGCAGAGCGTGCTGCCGAGGATGCCGAGGCGAACGCTGCGTCGCCGTTCGAGATCGATATGTGGACGCTGCACTCCGGCGCGACGTACGCGCTCACTCACTTCTTCCAGGGCAAGGAGGGTGCGTCGCTGGACGGCTACGTCCGCACGGCCAACGACATCCTGTTCAACCCCGAGGGTACCATCGAGCGCGTCGAGCGAGCCTACGAGGAGCAGCTCGAGGCGGACGGCGACGACGGGTCGCAGGCGTCGCTCGCCGGCGAGCGTGCGCTCGCGAGCATCGAGCGCGTCAGCGATGATCTACAGGAGAAGGTCGACCAGTTCGAGGAGCGTGAAGATGCGCTGCGTGAGCGGTTCCAAGAGGCGATGGGCTGATTGTCGGAGCGGCGTTCACTGAAACTGTCCTCAAACAGCCGTTTACGTGAGCGGTTCCGGTTCCTCGTTATATTCGACGACTAATTCGACATCATCAGGACCGAATTCATCGCGTTCCGCTTCCAGCGTATCAAGAGCGTCTTTAACCGGGAAGAAATCCGGCTTCTCGAGTGCATCTTCTGTGGCCCAAGCGTATCGAATCGTTTGCTCCGAATCGATGAGGAACACGGCACGCTGTGGAACGCGCTCGTGGTTCTCCCATTCGTCATAACAGACATCATATGACTCGGCAACCCGCCCGGAACTATCACTAAGTAACGGGAAATTGATGCCGTATTCCTCGGCGAATGCTCGGTGGGCGTAGACGCTGTCCCCAGAAATTGCCCAGACATCGAGCGCCGGCGTCAGCTGAAACCACTCTGCATCGCGGATCGCACACAGTTCGTTTGTACAAACAGGACTGAAATCAAATGGGTAAAAAACTAGCAACGCAGCCCGATCATCCGCAGTTGTCTCATCCAAGCTGTACTCGGTTTGTTCTCCGTCACGGAGACCTGGAAGAGTGAATGACGGTGCAGACGCTCCCTCGTTTATCATGCGTCACAGTAGCACACGAAGAAAGGATAGTCTTGGGGCTAACACCCCCACCTGAATGGAGTAGCCTCAAATGTGGGATGAAATTCACTGGAATCCGTACGTCAGGAGTTCGCCGTCGCCCACTCAAGAAGGGGTTCTAATCTCGAACGAATCTCATCCCCTTCGTCAGTTAGCGCGTATTCGACGCGTGGCGGAATTTCGTTGTACTGCGTCCGTGAGACGATCCCTGCCTCCTCGAATTCGTCGAGGCGTTTCGAGATTGTCGACGTGCTCGCTGTAGGGAGGTGCGCCTCGATCTCCGCGAACCGCAGCGAATCGTGTGCGCCGATGATACTGACGAGTTGCATCGCGTATTTTCGGCTCAACGTGTCGATAACTCCTGTGAGCGGACAATAGCACGTCCCCTCAACATCGCACGTTGGCGCCGGTGAAGTAGTATCTGCCATAGCTTCGTGGCCTCCAACCTACTCTATAGCTTCGGACTCTGGAGTATAAGAACTTCCCGTCGTAAAGTTTCGGTATAGATGACTCACACATCCGACTATGATCTCGTGATTCTCGGCGGTGGCGCCGCAGCTTTCGCCGCGATCACTGAAGCGAGCCGACGGGACCTCTCGACGGCGATGGTGAACACCGGCTTGCCCATCGGCGGAACCTGCGTGAACGTCGGCTGTGTCCCGAGTAAGCATCTGCTTGCCGTCGCCGAGAGCGGCGCTGCAGCGTCGGAGAATCCCTTCGACGCCGTTCGATACCCTGAGGAACCGACTGTCGACTGGGCCGACGCACTCGACGGGACCGACGACCTCGTCGAGGGATTCCGGCGGGAGAATTACGTCGATGTCGCCGAGCACTTCGAGACCGACATCTACGAGGGGTACGGCCAGCTGGTCGACGACACAACCATCGAGGTCGTCGACGGCGCCGACGAGGGCGCGCGCATTACTGGAGAGAAGGCGCTCGTCGCGACTGGCAGTTCACCGTGGGCGCCGCCCATCGACGGCCTCGAGGAGGTCGATTACTACACGAGCGAAACCATCCTCGAGGAGCGCGACCTCCCCGAGAGTATCCTAATGCTCGGTGGTGGGTACATCGCGCTGGAGTGGGGCCAGATCCTCCACCGTGTCGGCGTCGACGTGACGATTCTCCAGCGCTCCGAGCGCGTCCTCTCGGACATGGAAGGCCAACTTGGTCGCGAGATGCAGCGTGCATTCGATGAGGAAGGCATCGAGATACTCACCGATAACGACTTCCGGCGCGTCCGCAGGCCAGCAGCTGACGGCGGCGCCGAAGCGATCCAGTCGGGCGTCGCCGTCGAAACAACCGTCGACGGCACTGAGCGAACGGTCACCGGCGACGCGCTGTTCGTCGCGACCGGGGTCCAGCCCAACAGCGAGGAGATCAGTCTCGAAACGGTAGGGGTCGAAACGAACCCCGATGGAACGATTCGTGTCGACGAGTACTTCCAGACGACGAATCCCGACATCTACGCGGCGGGCGACGTGATCGGCGAGCCCGAACTGGAGACGGTCGCCGCCAAGGAGGGCAATCACGCCGTCAAGAATGCCTTCGGCAACGAGGGCGTCAGCATCGACTACGATGCAGTCCCCGCAGTCGTGTTCACCAGCCCCGAAGTCGCCGCCGTCGGGACGACCGAACTCGAGTATATGGACGAGCACGGCACCTGTTCGTGCCGGACCGTCCAGATGGCGGACGTGCCGCGGGCGAAAGCCGTGAAGAATACTGACGGCCTTGTCCAGGTCGTCAAACACCACGAGACCGACGAAATCGTCGGTGTCCACATGGTCGGGCCGCGTGCCGCCGACATGATTATGGAAGCCACGCTGGCTGTGAGGTTCGGACTGACCGTCGACGACATCATCGATACTGTCCACCCGTTCCCGACGTTCTCCGAGGCGTTCAAGCAGGCCTGTCAGGCGTTCCGTCGGGATACGTCCAAAATGAGCTGCTGTATCGAGTGAGGTCAGTCGTCGGTCGAGAACACGTCCTCGAGCGTGCCGCTCTCGCCCAGTTCGATGAGGGCACGGTTCAAAAGTTCGCGAACGATGAACTCCTCGTAGTGCTGGGTATCGCAGTATTCACAGGGTTTCATCTCGCGGGCGACCGCCTCGATCTCAGTACCGTGGTCCGCGTACAACGTCTCGATGAGGGATGTCAGCTCCTCGGATGCGGTGGACTGCGCCCCTGCAAGGGTTTCGTCGGCACCCTCCGGGAGCTCGTACGAGAAGACTCGCGTGTTCGACTTGTAGTACTTCCGCGTCCCCCCACCAGCTTCCTCGAGACGGGCGATCTCAACCATCCCCGCGTCCTTCAGGACATTCACGTGGTGGCGGACCGTTGTTTCCGCCTTCTCCTCGCCGCGACGATGCAGTTCGTCGTGAATCTCCTCGATCGTCAGTTCATCGGTCGCGAGCATATCGAGGATCTTCGCCCGGACGTCGTTCTCCAGCGCCTTCGCTTTTTCCGGGTCTGTCGTCACGACTTCGCGGATCGGCACATCAGATTCGAGGAGCGCCATTCTTGTGAGGAGATAGGCGAACAACGACAGTAAGAGTAACGCCACTCTCCCGACATCGGTATTAGGACTTTGATACCGCTATAATTATTGTCGTAATGATTTTCCGCGTCGCGCGATAACCACCACTCACGATGGGAACGACACACGAACAATTCAACGTCGGGGGAATGTCCTGCTCGTTCTGTGCCGAGAGCATCGAGAAGGCCTACGCCCGGACCGACGGCGTCGAGGACGTCGACGTGAGTCTCGCCCACGAGGAGGTACTCGTCCAGTACGACGATGACCGCCTGAGCGAGGTGGCGGTGAAGGACACACTCCGGGACCTCGGCTACACCATCCGAGATCCGGACAAGGCAAAACGATACGAGCAGCAGCAGGCCGAACTCACCGACGGGAAGCGGCGTCTCCTCATCGCTGGCGGCGCATCTCTCGTTGTCGCAGCCCTGATGGGGTGGATGATTCTCGTAATGGGACGCTTCGAGTCGGCATCGCTCGCGATGGACCTGGTGACGCTGGGGCTAGCGCTCGGGACGATGTTCGGTCCCGGGCGCTACATCAAACAGAAGGCGTTCCAGAGCCTTCGTCGGAGGATCTTCAACCAGCACGTCCTCCTAGAAGCGGGCGCCTTCGCCGGGCTCCTCGGGGGGTTACTCGGCCTGTTTGTCTTCCCGAGCTTCCCGACCGTCCACTTCTTCGCCGTCGCCGTGTTCATCACCACCTACCACATCCTCTCGGAGTACACCAGCCTCATCGTCCGCACGCGGGCTTCCCAAGCCGTCCAAGGCCTTCTCGACCTCCAGCCCGACACGGCACGCCGCGTCAGTGATGACGGTGACGTCGAGGAAGTCCCCCTCGACGACCTCAACGTCGGCGACTACGTCCGGGTCAAGCCTGGCGAGAACATCCCCGTCGATGGGATGGTCGTCGAGGGAGAGTCCACGGTCGACGAGTCGGTTGCCACCGGTGAGTCCATCCCCGAGGAGAAAACGGTCGGCGACACGGTGATCGGTGGCAGCGTCAACGAGACCGGGACGCTGCTTATCGAGGTGACTGCAACCGGGGAGGACGCGTTCCTGAATCAGGTGGCACGCGAGATCGAGGAGGCGCGGGCGATGAAACCCGGCATTATCCAGCTCGCCGACCGCGTCCTCAAGTACTTCGTCCCAGGCGTCTTGACGATTGCCGCGCTCTCGTTCCTCTTCTGGGTGGTCGCACCGCTCGCGTGGGGGGCAGACCCCAATGTCCAGCGAGGGGCGTTCGCAGCGCTGGCGGTCCTCGTCCTCGGCTATCCGTGTGCGCTTGGGATGGCAACACCGCTCGCCCTGATTCGGGGTGGCGGGAAGGCAGCGAACCGTGGCATCTTGATGCGCTCCGGCGACGCCTTCCAGATTTTCCCCGACGTCGACCACATCGTGCTGGACAAGACCGGCACGATCACCGTCGGCGAACCCGCCGTCAGTGCGGTCGTCGGGTTCAACGCCGACGAGGAAGACGTACTCGCGACGGCGGCCAGCGCGGAGGCCTTCTCCGAACACCCGCTCGCCGATGCGATCCTCGAGTTCGCTGACGAGCGAGATGTCGAGTACGCGGATCCCGACGTCTTTGACTCGGTGACCGGCAAGGGCGTCCGAGCGATCGTCGGCAGCGACGACGTGTTGGTCGGGAAACCCGGATGGCTCAGCGATGAGGGGATTGACCTTTCGAAGAGGAGCGACGATATTGAGCGACTTCAGGGCCGCGGCCTCACCGTTGCCGGAGTTGTTCGTCACGGTGACCTACTCGGCCTGATCGGCATCGGTGACGAAATCAAAGCAGACGCCGCCGAGACCATCCGGCGGATTCGCGACGCCGGCATTACGCCCGTGATGATCACCGGGGACAACGAGCGCACCGCGAACGCGGTCGCCGAGGAGGTCAGTATCGACCGCGTCATGGCCGACGTGTTGCCCGACGAGAAACGCGAGGAGATCGGTCGCCTGCAGGAAGCCGGCCACCGCGTGGCGATGGTCGGCGACGGCATCAACGACGCGCCGGCACTCACACAGGCGGACATCGGCATCGCCATCGGCGCCGGGACCGACATCGCCATCGAATCGGCGGACATCGTCCTGATGGGTGACCGGCTCGGCGGCGTGATGGACGCCTATGAGATCGGGAACGAGAGCTATCGAAAGACTCGCCAGAATCTCGTGACGGCCTTTGCGTTCAACGGCATCGGCGTCGCCGCCGCGACCACGGGGCTCGTTCACCCGGTGTTCGCGATGCTTGCGATGGTGTTGTCCGTCTCGGCCGTCCTCGCCAACAGCTTCGCTGGTCAGCTCCTCTCCGGTGAGGGTGTCAACACCGAATTCGCTCTCAAAGAACGCACCGACGGCGAGCGTGGAGACGGCCGAGTGACAGCCGATTAAGCCTTTACGTCATAGCCAGCCTGTTCGATTGCCGCGTTCACGTCGTCGTCTGAGACTCCATCCTTGAGGACGACGTCGACCGTGTCAGCGTCGTGGTCGGCCTCGACCCGATTTACACCATCGAGGTTTCGCAGGGCGGTCTCCACGTTCTGTTCGCACCCGTTGCACGACATCCCGATGACGGCGATCGTCTTTCGCTCCATACGGGCCTGTAAACACTCGCGGGGGATGACCATTACGGTAACTGTTGTATCGGTTTTATCTCTATTAGAGGCGGGGCGTCATCGTCCGGAGAGTTGTTTGTGTCGGCCCCAAAGGGGTGGAGGCTCTTCGAGAGGAGGGGACCACTGACGACGAAGAGTAAGTCCTGTCCTTAACCAACAATCCCCGCATAAGTTTCCCTGTTGTTGGTTAACAGACTGTACCTCGGTTTGTCAGGCCCCCAGAAGGGGCGCGGGGCGGCCAACAGCGGCCTCGTAACTCCAATCATGTCCCTCGAGCTGAGCTCCAGCGCCAGCACGGCGAGCGACATCGCTGCCGCCAGACAAGCCGACATCGTGGCGTTCCTCCATCGAGCGCCGTTCACTCTGGATGCCTATGAGCTCGGTTTCCTTCCCGGCTTTCGGGAGGACTGCGGGTATCAGGAGACCCAATATCAGAATCTCACCCTCCCCGTCGGGATGCTCGACAACGACTTCCAGAACCCCGATCTGGATCGATTCGTCGAGCGGTTCTTCGAGTACGAGCCACAGGTCGGTGTCATCGGCGACATCTACGAACCTACTGACGTTGACGCCCACATCGCTGCTGCTCGTGAGATTCAGGACAGCTTTCCCGATGCCGAGGTCATCATCGTCCCGAAATCCCAAGCGGTGATTGACACGATCCCAGATGATATCATCCTCGGCTATTCGCGAGGGTACGCCGATCGCCTGGCGCACGAGTTCTCCGACCCAACCGATTGGAGAGGGCGGCGCGTCCACATCCTCGGTGGGAGTCCGCCCAAGCAGCTCGACGCCATTCGACAGCTGACCAGGCCGACACTCACCGACGAGCCACCAGCCGACATCGTCGGCCTCGATTGGAACGGGCTGCATCGCGGCGCGCAGTTCGGGGAGTTCTGGACGGCTGACGGCTGGGATGATAGCGGTCGTGACGCCTCCCACGTCACAGTTCGGAAGACGGTGCGACACAGTCTCGCCCGCATCAAGGCCTTCTGGCAGTCCCACGGCGTCTGGCCTGACTCAGCGCCACATAGCGACATCCTCGAAATCGAGTACGAGGGGCCGTCACCAACCGACCTCGATAGTGCTGCGTGTACCGAATGTGAAGCGAACGTCTGGACGACTCGGCGCGGTCCCTTCATCGCGGAGTATGATACCGGCGTGCTCTGTGGCTACTGCAGCTACGAGTGCTACTTCTCGCATCGCCATCGGAACAACCTCGAGGAGATCGCCGGCGAGCAGAGCGTGTACATTCCACCGGCGTGACGCTACGAGTGGTTTTTCGCGCCCCGGAGGGGGCGAGGGCTCGATCCAAAAAGTCCTCCGAGAAGGTGATTTTCCGTGAGTCAACAACAGCGTCCGAACGATGTCTCGATCGACGATATTCCAGTCGACGTATCGAACACCCAATCAGGCGAGGTCGACCCCGCTGAGGTACCCGAGGAAATCCGATCGATCACTCGTGGACTCGCAAGCGAGCAACCGCCGACGAATCCGCTCGTCGTCCTGAAGGCCGCCCGCTGGTGGTATATACATGGCAAGGGCGGAACCGATCCCGCGTTCCAGTGGGCGATCGAGTGGGTTCGACACCTCGCGACGGACACGCCGAGCGATGTCGACCAGTTCGACGCGTTCCTCGAGTACCTCGTCACGGTCGGCTTCGCTGACGAGAAAGCAGCGCTCCGATAGCAGCCCCGATCTAAACCCCCCGAAGTCGCGCCGATGTTTATCGTGCGCCCCCGAGGGGCGCGGCGCGTCCTGACTTCTCGGAGACGTCGTCGTACTCGATGTGATGCAATCCATGATGACAGCCAGTGAGTCGGGAGTCTCGTTCGAGGAGACCGACACCCGACACGACGAGATGCACAGTACCATCGAAGACTGGATCGACGAGCTCGTCGCAGACGTCGACGAGGCAAAAGCCAGCCAACAGTTCCAGGAGTGGCTCGATGTCCAGTCCCGATTCCACGACTACTCCCATCGCAACACCCTCTTGATCAAGCTCCAGTGTCCCGAGGCAACCCGCGTAGCGGGCTACAATACGTGGCGATCGGAGTTCGACCGGCACGTCCAAGAGGGCGAACAGGCGATCTGGATCTGGGCACCCATTATTACGAAGCAGTGCCCCGAGTGCGAGAACTCACCGAGCTACCACGAGCAAAGCGACTGTGACTACGACGAGACACCGGCCGAGGAGTGGTCCAAAGGACTGGTTGGATTCAAACCAACTGCAGTCTTCGATGTGTCTCAAACCGAGGGCGAACCGCTCCCCGAGCTGGAAACCGAGGCCACTGGTAACGCCGACGACCTGGTGCCAGCGCTCCTTGATGCGGCAGCTACTCTCGATGTCGACGTCCGTGTCGTCGACGCTGCTGAGTGGGAGCATGACGACGCGAAAGGCGTCTGCAAACACCGGAATCTCGACGAGTGCCAACCCGTCGTCGAAGCGAAAGATAGAGCGAATCAGGCCGACCTCGCGGTGACGCTGATTCACGAGTACGCCCACGCACTGCTCCATTTCGATGTCAACGACGAACCCGAGCGCGCAAAACGCGAGGTCGAAGCCGAAGCCGTTGCGTACATCGTCGGGCGGTATTTCAACCTGGATACGAGCGGGTCAGCGTTCTATCTTGCCGCGTGGCAGGACGACGATGCGGAGAGCATTCAGGAGCGTCTCGGCC
>Ga0207756_100512_pt1 | contig 12393 bp, 13 predicted proteins | sample A23M1SouthBayCA_FD_187748 | JGI IMG/M metagenome (GOLD analysis project Ga0207756, IMG submission 187748) | Aerobic enrichment media microbial communities from Eden Landing Ponds, California, USA - A23 M1 (3) (SPAdes) | ecosystem: Environmental > Aquatic > Marine > Unclassified | place...
CGCGTACGTGTGGACCGACTCGCTGGCGCTGCCAATAGGCATACACTTCCTGATCAACTTTGCGATAAACAACATCTACGGGCTGGCGAACTTCGGTGAGGCTGCGGAGGTTCTGCCGATGCTGGTCCGGCCGACGTTCACCGGCCCGGCACAGTTCGTCGGGGTGTACGGGGCAGTCAACGGTGCAGCGGTGCTCTGTGTCGCTGCGCTCACTGTCGGATACGTTGCTCTCCGGAACGGTGACTTCGGGTCGCGGCTGTCATCGGCGTACCTACAGCGAAATGACCTGAACAGCCACCCACAGCCGACCGATGAGTGATCGAAATCGTCGTTAGCCTCCGTCTCTCTCGGTTTTTAGCGTCCGGACGCCTTCGTTCGCATTCAACTCTTGATTATGTGAGATAGTACAAATATATATTCGAGTGGGGCACGAACACTGTCCCAAGAGGTGCCAACCGTGACCGAATCTCCGCGAACTGGGGTCCAATCGTGGACTGAGTCGATGAGCGCCCGCGACCGCATTCGGGCGGTCGCCGAGTCACTTCGCGAACCCCGCTCAGTTAACTGGATCAGCGAGCAGGCCGACGCGGCTTGGAGCACGACCAACGAGGAACTTCAGGATCTCGTCGACCAGGGCCAGTTGCGTCGCGTCGAGGCCGGCGAGACCACGCGCTACCAGCCGGACTACACGCGATTGCTCTTCGAGGAGATCCGCACGCTCATCGAGGAGAACACCCGCGAGGAGATGCGCAGCGAATTGGCCGCGATTACCGAGGAGATCGAGGAGTGGCAGGCGACCTACGACGTCGAAACGTGGGAAGAGCTCGAACAGTCGCTCGCCGACGGTGACCTCGCAAGTGCCGAGCTTCGCGAGCGCCGTGAGGTGATTACGCGTTGGGAGGAGAATCTAGAAGACCGGCGGCTTATCAAGCACGCGTTGGCGCTCTACTCGGATGTCGAAGCCGCTCGCGAACAGATGATCGACGTGGCTGACCGCGACACAAACTAATTTTCGCGGTCGTCGAACGTGCGGGCGTCATCGGGGGCGACACAGCTAATCGTCGGACTGCTCGCCCAGCTTCGCTCGAAGCTCGACTGCTGCCTTCTCGAAGTGGTCCGAGAGGAACGGCGTTCCCGACATCACCCGCTCCTCAAGGAACGCAACGGCGTCAGTGACCGCATCAGCGTCGCGTTCCGCGGTCGCGACACAGCCGACATACCCATCAAGTGCCCGACTGAACGCACGCGAGAAGTGGTCGTACGCGCCGTCGACGCGCTCCATATTGTCGTCAAGCGACTCGACGAGTGCCCGGTAGACGATCGCCGCCGACGCGTACCGCTCCTGCTCGCGGTACTCGTTCGCGAGATCGAACCACTGCGTGAAGTCGATGGGTTCGAAGACGACGTGGTACTCAGGGTTCGTCTCTTTGAACCGCCGATCGATCGAGGCACGAAGCTCGTCGACCGACTGGCTCGTCGGTTCTCCGACGTGGGCGAGAAACCGGGCGCGGAGATCCGTATCGGTCGAAAGTTCCTCACGCAGGAACGCGCGGAGGTCGTCGGCGTCGGCGTCGTTAAACGCGGCGTCGAGTTGATCGCCGTCGTCAGGCGGGAGGTCGTCGACACACCGAAGCAACACGGCGACGACGTGCTTACACGCTCCCGGCCCATCGTACGGACAACCACACCGCGGAGCAAATCCGTCGGTGGCGATGTCAACACGGACATCATACTGACGACTCCCGCTCACGACGGCGGTGACGGTGTTATTGACGCGGTGAATTTCGCGGATGTGACCTTCGTCACGGTACCGTTCTCCGCGTTCGAAGACCGCGTCCGTGCAGATGTCTCGAACCGCGTCCTCGGGTACGTCCATATGCGTGGACGATGATTCCAGCGCGGACGGGAAAACCGATACGTAGCTCTTGCTTGCGCTCCGGATTGGAACGCCCTCACTCTGAGAGAAGCAACGATATAACCACAATACGGCGGATACCCGACGCTCGAATGAGGCCCTACTCAGTCGCGAGTTCGTCGTAGATTTTACCGTGTTCGTCGAGGACCTGTCGGCCGAGGAATCGAATGAGATACCGCCGCGCTTCCTCAGCGGACAACTCCTCCAACCGCTCGGGGTGGTCGCGGGACGTCGAGCGGCCGAGGGCTTTCGAGGGTCCTCTCCAACAGAATCAGATTAGCAATCAGTCAGCTGTTACCGGCGACCAGGTCCTCGATGAACCGAAAGCCGTTCACGAACGTCACCGAGCCCCCGTAGCCCTCGCTCGCGAGGCTGCGAACATCGCTCGCAACGAAATTGTCTACCGAGAACTCCTCCCGAAAGGGCATGAGTTCAACCTCTCGCTGGGGCTCATCATGCAGTATCCCGAGCAGGTCCTCGGGGACAATCCACAGGACAACCGGCGTGCGTACAAGGAAATCCTGAACAACATCAACACGAAGATCATCGGCAACGTCGCGACGGACGACCTCTTAGCCGAGTCGCTGTTCCACGAAGATCTCGAAAACGACGAGATCAAAGACCGAATCGCAGGGCTCCGCCGCGGGGAGTGGATCGTCCAACTGCCGTCGACGGGCTTCCACAAACAGAAGCCAGAGATACTCACACTCCGGCCACTTCCCATCCCGCCAGGGCATAGCGCGGGGCCGTTCAACGTCAACTCGCTCGCGGATTCCGTGCGTGAGCGAAGTCGGTATCGCCACTGCGTCAACCGCGAACACGAAGCGATCGACATGGACAGCGGCGTGAAAGCACACACTAGCGATGACGACGACGATGCTGAGGACTCGCCGGCGGATAGCAACGAGTTCACAGACGAACACGAGATGTTCCTGCGGATGGTCTACGACGCGCTCACCGATGGGGTAAACGGCTACCACATCAAGGACTCGATGAAAGAGCTTCCCTACAGCGAGACGGCAGCAGACCTCTGTGAGTGGGGATACCTCGAGAAGTTCACGCTCGGAAACAGGCAGGCGTACTACTGGCCGACAGACGAAGCAAATGTCGTCGTGGACCGCGACCTCGCGCCACGAGACGGCGGTGAGTACGGTCGCGAAAGCCCGGAGCATCGCGTCGGCGTGAAGCTCATCCAAGCACATTACGACGCGCTCGGCTACGAGACGCACATGTACTACAGCCCGGACGACGAAGAGAAGAAGTACGACCTCTACGCCAAGCCGACCGACGACTCACTCGACGATCGCATCAAAATCGTTGAGGTTGAGACTTCGCCAGACAAACGGCGACACGTCGTAGACGATTCGATCAAACTCAAGAAACAGCGAGGAGACGCCATCTGGGTCGTCAAAGACGTAGATGGAATGCGCCAGCTCCTCTCGTCGCTCACCGATCAAATCGGCTACATCGAGGCAACCCGAAGCACTAATCTCGATAAGATCAACGAAGAACTAGATGCGGAGTGTGCCAAGGAGATATTCAGCATCAACAAGCACAGGACTGAACTGGACGGCAACTAACAGCCATATTCTCTCTACAGACTTTCTGGCACCCTAGAAGCCAATACCCCTGTGAATAGAAACTGAAGCCCCATCCAAGGATAGCAGATCGCTTAGTTAGTAGGCAGTATTGTAGCAAGCAGATACAGTCAACAGTGGGAATATCATCGCTCAGTAGCATATTAATTGGAACCCCGGTAAGAAGAACAAGAGGAATCAGCATGTCACCACGCATAAAATCTTCTCTGAGGAGGTCCATCAAACCCACATCTAGCGACAATCTAAGCAGAAACTAGCGACAAACTATAGCCGTGTGGAGCAGAATCTGAAGCGATAGAACTGTCCTCGTCGACGAACAGAGCGGTTACGCTCACTACTGTTACGACGGACTCACAGTTGGTAGAGAAGAGCAGAAACCAACCAAGAGAAAACACCCCAGATTGTATTCCGTGCGGGCATCGACTGCCTGAGGGATAACCTATCAAGAGCCAATCCCAACACCCAGATACACAAACGCAAGCCGACCATGTGTAACAAATAAGACAATAACCCGGCTCCGAACTCAATTAATGACAAGACGGAGCGGCCAAACCGCGACCACTTCATTAATCCTATAATGACACAACGGGGGGGCGATGTTGGGGGGTACATCATTAAGAGATTTCCCAGGCAGCTGAGTAAGCGACCAGATCTCAGTAAAGAGGTAATGACAAGACGGTACCCAGAACCGGGCTAGCATTCATGAAATCGTTAATGACCCGACTGCGGTCGGATTTAGATGTATTGTAATGAAAGAGTGGGGCGCGCGCAATCCCTCTGTGACACTTCCGACAGCAAGAGTTAATGACCAGACGTGGGCGGGTTAGACATATGATTTCATTAATCTCATAATGACAAGACGGGAGGCAGATACAGGCTTTTTGTAATGAACGCTGCTGAATCCAAAATCACGGCTATTAATGACAAGACGGCAGCCAGGTAGGGGTAATTTGTAATGAAAACTGAGTTATTGTTGACACACCCGATAATGACAAGACGGGAAGCCCATAGAGAGCTTTGTTCATTAACCAACCCTCCCCCATAACCCCCGTGTTTAGGTTCTAAGCGGCTGAGAGGGTTTTAGAGATGCTCTAATATATCTCTCCTCCCCTGTGTTTAGGTTCCGCGAATTCACAGTGTTAGGGGCCTAGAGGGCAATCCGACCAGAAGGTCGACCGCGTAGCGATAGTTCGGGGCGGGGCCGAGAGGAGAGAGGAGAATTGAGCGAGCGATGAGAGAGACAGGAAATCTATATCAGAAATCAGATACTGGATTCTGGACGCAGAGGAGACAGCCTGAGAGGGGACGCTTAGGAGTGCGAGACAGGGGGTGGCCCACTTGGATAGAACGACACCGGACAGCGAGCGGAGGCAGCCCCCGGCTGGCACAGCCAGACAGGAACAACAATCGACGTCGACCAGAAGCAACAGGCCACCCATCAACTCTCGGTGTGGGGACCGGCGTCGACGACCAGCCACGCGGTGGGGCAGATCAGCGCGGCGATCGACAGCAACGCATGGGCAGCTACAGCAAGGAAGTTTCCGGCGCGTGGGGGCAAGCGAGGTACCACTGGAAGTGGTGTAGAGGGTGAGGGTGGGGCACCCGTGATTGCCAAGAACCTCAAGCGGATCTACACCGAACCAGTATATGGGCTCGGTATTCTGCCCGGCAGCAACGAGGGTGGGAGCTACACGCTGAACGCTGCCCGGTCGCTCAAGACGTTCGTCGATGAGGTGGACAATCTCATGTTGTTCGACAACGACGCCTGGCGTAGTTCTGGAGAATCCGTTGAGGAAGGGTTCGATGCGATCAACGAAGAGTTGGTCCAGCGGTTCGGCGTGCTCTTCAGTGCAGGCGAGATAACCGAAGGAAGCGACATCGCCGAGAGTGTGGTCGACTCCTCGGAGATCATTAACACGCTCAAAGGCGGCGGGATTTCCTCGCTGGGCTACGCCGATGTCGAGGTGGACGAACCAGAGCGGAAGGGGTTGCTCTCGCGACTCCGTGGCGATATGGATGCTGGGATCGACAGTACAGAGGCGACCAACCGGATCACGAGTCTCGTCCGGAAGGCGACGCTGGGTCGACTCACTTTCCCCTGTGAGGTGAAGGGCACGGAGCGAGCGCTGCTTGTGGTTGCCGGTCCGCCAGAGTATCTCAATCGGAAGGGTATCGAGCACGGTCGCAAGTGGCTCGAAGAACAGACCGGCTCGATGGAGGTCCGAGGTGGTGACTATCCGCGGCGTGGAGAGGGGACGGTCGCAGCAGCGAGGCATCGATCGCGCTCACGGTACTGTTCGGCAATATCGAAGAATCGGGAGAAGTCGATCGCTTCGAACACGACTGGATCGGCGTGTTGCTCGAATAAGTGTTCAATCTCCTGTCGATACTCATCGACCGATTTGTGTTCGTCACCGAACTGCGCGAGAAACTGTTCTCGGACCGTGCTGTGAGTGGCAAGAATCTCGTGGACGAACGCACGCAGCTCCTCGACAGGGACGTCCCCAAGGACGGCTTCGATACGCTCGCTCTCATTTTTTGGCGGGTCGCCTGCGATAGCGAGGAGCACCGCGACGACGTGTTTACAGTCGCCATGGCCGTCGTATGGACAGGTACACTGAGTCTCGAGACTTCGGCCACCGAATTTGATAGTCACGTCGTACGGTTCGATCCGCTGACAACGGCCGACACGAGATCGTCGAACCGGTTGAGCTGCTGAATCCGTCCCTCCCTGCGATAGGTTTGCCCCCGATCAAACACGGGGTCGGTACATCGGTCTCGGATGGCTTCTGTATCGATGTTCATGCGGAACCCCTCCGAAATCACCCTACTGGGACCTCGGTACTCTTGTCACACTTGTGGCCGCCGCCACTCAAAAGCGTCCCCCTCCAGCCCCTCACCAGTTACGAGCACGAACGAATACTTGAGTGAAGATATCGTGAAAGCATATTGGAGACTCCTCCACTACTTGCCGGTGTTTGACCACCGTTTGTGATCCCGCCTGCTGGACTCGCTGTGCCATTTAGTAGATGACTGAGTGGGTTTCCACGTTGGGGCAGTCAACTGTTCCTCACAGCGCTGTCAGCGGCTCTATAGTTGGGGCTCTGTCAACATCACACCTCGACTATGTTAAATTTGAGTCGCTGAGCTTGTGAGTCACCTCGAGATCAAGGTCTGACTCACTTAGCCTACTCCGTCTGTTGAGTAGATAGAGAAGAGTCGCCGCAGTGAGGATTATTTTTATCCACCGATGGTGGGTGAGGCGTAGTTTAAGAGGTGGTTAAGAAAACAACCTAATATCAACCTTTGAGGCGCTCATAAGGCCAAACAACCGACTCCCGGTTTGTGATACTCTTATAAAAGTTATAACCGGTTCTCCACAACTCACGCACGATTCCTGACGGAATCCTTCGGCGCTTGGACGCCGGAGGAGTCGTGCTGCCACCCAATGACAGCAATCAATCCGAACAGGGTCAGGAGTGATAACTCTGTTTTCCAGAGTGCTTCACCCAACGCTGACCTACTGACACACCGCGTCGCACAGTCCAATTCTAAAATTCCGCCGAACCCTCGCCAGCGAGATGCCGGTCGATCAATCATCGTGGGGTCGGTCTGAGGTGACCGAAGCTACCGACGATCCGGCCTCGTTTGCGGTCCCGATGGATCCAGAGAGTGCGTTCAACGCAATCGCAAACAGCCGGCGTCGCCGCGTCTTGCTCTCGCTCTCACAGTCGCGTGGGAAGATTTCTGCTGGTGATCTGGCCGTCGAAATCGCCGCTATTGAGAATGCGATCGACCCCAGTAAAATCAGGAGCAACGAACGCACCTCGGTCTACATCTCGCTGACTCAATCGCATCTCAAGACGCTCGATGAGTGCGGCGCAGTCGCATTTGATGACCGATCGAAGTCCGTCACTCCAACGGACGCCACCGAATCGCTCGCCGAATACATCCGCCGGCTTCAGACCGCATGCTACAAGCCGGACTCGGAGGGCGCCTAATGGCTGACTCCCAGCGTGAACTGGAGACGCTCAGAGAGATCGACTCCAACTTCCACCGGCTGTTCGAAGCGGTCAACGATGGTGACGACGTCGTTTCGATGCCGGGTGGCGATCCACTCGCAACTCTGCGGCGAGCACGGGCACAGATCGACGCGGCACTGTTCGCGTCTCATCGCGGTCGCGATGACGTCACGCTTGCTGATGACGGTGCCTGCCTGCTTCAGTGGAACCCACCGAGTGCGCCACCGCGTCGCCTCCGCTTCGAACCCGACAGCACAGGCGAGTCCTGGACACGCCGTGAGCTCGAGTGGACTGGCGCGGAGTGGCGCTCCTGTGGTAGCGACCGTGTCGAGGATGTCGCGATCCGCTCGCCAGCAGCCGCCCGGTACCCTGATCCCGTCGACCCGACACCGCTCGAAACGATGGTTGAGTGGATCCGTGACAGCTGGGCGCGTCCAGATCCGCCTGCGCTCGTGTTCGCGAAGACGGCCACAACCGAACAAGGTGTGGTCGTCTCTGTCGACGGCGAACTCCGCTACCGCGAGCGTGATAGCCCACAGTGGTATCCTGCGACGACAGACGAGTTCTTCCACCATCTTCGCACTCACGGACAGCCAACGCTCCTACCGCTTTCAGAGACAGCGCTGACTCGCCAGCACTTCACCCCTAGTCCACTCTCCAAATGACGGACGAACCACTCTCGCTTCCATCGGGATTCGATCGTGAACTCACCCAGCTTATCGACGCGATCGAGACCCTCCGGGACGCTCTCTCAGAAGAGGAGACACTTACGACCGTCCAAGCTGTCACCACACGGCGGCGGTTGTTCCTCGCGCTTTACGCGCTCAAAGCGATCCGTCGACAGCTTGCGGATACAGAGCATCCCCCGTCCCAAGGCGATCATAAGGTGGTGACGTGGGATGACTCTGCTCAGGCACTGTATCACATCGAACTACGCCTCGATCGGCTGCTTGAGGATCTCTCCATACAGGGGTACGACCACTCCTCACAAGAGTATTCGATCGAGCAAACACTCGATACGATTCGAGACCACATCGTCATCCTTCAGGACGCACTTTCTGGGGGTCGACGGACAACTCCACGCTGCCTGAGCAACTCTCCAGTCACCGATCTGTCTATGCAGACGTGTCTGGGCGTGGGGTTGGCGATGGGCGATGGCTTGAGTATCAACTCCAGCGCGCGTTGATGCGGTGGAGGTATCAAGCAGAGACGCGCCAGCACCTGTTCGGTCTCGAGGTCGACGTCGTCGAACACCTTCGCGAACTGCTCGGTGTCGAGGTCGACCGTCGCGTGGAGGTTCTCGGTGACCAGCGTCGCGACGTCGTCCACAGCGAGCTGCGGATGTCCTCGTTCAGCGTGAACGACGAACCGTGTCCGCTCGTTGATTCGGTGGATGACGCCCACCGACGTCTCGAAGACGGCGTTTGTGTCCGCGGTGACCGCGACCACCGGGCGGAACGTCACCGACGAGTGCGGTTCTGGGAGGTCGGCAGCCTCGATATTCTCGATGTCGCGGAACGCCTCTTCGACGGGCGCGTCGACCTCGGTGGCCGGGTCGTACGGGCGTAGGGTCTCGTCACAGAGAATCTCGATGCGACCGTTGTAAAGGTCGAGGCCGATCTCGTCGGCGATATTCCGGAGGTCCTCGCCGTCGAGCAGCTCGATTGGATAGGGGTCGTTGTTCTGCTGGAGGCGGTCGGCGTACTCCTGAGCAGGGTTCGTGAACCGGCCGGTCGTGACGACCATTCCGCGTTTGGGGCCGTCGAAATCGAACGTCGCAATCGCCGAGTGGAGCTTCTGGACAACCGGTCGCCCGACGGTCCCCGTGTGCTTGCGCTCGACGATGATCGCACGCCGGGTGCCGTCGACGACCTCCTCCATGATGACGTCCCGCCCTTCGTCGGCCGTCTTCTCAGCTTGGCGGACGTTCTCGTAGCCGAGGTTGCGGAAGACGTCCTCAATCAGATCTTCAAACTCGAACCCAGAAAGATCGTCTAGAACGGCCATGTGATATATTTGGAGACTGTCGCGCGATTACCAAATACATTGGTGGGAACCAGAGAGGTCATCAATTTCGGAAGACGCGATTAAATGAGTGTGATATCATCATCCTCGCTATCAATAAGATCCCAGAGTGTAATGATGGTGATTTGGCCCTCGTAGCCTAGCGACGACATTGCGGTTTCGATTGCCTCTCGAGCAACCCGGTCGGCAGTAATTACAGTAATGTTGTCTGCCCGTTCGGTATCGAGAAGGTACTCGACAGCAAGTCCAGCGAACACAGGATCGGCTTTTTCTACGTCGTGCTCATCTTTGCTCGTCGATTTCGAGGCAATTGCTCGCCGAACAATATCTTGGGCTGTTGTCGCCTTGCTGTGAGAGACAGTCGGGGCTGCCACAACTTTCGCCCACCCCTCGTCTTGGGCTCGCTCCAGTGCTGGCTTGACTCCACCTTGTTCAATTTCTTCTTCAACGCGAGCAGGAACCAGAAGCGTCACGCCAGCACGCCGAACAGTTTGGCGGAACCGATGGTGTTTGGACTTCCCTGGATTTCCGATGCTAATGAAGACGTTTGCGTCGACTAATGTGACTGATTCGGGGGAAAGAGGAGACGAATTGTTCATCGAGAATGAGAAAAATTACGACACAGGATTCGGGCGAGGCGTAGTCACGTCAAGTTCGCTCTCGAATTCGATGTCATCCGAGATCTCCGGGAAAATCACGTCGAAATGGGGATCGTATTCCTGCCCAACCGCGAGCGCAGGCTTCAACGCGAGGATAATACTGATCGCTTCCCCAGTTGGGATGCCAAGTGGATCAGCGGCCATTCGCTGGGTGATCTGACCAGCATAATGGAGTCCAGCCTGTCGGACAGCAGCAGCGAGTTTGCCAACACCGTGTCGCTCAACAAAGTATGAGACATCTTCATCGACTTCCTGGAGTGCAACGGCATGGAGGATCGTCGGCGTCACAACAATACCATCAGTAGTGATGCGAACCGGATCTGCGGTCACTTCTACTGGTCGATCTCCCGCCAACGTGACGATTCCGAGTGCCTCAAGCGTTTCTACGTGATCGTAGACGGTGGTCTTTGGGATATTCAGTGCCGCCTTGATCTCTGGGCGGGTAACCGGCCCGTAATAGCAGGTGTACACATAGACACGTGCCAGTTCTGGATGATCCAATAACCGGCCGACGGTAGCAAGCTGATTGATCCCAGTTTCGAGATCATGCGGGGGTGTTTCCGTAACGGGGTGTGGACTCATACTCGATAGTACGAAATCCTTGAACTTTAAACTACCTCTAGTGAACGTGTTCGTCGAGATAGATCTCAAAACACTCTGGCAATCCAGTAGACTCTCCGCCCTTGACTAAGGGCAATTTCTTTCAAAAACGGTAGAGTAGTGTTCTCGTGCCGAGATTTCATATCCCGCCTAGTTGACGGCATCAACAACCGCATCACTGTCTCTCTGAGAGCCTCCGAATCACCCATCACCGTGAAGAATCATATTACGGACGGTGTCAAATTCATCTGTTTGATAGACTGCGATACCATCGTGAAGAATTTCTTGGAGCTCCTCAGCGTACGCCGGGATTCCTTGGAGAGCCTCAACATCAATATCGAACGCATATCGATCCCCGCCAAACGTCTCTTCCTCAAGTGACTGCCTGATGTGGTTCGCCTGTCGTTGGTTGCTCGCCCGGTCTTCACGAACCAACACCCAGATATCAATATCGCTGCGACGGTCAGCCTCACCGCGAGCAACGCTTCCATACAGAACGACAGCGAGGACGTCATCAAGTTTAGTACGGAGTTGGTCAGTCGCATCCTGTACCGGCGCGTGAAACTCCGACTGGGGAATTCCGAGGAATGGATCGTCTGGGATGGTGAGCCGGTCACGGTTGATCTGGACAAGTCGGCGGGGTCCGTCGTGTTCTTCGGTAACGAGATCGTTCCTAGAAAGTGTATCAACCGTCTTGGTGATCGTCGGTCGCGTGTAGCCAATTGCGTCAGCAAGATCTGTGATCGAAAACGACTCATCGTGATGTCGAGATAAAAGGAGAAGAATATCACCTGTCGCATCACCACTGAGTAAACGGTCGTCTTGGAGTGGTAGATCGATGGATATCTGGATACCATCAACGGAGGTACTGTTCGTATCTCTTTCCATTGTAAAGTATTCCTTGGCGTTACTACTTTAACCTGATTAACAAATGAGTTCTCAGTAATTTTGTGATGTGGGGTTCGAGATGAGAAATCTCTCTGAATTCATTTGGACTCAAAATTGGTCACTGGTCAATTTCGTAGTCAGCTGCCAACTTCTGGAACTCGTCCCACTCGGGGAGACGATCGTCCTGGATCTCGCCGTGGGTCTCGAGGTAGCGGAGCAAGGCGTTGATTTCGTCTTCGAGGTCGTACTTCGCAGATCGCGTTCGGAGGTCGTCCTCGTCAACGTCGACGTGGCTGAGCAAGAGGAGACAGTACGAACGGTAGCGGCTACCGTTGTCGACCAAGAGAGTGTGACAACACAGCTCCGCCGGTGAGACTGCGTCGAGTTCCTCGGAGTAGACGTAGTAGCGGTGTCCGGTGAGCAGGAACTGGAGATCAAACACCGCGAACCGAGGGAGGCCGGTTTCGTGGAATCCGTCTGCGTCTATCTCCGTCTCGGTTTGAGCGAGAAATTCGTCGTAGTCTTCCCAGAGAATCGTGCCCTTCGAGGCGACGGTTTTGAGGCGTTGGCGATGGAGATGATGGATGAGTTCACGGGCGAACTTGTGGAGGCGGTCGAAGTCGGCGTTGAACTCGTAGTGGCCGTCGACGGTCCCGACAAGCCCACGGTCGCGAAACCGCTTGAGG
>Ga0207756_100513_pt1 | contig 12331 bp, 12 predicted proteins | sample A23M1SouthBayCA_FD_187748 | JGI IMG/M metagenome (GOLD analysis project Ga0207756, IMG submission 187748) | Aerobic enrichment media microbial communities from Eden Landing Ponds, California, USA - A23 M1 (3) (SPAdes) | ecosystem: Environmental > Aquatic > Marine > Unclassified | place...
CGCCATCGGTCGCATCACCGGCGCGTCCCCGCGCTCCAGTCCGAACCCCGACGGGTAGGCGTCCGACCTCGCGACCACCGTCCAGCGGCACCGGCCCCGCGCGGGTGGAAAGGCCTATGCCGTCCCTGCGAGCAGTTGGGTGCATGATAGACGAGACCGTCGAAGAGATCACCGAGATGCAGACGCACTCGTCGTCGGTCGTCGCCGTGAAGGCCGCTCGCGCGCTCGCGGACCTCGTCGAGCGCGAGTTCGCGACGGTCGAGGAGTACGAGCGAGCGCTCGCGCGGAACGCGCAGGCGCTGCGTCGCGCGAACCCGAGTCACGCGAGCCTCCACAACGCGATGACCGAGGTCGTCGAGGCCGTCGAGGACGCCGCGCCCGCGGACGTCGCGGCGGCGAAGGCGTCGACGACGGACGCGATCGAACGCGTCGTCGACACGATCGAAGCCGGGAAGCACGAGGCGGCGACGAACGCCGCCGCGTATCTCGAGGACGAGCAGACGATCCTCACGCACGACTACTCGTCGACCGTGCTGGAGGCGGTGGAGGCGGCGACGCAGGACGGGAAGTTCCTGGAAGCGTACGTCACCGAAGCGCGCCCGCGGTACCTCGGCCGGAAGACCGCGCGCCAGCTCGCCGCGATGGACCGCGTCGACACCCACCTGCTCACGGACGCCGCGGCGGGCTACTACATGGACCGGATCGACCTGATCGTCGTCGGCATGGACTGCATCGTCGGCGACACCCTGTACAACCGCGTCGGCACGTTCCCGATCGCGGCGACGGCCGCACGCTGCGACGTCCCCGTCGTCGTCGTCGGGAGCGCCGCAAAAATCATCGAGAGCGGGTTCGTGTTCGAGAACGAGTTCCGCTCGCCCAGCGAGGTGATGCGCGAACCAGCCGAGGGGTTCAGCGTCGAGAACCCGGCGTACGACGCCACGCCCGTCGACCTCGTCGACGCCGTCATCACGGACGACGGCGTGGAGTCGCTCTGAGCGCGACCGCTCGGCTCGCCGCGGCCAGCGTCGTCACCCCGCCGCCGCTCCCAGCCAGTGATAACGAGTAGCACGGTTCTTTTGCGAACCGGTCGATAGTTCGCGTATGTCCACGAACCTGCTCAGCGACGAGACCGAAACCCAACTCGTGCGGACCGCACGCACCGTCGTCGGGGACGGCATCCGCAGCGTCACGTACTTCACGCCCGACGACGTCGCACAGCTCTACCTCCGCGACGACCTCGAAGCCGACGCCGACGTCGCCGGCTTCGCCGACACCGAACGCCTCGGCTTCCGCTCGCAGACCGACTACGACGACAGCGAACTCGGCGACTACAACTTCACCATCCGCGTGTTCGACCACGGCTACCTCACGCGCGTCATCCACGACGACCACGGCATCTTCGTCACCACCGACCCCCTGACGCGCGACCGCTTCGAGGAACTCGCCGCCGCACTCCACGAAGAACTCCGAGCGATCGCGGACTGACGACCACACGCACGCCCCAGCCCTCCCGCACCCAACGTACCGACCCCCAACAATCAACAACCCGACCACCGATACGTCGCCTGCATGCTCGACGCCGAACCAGTCGTCTGCACGGACTGCGGCAACCTCCACATGGAAGGCGGACAGGCCCCCGAAGACATCGACAGCTGCGTCGTCTGCGACGGCCGCGTCGACGACGTCGACCTCGACGACGTCATCGGCCTCTAACCGGCCCCAACGCTCCCACATCCAGGACTCGACCCGAACACCGAACAGCAACAGCACCCCAGTCGCGACCACTCGACACCCCACCCGCCACCGCAACTGTCCCACACCCACTCCCGGCTCGATTCCCACACTCTCACAGAAACGGCGTCCAAGCGGACGCCGTACGCTCGTGCGAGCAGTTAATCCAGAAACGGCGTCCAAGCGGACGCCGTACGCTCGTGCGAGCAGTTACTCCAGATTCTTCGGTGGACTGTCTTTCCCGATGCGGATCTCGTGGGCTTCGACGTCCTCGAACGCGGCGACCTGGCCGCCGACGGTGACGCGCTCGCCGGTGTCGTCGTCCTTCAGGGTGAGCGTCGCGACCTCCTCCGTGGTTTCGAACGCGACGTCCGCGACCTTCCCGCTGACGACGCGGGGCGTGCCGGTCTCGACGTCGCGGCCCTCGATGGTGGCGAAGAGGTCGCCGCCTTCGGCGACGACGTCCTTCACGCACCGGCGGATGCTCGCGTACCGCCGCGGGTACGGGCGGTCCTCGCCGTCCGCGTACAGCTCCTCCGCGGTCGTCCACAGCACCGTGCCGAAGAACCCGGAGACGAGGAACCCGAGCGCGGAGCGGTTGAAGATGACGCCGTACCGGTCCTGGTCGTCCCGGAGCGCGTCCTGCGTCGCGTAGATCGAGTACTGGCCGTCCGCCACCGCGACCACCGGCGTCGTGATGCCGCGGCGAGCGCGCGCGGTGGTCGCGACCTCCGAGTAGTCGAACTCGTCCGGATCCGGCGCGCCGGCGGCGGGCGTGACGAGCAGTTCGATGCTCACGCCCTCGTGGTGCCGTTGCTTGAGGAGATCCGAGAACCGATCCAGGAGGTCCGGGGTCAGGGACAGCGCGAGCTCGTAGTCCGCAGCGTCGATCACCTCCTCCAGGTACCGGAGGATCGTGGACCGGGACTTGACGAGCGACACCGCCTCCGTGTCCCGGGCCGGCGCGGTGTACCGCGCTTCCAGTTCGTCGATCATCTCGTCGAGCGACGACGTGACGTCCGCGAACGCGTCGTCGGGGTCGACCGCGATGATCTTCATCGGGCGGGACTCGCGGAGCTCGACGAGCCCGCGGTCCGAGAGCGACCGCACGGTGTCGTACACGCGCGGCTGAGGTATCTCGGTGCGGTCCGCGATCTCGCTCGCGGTGAGCTGGCCGTGCTCTAGCACGGTGAGGTACGCGTCGATCTCGTACTCACCGAGGTTGAACCGATCCCCCACCCGTTCGATGGTGTTCCGCAGGTCGTCGCTTGGCATATCACGCCACACGGACTCCTGCATTAAACTCTTTACTGAAAACCGAGTAGCACCCTGTTTCGGAAACGGGTTGGGTTCGCGTCCCGCGACTCCGCTCCGGCCCGCACCGACACCCGTAACACCGAGCCGACCGTACGGTCGGGCGTGCTCGACGGATACGACGGCGTGGTGTACGACCTCGACGGGACGCTCGTCCACCTCGACGTGGCGTGGGACGACGTCCGCGCGGACGTCGCCGCGACCTACCGCGACGCCGGCGTCGACCCGGGCGACCGCGACCTCTGGGGGTTGTTCGGCGCGGCCGGCGAGAACGGCCTCGCCGAGACGGTGGAGGCGACGATGGCGGCGCACGAGCGCGAGGGCGCGCACGTGTCGCGCCGGTTGCGCCTCGCGGACGCCCTCGAGAACGAGCGTCGACCGGTCGGCGTCTGCACGCTCAACAGCGAGGGAGCCGCCCGCGTCGCGCTCGAGACGCACGACCTCGCCGCGCACGTCGACGCCGTCGTCGGCCGCGACACCGTCGCGGAACACAAACCCCACCCCGGGCCGCTGCTGGAGACCGTCGACCTGCTCGGGGTCGACCCCGCCGACGTCGTGTTCGTCGGCGACAGCGAGCGCGACGCGGAGACCGCCAGCGCCGCCGGCACCGCGTTCGCGTACGTCCGCGACGTCGCGCTGGACTGACATCCGCGTCCCGGTCGACGCGAGGGCCGCACGCCTGGCGTCCCACGCCCTTCGTCGCGTGCGGTCACTCCACTCACTCACTCCCGGATGCGTTCGCGGACGTACAGCGTCACCGCGGTCAGGAACCAGATCGCCGCGCCAACGCGGACGACGAACGAGATGATCTCGTTCCACCCGTCCAGTGGCACGAACAGCGAGAGCACGACCACCGTCGGCACGCCCAGGAACAGCGTCAGCACGAACGTGAGGTTCATCACGTGCTCCGTGTCCACGCCCTCGACCGATTCCTCGGTTGCCGCGTCGGCGTCGGTTGCTGTGTCCGTGTCGGCCGCCGCGTCCGCGTCGGTCGTCGCGTCGGCGTCAGCGTCCGACCGGTGAGTGGCGCTGGGAGCGTTCGGGTCCTGCTCGACGTCAGAACCCGGGTCTGCGTCCGGGTCGCGGCCGTCGCCGTCGGCGTCGTCCTGCACGCCCGAGGCGTGGCAGTGCCGGAGTAAGGACCTGCCGGTTCTGACGCGCCATGGGTGACTGCGGGCGGCGTCGAGTCGGCGGGCGTCGTCGACCGGATTGCTTTTCGGGGAGCGAGTCCTGTCCACCGACAACGATGCGAGTCGAGACGGTCGGAGCGGGGAAGCCGGAGGTCGCGGTCGTGGCTGGCATTCACGGGGACGAGCCCTGCGGGGTGCGAGCCGTCGAGCGCCTGCTCGCGACGAACCCCCCCTTCGAGCGGGCGGCGAAGCTGATCGTGGCGAACGAGCGCGCGCTGGAGGCCGGCGTTCGGTACGTCGAGGAGGACATGAACCGGGCGTTCCCCGGTGCGCCCGAGGCGGACACGCACGAGGCGCGGCTCGCGTACCGCGTCGGTGAGGAGATCCAGGACTGCCGCGTGCTGGCGCTGCACTCGACGCAGTCCACCGCGGAGCCGTTCGCGGTCGCGGACGGCGTGCACGAGTTCGCGCGCGAGGTCGTGCCGGAGCTGCCGGTGGCGGCGCTCGTCGACAGCGCGAACTTCGTCGAGGGCCGCATCTTCGCGTCCGCGCCCGAGTGCGTCGAGGTGGAGTGCGGCTACCAGGGGTCGACGGGCGCGGTCGAGAACGCGTACGACCTCGTCCGCGCGTTCCTCGAGTACCTCGGCGTGCTCCCGGGGAACACGCAACCGCGCGAGGTGCCCGTGTTCCGGTTGTTCGAGCGCGTCCCCAAGGAACAGGGGAGGAGCCACGAGGTGCACGTGGAGAACTTCACGCGCGTCGACCCCGGGACGACGTTCGCGAGCGTCGACGACCGGCCGCGCGTCGCGGACACCGAGTTCTACCCGGTGCTGATGTCCGCGCACGGCTACGACGAACTGTTCGGGTACTCCGCGGAGCGCGTCGGCGTCGTCGGGTGAGTTCCCGGATCGAGTCGGTCACCGCGCACGGAGAGCGCCCGGCTACTCGCTGGCGAGGACGCCGACGAGGTGCTCGAGGGGGACGTCGGCGCGGTCGGCGACGGCGTGTGGTTTGGCGTCGAGTTCGGTGACGGCGAGGGTCGCTCCCTGGACGACCAGGAGGTGTTCGAGGTCGTCGCGGTCGCGTTCGAGGGGGTCGAGTGCGGGGTCGTCGCCGCGGGCGAGCGTGCGGTGGTGGTCGGCGAGCGCGACCTCCCGCAGGAACCACTCGGGGAGCGGGTCGCTGGTCGCGGCGTCGCCGGGGTCGCGGTCGGCGGGCGCGCCGAGGCCGTCCTCGGCGAGCGCGAACAGGGCGGCGGCGAGCGCGAGCACGACGCTCGCGTGATGCGCGAGGTCGCGCTCCTCGGTCTCGGCCGCGACCTGGACGTCCGCGGCGGCGCGCTGCAGGTGGCCGGCGGCGGTGGCGAGCACGAGGTACGCCCTCGGGTCGTCGGGCTCCATGGCGAACTGTCCGAGCAGTCGCCCCTGGAGGCGGCCCGCGCGTCGGGCGAGGAACGACGTCGCGCGCTCCACGGGATCCTCGACCGGCACCTGGTCCGCGAGCGCCCGCACTCCCGAGGGGGTGAGGTCGTCGACGCCGAGGCGTTCGGCGTGCGCGACCGCAGCCGACCGGTACCGTTCCTCGAGCGGCCGCGACCGCACGTCGTCCACGAGCACGCTCGGCTCCGGGAGCGACACGAACGCGCTCGCTCGCGACGACAGGTCCCGGATCGACGCCAGTTCCTCGGCGAGCACCACGCGCGGCGGCGCCGCCGTCCCCTCAGCGCTCGCGTCCTCGCGGTCCTCCCCGGCTTTCGACCCCTCGTCGCTCGACGGGTCGGACTCGTCGGTCATACGGTAGCGTGACGGCGGCCGGCGCAAAAGTCGCCCGGTCGACCGCGGCACGCGCCCCCCGTCGTCGACCGTCGAGCGCCCGCGCCGCGACCGATCACTTCTCGGGCGCACCGCGACCGGTTACTCGTCGGGCGCTTCGAACTCGACCATCGTGAGGTCGCGGTCGAGGTAGCAGAAGTCGTGGGGCGGGTCGCCCTTCGTGCGTTCGATGCGGTACTCCTCGTCGAACGCCGCGCCGTCGGGCACGCAGTACTCGTGACTCGGGCACTCGGTGTAGGGACAGTCGCCGGCGAGCTGGGTCTTCGAGCCGGCGTACGCGTTCGCGCTCGGGACGTTCGCGACGACGGTCGCGGGTTCGACCTCCACGGCGCGGACGCCCTCGTCGTGCATGGCGCACTCGAGGGTCTGCCCGCCCTCGCGGACGGCGGTCACCTCGTACTTGACGCCCTCGGTGAGGTTCAGGCACTGGTCGCGGTACGGGCACCCCTCGCAGCCGGGGGCGTCCCCGTGGTAGACGAACTCGGCGCCCTCTTCGACGAGTCGGGCGCCGAGGAGCGTGACGGTGGACATGACTGGCCGTACTGCACGGAGGCGTATTACGCTGTCCCCGGCCGCTTCTCGGACGGCGACGCGAGCGACCGCGCCGGCTTCGCCGGGGAGCGAGCGACCGCGATTGCCGGAACTCGAGCGGGCTGCCGCGGGCCGCCCCGCTTTTACGCGTGGTGTGTGTACGTCCGGTATGGGAGGCGGCCGAGAGGAGACGTTGCGGACGCTACACGCGGCAGCGATGGAGATACAGGCGTGTGAGACGGTCGAAGCGGCGTGCGAGCGCACCGTCCGGGCTGCGGCGGACGTCCTCGACCTCGAGATGTGTAGCGTCATCATGCACGACGGCGGCGAGTGGCTGGAGCCTGTCGCGTCGTCCTCGGGCGCCCCGGCGGACGGCGTCCGGCGGTTTCGCGACGATCACGGTCTCGCCGGGAAGACGTTCCAGACCGGCGAGTCGTACGTCATCGACGACATCCAGCCGGACGACGACTCCGACCCGGCGAAGGACAGCTACCGGTCCGGGATGAGCGTTCCCATCGGTGACGTCGGCGTGTTCCAGGCGGTGTCCGCGTCGACGGGCGCGTTCGACGAGCGCGACGTCGAGTTCACGGAACTGCTCGTCGCGCACACGGCACGCACGATCGACCGCATCGAGTACGAGAACGAGCTGGAGGCGCGCCAGCGCACGCTCGAACGCCAGAACGACCGCCTGGAGAAGTTCGTGGACGTCGTCAGTCACGACCTCCGGAACCCGCTGTCGGTCGCGATGGGGGAGCTGGAGCTGGCGCGGGAGACGGGCGACGACGCGCACCTGGACGCGGTCGCGGTCGAACACGACCGGATGGCGGAGCTCATCGAGGACCTGCTGACGCTCGCCAGGGACGGCCGCCCCGTGCAGTCGCGCGAGTCGGTCGCGGTCGCCGATTGCGCGAGGACCTCGTGGCGGCACGTCGACACGGCGGACGCGTCGCTGGTCGTGGACGCGACGACGACCGTCGACGCCGACCGCGGGCGACTCGGGCGGCTGTTCGAGAACCTCTTCCGGAATGCGGTCGAGCACGGTTCGACGAGGGATACGGACGCGGACGGCGGTCGCGCGGACGCCGGCGGGGCGACGGTGACCGTCGGCGATCTGTCCGACGGCGGGGGATTCTACGTCGCGGACGACGGCCCCGGCATCCCGGCGAGCGACCGCGAGGACGTCTTCGAGCGCGGGTACTCCACCCGGGAGTCCGGGACGGGGTTCGGGCTCGCGATCGTCCGCGAGATCGCGGACGCGCACGACTGGACGGCGAGCGTCGCGACGGCGGAGTCCGGTGGGGCGCGGTTCGAGATCCGGGTCGCGTGAGCGAGCGAAGCGAGCGAACGCGAGTAGACCGGACCGGACGTCTGGGGGTGGTCCCGCGAGCGCCACTGGTCGCGTGAGTATCGATGCGCGAATCGACCGGGAACTGCGTCGTGGACGACGCTCAGTCGTCGTCGGTGACGTCGTCGCCGGTGACGTCGTCGAGCGCGTCGAAGTACTCGGGGCGCGGGACCTGGTAGACGTCCCGTGGGTCGACGTCGCCGGCGGCGACGTCGGTGGCGAGGTCGTACGCGCCGTCGATGGCGGCGTCGCGCTCGCGGTACCGCATGGTCTCGTCGAGCGACACGTCGGGTTCGAAGTACAGGCGAACGAACCAGTCGCCGCTGGCGGCCTCGGGGCGGTCGACGCCGGGACGGCGGTTGTTGCGGCGGCCCTGGGAGACGTAGATCGTGGGGAGGCACTCCGGCGGGTGGTCGGTCGTGTCGAAGACGTCGGGGCGGAACGCGAGGATGACGCGGCCGTCGGCGTCGACGTTCCACAGCGTCCACCCGGACGGTGGCTCGGGGAGGTCGTCCATGCGCGTTCGGACGGGCGGCGGGGGTAAGGGCGTCTCGGTTCGGACAGCCCCGGTGGGCGGCCCCAGGGAGGGTCGCCTGCTGCCGGTGTCGTCGCGGTCGCGGTCTGGCGCGGTCGGGCTGCGGGCGTCGTGGTGGTCGCGGCGTGTGGCAGCGGGCGGGTCGCGGCGAGAGACCTCGGACCGAAACCGATGGTCTTTATAAGTTGTTTTTCGATGTTATATAAGTGTTGGAGTTAGCCTTATTGCTGAGGAGACCGCACGTTCGTGTACGACTCGGTCGACCGACCGGTTTGCCCGCCCCCGCTCGCCCCCCGCCAGCCCTCGACGGACCACACGCATCGACGGCTGGCCACGGCCGCGAGCATGGTACACGGCCACACCGAACACGGTCGGTGTGTTCGGTCGTGGACACCCGCCCGCGGGCGTCACCACGGCACCGGTCACCGACCGAGGACAGCGAGGGCCGCCGGCACCGGACGATGGGGGTCTCCGACCGAACGGCGCTCGCCCGTGAAAGCATGACCAAGAACACGAGACTCAGCGACCTCAGCAAGGACTACAAGGAGTCGATGCCCGCAGACCTGCGGGAGACCAAGAGCTTCCAGTGGTACCTCGACGAACTCTACGACGACCCGAAGATCGCGCGCAACGCCCACCAGCGCGTCGCCGACATGTTCGACCACTACGGCACCGAGTACGACGAGGAAGCCGGCGTCGTCGAGTACAAGCTCGCGAGCGAGGACCCCTTGAACGACGGGGAGAACACGTTCTTCGGGCGCGTCATCCACGAGAGCATCCACGAGTTCGTCAACAAGGTCAAGTCCGGTGCGCGCCGCCTCGGCCCGGAACGACGCATCAAGCTCCTCCTGGGGCCCGTCGGCTCCGGGAAGAGTCACTTCGACAAGCAGGTCCGGGGGTACTTCGAGGACTACACGCTGCGGGACGACGGGCGGATGTACACGTTCCGGTGGACGAACCTCACGGACGTCATCCACGACCAGGACCCCGCGGACGCGACCGTGCGCTCCCCGATGAACCAGGACCCGCTCGTCCTCGTCCCCCACGAGCAACGCAAGGAGATCATCGCGGACCTCAACGAGGCACTGGACGCGCCCTACACCATCCGGAACGAGCAGAGCCTCGACCCCGAGAGCGAGTTCTACATGGACGAGCTGCTCGCGCACTACGACGACGACCTCGAGAGCGTGCTGGAGAACCACGTCGAGGTCGTGCGCCTCGTCGCCAACGAGAACAAGCGCCAGTGCCTGGAGACGTTCGAACCGAAGGACAAGAAGAACCAGGACGAGACCGAGCTCACGGGCGACGTCAACTACTCGAAGATCGCGATCTACGGCGAGAGCGACCCGCGGGCGTTCGACTACTCGGGCGCGTTCTGTAACGCGAACCGCGGCGTGTTCTCCGGGGAGGAGCTGCTGAAGCTCCAGCGGGAGTTCCTCTACGACTTCCTGCACGCCACCCAGGAGATGACGATCAAGCCGAAGAACAACCCGCGGATCGACATCGACCAGGTGATCGTCGGGCGGACGAACATGCCCGAGTACAAGGACAAGAAGGGCGACGAGAAGATGGAGGCGTTCAACGACCGCACGAAGCGCATCGACTTCCCGTACGTCCTCGGGTACGAGGAGGAGGCGGAGATCTACCGGAAGATGCTGTCGAACGCGGACGTCCCGGACATCAACATCGAGCCGCACGCGATGGAGATGGCTGGCCTGTTCGCGGTGCTGACGCGCATCGAGGAGCCGGACAACGACACCGTCGAACTCCTGCAGAAGGCCAAGGCGTACAATGGCGAGATCGACGACGGCGACGACATCGACGTGAAGAAGCTCCGCGAGGAGGCCGAGGCGAAGGCGGAGATCGGCGAGGGCATGGAGGGCGTGAGTCCGCGGTTCGTCGGCGACGAGATCGCGGAGGCGATCATGGACTCCAAGCACCGCAGCCGCGGGTTCCTCTCGCCGCTGACGGTGTTCAACTTCTTCGAGGAGAACCTGGAGCATCACGGTTCGATCCCCGAGGAGAACTTCGAGACGTACTACCGGTACCTCGAACTGGTGCGCGAGGAGTACAAGGAGCGCGCGATCGAGGACGTCCGGCACGCGCTGGCGTACGACGTCGACGAGATCCAGCGGCAGGGCGAGAAGTACATGGACCACGTGATGGCGTACATCGACGACGACCGCGTCGAGGACGAACTGACCGGGCAGATGCAGGAGCCCGACGAGACCTTCCTCCGGAGCGTCGAGGAGAAGCTCGACATCCCCGAGGACCGGAAGGACGACTTCCGGCAGGAGGTCAGTAACTGGGTGAGTCGCCGCGCGCGCACCGGCGACACGTTCGATCCGACGGACAACGAGCGCCTGCGTCGTGCCCTGGAACGCAAGCTGTGGGAGGACAAGAAGCACAACATCAACTTCTCCGCGCTGGTGTCGGCCAACGAGAGCGACGACGACGAGCGGAACTCGTGGGTCGACGCCCTCGAGGACCAGGGGTACTCGCGTGGCGGCGCGCAGGAGGTCCTGGAGTTCGCCGGCGCGGAGGTCGCCAAGTCCGAGATGAGCGACTGATGACCGACGGCGATGCGTTCGTTTCGGCGGTCGACCGCGAGCTGGAGGCGACGTACGAGGCCCCGATCGGTCTCTCGGAGTACGTCGACCGGGTGCTCGAGCAGCCGACGGTCGCGAGTCACGCGTCGAAGTACCTCCTGGAGGCGATCGAGTCCATGGGGACCCGCACCGTCGTCGAGGAGGGCGAGGAGACCGAGCGGTACCGGTTCTTCGACGACCCGCACAACGACGGCGAGCACGCGATCCTGGGGAACACCCAGATCCTGAACGCGTTCGTGGACGACCTGCGGACGATCGCGGCGGGTCGCGGGAAGCACGAGAAGATCCTGTGGTTCGACGGGCCGACGGCGACGGGGAAGTCCGAGCTGAAGCGCTGTCTCGTCAACGGGCTGCGGGAGTACTCGAAGACCCCGGAGGGGCGGCGGTACACGCTCGAGTGGAACGTCGCGAGCGCGAGTTCGAGCACGCGCGGGCTGGCGTACGGCGAGGACGCGAGCGCGAGCGCGGCGGCGAGCGAGGACAACTGGTACGAGAGCCCGGTGCAGACCCATCCGCTCTCGGTGTTCCCGGAGTCGGTGCGCGCGGACGTCCTCGAGGCGGTGAACGACGCGAACGACGACCTCCCGATCCGCGTCGAGGAGCGCCTCGATCCGTTCTCGCGGGAGGCCTACGACGTCCTGGAGGAGCGGTACCGCCGCCAGGACCGCGAGGCGTTGTTCTCCGCGATCAGCGACCCCCAGCACCTGCGGGTGAAGAACTACGTCGTCGACGTCGGACGGGGCATCGGGATCCTGCACAGCGAGGACGACGGGAGTCCGAAGGAGCGACTCGTCGGCTCGTGGATGCGGGGCATGCTCCAGGAGCTCGACTCGCGGGGGCGGAAGAACCCGCAGGCGTTCAGTTACGACGGCGTCCTCAGTCAGGGCAACGGCCTGCTGACGATCGTCGAGGACGCCGCCCAGCACGCGGACCTCCTCCAGAAGCTCCTGAACGTTCCCGACGAGGGGTCGGTGAAGCTCGACAAGGGCATCGGGATGGACGTCGACACCCAGTTGCTCATCATCTCGAACCCGGACCTGGAGGCGACCCTGAACCAGCACTCCGACCGGCAGGGCATGGACCCCCTGAAGGCCCTGAAGCGCCGGCTGGACAAGCACGAGTTCCGGTACCTGACGAACCTCTCCCTGGAGACGGAGCTCATCCGCCGGGAGTTGACCGGGGAGACGTCGGTGTGGACGGCGACGACGTACGACGAGCTCGCCGACCGCATCCGCGAACCCGTGTCGATCGGCGTGAAGAGCGGCGCCGGCGAGCTCGTCGAGCGCGAGTTCGCGCCGCACACG
>Ga0207756_100514_pt1 | contig 12328 bp, 14 predicted proteins | sample A23M1SouthBayCA_FD_187748 | JGI IMG/M metagenome (GOLD analysis project Ga0207756, IMG submission 187748) | Aerobic enrichment media microbial communities from Eden Landing Ponds, California, USA - A23 M1 (3) (SPAdes) | ecosystem: Environmental > Aquatic > Marine > Unclassified | place...
CTTGGCTTTCTCGTAGGCCTCCTTCCCGCTTGATATCTCTGGGTACTGGTCTAATGTATCCAAGTATTGGTATATCCATTCGGGATTAGATCCATCCCGGATGTGGAAAGAGATCTGGGCCATACTAGCAGAGAGAAGACCCCAGCGGGGTATAAAGGCAACTCTTGAGTTCAAGTTGGTTCCAAGGATACTTACACGCTGGTGGCAATTTAGGCGAGCGAACGTAACAAGGAGGTATACCTGGATTGGTCGTTCATTTGTGTAATCACTTCATCCGTAGTATAGTCGCCAACCTGCCTACTCATCTCCTTCAGAACAATCAGGTTATGGAGGATACGGGAGATACGGGATTCTCGGAGTTCCGAATAAGAACTGCAGAATGGACAGTCGTGTCCAGACTCAACTCTTAACCGATTTAGGTCTTCTCGGAACACCTTCGGCCCATTCCGATCGGTATCGTGGGAGACGTGCATTGGCGATTTGAATGGGAAATATATGTCTCCATAACCACCCGCACGTATCCAACTTGAGCAGTCAAATGAGTCGACTCCAAGATGGTCAAGAACGGGAATCACTGTCGGGCCGCCGACGCCGAAGGCATGAAGTTCTAACTCCTGTTCGTGAGCCAGATTCACAGCGTACCGGAGTGTAGCGGCGACATCCTCAGAAATGATGTTCACGCCGTTGTTATTACCAAAAGTTTCGAAGCTCCCGAATCCAACAGTCTGCACTTGATCAAGCTCGGCATATGTCTCAAGACATTCGGTTACGTGTTCATAGGTGCTCCCTTGGATGACTGGGACTGCTTTTGACTTGAGTTCATCTGGCAAAAAATAGTACGATAGTCTGGCATTGGAACGTGTTTCCTTCACTTTTTGATCTACCGTTGCCTTGTCGTCATCACTAAGCGGCACATTGTCCGGTAATACATATCCGTGAGCCCACTTATTCTGTTCGTAGAATGGCATAATGTATTTATATAACTCTTCAAAATCACCATTGTTTGTCTGAACATGGTACCCCCCAGAATCAAACATAATCTCAAACCCTTCTTTACTGAGTTCCTTTAATTTCTCAGTAAGTTTGTCACCTGTGGCGATGGGTGTGTATATCAGGGGTTTTAGTGGGTCAAGGGTTCCATATCGATCAGATAATTCTTTACACATTTCATCGATGAGCGATGGACTTACTGTCATTGAAGCATATAATTGCATAGTTAGGTACTAGGATCTGGTTTCAGGTTTAAGAATTCCACTCTGATGATTGTATCCTCACACTCATTTCTGATCGGGTCAAATCGTGTAGAGGCGTTCTTGGTGAAGATTTTTTCCGACACGGTAAGAGGACATCGTTGGTAGATGGTTACTCCGATTCATTATAAGACTACTGTACCGACATCGCTTAATCCGAAACTAACCAATATTCTTAACTAAGCCTTACAGCTTGGTTGCGGAGCGGCTGCGAGCGTCTACTGCAATATTGGTCGTTGTTGACGGATCTTCTGTGTGTCTTTGATCAGCGGTCCCAACGTCGACGGCGTCGGGTAGCCAGAATACCCACAAACAACTCCTGGAAGATAATCTGAGTGGGAGACCGAAATGTCGTCGCATAGAATCCCATAGGAGACATGATCTCCCTATCCGCCTGCCCCTCATGTCTGAATTTTAACTAATCCAAAAGGTCACTAGTTGCCAACTGAGTTATGACTCAATACTCACTGGGTAAGGTATTTTCACGGTATCCTTGCCTAACGAGAGCGCTTTGTATGTTTCCCCGTTCTGGTCCTGTACGATCATCGTCGTTGAACGATCTTTCATTCGGAAGATACCATAGTGAGTGTAGGTATCTGTATTAAGCGCCTGAAGATCAACGGGAGGAGAATCGTCTAATAATCCTATTTCAGTTACTTTCCCTTCCTCGATGGTAGGCTCCTGACTTTTGTGAAATTTTATTTTATATGTTATCTTGCCCGATTTGCCGTCTCTCTGCTTTTCATCAAGAGTTCTGCTTGAGTCAATTTCACTCAATGACAAGCTATTCTCCTGTTGATCTTCTCGGTCACTCATTGTCTATTCTTATTAGTAATCTCGGAGGGTGACTATAATAATTGGAGCGGAATCGGACCGTGCCAAATTTCACTAAATAATCTAAACTTCGCCGCGAGGTGAATGCGTCGAGCGGGTCACTCCGCGTGATTGGACAGCCCTCACATACCTGCAGGCGACGAAGTCTCTTACCTTGCGGTGGCTGCTGACACTGTCGGGCAACACATAGATGTACTCCGGTCCAAGAGCGTGGGTATGATCGGTGCGACGGTCGATAGCGTGACGCAGTGGTCGAGTCCGCAGACCTCGGAGGCGCACGAGCAAGTGGTTGTTGAAGCCGGGCGTAAAGCTCGAATCTACTAAGAAGAAGCCGTCTGCAAAGATGTCATTCGAACGGACGTCCTGTTCAATTTCGTGCAACAGCTCAAACATATCGGTGTGCTTGCTGCGGAGACACGCAGCCACAGTAGAAAGCTCAGCGAATACGACCCTGATGAAAAGCCGTGGGTGTTGCGTGAGGAGCTGTATCGCAGGTTATGGCTTTCTCGCTTGTGTAGCAAATGAGAACAGGAACAGACCGCGATAGATTTAACCATTCCTGGAATATTCTTCAGATATGCCTCCAAGTGCCCTCAGAGAAGAACAAGATAGCACCCTAATCGAAAGAGCCGGGGAGAGAATCCTTCACATTGGCGATGATAATCCGATTCGGATCAGCGCAGGACACCGGATTCTTCACCACGATGGCAAGTGTTCCCGCCCACACGGACACAACTACCTGATTTCGGTCGAAATAACTGGCACTCTCTCTGAGGAAGGGTGGATAGTGGACAAAGGCGATGTGACCGATGTAATCGATGAGTGGGATCATATGTTCCTCGTTGAAGAGGGTGATCCGCTTGTTGATGCTTTCGAGATGTCTGGTGATGCTGATTCGCTCGTAGTGCTGGACCATCCGCCGACGGCTGAGGTGATGGCGGTTCTACTCGAAGAACGAATGCTTGAGTCGTTCTCGGAGACCGTTTCTGATGTTTCGGTGTCGGTTCGAGAAACGGGGGAGCTCTGTGCGTCGTACTGATGCCGGTTGCTAGTGACGTCGAAGAGACGCGGATGGAGGGTGACGTGACTGGTGAGGGGCTCCCAGTCAACGAGGTGTTCTATTCGCTACAGGGTGAGGGAACGCTTGCAGGCGTGCCGTCGGTGTTCGTGCGGACCTCAGGGTGTAACCTTCGGTGCTGGTTCTGTGATTCGTACCACACGTCGTGGGAGCCAACTGGTGCATGGCGCGACGTGGAGTCGATCGTGGAAGTAGTCCAGTCATACGAGCAAGCGAACCATGTCGTGCTGACGGGCGGGGAGCCGCTCATTCATCAGGAGTCGGTGGATTTGTTAGAACAACTCGCTGCAGAGGGATATCATACGACGGTGGAGACGAACGGGACGATTTTCCGGGATGCGCCGATCGATTTAGCGAGTATCAGTCCGAAACTGGTGAGTAGCACGCCGACACCGGATCGTGACCCGAAAGGCGAAGGCGAGTGGGAACAGAAGCACGAGCAGAACCGGATCGATATGGAGGCGTTGTCCCGGATGGTGGATGCGTATGAGACCCAGTTGAAGTTCGTCGTGACGGGTGAGGGAGACATGCCAGAGATTACGGATTTGGTTGAGCGGATACGGGAGGCGACGGTGGCGACGGTGGCGAATGATGACGTATTGTTGATGCCGGAAGGTATGACTCGTGATCAACTCGATGAGACGCGCGGTCAAGTGGCGGAACTGGCTATGGAGTACGGGTATCGGTACACGCCACGTATTCACGTGGACCTGTGGAATGACGCACCGGGAACATGAACGCCGCGATGCGATCGCCCGGACGTGAGATAGTGGTTCGAACGCGGCGGAGGCGTCGCATCCAGGGTGGCGAACAGAGTAACAACCGAATTGACGAGACTGATAATTCATGAGTACTGAAAGCGCAGTGATTCTGGTTTCCGGCGGGATGGATAGTGCAACGGCGGTATACGAAGCGATGGAGCAGGGGTACGAGCCGTACTTCCTCCACACGTCGTACGGGCAACGTACAGAAAATAAGGAGTTCGAGTGTGCCCAAGCGCTTGCTGAGGAGGTTGATGCGGCTGATTTCCTCCATATTGAAACGGAGCATCTCGCGCAGATCGGAGCGTCGAGTCTGACAGACGAAGAGATGGACGTGGCTGATGCCGATCTTGAGAGTGGTGAGATCCCAACGTCGTATGTTCCGTTCCGAAACGCAAATTTGCTGTCGATGGCGACATCGTACGCGGAAGCGACTGAATCGTCAGCCCTGTTTATTGGCGCGCATTCAGAGGATTTCTCCGGGTACCCTGATTGTCGTCCGGCGTTCTTCGATGCGTTCCAAGATGTGATCGATGTTGGGACGAAGCCCGAGACGGACATCGATTTGAAAGCGCCGTTTGTCGAGTGGTCGAAAACCGAGATTGCTGAACGCGGGCTTAAACTCGGTGTGCCGTACGAAATCACGTGGTCGTGTTACCGTGATAACGAACCGGCGTGCGGGACATGTGACGCGTGCGCGTTCCGTCTCGAAGCGTTCCGGAGGGCTGGAACCCGAGACCCGATCCAGTACGCTGAGCGGCCGCAATTCTCGTGACCTCCGTTCAAGACGCGCTTCACTCCACCGCGATGATGTGACCTACGGGGCTGCCTGGTGAGGTGGGCGATACTCTCATTAGATTCTTCTTCGAATACGAGGGTATGCCCAAAGTGAGCGTCGAAATCCCGCAGGACCTGCTTGACGATCTTGATGAGCACGTCGGTGATGACGGAAAGTTCGTCAACCGAAGCGACGCGATTCGTGCATCGATCCGCAAGACGCTCGATATGCTCGATGAAATTGATAAACGACACGGGCGAGTCGGCTCATCCGGAGCTAAAGACAGGGGTGATTGACAGACACCGGCTACACTCGGTTGGGGGATTTCTCTACCGATTAGCCCGATGAATCACTCACTACCTTTTGAACACCCTGGGTGAGATACAGAGAGTACGTTCGGCAGTCTGAGTCTATGTTCGATGAGGTGAATCAGGATGAGCGACGAGGAAATGTTCGTGGTGCTTCGCGGATGCGGGATTTCGACACTCCAGGAGCTTGATACGGTCAAGAGCGATGTCGTCCGATCGACGGTCGTTGCGGAACATCAGCCGCTTGCTATTCTACTGCGGAACTGCTACGAGCGACACCCCGAATTCCGGTTGTTACTCGACGCGCTGCGGAAAGAGGGGCCGACGGTTCACTTTCCCGATTTGGTTCGTCGGTTGGTTCACGAGTACCCGAACGTCTTCCTGAACACGTTCTGCACGCAAGCCGGCCGAACACGGGCCCGAGAACTGATCGAGGCCGGCCAGACGTCCCGCATCTACGAGGAGGAAGCAGTCTGGAAGGATATTATTCGAACGAACGTGTTGTTCAATTTCGTGCAGCAACTCAAGCACATCGGCGTGCTTGCCGCGGAGACGCGAAGTCACAGCGGGAAGATCAGCGAGTACGACGCCGATGCGAAGCCGTGGATACTTCGCAGTGAGGGATAGACTAAATACGCATATCAGGCCAAAAATATGTCTGTCGATTTAAACTAAGGTCTCTGGAAAATGGCTCTCCTTGCTGGCATCAGGTATGGATCATAGTCAAAATCTAATTTGTAAATTTGGAAAAAGTACTAAAGTAGTATTGCTCCCTCCACCTACATATGGCCGAACTGGTGATTGGTGCAGGCGGACTCGTACTGAGTGTTACCACCTTTACCGAAGCGGTCGGCCTCGCGCTTGTGATCGGTGTCGGTGGCATTACAGCGGCAGGAATAATCTATGCGTTCACGAGGTATTCGGAGGTGGACGTGGCGATCGACCTCGACTTAGGAGACCTGGTCACCACACTGAGTTAGTTCCTTAATCAGTAGACTGGTGAAGCATGACAATCTCTATACTGTTAACGAAATCCGTAACGTCAGTCTCAATCTTTCCCTGTCCACCGGAGGTATAGTTTCCCCACATCAGTGAGATAGATATTCTTAGACCGCCCTGCGGACCGCTTTTCGACCAACCCGCGTGTTTCCAATTGATTGATGTGGTAACTGATCTTTTGCGCTGACTCACCCAGTTCTTCACCAATCTCTCGCATAATAACGCCTCTCTTGCCTTGTTCATCCCACTTTCCGAGCGTTACCAGAACATCGCGTTGCAATCCCTCAATCTCAAACGTGAGTGGTTGGGTCGGTGCAGGCAACTCCATCACCAAGTCATCAAGATCCTCGTCATCGTCCTGTGGTTCAAGCACGTAGTAAGGTGTGGCACCAATAAAAAACGCAGACGAAGTTGCACCACCGGCGACAAGGTTTGTGCCCCCAGTGATGTTGATGAAGAGATCATCATCAGGGTATTCCTTAGCAATGCCGACAATAGTGTCAACGACGCTTCGGAGGTCAAATGCGTCGATCAAATGGCTCTCGACTTCATATCCAAATTCCGTTAGCTCACTCTCCAGCTCTACACCCTCGTCTTCAAATGCATCGCTAGTAAGGAGATAGACTTTGTCAACCGAAGCGTAGTCTCTCAGTCCGCGTTTGACATGAATCGTTGCTCGACCGTGAGGGACTATGTGTACCTTCATAATCGTGTAACGCTAGAAACTGGAATATCGTCGCTCCCGTACTGATATTGAGTCTCAGTCGGATCATCTGCATATTCTATTCGGACAAGGTCGCCAAGAGATGGAAAGAATTCTACGCCACTTCCATTTATACTGAATTTCGCACTCGGCCCGGACTCCGCCTGTTGGTATGTCGTTATTTTTCCCCCTGTATCCCAAAGTGTACTTATGAACCCAACGTCGCCCTCATCTGGAGTGAGATGCACATCCGACATATCAGCCGCCAACTCACCCTGTGAGAGAAGACTCTCCCAGATATCAAGGATATCCTCGACGACGCGCCACATAAGAACCAACATACTCTGAAGTACTGGATCGGCCTCGTTCGGTTCAGCTCCTTCCTCGTGTGCGAGTTCAATCCTGAACTCGTCAAAATTCTCGACTATAAACTCATACTGGATTGTAGGTGGGTCTTCCAGTCGAGCTCCAGCATGGAGTTTGAACCACCGTAGAAGATTTAGGACGCTATCATGGTGACGTCCATTATCATCGTACTCAAGTTTCGAGTAGTACTCCTGCTCTTTTGCAATGTCTTTAAGTAGGTCACGATAGGCATCGTAGAGCCCTGAAGAAGAATAGTTATCCAAAAGGGAAAACTGAGACTGACGTTGCATCGCAAATATGCGATCAAGCGCATTTGCGTAGTGATTTTCCCCCTCTGGGTCTTCATCGGTTTCAATATACTCCCGGAGAATATCCGCAGCACGGTCTTCAACCAGGTCAAGTTGTTCGTCCAGAAGCACACTTGGACCTCGACGTTGATCCTCAATCACGCCTCATCACCACCTTGCTCATCGACGTTGAGATCAGGAACCGGAATATCTCGGAGTGCAGAAATAGTGATGTATGGCACAATGTTACCGCGCCGATTAGCCTCAACCGCTTTTTCAGCGAAATTGGACTGGAAGAAATCCAAGTACAGATTCGCTTTGTCAGTCGAATCAAACCGCACTACTGCCCAGTCTGAGGAAGGAACGACAGTCGTTTCTGGACGATGCGCAACTAACGGTTCTCCCTTGACTCTAACAAGAACATCGCTCTGTCCCGCCTTAACTCGGGCAGCATCAACAGGCACCGAAGGCGGGTTTGGTTCATCATCTTCTAAATCGATAGGAGAGAGATACGGGACCATATCGACATTATTCTGGGTGTCACCAGCCGAAGGCTTTGATACCCCGCCAATGATCTCATCAGCAACGTCTTCCAATGGGACAGCACTACCGTACTCGTCGTAAATTTCATCCGCTATCTCTGACTGCCCCAGAACTTGTTTCGGTAGTAAGGTGCGATCAACCTCGGGATCAAACGTCATCCACTCATGATTGCCAGATTCAATTCTGTCGATTGCTTCATTGAGTGCAGTTTCTACTTTGCCATCTGGTAATTCGTCGATTGTAGATATCTTTATATTCTGCTCACTACCTGGTGTTCTGTTGTTGCTGATTTTGACGAGGCCAGCCTTCGCCTGTGACCCAGAGTAGATACTCGCCTCAAATGTGACAATTGATTCAATAGTGTAGTCGCTCAGAATATATTCTCTTAGTTCTCGCGTTCGCTCTCCCGCTAAGACAGTTTCCGGGACAATTGCAACTAAAATCCCGCCTGGGTTGAGTAACTCTAATGAGTTTGAAATAAACGCTTCTTCTATACGGACAGTTCGATCGTTATTGAGAGCAAATGGAGCGGATTCTGCAGTGAGTTTTTTACCGACCGGCGGGTCCAAGATTATCCGGTCATATGATCCTGGGCCAGGGAGCGTTGATGCGTTGTCTACATCAGTATCCGTTGACTGGTCTTCGAAATCAGATAGGGTGGCGGTTGAGTTGTCAGTAGACGTGTTTTCAACTAATTCGAAGAAGTCTCCGCAGGTGTACTGAACGTGTTGATCAGTGATCGCTGAGAGGAACAATCCCGAGTTCACCACGCTCTGCATAATCTCTACTGCGTATCCGTCTCCACCTTCATCAACCGCTGCTCGGATGGTATTTCCCCAACCAGCCGCGGGATCAAGTACGCTCATCCCTTCTTCGACATCGGCTAATCTGACGATTGGCCGGACAACATTAGGCTTCGTCTTGTGTTGAGAGAGCTTGGAGGAGCCAGCAGGCTCAAGCTCGCAAAATGCGTCAGTAACTTCGGCAGGTAGATCTTCAATATCGTATCCAGCGAACACAGATAGGGTTGCTTTTACAGTTGCTTCATACTCCGCATACTCAACCGGTTCAAACGCGCTATACTCTTCCCGAAGTTCTCGATTGATAGTAGAGAGACGCCGGTCGATGTTTTCTGCGTCCGGGAGCGAACCACCACTCTCAGACGTATCAATGACCAACTTCTGTAGGAGTGTTTGATAAATTTCGTAGACATCTAATTCTTTGCCTCGAATTCGTCCTACAGAATTCAGTATCCGATCAATCAGGAAGCGGGCTTCTTCGGGTGTCCGAATAGGTCTTTGTGGTAGCTGATCGTGCGACGGTGTCGGAAATCCACCCAGACTTCGCTCGGGGATATCACTATTGGGTTTCCACTGAAACACATATTCAACAGACGGTGTTACGAGCGCGCCGTAGTCACAATCAAGCTCTCTAAGATAAGTATCTAGTTGCTCGAAAGCTTTGTTTCCTCGACGATAAGATAAGGACTTCTTGTACTCAACAACGAGGTATGGCTGGTTCTGATCAGTGTCACGATACACTATAAGATCAGGGCGGACAGAGCCAGCGATTACAGGTTCAAGAACGATCTGCTGCTCATCATATATCTCTGTCAATCGGTCGTACAAATTCCGCACTCCCTGGCTCTCTCTCATTGGTTATGATAACCGATTGTTGGGTGCTATTTAGAACTTCGTAACGATAATCAAAACTCGATTTTGAGAATCCTCGCGTCCCCCATCGGTTCCGTACATTAAGCCCGGATAACGAGGTTGGACAACCACAAGAGTGTGATGTTCTAACTAATCGGGACAGCCGACGTCTAAGGCTATTTGATCGCCGGGTGGCTAGTGCGTATGCTGACGACGCAAGTGGACTGAAACCGAGTCAAGGGCCAAGTATCGTGCAAATGGAGAAGATTCCGTGTCGCGTTGGGTAACTCCCGTTCGGTACTAATTTCAGACTTCCGGTCAGTACTGAGTTCACCTAATTGCTTGAATAGCTCCCCAAGTACCGTTGGGCATTAACAACGCCGTCTTTTGGGATGACCTGAGCATTATAGTCTCTCAAATAGAACCATTCCGTATGGATATCCTTGACGAGCCGATCGAGGCAGAGCGGTACCAAGTCGATAGTGACAGCTTTGAGGTCGTCGATAGAGAGTCCGATCCGTACGTAAACATTGCTCCGCTGTTGGAGGAGAAAATCGAAGAGCGGGCGCCAACAAAATTCTGGCTTCAAGGTTCAGATGCGCAGAGAAAGACTCGAATCGTGTATACTATTGGTCTGGATTTATCGGAGAGTTCCGATTGGACTGTCCCCATTTTTGAGATTTCTCTACCAAGCAGTGATGGATTTCAGGGAACCCAACAATATCGATCAGAACGTGACGACGAACTGTCTGCATATACCAACCACCTGCGCTCGCTCTTCATTGAGGAAGATCAACACGACCGATTGACTGGCCTCGGTCCGATTGGAAAATGTCTCTTGTTATCACAGGAAAGGAATGTCATACTCTATTTGAAAGGTATTGATAGAGTGCCGGGACGCGCACAATCAATGTTCTTTGGAATTTTGGAGCGGCGTCCTAAAATTCAGTACGGCGTCGAAATAGCAGGCGATCCAGAGAATCTCACCATCTGCTCAACAACGGGTGAAACGTCAAACCCCGAAGACCTCGATCGAAAATTGCGGTCGATACTGGGGACTGCTCATAGAGTGGACACCGACGGCAGCGACAGGTGATCTGGTTCACCACATTTCTTTGAGAGTAGAACTTCCGATGTAATTGCCGTCCGGAACCTGCCTACTACTCCAGCCTGTACCGTGGGTCACGGCGCAAGCACTGCTGGCACACTTCATAGGCCAGGCTGCCGAGGGTTAGAAACATGGACTGCGAAACGCTCACCCACATCGCTGCACAGTATCCGTGGGCCAGTTGGGCTGTGTGGGACAACGCGTTCCCCGACGGTGACTGTGTTGAGAAGCGCCCCGAGCGCTTGGTCGAATTCGTCCAGGACCGAGTTGAGGTGCTGACTCCAGACATCGTCCTCATGGGGTTGAACCGATCTGATGACCTCCCGGCTCCTTACTCGAACTTCCACGCGCCAACTCGGAAACACTACGATTACCGGCTGAAGGAGTTCATCCAGGATGGTGGTTTGGACCGACTCCAAGGGGCGTACATGACCGATCTCGTGGATTTCGTTGGCCCGGACAGCCAGAATGTCGAGGTGACCGAGGAGGATGCCGCGGTGCTGCTGGATCAGTTGCGCTTGCTCGGCGAGTCCGAGTACCACGTCGTGTGCTTCGGGAACAAGCCGTTCGACGGGTTGGTTGACTACTTCGATGCTGGGGTGACCTCCCATTCACCTGATCTCAAGCAAGCCACTATCGAGACTGACGGATTCACACTCTACGTCTACCGCTTCTGGTTCTACGGGCTCTACGGCGCAAACCAGGACAAGGTGGATATCCTCAAGAAACAACTACGCGAACTGAACGAGCAGATTGCCTGACGGACGCGACGACATCGATTAGAGTCTTGTTGAGCAGAAAATACCGATAGTACTCTATGCCCGGTTAGTGTTGGGGGCTCTATATGGTGAAGGCAGCTACGGAGTCTCAACACGAGATCGTTCGTGCGCTTCAGTATCTCTACGCTGATGATGTAGAAATCCCTCCTGAACTGGCTGATAGTATTAATCTTCCCGACGAAAAAGGTGAGATAACCGGGTCATCTATCGATGATATTGTTCCTGCTGCCGTGTTGATGCAACGAGAGCACGGGCAGTATAACGCTCTCCAGTTTCTCTACTACAATTTCCGACGAATGGAGGAGGAAGGAGGAACTATCGACAGATGGATGTTTCTTCTTTTAGTTGAGTACGGCGAGGTTGGGGATTTGTTCTTAGATGAACACCCTGATGCAGCCGTCTTACGTGGATGTGCTTTCTTTGACCATTACTTCCGAGAGTTGACTGACTGGCACTCGTATTTGGACACTAATGAAGACGAGAGTGATTTGAGCCTTGCCAGGCTAATCAATATGGCCACCTACGACGAAGAGCAAATCATATCTCCCACTGAACAAAAGCTCTTCCACTACGTACGGCACGTTCGGAATGATATTGCTCATCATTCCTGGCTGGCTAAAGAATACACGTACGACGCTGTGTTCACTGCAGCAAGGGTTCAGCTCTATCTTATTGGGGAACTGGTACAGCGAAAAGCCGCTGCGGCAGGTCTTGAACTGCCCCAACCGCCTGAAGAGATTGATCCTGAGACTGAATATATCGAGACAATTGAAGAAGACTATGGGTGGGAATATCAAGAGGGGAGGTACTATTGGGAAACCGATGCGCTTGATGAGAGGCCGCCTCTATAGCTAATTATCAGCTTATACTGTAGGAAACACT
>Ga0207756_100516_pt1 | contig 12312 bp, 8 predicted proteins | sample A23M1SouthBayCA_FD_187748 | JGI IMG/M metagenome (GOLD analysis project Ga0207756, IMG submission 187748) | Aerobic enrichment media microbial communities from Eden Landing Ponds, California, USA - A23 M1 (3) (SPAdes) | ecosystem: Environmental > Aquatic > Marine > Unclassified | place...
TCCGGCGACGGCGTCGCCAACGATGCCGACGTTGGGGTTCGTTGCGCTCGAACACACGCGTCCAGGTCGGTTCAGTACCGATGCACTCTCGTGCTGTTATCCGATCGTAGCCCGATCACTGTCCGGGTTTCCGTTGTAGTACGGCTCGTTTCGAAAGGATTCCTCGAACGGGTGGTCGGATTGCATCGTCGGAGATCACTTCGACGAGAACCCGTCGAGGCTCGCGTCGCGGTGTCCGCGGACGGCGTCGCGGACGTCCTCGCGCGTCCAGTCGAGGGGGCCGAGGACGTCCGCGACGGCGCGCACGACCCGGGTGGCGTAGTGGTCGGCGTCGTACCGGTCGACGGCCTCGCTGGCGAGGCGGACGCGCTCTCTGGTGTCGCGGTCGGCGTCGACGACGACGTACTCGACGTCCCGGCCGGGGCCGGCGGGGAGCCCGCGTTCGCGGGCGCGGTCGAGCGCGGCGGTCGCGTTCGTGTACCGCTCGTAGGCGTCCGCGGGCTTGCTGGTGCGGCGACGCGCGACGAGCCGATCCGGGTCGACGTCGCCGCGCCGGAGGCGGTCGACCGCTTCCCTGGCGCGCGCGGCGACCGCCTGCGGGTCGTCGGTCGCGTCGAGGACGCGCAGGCACTCGCGCTGGACGCTCGCGACGAACTCGGGCGTGTTCCGGCGGCGCGCCGCGACCCCGCGGAGCTTGAACGCGCTCTCGAAGCTGGTCGCATCGGCGGCGGCGCCTCCAGACGCCGCCTCGTCCGCGGGGCGGTCGACGCTCTCGGCGACGTCCGCGCGCTTCGCGACGTACTTCGTGAGCGCCCCGCCGTCCCCGTCCGCGAGCGGGCAGAACGCCACCCAGTCGTAGCGCGCCTCGTGCTCCAGTCGGATGTCGGCGTCGTCGGTGATCTCGGTCGCGAGCGCGTCCAGGGGTTCGCGGTCGTCGTCGTCGACGTCGGGTGCGGGCGTCACCCAGATCGAGTCGACGATGCCGTGCAGGACGCGCCACCCGCCCGCTTCGAGGCGCTCCTTCGCGGACAGCAGGATCTCCCTGGCGTACGCGTTGATGGCTTCGTGGCACTCGATGCGACCGAACTTCGCGTTCGAGAACCCCTGGTAGCCGAAGCAGGAGACGAGGATCCACTTGATCGCCGACGACCGCCCCTCGAGCTCCTCGACGCGGTCGCGGTCCGGGTCGTCGCTCGCGCGCTCCGCCGCGAGCTCGGCCTTGAGGTCGCGGCGGTCGTCGACGAGCGGCTGGAGGACGTCGGGCAGGTAGCCGTCGTCGTCGCAGATCGCGTACCCGAGCCCGGGGACGTCCTCGCGGTGCCGGTGGCACGTACAGCGGACGGTGTCCGGGGAGACGTTCCGCGTGCAGATGACGTTCGGGTACAGGCTCGCGAAGTCCAGCTCGTGCACGTCCCGGTGTCGGCCGACCGCGGGCGAGAGCGTGAGCCCGCCGCGGTCGGCGTCGTGGAGCGAGCGCAAAGACCCGAAGGACTCGTGGCGCCACGCGTGCCACGGCACCACCACGTCCCGCCGCCTGGCTTCCCGGATCTGGATGGCGGTGAGGACGTTCCCGATGCTCGCCCACGCCGCCTCCTGCAGGGGCTTGTGCGATCGCTCGACGAGGTCGAGCACGCCCGCCATGCTCGTCTCGTGCAGGAAGAACGTGTTCGCGCGGTCGACGATCGCACGGCCGGGGACCGCGTACCGCGCCGGCGAGTGCCCGACCTCGCCGTAGCTCGTGTACGTCGACTCGCCCGCGAGCTCCCGGAATCCCGGCTCGCGGCCGAGCGCGTACTCGCTCGCTGGCGCGTCGCTGGCGGCCGCGAGCCGCGGGACGAGTTTCGCGGTGTCGAGCACGAGCACGTCCGGGTCGGCGTCCGCGACGCGACCCTGGACTGCGGCCGCGACCGCCGCCGGGTCGCCCGCGACGCGCTCCCCGTTCACGTCCAGCGCGCCGTACGCGTCGCTCCCGCGTTCGGCCTCGGGCACCGAAACCGAGAGCGTCTCCGGGCCCCGGGCGGGCGTCGGGTCCGTCGGCGCCGAATCGCCCGTCGCTCCCGCGACGCGCCCGCCGGCGTCCCCGAGCGCGTCCAGGTGGTACCGGAAGCCCGGCGACAGGTCCACGTCGTAGCACGCGAACTCGCCGGTGGGTGCGACCTCGTGCGCTTGCCGGGCGAGCGACCGCACGCGGTCGACGTGGGTCGCGTCCACCGCCAGCAGTCGCTCGGGCGGTCGCCCGAAGGACGTGCGCTCGTGGACGAACGTCGTCCCGACCACGTCCGGGTGCGCCTCGTAGTGCGCGCGCAGGTCCAGGAACGCCCCGCGGTCGTCCGCACCGCCGCCGAGTCGTCCGTCGCCGTCCCGGCGGCCGCGAACGCCCACGTAGAACCGCGGCGCGTACTCGCGCGTCGTCGCCGTCGCGCCGCCGCCCGCGGAAAGCGTCCACGCGCGAACGCGCCCGTCGTCCAGGAAGTCCGTGACGAACGCCACGCCTACGCACCTCCCTCGGGTCGCGAGCCGTCGCGACGCTCGCCCCCGCCATCGGTCGCGTCCCCGGCCGCGCCGTCACCGGCGTCCTCGGCGTCGTCGTCGACCCCCGCCTCGTCCGGGAGCGACGCGTCCCCGAGCCGGTTCGCGAGCGCCGTCACCGCCGGCCGGTACCCGGCGTCGTCGACGTACTCGTCCAGCGCCGCCGCGTCCACCACCTCCGCCACGTCGTCGACGCGACCCTCCAGACGAACGGCTCGTCCGTCGACCGCCTCCAGCCGTTCGTCGATCCGCTCCAGCCGTCCGTCGATCCGCTCCAGCCGTCCGTCGATCCGCTCCAGCCGATCCGCGACCGTCGCGAGTTCGTCCGCCAGCGCCTCGCGGTCGCTCGCGGCGTCGTCGTGCCGGCGCTCCTGCTCGATCGCGATGCCGACGAGCGCCGCGACCAGCGGATTCCGGTGGTTGCGCGCTCCCGCGGCGTCGGCGTGCTCGCGAGCGTACGAGAACAACCGATCGAACCGCTCGCGGTCCCGGCGACGGAGCGCCCGCCGGTACGACGACCACCGCTCCTCGATCGCCGACAGCGCGTCCCGGTACGTCGGGTTCGTCCGCCCCATCACGCCCCACCCCCGAACCGGGCCCGGGCTCCCTGGAACGCGCGAGACGACTCGACCGCCGACCGAACGATCGTTCGGAACGAGTTCTGCATGCTCGACGGCACGACCACCACCCAGTTAACGCGAGGCGTGTGCTTTCCGGAAACTTCCGGAGACGACTGCGGGGGGAACGCTTTTCAGCCCGCATCGTGTCTGGTTGTGAATAGATACCAAACGAATCCGGTCGGGGTCCGGACGGGGAGACCACTCGAACTGAACCATGCTCACGGGGACGGTGACCGTGCACTCGGTCCTGCTCGGGGGTGCAGCGGTGGCGACAGCGGTGCTCGGTGCGTTCGCCGCGCGTCGTCGGTCGCTGCCCGGAGCGGCGCCGTTCGCGGTGCTGATGGCGTGCCTCTCGGCGTGGTCGTTGACGTACGGGCTCGGACTGCACGTCCCGGCGCTCGACCCGCGACTGCTGTTGCTGCGCGTGCAGTGGACGGCGGTCCCGTTCATCACCGTCTCGCTGTTGCTGTTCGCCGCGGCGTACACGGGCGCCGACTGGGTGCTCACGCGGCGCGCCGTCGCGGCGATCGCCGCCATTCCGGCGGTCACGGTCGTCGCCGCGTGGACGAACCAGTGGCATCACTCGATGTGGACGGCGTACACCATCGAGACGACCGCCGGGATGCACGTGCTCGCACCGTCGTTCGGCCCGCTGTTCTGGGTGTACACGATCTACAGTTACGCGCTCGTCGCCGTCTCGATGGCGCTCATGCTCCGACTGGTGTTCCGATCCCAGTACCTGTACGCCGACCAGTCCGTGCTCGTCCTGCTCGGGATCGCCGCACCGTTCGTCGCGAACGTCGTCGACGTGTTCGTCGACGGCGCCAGTCCCGTGATCGACTACACGCCGGTCGCGTTCACCGTCACCGGGGTGACGTTCGGGTACGCCCTGTTCCGCCGCCAGCTGTTCGAGTACGTGCCGGCGACGCGGAAACTCGGCCGGAGTGCCGCGATCGACCAGCTCGGGTCGGGCGTCGTCATCGTCGACACGGACCGTCGCGTGGTGTACGCGAACCGCGCCGCGAGCGACGTCCTCGGGTGCGAGCCGAGGGCGAGCCTCGGGGAGCGGCTCCGCGACCTCGTCGACGACGACGCGATCGACTTCTCCGCGGCGAACGCGCTCGCGGAACTCTCGCAGGGCGAGCGCACCTACGAGATCCGGCTGTCTGAGATCACGGACGCGCAGGGGACGGGCCTCGGGTACACGCTCGTCATTCACGACGTGACGGCGCGGAACCGTCGCGTTCGCGAGCTCGCGACCCAGCGCGACGAGCTGGCGACGCTGAACGAACTGAACGGCGTCATCCGTGGCGTGAACGAGGCGCTGGTTGCGGCGACGAGCCGCGAGGGAATCGCGACCGCGGTCTGCGAGCGGATCACCGACACCGCGCTCTACGAGACGGCGTGCATGGCCGACGTGCCGACGTGGACGGGCGACGCGGACGACTGGACGACCGCGGGCGCGGGCGGGGCGACGCCGCCAGTGTCGTCGCTGGACGCCGACGGATTGCGGTCGACGACGGCCGACGGCGGGGACGACGCGCTCGGGGGTGACGGCGAGGGCGACGACGGGCGCGACGCCGAGCGACGCGCGACGGTCCTCGAGCCCGTCACGGCCGGGGAATCCGATTCGGGCGTGTGGGCGGTGGTGCCGCTCGTGTACCGGCGGACGGTGTACGGCGCGGTGAGCCTGTACACGGAGCGGGACGCGATCAGCGCTCGCGAACGGGAGATCCTCGGGGAGCTCGGGGAGACGATCGGGCAGGCCATCAACGCCGTGGAGACGCGGCGGCTCCTGTCCGCGGAGAGCGTCGTCGAACTCGAGCTCGAGAGCGGCCAGGAAGACGTCCTGCAGTCGGTGACGGCGGCGGGCGACTGGCAGCTGGCGCTCGCTGGCGTGGTGCCGGGTGGCGCTGCCGGCCCGGTCGCGTACCTCCGCGTCGTCGGGGACGCGCCGGAGCCGGTGCGGGACGCGCTCGCGGACGCGACCGCGGGCCGGGTGCGGGTCGTGCGGTCGTCGTCCGACGGCGGCGTGCTGGAGTGGACGGTCACCGGCGACGCGTTCCTGGGGGCGCTCGTCGAGCACAGCGCCACCGTCACGGACGTGCGCGCGGACGGCGGCGACGTGCGGTACGAGGTGCAGGTGGCGGCCGACGACGCGGCGCGAACGCTCGTGGACGCGCTGTCCGCGGAGTTCCCCGGCGTGACGGTGCGCCGGAAGCGCGCGGCGACGCGCTCGATCGACGCCGCCGACGCGCTGCCCGAGCACCGGCTGACGGAGCTGACGGACCGACAGCGGGAGGCCCTGGAGGCGGCGTACCGCTCCGGGTACTTCAACTGGCCGCGGGACTCCAACGCCGAGGAGGTCGCGGAGACCCTCGGTATCACGTCCGCGACCCTGCACTCGCACCTGCGGAAGGCCGAGGCGACGCTCTTCGAGGACATCTTCGACCCCGAGGACGACGACCGCCCGCAGTGACCGCGCGCGGCGACCGCTGGCGCGCAGTGACCGCGAGCGCGGAGCGACGCGACCGGCGAGCCGATTCCGGGGGCGGACGACCCGGCGGCGAACCCGGGCGAATCAGCGATCAGTGCGGCCGTTAGGTGGTCACTACCGGCGCTTCTCGGGGGGCGTCAGTCGGGTCTCGCGGCGGAGACGCTCGAATCACGGGCGTCTCGGTGCTCGACGGCCGGTTCGTCGGGCGCACTCCCGACGGCGCGCACCCGGTCGCGAGCACCGGTTCTCGCGGTGACGGCGGGACGTAAAGCGACGTTACGGCGGGAAGGCCCCGTGATGGAGCAGTTCTCGCCGGGTATCGTAGCCGGCATCTAGACGCCTAGCGAGTGTCTCTATGCGGTCTCCGTGCATCGTACGTGGTGTGCCGTGCCCGCGGCACGTCGACGCGACCGTCACCCGACGCGACCCGACGCCACCGCCAGAAGGGGGAACGAACTCGTCCCGGGGGGAGGCGAGCGACGGTGGCCGGGTTCCGCGAACGGTCACGCCCGCGGCCGACGACCGCCGACGGTGCGCGACGTGCCCGGCAGCGGCACAGCACCCCACCCCGCCGTTCGAACGGCGCGCCCACCCACCGTTCGAACGGTGCACCCATCTACTACTCGCCGGTGTCGTCGACGCCGTCCGTCCCGTCTCCCTCGTCGACGCGGTCCCCGTCCGCGACCATCGCCTCGGCGAACGCGGTTACGCGCCGCTCGTGATCCGACGGGACGTCCGTCGCTCGCGCACTCTCTAATTGCGCGTTCACGACGCGGTTTTGCTCCTCGCCCCGGACCGCGGGCGGCTGCTCGCGGACGTACGCGACCCAGCGCTTGATTCCCTCCAGTCGCGCCGCTCGGTTCGTGCGACGCTTCGCGTCGAGCGCGTCAGATCGACTGGCGTCGCTCGGATTCGTCGGTCACCTCGAGCTTCTCGACCCACGTTTCGAGGTGGGTCGTCCGACGGCTTTCCCGGAACAGCACGTAGCGGTGCGCGGCGTCCTCGAAGTCCTTCTGCGCGCCGAGGTGCAGTTCGTACGCGATCTGGAGTTCGAGCGGGCCGACCGGGATCGTCGCATCGCCGACGTGTGCATCGACCGTCAGGGACGGCCGCGCCACGGCGAGAGCGCGCGTTCGTGTGCGGCGCCGTGTACGCGGCCGTCGTCAACCGGGGTCGCGAGCGACTCGCCGCCGCCGAGGGGGGTGGCGTCGGTCGCGGTGGGGGTCGGGCCGTCGACGGTGACGCCGGCGGCGGTCGCGCGCCGGTCGAGCACGGTCCGCCAGTACGACAGCGTCGTCTGCAGGAGGCCGTTCGGCTGCGGGTAGACGAGCGTCTCGACGTCGTCGCCGACGAAGCGCGGCCCCTGCGGGGTGCGCTCGCACCGGAGGCGGTGGTCGGCGCAGTTCGCAACGATCTCCCCGAACGCGTCCGCGTCGCTGGCGCCGCCGGTGCGCGTGAGGAGCACGGGCGCGTCGTAGGCGTCGGCGTACCGGCGGAGGCGGGCGAGCGTTCGCGCGAGCAACTGCCGAGCGTGCTCGCGGGGGAGGTCGTCGGCGTCCCGGTACCGGCCGTCGACCACGGGCGCGACCAGGAGCGCGGGGTCGTGCGCGTCGCTCGTCGTCGCTTCGTCCGCGCCGCCGGCGCGCGCGGGAGTACCCGTCGCACTGCTCGCGTCGCGGACGGCGTCGGGGACGTCCGCGACGGCGGCGTGATGCTGGTAGGGCGTGAAGCCGCGAGCGACCTGAACGCGTTCGAGGAGTCGCCACGTCGGGGCGACGCGAGCGAGCGTCGTGGTGCGCGCGCACCCCGCGGTGTCCACCCAGAACGCGGGCCCGTCGTGCGCGAGGAGGTGATCGAGCGCGAGCGACTGGAGGACGGGCACGCCGCGGCCGTCGACGTCCAGGAGCGTGACGCCGTCGTCGAGCGACGGCAGCACGGGATCTGGCGCGTGATCGTCGGTGCCGAGCGCGCGTCGGTTCCGGTCCGCACCGCGCTCGGGGCGCGTCGGCGCGTCGAGTTGCCTGTCGTCTGCCATACGCCAGTGAACGCCCCCGGCCCGGGTAACCGCAGGCGTGTCGTTTCCGGAAACTTCCGGGAAACGACGATAATTGGTTGTCGCCGTGAGCGTCCGCGTCGTCGTGAACGTCGACGTCGTCGGGGAGGACGGGGACGCGGCTCGCGTCGTGTTCGCCGACGGGCCGGCGGTTGACGGCAGCCGCGGGCGACTCGGCGAGGTTGGTGCTATCGCGCTCGTCGGTCATCTCGCCGTTCGCGGCCCTGGCGTTCTGGTCGGTGCGCGTCGAGGAGAAGCGAGCGTCCTTGTCGTTGTCACCGGACAGGGTCTGGTCGTGGGAGTCGCGGGCGCGGTCGGCGTCGAGCGCGAGGTCGGCGGCGTGAGCGGCGATCCGGTAGGCGGCGAGTCCGTCCCTGACGTCCTCCGCGTCGGGCAGCCCGAGGTGCTCCTTGGGGGTGACGTAGCACAGCATGGCGGCGCCGTGACGCGCGGCTTCGGTCGCGGACGCCGTGCGGACGCGGTACGATCCCCGCACTCACCGAGCGCGAGCGAGCGACGCGCTCGGCCCTTTTTCCAGCAACGTTTTTTCACGGAGGGTGCGCCTCCGGCGCACCCGACGCAGAAAAAAGGTTGCTGTTAGTCCGCGTGCTGTTCGACGCCCTCGAACGGTTCGCGCGCGATGGTCTCCCGGAGGTCGGCGAGCGCCTCCCGGCCCGTCGTCGACGCGGCGTGCGTGACCGCGAACACCTCCTCGCGGGACACCTTCACGCCGCGTTCCGTGAGCGCGTCCTCGGGTCGCGCACCGAGCTCGCGGAGGGTACCGACCGCGAGCAGGAACGGGACGCTCCACGCTTCGAGCGTGTTCCCGTGCACGAGCGGCATCGACTCGAGGTACGTCTGCGCGTCGTCCAGGAACCCGCGGGCGTGGTTCGCGGTTCGCTGAACGACGCGCGCCGCCGCACTCCGATGCTCCGGTTCGACGACCGCCTCCTGGGGGACGCCTTCCGCCGCCAGCCACTCGTCGGGCAGGTAGACGTTGTTCTCGTCGACGTAGTCGTCGTACACGTCCTTCGAGACGTTCGTCAACTGGAGGAGTTGCCCGAACTCCTCGGCAGTCCGCTGCATGCGGCGCGCGCGGTCCTGGTCGACGTCCGTGCGCGTCAGCAGGTTCGTCACGAGTTCGCCGACCGTCCCGGCGGCGTAGTGACAGTACTCCTCAAGCTCCTGGGGGTCACCGATGCGGAGTCCGCCGGTGTGACTGTACCGTTCGACGAACGCCGCCATCCCGTCGACCATCTCCACGACCGGGCCGACGATGGCGCCGCGGACGTCCCCGGGGAGGGCCTCGAACGTCGCGAGCACGGTCGGGGACTCCGCGACGACCTCCCAGTCGGCGTCGCGCTCGCTCTCGGCGGGCACGTACTCGTCGACGTCCGCGCGGAAGTCCGCGATGGTCGCGTCGCTCGCGGGGTCGACCGCGTCCCGGTACGTTCGCAGGATCGCGGCCTGCTCGGCCGGCGGCAGGTGGCCCGCGTCCTCGACGGTGTCCGCGACGCGACAGAGGAGGTACCCCAGACAGATGTGGGTCGACATCGGTTCCTCTAGCACGTCGACCGTCAGGGCGAACGTCCGCGACACGCCCTGGACGGCCTCGTGACACCACGCTTCGTCGACGTCACCACGATAACACTCGCGCCCGCTCATCAGATATACGCGACCAAAAGGGCCGCGTGGCAAAAAGCCTCCGGGGTAACCGCATTGGAAACCCCGCCCGAGGCGGGTATTTCGTCGGGTGCGAACGGTCACAGTCGGCGGGACGGTCGGTCGACGTGACTCGGGCGACGAACTGGCGGAAGACGAAGCGCGTGCCGAGCGCGACCAACGCGAGCACGGGCGGCTGGATTCGGGCAGCCCGCACTCAGCGCGGCACTGCAAGTGGCCAGGGCGCACACGTCGTCGTCTCAGAGCCGTCTGGCGAGGAAGTCCGCGAGCAGTCGGTAGCTCCGGATCTTGTCGTCGACGTCGGTCGAGCCGTGGCCCTGCTCGCCGAGCTCCTCGTACTCGAAGTCGACGCCTTCTTCGAGTCCACGCCCTTCCAGGGCCGCCCGGAACTCCCGCGCCTGCGAGACGGGACAGCGCGGGTCGTTCACGCCGTGCACCATCAGTAGCGGCGCCGAGAGCTCGTCGACGTGCGTGATCGCGGAGCGTTCCCGGTAGAACGCCTCGTTCTCCTCGGGGTCGCCGAGCTGTTCCTCGAGCGTCGTCTTGAAGTGCGGCATCGAGTCCTCGTACAACTGCAGGAGGTCGGTCATCCCCACCCACGCGCCGCCGGCGGTCCAGAAGTCGGGGTTCTGGACGAGCTGCATGTACGTCGAGTAGCCGCCGTAGCTCCCGCCGTAGACGCCGACGCGGTCCGCGTCGATCCAATCGCGTTCCTTCAGCCAGCGGCCGGCCTCGCGGACGTCCTCCTGCTCCATGCCGCCCCAGTCGCCGTGGATGCGGTTCTTGAACTCGCGGCCGCGCCCGGTGGACCCGCGGTAGTTCGGGACGACGAGCGAGTAGCCCTCGTCGAGCAGGAACTGCTTTCGGGCGTCGAAGCGCTTGGACTCGCCGACGTGCGGGCCGCCGTGCACGAGGACGACCGCGGGGGACGGGCGCTCGCCGGAGTCGTAGCACAGCGCCTCGATCTCGAGCCCGTCCGTGGACTCGTACGTGACGAGGTCCGCGTCGACGAAGTCCGCGGGGTCGAAGCGGCCGTAGTCCGGTTCGACGACGACCTCGGTCTCGTCGGCGTCGAGGTCGTACGCGTACACCGTCTGGCGCGTCGTCGGCGTCTGGTTCGTGACGAGCACGCGGCCGTCGGCGAGCACGCCGTTGTCCTGCGGACCGTCGGGGAGCGTCGCGGCGCCGTCCTCGAGCGCGAGCTCGCGGCCGCCGTCCGGGTCGTCGACGTCGTAGACGACGGGGACCTTCGCGCACTCGCGGGTTCGGACCGCGAGCAGGCGGTTACCGTCGGGGAGGACGTACCGCGGCTGCTCCTCGAAACGGCCGTCGCCGTACCACGTCACCGCGTCGGAGTCGAGGTCGTAGAGGCCGACGCGGTCCATGTTCGCGCTGTCGTCGCCGACGAGGACGCGGTCGCCGTCGGGATGCCAGCCCGCGACGGCCGTCTCGCAGCCGACGTCGCCGACGTCGAGCCGGCGCTTCTCGGAGCCGTCTGCGGCCATGACGTACGCGTCCGTGTTCTCGAGGTCGTCGCGCTCGTTCGTCGCGTACGCGATCCGGTCGCCCGCCGGCGAGAGCCTCGCCTGCCAGGCGGGCTGGTCGTAGTCCGTGAGCTGCGTGGCATCGTCGGCGTCGACGTCGTACCGGTGGACGTTCATCTGGCCGCTCGCGGTCGTCGCGTACACGAGCGTCGACCCGGCGTCGCCGACGTCGAACAGGAGCGACTGGCCGTCGTTCTCGACGACGGGCTCGGTCTCGCCGTCGAGCGTGATGCTGTGGATGTCGTTCTGTTCGTCGCCGTCGTCGTCGACGTGCATGAACAGTCGGTCGCCGCTGGGATGCCAGACGAACGGGTACCGGGCGTCCCTGGGGACGTTGCCGTCGCTGATCTGCGTGCGGTCGCCGGTCGCGACGTCCTGCACGTAGAGTTCGTTCCGGCCGGTGCCGTCGTAGTAGTACGCGACGGCGTCGCCGTCGGGCGAGGCGGTCGGGTGGTAGAACGTGGGGAGGCTCGCGAGCGCTTCGAGCGTGGACTCCTCCCGACTGGCGTCGTCTGCTGTGTTACCGTGTGGCATATTTGGTGCGTGGGATGGGTTCGCGAACTGGTCGGCTCGGATCGTCGGCGACGGCCGCCCGTGGGACGGCCGGCGCGCTGTAGGGTCGCTGTCGAGGTATCGAGAAGGAGACGGGACTACCGGAAAAGAATTGTGATTTCAGCTGAAAGTCTTTCTTACCTACACGTTCGTGAGCTGGCTATTTAATTCTTGTTCATCCCGGACAGCGCGAGTTCCCGGACCCGCTCGCGCAGCTCCGCCGGCCCCTCGGCGACCTCGTCGGCGCGCGAGACGTCCTGCTCGCCGTCCGAATCCAGCGCGCGGTACGCGAGCACGTACGCGCCGGCGCGGGCGGCGGCCTCGATGCCGCTCGCGGAGTCCTCGACGACCAGGCAGTCCGCGGGGTCGACGCCGAGTCGACGCGCCGCCTCCCCGTAGATGTACGGCTCCGGCTTCCCCGGCTGATCGAGTTCCGGCGCGAGCACCTCGACGTCGAACGCGCCCCGAAGGTCCATGCGCTCCAGCACCCACTCGACCCACTGCGGGAACGACGACGTCGCCAGCCCGACCGGAAGCCCGGCCCGCTTCAGCTCGCGCACGAGGTCGGCCGCGCCGTCCGTGACGTCGGCCCGCTCCAGGTAGATCGACTCCGCGACGTCGTCGTACAGCTCGAAGTACGCGTCCCGGTCCACGCGCATCTCGTACTCGGCCCCGAACGTGTCGTACTGGTCGTAGATGCTCACGCCCGTGAGGTCCGCGGGCGTCACGTCCGCATCCGGCGGGTACGCGGCCTCGATGATGTCGTGCATCTCCTCGGTCCAGTACCGCTCTGACTCGACGAGCACGCCGTCCATGTCGAACACGACCGCAGAG
>Ga0207756_100517_pt1 | contig 12244 bp, 16 predicted proteins | sample A23M1SouthBayCA_FD_187748 | JGI IMG/M metagenome (GOLD analysis project Ga0207756, IMG submission 187748) | Aerobic enrichment media microbial communities from Eden Landing Ponds, California, USA - A23 M1 (3) (SPAdes) | ecosystem: Environmental > Aquatic > Marine > Unclassified | place...
CCCGCCGCTCGTCGCGCTCCTCGATCAGGAAGTTCCGGACGTTATCGACCGTCGACGACTCCATGGGTGGCGTGCGGAGGACTTCGGGAGTCCATCCGACTTCCTGCGTGATCTCTCGAAGCGTGCTCGCCCGACGGCCGATGACGAGTCCGGGTTTTTCTGCCTCTATCAGGACTTCGCCCGTCGTCGGATAGAACTGCAGATTCGTGATGCCCGCATCCTCCGGAATGAGATCCAGAATTCGGGGCTTTGCTTCGGCCGGACTCGCCTGTGTTCCCGCAGCCGGTCGGACGGTGATTCGCTTTCGAACGGTGCTCGCCAACGTCCCGATCAATCCCTCCCGCTCGGCGAACTTTCGGGGTGTTTCGGTGTAGATGACGAGTTCTGGCCCTTCGTACGTTACTCGTGAGACGTTCAGGTCGTCCGGGATCTCTGCCTCTACCTGAGCGCGAACGGTATCCAACGGGCTGTCGTCTTCAGAACTCATATTTTGGCGAGGGTACGAACGGTGAACGGGATACTGTGCGACGGATACGGCCGTCTCCCAACCGGAATGGCGGTCGACGGGTGGACTCCATGACCATATATTTTCGAGTGACGGGAGACATGCACGCTGACCGGTACTCCTCCGATACGTTTGCGGTGCCGAGATAGGGGAAACCGATACAGCGCACTCTCCAGCGTGCGAACGGATGAAATCGTTCGATTGAGACTACCCGAGGGGCAGTATAAACCTTTTCCGACCCCTCTCTCGGGGCGCCAGATCAGCTGCCGGGAGCAGAAATCCCAACGATTAAGCGCTCCAAAGATGTAAGAGAAAGTGTCATAGCCCTTCGGAGCCGCAAGAATGTGCCGAGATTCGGGGATATCGCCCGATGAGGCCATCGCGGCTGAGGGCACGCACAGACCGCCACCGGTGATTCGATCCGCAGGCACACCGTGGGCCCCACGGACGCCATACGTGGGAACGACCAGCTTGGAGGTCCACCGGGAGTTGCTCCCCGGCCCGGACCTGCTTTTGCTCTTTCAGGAACTCATCTAACGGCACTCACTATCTTACTGTAGAACACACTCCTCACAGCACCTTCAGAATAAGCCGATAGTGTCCAGAGAACTGATTCCATGCGAAGTCGGACGCCCGCGACTCGCTTTCAGTGATATTCGGTTCGACGTGATTGAATATATTCTAGAACTGGTATTTTTGGCGTTTTGTTCTTTGAAATATGTTCAACAACGTTCCGATTCCCATGCATAACGTGCTGGAATCGGAGTTCAAGACGATGACAGGTTGCCTGCAGTCGAGGTGCGTTGTCGGCGAGACGGATCGTGGCGTCGACGATATATTTCTCGCGGAATCCATGGATAATATCTGTCAATTCCTATATTCTCGACGAATAGAGCAGGCGGTTGGTGTCGGAATCGACCGCGGTATTCAGCCAATGTCGCTCATCATTGAGTTGGACCACGGTTTCATCGACCGCAGTAATTCTGGTTAGCACCATCTGTGAGTGTAAATCGGTCTTCTGCACTCAGTTGTGGACGGTGAACTGACCGCGCTTGATACTCCAAACTATCAAGAATTGAGATTGTATATGAAACTGATTTTACGGCCAAATGAAACCGAATTGTCGTAGGCGTGCGATTTCGAGCAGGGCACTCAAAAATGCCCGCTTCATTCTTGATTCCTCTCTGAACACTGCTCCGAATTTAGAGTGTTATTGGATGATAATGTGCTGCTAGTGTAATACATTGTCCGAGTACACCGCCAAACAATAACGTCGAGTTCCAGACTTTTGAGTTTGAACGGAAGAGTCCAAATCGAAGTGAAGCGGACGTGATGGGATAGAACGGGCGGACTGCGTGATCACCGCGACCGACAGTCAGCGCGTCCGCCAGCAGATGTGATATCACTCCGAGGAACACCGTTGTTCCGGCTAGTAGCGCAAGAGGCCACGCAGGGAAGGAGATCGGCGCTGCCAGCAGGCCGACGTAGAGCCCCGTGCAGGTGACCGCGCCGACACCCAGCGCGAACCAGACGGTGTGTGTCGGCCCGCGGTGAGGGAGCCAGTCGTAGTCGTGGTCGAGATCGGGCAGGCGACAGACCGCCACTGCGATCATCGACATGCTGAAGCCGACGATCCCGAATAATCCTGTCAGTGGGAGCATCAACAGGAGCGCGATTCCGTGGTGTCCATCCTTGTGCATGGTACGGTCGGTGCCAATCCTGATCGGAGCACCTTTCATTCCTAGATTGGATGACTCCGATATAGTCGTTCTCGGGGTCTGAGGAACCGTTCCCACGAAAATCCCACGCCGACCGTAGTTCTGTAATGATTGCTCTTATTGATATTATTGCGAGTCTTCGGACTTTTGGATGTGACTAGTAGCAGATGTGTCGAAATCGGATTGACCGATACCAGAGAGTACATTCAACATAGCGGCCTCAGTTGTTCCAGACACGTTCCGCTGAACCAGTTGTTCAGTGTCTGCGCCTAGTTATCATCAGGCATTCTGTACTGTCCGAAGTCGTCGACAGTCCCGAGTTGGGGGGCACCACACATGATCCACGTCTGCTCCTCGGCGTCGGTGTCGTTCCGGACACTACGGATAGTGTCGGGCCCGATGCGCACGACACCGCCTGACGAAACCTCGTGACGGGTCCCCTTGATTTCCACAACCCCACCATCGAGAGCGATATACACTTCTTCTTGTTGTTCGTGGGCGTGCGGCGCCGTCTTCTCACCGGGCGCAAGGGTCACGGTATTGATGCGCATTTCGGTACAGCCAAGCGGGTCAGTGAGTTTTCGGTGCCGATTTCCGGACTCGGGGAACTGCTCTTGTTCAATCTCCTCAAATTGAACCACGGCGAAATCTGCTGCCATGTCCAACAATCCGACCGCCCGGAGAATAAGTCACCATGGGTACGACTGAAGGGATTGATACGAACTAACCCTCTATTGACCGAACCAGCCTGTTCACTCTGTAGCAGATTCTGTGCTACATATGCGCCCTGTATCTTGCGCAGTGTTTCTGACAGCGAGCAGAATCGACACAGATTGAATGTACGGATTCGATTGCTGATCCTATCTCCCGTATCCCTCGGATTGTCTCACGCCGCAACTGTGCGCAACGCGCACTCTGTGAGAATACTTGCCTCTCGTCCGCTTTCTTCGCTTAGATGCCGTCGGTTGCCGATCTCGTCGATCCTGCGTTTAGATTGTTCACGATAGCCGAACTGACGGCCCGGTACCTCTCACTCATTCTGCTAGTTGTCGGGCTCATCGGTTATTTCACCGCGAAGGCGAATTCCCGCAGGGCGGTTCGATACCGTGGGATGATCACCGGCTCGGCTGCAGCGCTGGTCGCGATTATCGGCCTCTCTTCGTTCTACGATCTCGTCGCGTTCGTGATGGGTGGCTCCGTATTTCTCCCGGCTGGCTGGCCCTACGGATCGGCTGGTAGCGCTGGGTTGCTCCCGATCGCTCAGGCTGCGTCGGGGATGCTCTCGTACATCGGCCTCGCGTGCTTCTCGCTGGGTGCCGCGCTTTGGGCAGCGGGGACGCCTCGGGGGCGGACGTGGACGAGAGGGTATCACGGTATTCTGTGGGGACTCGCGATGATCGGTGTTTCCATGGGAGGACTGCTGTTCACCACGCTCATCGGTCTCTTCGGTTTGTGACCGATACTTGTTCAAACGGGTTAGTGTACCAGTAACGGATCGAACGGCTCTGCAGGCGTCTCGACCGTCCACACCGTCTCCGATTCGGTCGGGGCGACGAGGCTCACACGGTCGTCGTCGTAGTGGGTGACGACGAGGGTATCCGACTCCGGATTCGCGGCTCCGGCGAACGCCGGCGCCGGCACGTCGACGAGGGTTCCGCCGTCGAGGGCGCGCAGTACGGCACATTCCCGGTTCAGCACCCACGGATCGCCATTCAGCATCACGACCGCCCACGGGCGCCCGCCGATCTCGTGACGCTGCTGGCTCGACGGGTCCGGGTCGAGTACAGTGACCGTTCCGTCGTCCCGCCCCGGGACGAACAGCCGGTCGTCGCCGATCGCCGCCTCGTAGGGATTCGCACCGACCGTTGCTACCGACGCGACTCCTGATCCGGTCACGCTGGCGATTCGGCTCCCTGCTTGGTCGACGGCGTAGACGGCGTCGAATCCCGCATCGACGCCCTGGATTCGCGCTCCGTCACCGAGATCGATCGTTCGCCGAAGGTGACGCGCAACCGGATCGACCACGGAGACGGTTCCGTCGACGCGACTGCCGACGAAGGTTGCCGTCTGCACTCGTTCCCTCGTCGCCCGTGACACCCGAAGAATCGTCGTCGCCCATCTACAGTGTGTGGCCGCAGGCACAGTTTCCGATACAGTACGTGGTGCCGGTTCCTTTCGCGGCGATGTCCATGCCGAGCGTGGCCAGCGTTCCCAGCATGCTGGCCGCCGTGTCGGTCTGTGGTCGGACGCGACCGGCCGTCGCTCCGTACGGCTGCGATCCGACCGAGATGGTCTCGACGATTTCGCCGGCTGCGTGGTCGAGCACTTTCACTTCGTCGGACGTCTGGACCGGAATGTAGAGTTTCTCCCCGTCCGGTCCCCACGTTCCGACAAAGGCCGATCCGCCGAGGTCGATTCGGTCGGTCACCTCGGCGGATGCGAGGTCGATAACCGTCACGTCGTTCGTGTCCGCGGTGAACACGTAGCCGACCGCCGAATCCGGTCCGATCTCGCTCGTCAGCGGCAGTTCGCCGAGGTTGTCTTCGGTCGTCAGCCGAGTGACTTCCTCCGGATTCGCCGGGTCACTGATATCCCAGACGCTCTCCGTGCCCGTCTCCCCCCCGTTGTTCTCGACGAGCATCGTCTCGCCGTCCCGAGCCGCGGTGTCCATCCACGGGCGGACGGCGTCGGCACCGGCCGTGGGTTCGACGGACACCTGATTCACGATTTCGAACGCCTCGATGTCGATGACCGAGAGCGTGTCGCCGAAGATGTCGGGAACGTAGGCGTACTGGCCGTTCGGGTGGATCGTCACGTCGCAGGGGCCGGGCCCCTGATTCTCGCCGCGGCCCTCCTCGGGCTTGCGGTCGATCTCGGCCGTCACCTCGCCGAACGTCTCCGACGTCGGATCGGCGTCGAGTCGGTACTGCATGTGGGTCGGCTCCCTGGCGCTGACGACCAGATGCGAGCCGTCCGGCGTCACCTCCTGCCAGTTCGCTCCGGACCCCGTCTCGAAGGCAACGGCTTCCGAGAGCGAGGCGGCCGTGAACGCCCTGACCCCGTTTTCGACGTTGAGCCACATGACGGACTCCTCGGTCGTGAGCTGGTCGACGACGTACTGATTCGAGGGGAACGACGATGTGGCGCCCAGGTAAGCGGTCGTCACCAGCTCGTCGGCCTCGGCGTCGATGACGCTCACGGTTCTATCGCCGGTGTTGAACACGAACACCGTCGCGGGCCCACCGCCACCGTCCTCGCTGCCCGTGCCGTCGCCCGAGTCCGACGACCCCGCACAGCCGGCCGTCGCGGCCATCCCTGCCGCGGCCGATCCGGCGAGGAGCCGACGACGGGAAACGCGCCCCGACTCGTCCCCCGACGCACGTTCGTCGCCGCGATTCGGGTAGAGTACCTCGTCTCCGTTCGGGTCGCTCATTACCGGACCTACTGGGGCGACGGGCATAGGCCCACCGGAGCGCTTAGCGATTTCCCTTTATTGGCGTATATGACAAATATTGCTCTCATTCGCGCCAAGGAGCAAGGCTGAATCGCACCGTCTGAGCGAGACGCCGGGAGATACTACGTTCGCTATGCCGACACTCTCGCCATTGGGCTACATCGCCCTGTCAATCGGCATCGGTCTGGCGGTCGGCGTCTTGCTACAGAAAGCGCGATTCTGCTTCGTCAGCGTTCGTTCGACGGATCGGCCGCCCCGTCGTCGCCGACTGGCTGCCCGCCATCGGTGACTGCCCGCCGGGGCAGGTCTAGTGCCTCACCCAGATCGTACTCTCGACGCGTGAGCACGTAGAGCGCATCTTCGACCACGCCGAGCAGTTCCGGGAGTTGGCGCAAGACGAGATACGTGACGGCGACGAGCGCGACGACCGAGAGGCTCTGACTGACGACCCGATCCGAGAGGTAAAACGAGACCTTGTACGGATCGGTGTCGCCGAACAGGAACAGCACCTCGTCGACGAACCAGTGCATGTACTGCTTGCCGAAGACGAGAGCGATGAACGTGGTTCGTGCGAGGTTCAACGCGTAAATGATCGGCACGGCGACGGCGAGTGCCCGCAGTTTCCGACGCCACGGTGCGTCGACGGCGGCGATCAGCCCGGCGAATATCGAGATGCTTCCCAGTCCCGTACAGGCGAGGATGAGCGAGAACAGGATCACGTGTCCCTCGGGGGTGACGAACTTGAACGTGTTCAGCACGCCCGAATCGCCGGGAACGAGTGTCGGCTGGTAGCCGAGAAGTTCGATCAGCCACCGCGTCTGTCCGGTCACGACCCGGATCAGCACCGTCCGGGGCGCCGGGACGGTCGCGCCCGCGATCGTGATCGCCGGGATCGTCTCGAAGGGGAGGTAGAGAAGCCCCATCCACGACACCGAGCGTGAGAGCGTGACGAGCGAGTCCCGACCGCCGTACAGGAGATAGCCCGCGTAGACACACAGTGGAACGGCGAGTAGCGACCCGATTCCCTCGACGAAGCTCTTCTGAACGAAGACGAAGTGTGGTACGAGTTGGAGCCAGAAGAGCGCGAACAGCCCCCAGCCCCAGACGAGCATTCGCTTTCCGAGTTCCCGCCGTCGGGGCCACAGGAGTCCCCCGACGAGAAAGGTAGCGACGACTGTCCACGCGAGGACGTCCGAGGCGAGGCCGGGCATTGATATGCAATCGTCGCGCCCGGATGAAAGTCTTTGCTGTCTCATCGGGACAAAATTTGAATTTGTTTCACTTTTCGGCAGGTGAGGTTGAGGTAACCAACTTACGACGGGTTACAGTTCGATTTATACTTTGGACGCTGCTATCCGGAGCCTACGGTGGGCCATCGAAACCGCCAATTCACACGTTCCCGTTCGGACCGTCGATACGCTCCCATCCCTCGACCGAACCAGATGCGAACGTCTTCGACCCGTTACACCAATGCCCGACTGTAGCTACTGTGCCGACTCGTTCGACGACGAGGAAGCGTATCTTCGCCACCTCGAAGCCGAGCACGCCGACGAACTCGGCCCGATAGATCGTCGACGGATCGACGCTGACGCCGACGACGCGGCTGCCGACTCATCGGTCGGCTTCGTCGTTATCGCCCTCGTCGTGGTACTCGCCGCCGGTGGGGTCGCCGGTGTCATGCTGCTTTCGTCCGGTGGCTCTTCGGGGGGGTCAGCTCAGGGCGAACCGTCCGACCTCGGGAGCGTTCATTATCACGGGACGATAGCGGTGGTCATCGAGGGTCAGCGGTTGGATTTCAGTCAGAATCAGTACCAGCTACAAGCGGACGCCTTCCACTTCGAGGGCGGTGGCGGCACTCGCTGGCACGTTCACGCGCGGGGCGTGACCCTCGCGTACGCGATGGAGACGCTCGACATCGCGGTCACCGACTCGTCGGTCACCTATCGAGGGACGACGTATCGGAACAGTGCGTCCAACACCACCGTTACCGTCACCGTGAACGGCAATCCAGTTACGCCAAGCGATTACGTCCTCCAGAACGGTGATCGAGTCCGTATCGCCGTCGAACGGTCGTAATCGGATTCAGTTCGGGCCTGTGACGGTTACCTCGCGATGTTGCCCCGGTACGCCTCTGCCTGTAGCACGCTCTCGACGGCGCGCGTGTACGCCGCTTCTCGCCAGGTGTGTGTCGTCTCGGACGCCGCTTTGATCTCTCGAAGGTCGGCGAATGCTTCTCGGAGCTGTGTCGCCAACTTCTCACGCACCCGCTCTTCCGTCCAGTACTCGTTCGTCGTGTTCTGCACCCACTCGAAGTACGACGCCGTGACCCCGCCGGCGTTGGCGAGAATGTCCGGGATGACCGGAATCCCCCGCTCGGTAAGGTGTTCATCGGCCCGTGACGTCGTCGGTCCGTTGGCCATCTCCAGCACTGCATCCGCCTGAACCTCCGCCATGTTGGCCTCGTTGATCTGATTCTCGATGGCGGCCGGAATCAGCACGTCGACGTCGAGTGTCAACAGGTCGGCGTTGGTAATCTCCGCCGCACCGAACTCGAATAGGTCGTCGCTCGACTCGTACGCATCGAACAGCGCCGGCATGTCGATGCCGCTCGAATCGTGGATCCCGCCGTCGACGTTGCTGACCGCAACGACATCGTATCCGCGCTCGTGAAGGAACTTCGCGAGGTAGGAGCCGACGTTTCCGAACCCCTGAACCGCGACGGTCGTTCCCTCCCGTGTCATCCCCACCTCGTTCACGAACTCGTCGAGGATCACTGCCCCACCGAGGGAGGTCGCGTATTCGCGGCCCTCGCTCCCGCCGAGTTCGACCGGTTTCCCTGTAATCACGCCCGGTGCCTGCCCCCCGGTGATCGACTCGTATTCGTCTCGCATCCACGCCATAATCCGGCCGTCGGTGTTCACGTCGGGCGCGGGGATGTCCGTCTCCGGGCCGATGTTGCGGTGGTACTCGTTGATGTAGGCTCGCGAAAGGCGCTCCAGTTCCCCCTCCGAGAGCCGCGACGGGTCGACCTGTATCCCCCCTTTGGCGCCGCCGAACGGGATGTTGGCGACGGCACACTTCAGCGACATCAGGAAGGCCAGTTCGTCGACTTCGTCGGCGTTCACCGACGGGTGGTAGCGAATCCCACCTTTCGTCGGTCCACGGGCGGTGTTGTACTGGATCCGGAAGGAGGGGAACACCTCCACGCTCCCGTCGTCCATCCGTATCGGGATGTTCACGTTGATACGACGTTTGGGCTGTCGGAGGAGGTCCAGTTCCCGATCGGCGAGGCGTCCGACTTTCGATACACGATCCAGTTCGGTCGTACACACGTCACAGAGCGTTTCCGTCCCAGTGGGTCCGAGGTCAGTATCCATCGACTGTCACCGATCGTTCATTCACTGAAACACGGCAAATAGTCCCGGCGAGTGTGCAACGCAGTTCACACGGCACGTGCTATGATCCCGGACCGAGACTGCAACGAGGTTTCACACCGCACATCTCTCTGTGACGAATTCGGATTAGCGTCGACTGTTGTTTCGGACCGAAAGCACGACGCTTCCGGCATGTTTCCGGACGGATTGATTCGTCGATCCGAACATGAACTTCCGCAGACGGCCTTTCGTCGGAGCGCCGATGATCGTGAGGTCGTAGCATCGCGATTGGTCGGTGATAGCCGCCAGAGTGTTTGTCGTCTCGAGTACCCACTTCGTCGTGGTATCAGGGCGGCCGATCCGACGGTGGACGTTGTCTACCAACTCTTCGGCTTCGTTTCGCCGCTGATCGGGTGCGTCATCGTCGATGACGTGTAGAATGTCGATCCAAGCGTCGGAGCCGGTAGCGATAGAGGCTGCCACATCGGTGGCCAGCCCCGAGTGAGGGCCGCCAGCAATCGGGAGGAGAATCGATGCAGGATCCGTGAATCCGGTCCGACCGTTCACGACGACCACGTCCGCATCGGCGTGGGCCGCAATCCGTTCGGTGATGCCCATGCGGAGGCGACGCTCACGGCTGCTCCCGGGCACGACGAGGGTATCCACGTTTCGCGTTCTGACTGCTTGGAGGACGCCGGTCACGACACCGCGGGTGTAGACACAATCCCCGTTCACTCGTGGAAGCGATTCGGTGGTCTGATCGAACACCCACTCCAGAAGGTCGGCTTCGTCGCCATCGGATATCTCGTGATGGTATTCGTTGGGTGTCCCCGAGGGAGTACTAACCGGATTGATGACCGTCAGCGAGGCGTCCGTCGCGCGTGCGAGCGTCCTTGCGACTTTCAGCTGATCGGTCAGCGCAGGAACCGATCGGGTGAGGAGCGGAACGAGAATCTGATTGCCATCGAATCGCCCTACCACGTGGGATGTCGCATCGGGCGTGTCACCGTCGGTTGCGAGTAATCCACCCAGCGACGGTGAATGCATACTCCGTACATCAGAGTCGACTTACAAAAATCAGCGGGTCCGTCCGGTGTTCATGCGCGCTAATCGCTATACTGCATTCGGGAACTGCCGGGAATCTTCGGTGAACGAAGCGTATCTCCTCGTGTCGAGAGCTTCTTCCGTAGTTCGTTCGAACGGGGGAACGATGGCCTCTCGATCACTGCGGCCGATCCACATCGTCGCCGCCCACCTGGCACTCGTGACGGGGATCATTCATCTGGCACTCGGGATACTCAACTGGGCGCAGTACGCGAGTGCCGGGATACTGCTCCCGCCTGACCTTCGATGGCCGCTCTTCGTCGTCTCCGGTTTGGCCGTCGTCGTCGGAATCGTCGCGCTGGTTTCGGGGTACCCGAAGCGACCGCTGTACGTCGGTGGGAGCGTACTCATGATCGTCTACATCGTCGGCTACTTCGGCTGGCACGTGAGTGGCCACCGACCACTCTTCGTCGTCGGACCGGGGACGCACCATCACGGATCGACCGTCTCATATCTGCTCGCTCACGTCGTCGCCGGCCCGGTCGAGTTCCTCTCGCTCGCATCCGAAGCGGGGCTGCTCGTCGTTCTCCTCTATTTGTTCTTCACCGAGGAGACTGTCGATTCCCCCAACTGATACTCCTGTACGTGACTGGTTCAAGATATTCGCTCCTCTCGATGGTTGGTGCCCTCCTCGGAACTGCTGACAGGGAGTACGGGATCCTCGACGATTCTCGCCGGGGCGGACTGGAGAGATCTATGCACAGGTACGATACTGCCTACGAAAAGGGGGACAGCAAGGGAATCGGTTTCGGGGTTCTATGGGGCCGTTGGGGGAAGATCACCGATTCCAGTCCGTTCGTTGGGACTCGTCTCGTATAATCTCACGGTAACCAAGATGTAACGTACTGACCGAGAGCATATCTGGAGGAGTTCTCTCCGGAGAATTTCGCACCTCTTTGACCGTCTCTCGGTTATTGCTGTGACCCTCCGGTTTATTTGCACTCTTCCTGTATCGGACAGTATGCCTGCGACCCTCGAAATCGCGTGTGAAAACGACGAGTGTGAACTCGATATGGCCGAGCTTCACTACACCTACGATATGCCCGCCGACGTCACCGTCGACGACTTCCAGTGCCCGTACTGCGGGCAGTCGGATACGTTGCGAGAAATCGAACTCTGATACGGCCGGTTGTACGTCGATATCGGTGGTTCGCCCGTCCGTCACGGCGGGAACCACTGATGACTTTCTAGCGTCCCTATCGAAGGCCAGCGAGTTCGTCTTCGATCTCGTCGTAGTCGGGGAAATCCGGCCACTTCTGGGCCGCCCAGGCGTACTGCACCCTCCGTTCCTCGTCTATGAGGAACGCGGCAGGCCGTGGTTCGCTGATTCCTGCCATCCCATCGAGATCGTTGACGATGCCATATTCCTCGGCGACGCCGTTTTGCGGGTCGCTGAACAGTCGGTAGTCCATCTCGCGCTCCTCGATGAACGTCTTGTGTTCGTACGGCGACGAAATCGAGAGCCCGACGATCGTGACGTCGTAGTCGTCATCCCACGCTCGGTCTCGAAGCTCGTTCCAGATATACGTCGCCGGAAAATCCCCGTCCATCGTGTAGAACACGAGGAGAACCGGCCCGTCAGCGGTGAGCTCCGAGAGGGCAACGTCCTCCCAGTACTCGTCGTTCACCAGTGGACGAATGAAATCCGGAGCCTGCGTTCCTTCTTCAGGATGCGCCGACTCGTCGAGATCGACAACCTCGAAGTCCAGCTCCACGGCTATGCCTCCGCTCCGTAGGTGTTGTCGAGATAGTCGACGATGTTCGCGCTTTCGGACATCGTTACGCCGGTGTTCTCGTCGACGATCGCCGGTACGGTGCGCTTGCCGCTGATGCGCTTGACGATGTCACGTTCGGAGTGCATCGCCTCGACGAATCGCGAGCGGTAATCGAGGTCGTACTCGTGGAGCTTGCGGACGACGCGCTCACAGAACGGGCAGGCTTGCAGTCGGTACAACGTGATCGATGGGTCGGTGCTGGGTGTCGTTTCACTCATCGTGACTCAGTTTAAGTTGGGGTGACGTGTTGGTAAACGCTGTGCTGGCAGCAGTCTACGAGAGCTGCCGAACTGCCGCCAGTGGCTCGTCTATCG
>Ga0207756_100518_pt1 | contig 12242 bp, 12 predicted proteins | sample A23M1SouthBayCA_FD_187748 | JGI IMG/M metagenome (GOLD analysis project Ga0207756, IMG submission 187748) | Aerobic enrichment media microbial communities from Eden Landing Ponds, California, USA - A23 M1 (3) (SPAdes) | ecosystem: Environmental > Aquatic > Marine > Unclassified | place...
CGCCGCGAGCGCCGGCAGGAGGTGTTCGGTGAACGCGAAGTGCCCGACGTGATTCACGCCGAACTGCGTCTCGAACCCCTGCGCGGTCTCCCCGTACGGCACCGCCATCACGCCCGCGTTGTTCGCGAGGACGTCGAGCGCGTCGTAGTCCTCGCGGACGCCGTCGGCGAACGCTCGCACGGAGTCGAGGTCCGCGAGATCGCACTCGCGAACGTCGAGTTTCCCGGGCGTCGCCGTCCCCTCGCGGCCGATCTCGGCCGCGATCGCCTCGGCGGCGGTCTCGCCGCGATCGACGCTCCGGCACGCCATCACGACCGTCGCACCGCGGGCGGCGAGGGCGCGCGTCGCCGCCCGACCGATGCCGCTGTTCGCGCCCGTCACCACGACCGTCCGCCCCGTGCAGTCCGGCACGTCGGACTCGCTCCAACCTGACATACCACTCCGTAGGGGACGACGGCGGAAGGACCCTCGGCTTTCGGCAGCGGGAACCGGCCGCGGTCGGCGAAGCGATTCCGAGTACCGGGCGTGCGGTCGGCGAAGCGATTCCGAGTACCGGGCGTGCGGTCGGGAGCGCCGACGGAACCGGCGACGTCGTGGGGGTTGGGAAACGCCTACCCCGCCGGCGAGCGACGTGACGGTATGGTCGAGAATCACTCGGACACGTTCGCGATCGGCGGCACGGACGAGGTACACCGGCTCGGATACGGCGCGATGCGCGTCACGGGCGAGGACATCACTGGACCGCCCGCGGACGAAGACGCCGCGAAGGACGTGCTCCGGCACGTCGTCGACCTCGGCGTCGACTTCGTCGACACCGCGGACTCGTACGGCCCCGGTGTCAGCGAACGCCTCATTCGCGAGGCGCTGCATCCGTACGACGACCCGGACGTGTTCGTCGCGACGAAGGGCGGCCTGCTGCGGAACCGCGACGGCGAGTGGAAGCCGATGGGCGACCCCGACTATCTGAAGAACGCGCACTTCGCGAGCCTGGATCGGCTGGGCGTCGACTCGATCGACCTCTACCAGCATCACCGCCCGGACCCCGAGGTGCCGGTCGAGGACTCCCTGCACGCGCTCGCGGAACTACAGGACGAGGGCGTCATCGAGCACGTCGGCGTGTCGAACTACTCCGTCGAGCAGCTAGAGCGCGCGAGCGACGTCGTCGACGTCGCGACCGTCCAGAACCGCTTCAACCTGAGCTACCGCGAGGAACGCGACGTGCTCGAGTGGTGCGAGGACAACGACGCCGGGTTCGTCCCCTGGTATCCCCTCGCCGCCGGCGACTTAGAGGACGACGAGGCGGTCGACGAGGTCGCGGCCGCGCACGACGCGACGCGCGAGCAGATCGCGCTCGCCTGGCTCCTGCACACGAGCGACGTCACCCTTCCCATCCCCGGCACGAGCAGCGTCGAGCACCTGGAGGAGAACGTCGCCGCCAGCGGAATCGAGTTGCGCGACGACGAGGTGCGGCGGCTCGACGACGCGGCGTAGTCGCGGCTCGAAGCGACCGGGACTCGACGACGCGCGAGCGACGGTTACTCGCCGGCGACCTCCTCCAGCTTCTGGAGGTTCTCGTCGCGCAAGTCCGCGCTGGAGGGGACGTACCCGATCTCCTGGACGGTGTCGGTCTCGGCCTCGTTGAGGTAGAACTTCATGAACTCGTAGACCTCCTCGCGCTGCAGGGACTCCTCGGACGCGTACATGAACAGGGGGCGGGCCATCGGGTACGACCCGTCCTTCGCGTTCGCGAGACTCGGTTCCGTGCAGCCGTCGCCGCCGTCGACTTCGAGGGCCTTCACGAGGTCGGGGTTGGAGTTGTAGTACGCGTACCCGAAGTAGCCCATCGCGTACTCGTTGTCCTGGATCCCCTGGACGATGGTGTCGTCCTCCTCGGTCGGCTGGTGGCGCGCGGTGTGCTGGACGTCCTCGCCGACGACGTTCTCGTTGAACCAGTCGTACGTCCCCGAGGTCTCGGCGGGTCCGTAGAGGACGATCTCCTCGTCGGGCCACTCGTCGCGGACGTCCGACCACTGTTCCGCGCCGCCGTCCCGCCAGATCCGGGACATCTCCTCGGGAGTGACGCAGTCGACCCAGTCCGCGTCGTTGTTCACCGCCATCGTCAGCGCGTCGCCCGCGATCCGGAACTCGACGGGCTCGACGTCGTTCTCCCCGCACTGCTCGACCTCGCTGTCCTTGATCGGCCGGGACGCGCCGTTCAGGTCGGACTCGCCGGGACAGAAGTGGTTCTTGAACCCGCCACCGCTCCCCGTCGAGTCCACCGTCACGTTCACCTCACCGTGCTCCTCCATGAACAGCTCCGCGAACGTGTCCGAGACCGGGAACACCGTACTGCTTCCCTTGATCACGACCGTCCCCGAGAGCCCGTCGCTCCCACCGCCGCCCCCGCCGTCGCCGTCGTCACCGCCGTCGCCGCCGTCGCCGTCGGTTCCCGCGTCGGTGTTCTCGGTGCAGCCCGCCATCCCGAGGATGCCGGCCGTGCCCGCGGCCGCGACGAAGTTCCGCCGCGACACCATCCCCGACACCCGCTCTTGCTGGCGTGTCATCACCAGAGACCAGACTCCCCCTCATAAAACTCGTTTATAATATGCATATTGGAGAGTATGGCCGAAAATATACCGATACCCACGGGACGTAGAGCTATATAGAAAGGTGCCGCCGCGCCCGTGTCGCTCCAGCGGCCGACGTCGGGCGTGGACAGCGGGGCCCCAGCGAGCGCGGGGATTCAAGTCCCACGGCGGCGTTCGCACGGACGAATGTCCGCCGCCACGGACCTGTTCACGTCGATCGCCGGCGACAACGTGCTCGTGCAGGCGCTCGTGGGCGGCGTCGTCATCGCCGCGATGAACCTGTTCGGGGCGTCGCTCATCCTCCTCCTCAGGGACCCCAGCGAGCGGTTCCTCGACGGCGCGCTCGGGTTCGCGGCCGGCGTGATGCTCGCGGCGGCGTTCACGAGCCTCATCCTCCCCGGCGTCGAGGCCGCCGGCGGCGACCCCCTCCCGGTGCTGTTCGGGGTGCTGCTGGGTGCCGCGTTCCTCGACCAGGCCGATCGGTTCGTGCCGCACGCGCACTACCTCCTCACCGGACGGCGCCGGGACGACGTCGGGTACGACGCCGCCGCGAACCCCGTGGACGAGTCGAAGGTCGCGAGCGTCGTCCTGTTCGTCCTCGCGATCACCCTCCACAACATGCCCGAGGGGCTCGCGGTCGGCGTCGGGTTCGGGAACGCCGCGAACGCCGTCGCCGCCGAGCAGACCGCGGCGCTCGCGGACGCGCTCGCGCTCATGCTCGCCATCGGCATCCAGAACGTCCCCGAGGGGCTCGCGGTGTCCGTCGCCGCCGTCAACGCCGGGCTCGACCGGCGCGCGTACGCCGTCTTCACCGGCATCCGGTCGGGCGTCGTCGAGATCCCGCTGTGCGTGATCGGTGCGATCGCCGTCACGATCGCCACCCCCGTCCTCCCGTACGCGATGGGGTTCGCCGCCGGCGCGATGCTGTTCGTCATCAGCGACGAGATCGTCCCCGAGACCCACTCCCGGGGCTACGAGCGCGTCGCCACCGGTGGCCTGATGATCGGCGTCGTCGTCATGCTCTACCTCGACGTTAGCCTCGGATGACCGCGCTCGACGACCACCGTGGGATGGCACGGCCACGCACACGGGAATCTGGTCCTTGGCATGGTGAAACAGCCTCAGAGAGAGTATTTACGCCTGCAGCCACTACCGTGTCGCATGACCGCCCACGAGCCCCTCCAGCAGCGCGACAGCGACGACCCGCCTCCAGCGACGCCGCCGAAGGCGACGCTTTACTGTCCCGACTGCGGTCGCGACGCGCACGTGAACGACGACTGGGACGAACGCCAGCGCCCGTACGGCATCGCCGTGCACTGCCCGCGCTGCGACGCGCGCCTCACGCTCCGCCCGCAGTTCGCGGACGACGTCACCGACCTCGTCCACGGCGACTGACCGACGGCAGTCCCCGACGCTCGAGTTCGAGACACCGGGCCCCGGAGTGGGGCTCCCGTGCCGCGCGACCGACCGGGCCGGTGGCCGACGCGGTGCGACGACCGCGAGCACGCTCTAACCGGACAGTGCGGACTCGGACTACTCCTCGTCGGCGCTGCAGACGAGAACGGGGCGTTCGGTGTCGAGGATGACGCTCTGCGTGACGCTCCCGAACAGGACCTTCCCCGTGGGCGTGCGCTTCCGGCCCGCGAGCACGATCTGGTCCGCGTCGTGGTCGTCGGCGACGTTGAGTATCGCTTGCGCGGCGTCCCCGCCGTAGCCTTCGGCCTCGACGGTCATGCCGGCGTCCTCGAGTCGCTCGCGCGCCAGGCGCACCGGCTTGACCTGCTCGACCGTGCTCCCCTTGGTCTTCTCCTCGAAGGAGTGCAGCAGGATCACCCGGGCCGCGTCCGTCTCCAGGGGCATCTCGGCGATGGTCTTGGCCTGTGCCAGCGCCCGCGACTGGTCCGCGTCGATGCCCACGACGAAGGTGTACATACCGTCGAGAACGCGGGGGTGGTTTGTTATTGTTTCGTCCGCGGGGGTCTCGACGCGTCGGTCGAGCCCACGACGAGCGAGTGTTTCACGCCCGAAACCATCGTACCAAACCGTATTTCATCCAAACGATTATGTAGTTTGTAGCCGACCGTCATGCCGTGACAATTGATGACGAGCAACGATAATTCCACGACGGGCGGACACTCCGACCGGCGAACGGTCCTTCAGAGCGTTGCAGCAGGCGGCGTCGCACTCGGACTCGCCGGGTGTCTGAACGGCGGCGGCGGCAACGGCGACGCCGTCACCGTTCCCGGTATCTACGACGAGAGCGGCGGCACGTCCGACGTCGGCCGCCCGTCCGCGATCGGCGCTCGGGACACGATCGCGTACATCAACGAGAACGACCTGTTGTCGCGCGAGATCGACCACCCGAACGACGACTACGCGTACGAGGTCCCGCAGGCCCAGCAGCTCTACCAGGAGTACACGTCCGACGGCGAACCGCCGATGATCATCGGCTGGGGGACCGCGGACACCGAAGCGCTGTCGGGCACCGTCGCCGAGGACGAGATCGTCTACATCTCGGCGTCGTACTCCGCGAACCTCCTCACCGAGGAGGCGCCGTACAACTTCTTCGGGAACCTCGACTACACGAGTCAGGCGCGCGCGCACCTGAAGTGGATCTCCGACAACGACCCCGAGGCGAGGATCGCGTTCATCTTCTCGAACAACCCCTTCGGGCAGTCGCCCGTCGAGGGCGGGAAGGCGTACGCCGAAGAGCTCGGGCTGGAGGTCGGGTCCGACATCAACCTCCCCCTGACGGCGAACTCCGCGAGCACGCAGCTCCGGCAGGCTCGGGACGACGACGTCGACTACCTCATCCACCAGAACACGTCCGCGCCGATGCGGGTCCTCCTGCAGGACAAGCAGGACGTGTACCCGGACGTGACGGTGTGTGGACTGACGTACACGGTCGACGAGCGCGTCGTCTCCGAGTCCCCGGACCTGTTCGAGGGCGTGCGGTACGTCAACGCGTTCCGAACGTTCCAGGGGGCGCTCGACAGCGACGGGATGGGCGCCGACATCATCGAGGCGAACTTCGAACGCGAGGACCGGGACATGGACAACCCCGAGATCGCGCAACTCAACTACGTTCGCGGCGTCATCCACGGACTGATGGCGCTCAAGGGCCTCCAGAACGCCATCGACAGCGGCGACGACCCGACGATGGGAACGAACGCCCGCCAGGGGATGTTCGCCATCGACGGCGACGACATGGAGGGGCTCTCCGAGCCGTACAGCTACGAGGAAGGCAACCGTGCGCCGACCGACACCGGGCGGCTGTTCGAGGTGACCGACGGCTCGCTGAGCTTCGACACGACGGTGGAGGTGCCAACTGGCCCGGCCTCGAACACGCAGTGATGACGACGAACCAGCGTGCGGCCGAACCCGCAGCGTCCGAGGCTCAGGCGGGCGTCGTCGAACTCGACAACGTCGAGATCGTCTACGACAGCCACTTCCTGGCGGTCCAGGGCGTCTCGATGTCCGTCGAAGAGGGCAACATCGTCGCGTTGCTCGGCCCGAACGGCGCCGGGAAGTCGACCATCCTGAAGATGATCAGCGGGATCGGGCGGACCGAGCGCGGCGAGGTGACGCGCGGGAAGGTGTTCTACCAGGGCGAGGACGTGACCAACCACGGCGCCAACGACATGGTCGGACGGGGCGTCACGCACATCCTGGAGGGTCGACGCGTGTTCGAGGACCTCACCGTCGAGGAGAACCTCCGCTGTGGCCTGTACCGCGGCGGCCGGCGGTTCCGGTTCGACGAGGACGACTACGACATCGCGTTCGACTACTTCCCGCAACTGAAGGACATCATGGACCTCAAGGCCGGGTACGCCAGCGGCGGCCAGCAGCAGATGCTGGTCATCGCCCGTGCGCTCATCCACCGACCGGAACTGCTGCTGTTGGACGAGCCGTCGCTCGGGCTGGCGCCGAAGCTCGTCCAGGACATCTTCGAGACGCTCGTCGAGATCAACGAATCCGAGGACATCACGATGATCGTCGCCGACCAGAACGCGAAGCGAACGCTCAACATCGCCGACTACGGGTACGTCATGGAGAACGGACAGATCGAACTGCACGACCCGGCGGACGTGCTCGTGGAACGCGAGGAGATCAAGGAGTTCTACCTCGGCACGTCGAGCGAGGACTCCCGGTACAAGGACATCCGGCACTACAAGATCCGGAAACGGTGGACGTGATGAGTATCGACGAAACCACCACCGACGAGCGGGCGAACGCCCTCCGGGAGGGCGCGTACGTTCCCCCCGAGGAAGCGATCATCGGCTGTCGGGACGTCACGAAGACGTTCGGGTCGATCACCGCCGTCGACGACGTCGACATCGGCATCGACCGCGGCGAGTGGGTGTCGATCGTCGGCCCGAACGGCGCGGGGAAGACGACGCTGCTGAACATCCTCAACGGCTTCTACTCGCCGGACCCGGGCGGGACGGTGTACCTGGACGGCGAGGACGTGACGACGCGCCCCGAGCACTACCGGGCGCGGCACGGCCTCGGGCGCACGTTCCAGGGCCTCGAACTGTTCGAGGAGGAGGACGTCCTGGAGAACGTGATGACGGTTCGAGCCGTCGCGGAGAAACCGAACCTCCTCTCCGCGCTCCTGTTCTACGGCGGCGGCCGGACGGTCGAGGCCGAGAACATGCGTCGCGTCGAGGAGATCCTCGACTACCTCGAACTCTGGGAGTACCGGCACTCGACGGTCTCCGCCCTGCCGCTGGGCGTGCAGCGTCGCGTCGACCTGGCGCGGTCGCTCGCGCTCGAACCCGACGTCCTGCTGCTGGACGAGGCGATGAGCGGCCTGACGTTCGACGAGAAGTACGACATGATCCGGTTCCTGACCGATCTCCACGAGGAGGAGGAACTGACGCTCGTCATGATCGAGCACGACCTCGAGGTCGTCACCTCGGTGTCAGAACGCATGATCGTGATGGAGAAAGGCGGCGTCATCGCGCGCGGCCCACCGCAGGCGGTCACGGACGACCCCGAGGTCGCTCGCGTGTACACGGGGGTGGACTGACGATGGCGACCGACAACCCCGAAGGACGCACCGGCGACGCTATCGACAGCGGCCTCAGCATCGATCGCGTGCTGTCGGCGCCCGACGACGAGGTCGTCGAGATCGTCTCGGACCGGGCGCTCCCCGAGATCCTCATCGATCACGCCGAGGAGCACCCCGGCGACGTCGCGCTCCGCTGGAAGCGGTACGGTATCTGGCAGGAGTTCACGTGGCAGGAGTACTACGAGCGCGTCGAGCACTTCGCGCTCGGCCTCGAGGAGTACGGGTTCGGCGACGAGGACGTCCTGTTCACCATCGGGTACAACCGCCCGCACCAGCTGTGGGCGTGGATCGCGGCGCAGTCCCTCGGCGGCATGGCCGCGCCGAACTACGAGGACATGCTCCCCGAGGACATCAAGAAGCAACTGCAGCTCCTGGAACCGCACGTCGTGTTCGCGGAGGACCAGGAGATGGTCGACAAGATGCTGCTGGTCGCCGACGACGTGCCGTCCCTGGAGACCATCGTCTACCGCGACGAGAAGGGAATGTTCCGGTACGAGAACGGGGAGAAGACCGACCCCGGCGACCCCGAGATCGTCGCGTACGCGGACATCGAAGCGCGCGGCCGGGAGCGCCTGGAGTCCGGCGACGTCGAGGAGGGCTACCTGCACGAGCAGGTGCAGACCGTGGACGCGGAGGCGACGGCGATGCTCGCCCCCACCTCGGGCACGACGGGGATGCCGAAGCGCGTGAAGCTCTCGCACTTCAACTTCGTGAACCTCGCGAACGCGACGATGGACATCGACCCGCTCCCGAAGGAGTCCGACTACTTCTCGTACCTGCCGATGGCGTGGGTCGGCGAGCAGATGATCCTGCTCGCGGCCGCGTTCGTCGGCGGGTGGACGGCGAACTTCCCCGAGCAACCCGAGACCGAGGAGGAGGACCTGCGCGAGATCGGCCCCGAGATCATCTTCTCGTCGCCGAACAGCTACGAGGCGTGGGTCGCGGACGTGAAGGCGAAGATCGAGAACACCACGCGCTTCAAGAAGTGGGTGTACGACAAGGCGATGGACATCGGGCACCGGTACGCCGATTACATCATCGGGGACAAGAACGACGAGGAGCCGCCCGCGACGCTCAAGGCCGCCCACTGGCTGTCGTACTGGGTGGCGTACCGGCCGATCCTCGACAAGATCGGATTGAAGCGAGCGAAGAACGTGTACACGGGCGGTGGACCGCTCGGCGAGGACCACTTCGAGTTCTACCACGCGATGGGCGTCCCGCTGAAGCAGATCTGGGGGCAGTCCGAGGTCTGCGGGTTCGTGACGATGCACCGCGACGACGACGTGCAGGTCGAGACCGTCGGCGAGGTGTTCCCGAACGTCGAGGTCGGCATCACGCCCGAGGGCGAACTCGTCGTCCGCGGGCCCGTGGTCACGTCGGGGTACTACGGGATGCCGGAGAAGACCGAGTCCGCGATCGAGGACGGCTGGCTGCACACCGACGACTTCGGCGCGCTCACCGACGACGGGCACGTGAAGATCTTCGACCGGATGGACGACGTGATGGAGCTCCAGGACGGCACCGCGATCGCGCCGATCAGCGTCGAGACGAAGCTGAAGTTCAACCCGTACCTGAAGGAGGCGATGGTCATCGGGGACGGCGAGGAGGAACTCACCGCGGTACTGAACCTCCGGTACGACAACGTCGCGGAGTGGGCGGACCAGCGGGACATCCAGTACGCCGGCTACCGCGACCTCACGCAGAAACCGGAAGTGCTGGAGTTGATGCGGGAGGTCGTCGCGGAGACGAACGAGGAACTGGACAACCCCATCCAGCGGTTCCTCGTGCTGTTCAAGGAGTTCGACGCGGACGACGGCGAACTCACGCGCACCGGGAAGCTCCGTCGCGAGGTCGTCATGGACCGGTACGACGAACTCGTGACGGCGCTGTACGACGGCAGCGAGACGATAGACATGGACATCACGATCACCTACCAGGACGGCCGGGAGTCGGAGGAACGCGGCGTGATGCGGGTCGTCGACGTCGACGAACCGGTCGACGAGGACGCCGAGGTCGAGATGGGGGTGGAGTAGATGGTGGACGTCACCACCTTCTTCGACATCGTCGTCTCCGGCGTCGGCCTCGGCGCGCTGTACGCGCTCGTCGCGATGGGGTTCTCGCTCATCTACAAGGTCACCGGCGTCCTCAACTTCGCGCAGGGCCAGATCGCGATGGTGGGCGCGTACAGCGTCGTCATCTTCGGGACGGCGTCGCTCCTGCCGACGGCGCTGCCCGCGTGGGCGGCGGTCGTCGTGACGATACTCGTCGGCGTCCTCCTCGGAATCGCCCTCGAGCGCGTCGTGTTCCGGCAGTTCATCGGCGAACCCGTGCTGTCGGTGATCATCGTCACGCTCGCGCTCGGCAGCATCTTCGAGGGGTTCATCGCGTTCCTGTTCGGCCGGAACTTCAAGGCGTACCCGAGCGAGCTCGCGTTCGACTGGTCGGTGGGGCTGCCGTTCGGCGCGTCGATCCAGGGCGCGTACGCGGTCGCGGTCGTCATCGCGCTCGTCATCGTCGCCGCGCTCATGCTGTTCTTCCGCAGCACCGTCACCGGGTCGATCCTCCGGGCGTCCGCCAGCGACGAGCAGGCGGCGATGGTGCTCGGCGTCTCCATCGAGTGGACGATCGCGCTCGCGTGGACGATCTCCATCGCCGTCACCGCCATCGGCGGCATCCTGCTCGCGATGTCCAGCGGCGGTGCGGCGTTCAGCATCGAGGCGACGGGCATCATCATCTTCGCCGCGGTCGTCTTCGGTGGCCTGGACAGCATCCCCGGTGCCTTCATCGGGTCGATCGTCGTCGGCCTCCTGCAGGAACTGGGGTCGTACTACCTGGAGGGCGGGAGCGCGATCATCCTCCCCGGCCTCGGCTGGAAGGCGAACTTCGGGGCGGGGTTCGGCGAGATCCTCCCGCTCCTCTTCCTGCTCGTCGTCATCGTCGTGAAACCGTACGGACTGTTCGGCACCGAACGCATCGAGAGGCTCTAACCATGCCAGCACACTATCACTCGCGCGCCGACCCCGGCCGCATCGACGAGGAAGCGTCGACTGCACTCGCAGTCGAGACCGATCGCGGCACTCGGAGGTGTCCGGATGCCCTGCGGTGAGTACTTCACGGACTACGAGTCCCGGATGGGGCTGTTCCGCTGGCGCACCCAGAAGATCGCGCTAGTGCTCGCCCTCCCGATCCCGTTCGTCGCCCCGCTCGTGTTGCAGGGCGGGATGGTGACGCTGCTGTCGCAAGCGTACATCTTCGCGGTCGCCGTCCTCGGGTTGAACGTCATCCTGGGGTACGCCGGCGAGATCGTGCTCGCACAGGGCGCGTTCATGGCGATCGGCGCGTACTCGACGAGTCGCGTGCTCGCGGCCGGCGGCGGACTGCTGCCCGCGCTCGCCGTCGGCGGCCTCGCCGCCGCGATCGTCGCGGTCGGGTTCGGCCTGCCGTCGTTCCGCGTCAAGGGCTTCTACATCGCCATCTCGACGCTGGCACTCCAGTTCATCGCGGAGTGGTTCTTCAACAACACGCGGGCCGCGTTCATCCACGGCGGCGCCCAGCAGCAGTACCCGTCGACGATCGGCCTGATCGGGGACGTCGGCCAGGTCGGCGCCGGCCTCGACAAGTACTACATCACGCTGATCGCGGTGCTGGTGTTCGCGATGCTCTCGCTGAACCTGTCGCGAACCGGCATCGGGAAGACGTTCCGCGCGGTCCACGAGAACGACCTCTCCGCGGCCGTGCTGGGCGTGAACGTCTTCAGGAACAAGCTGCTGGCGTTCGCCATCGGCGGGTTCATGGTCGGTACCGCCGGCGGCCTGTACGGGTTCCAGATCGGGTTCATCAGCCCGGACTACTTCACGCTCAGCCTCACCCTCGAACACTACGTGATGCTGCTGTTCGGCGGCCTCGGCCGCGTCTGGGGGGCGCTCCTGGGCGTCGGCGTCGTCACGCTCCTCCGGGACTACCTGCGGGAGATACTCGGCATCGCCAGCGAAGTCACCGGACTGAACGCCACCGCGACGGTCCCGGTGTTCTTCGGCGCGATCATCATCGTCGTGCTCGCGGTCGAACCCAAGGGCGTGCTGGCGGCGCTCGGGAAGATCAAGGAGTACTTGCGGAAGTGGCCGTTCGCGTACTGACCGCCAGCGGGCGGTCGCGAACGGCCGACGCTCCCACGACCGCGTTCGCGCGCTGACCGCGCGACCACAGTTCTCGGTCGAGGACGCGACCACAGTTCGCGATCGACGACCCGTTCCACGCCGCGGTCCGAGCGTCCTGCTGTGGGCGCGTTCACCGGGCGTACGAGCCTGGACGTGAATTTATGTGTGAGCCGTTCGTTCGAGCATCCGATGTACGATTCCGAGACGCTCGCCGCCGTCCGCGATCAACTGGAGCAGGCGACCGAACACGACTTCTACGCGGCGGCGTTCGCGGACGCGGACGTCGACCCCGCCGCAGTCGACTCCTGGGAGGCGTTCCGGGACGTCCCGTTCACGACCGGCGAGGACCTGGTGGCGGACTTCGAGGCCGAACCGCCGACGGGGTCGCTGTACGACGGCGCCTCGATGGTCACGTTCTCCCCG
>Ga0207756_100521_pt1 | contig 12082 bp, 11 predicted proteins | sample A23M1SouthBayCA_FD_187748 | JGI IMG/M metagenome (GOLD analysis project Ga0207756, IMG submission 187748) | Aerobic enrichment media microbial communities from Eden Landing Ponds, California, USA - A23 M1 (3) (SPAdes) | ecosystem: Environmental > Aquatic > Marine > Unclassified | place...
GCTACCGCCGTGGGGTGACCGACCTCAGTCGGTCTCCTCGACGAGTTGCATCGGGACGAGCGTGTCCTCGGGTTCGAGCGTGACGACCTTCCACGCGAACCCCTGCGAGGGCTCGTCGTCCCAGACCCGGATGCCGCGGGATTCGAGTTCGGCCATCCCCTCGCGGATGTCGTCGACGGCGAACGCGATGTGGAACCAGCCGTCGCCGTTCTCCTGGAGGACGTCGTACGTCCAGCCCTCCTCGCTGAGCGGCTCGATGAGCTCGACGATGTTGTCCCCGGCCTGGTAGAGCGCGACGTCGATCTCCTGGGGGATCTGGTACTGCGCGGTCATCTCCCCGCGAGTGAGCAGTTCCATCCCGTAGTTCTCCTCGAAGCTGGTCATTGACGATTCGATGTCCTCGACGACGAACGCGATGTGGTGGATCTTGTTGAACATTGGTGGTGTGGTCGCTCGCAGCGAGTCGCCGGCCGCGGGCCGCCGCGAAGCGAGTTCTGTCACTCCCTGCGACGGGAACGTCCGTCGATCGGCGCTCGATCGGTCGCGCGACGGACGGGCACGTGCGGGAGTCGTACCCGTACCGTCGCAACCCTGGACCTTAGGGTTTGCTCACGTCGAGGACGCTTGCTCGCGTCGAGGGCGTCGCGAGCGCGACCCGTGGCCGTCAGGGGGGTCGTCGGCGTCGAACGGCGCGTCCGCCCCGACGCCGAGAGTGGAGCGCGAGTCGATGCCAGACGGCCGAATACGGCCAGCCCGGTCGTATCGGTGCGCCGTCGCGATCCTCGTGCCCGAGAGTAATGGTTAACAGGGAGCACGCTGATAGGGCAAACGGTACAATGACCGATTGGTTAGCGGACGACGTAGCGGTAGTCACCGGTGGCGCGAGCGGGAACGGGCGAGCGATCAGCACCACGCTCGCCGAGCACGGCGCGGACGTGGTCGTCGCGGACATCCAGGAGGAGCCCAGGGAGGGCGGGGAGCCGACCCACGAGCTCGTGGAGTCCGAGTACGGCCAGCGCGGGGAGTTCGTGGAGTGCGACGTCACGAACATGGAGCAACTCGAGAACGTCTTCGACGCGGCGGAGGCGCTCGGCGGGGTCTCGATCCTCGTCAACAACGCCGGCATCACGGAGGACACGCAGTTCCTCGACGAGACGGAGGCCGACTTCGACCGCATCATGGACATCAACGTGAAGGGGCCGTTCTTCGCGTCCCAGCTCGCCGCGGAGCGGATGGTCGACGCGGACCGCGACGGGAGCATCGTGAACATCGCGAGCATCTCCGGAGTCGTCGGCCGCGGGAACGGCGTCGTTTACAGCGCGTCCAAGGGCGCGCTCCGCCTGATGACGTACGCGCTCGCGGCGTCACTCGGACCGCACGGCATCCGCGTGAACGACGTCTCGCCGGGGGTCGTCGAGACGAGCATGACCCACGACGACCTCGGAATGTTCGAGACGGACGCGGCCGAGGAGTACGCCGGGCGGACGCCCCTCGGGCGCGTCGGGCGCCCCCAGGACATCGGGAACGCCGTGCTCTACCTCGCCAGTCCGCTCGCGGACTTCGTGAACGGCGAAACCCTGGTCGTCGACGGCGGCGCGACGAACTCCCACGGGATCGAGTCGTCAGAGGACGAATGACGCGCGTCGCGCTCTTCCACACGGTCGCGGCCCTCTCCGGGCGGTTCGAGGACCTCGCCGACGAGTACCTCGACGGCGCGGAGTGGTACCACGCCGTGGACGAGAGCGTGCTCGACGACATGCTCGACGCGGGCGAACTCACGCCGACCGTCACCGAGCGCATCTGCACGCAGCTCGCGCTCGCGGGACGCGGCGGCGCCGACGTCGTCCTCGACACGTGCTCGAGCACGTCCCCGGCGGTCGACGTGGCGCGGCAGCTCGTGGACGTCCCGATCGTGAAGATCGACGATCCGATGACCGAGCGCGCCGTCGAGCTCGGCGACCGGATCGCGGTCGTCGCGACCGCGGCCTCGACGCTCGGTCCGAGCCGGGCGCTCGTCGAACGGAAGGGCGAGGACGCCGGTCGCGACGTGACGGTCGAGACCGTGCTCGTTGACGACGCGTTCGAGGCGCGACGAGCGGGCGACATCGACGCGCACGACGAACTCGTCGCCGAGGCCGTGGAAGGGCTGGCCGAGGACGTCGACGTCGTCGTGCTCGCGCAGGCGTCGATGAGTCACCTGGAGTCGGCGCTGGCAGAGCGCGTGAGCGTCCCGGTGCTGTCGAGTCCGGACCTCGCGATGGAGCGCGTCGCGGAACTCGCCGACGCGAGTTCCTGACGTCGCACGCGTCGCGTCTCGCCGCACCGGGGGCTGTCCCGGCGTTTCCGCGTCGAACGGTACCGTGGACCATACAGCTATACGCTCCCTGGGCGTGTACTGGAACGCGAAGATGTCGTTCAATCACGAGTACGCGCAGGCGAACGGGATCGAACTGCACTACGTCCGCGAGGGGTCGGGGTTCCCGCTGTTCCTCGTCCACGGGTGGCCGGAGTTCTGGCGGGCGTGGCGGAAGAACGTCCCGGCGCTCGCGGCGTCGTTCGACGTCATCGTCCCCGACCTCCGCGGGTTCGGGGACTCCGAGAAACCCGACGTGCCCGCCGAGGAGGGATACGGCGTGGACGCGCACGTCGAGGACGTGCTGGCGCTCGCGGCCGAACTGGACCTCGACGAGTTCGGGTTCGTGAGTCACGACCTCGGCGCGTACGTCGGCCAGGCAATCGCCCGCCGGCGTCCCGACCTGCTCCGCGGGCTCTTCCTGTTCGACACGCCGTACCCGGGCATCGGCGAGCGCTGGCGCGACCCCGAGCACGTCGACGAGATCTGGTACCAGTCGTTCAACCAGCAGCCCTGGGCCGCGGACCTCGTCGGCTCCAGCCGCGAGACCTGCGAGACGTACATCGGGCACTTCCTCGACCACTGGGCGGGCGACCCGTCCGCGTTCGACGAGGAGGACCGCGAGGCCTGGGTGGACACCTACATGCAGGACGGGAACCTCCAGGGGTGCTTCAACTGGTACCTCGCCGCCGACGACGCGCGGAAGGAACTGATGCGGGACGGCGCGCCCGAGATGGACCGCATCGAGGTTCCGACGCGCATCCTCTGGGGCGAACTCGATCCGATCGTCGACTCGGCGTGGGCCGACCGCCTCGACGAGTACTTCGCCGACTACGAGCTCGACACCGTCCCGGACGCCGGGCACTTCCTCCACCACGAGAAGCCCGCGCAGGCGAACGCCGAGATCGAGTCGTTCTTCCAGGGACTCGGCTGAGCGGCGCGTCGGCGGGAACGCGACACCCCGGCGGCATCGCTCAGTCCTCGTCGAACGACACCCACGGGGGCGTCGACAGACCGCGCTTCCGCCTCGCGGCCATCACGCGCTCGTACTCCGCGGTCTGCCCGGGTCGTTCGGAGACCTCGAGGTCGTCGAGTTCGAACTCGGCGTCCCGCCCGCCGCGAGCGCCCCAGGCGGCGACCCACATCGTCTCCGACCCGACGTTCCCGATCGAGTGCGGGTTGTTCGTCGGGAAGAGGGCGCAGTCGAACCGATTCATCCGCACGTCCCGGTACTCGGTGACGAGACGCGCGTCCCCCTGCATCACCCAGTAGATCTCCTCGTGGGGGCCCTCGTTGTCGAAGTGCGTGTGCAGGCTCGTGTACGTGCCGGGCTCCAGCCGCATGACGACGCTGTCGGAGAACCACTCCAGGTCGCCGGTCGTCGCGATCCAGTCGGGCCGGTCGGCGTTGCAACCGACCTCGGGCGCCTCGTGGAACACCTTCGGCATCGACGCCGCGAACCGCGTGACCGTCGGTTCCGGGCGCCCCTCGTCGGGGTCGCCGTCGTAGTCGCCGGCGTACCCCGGCGCCGTCCCCAGGCCCTCGGCCGTTCGTGCGGCCATGATGCGGTCGTACTCCTCGCGAGCGCCCGGCCGGGCCGCGGGGTCGAGCGTCGACGGTTCGTCGAGGTCGTCGTCGCCGACGGACGTCCACGACGCGAGCCAGAGCGCTTCGGTTCCCGTGTTCCCGAACTGGTAGGCCGCGCCCGTCGGGACGGTGACGAGGTCGAACCGCTCGAGCGGCTCGTCCCGGCGCTCGGTTCGCAAAACCCCTCGGCCCGAGACGACGCGGACGACCCGCTCGACGCGTCCCTCGACGGCCGCCCGATGCGACTGGAAGTCGGTGTACTCGCCCGGGTCGAGCCGACGCAGCTGGCCGCGGTCGAACCACCGCGACGCCGGGAACTCGTACGACCACACGAGGTGATCGAAGTTGCACCCGACGTCGGACGCGTGCCGCGTGCTCGAGACCACCTCGTCGAACCGAACGACGCTCGCCGGCGGCCGCTCCTCGGTCGAACGGACGGGATCACCGTCGTAGTCGATTGCTACGGACATTCGACACCAACGTCGACACCCACCGCATTAAGCGTTCGTGCGGATCGATCCCACACCGATCTCGCGGGGGAGGGGTCCGTCGCGTCCCAGGGACGAATCCGCCGCGTCTCAGCGACGAATCCGTCGCGCCGGTTCGTCGGTGCAAAGAGTAATCCTCTCCCGTGACACACGGTGTAGCATGGCAAGCGAAGAGACCGGGACGGTCGCGTATCTCGCCGAGCCGGGACGCGTCGAGTTCAGAGAGTACCCAGTACCCGATCCCGAGCCCGGGGAGGTCGTGACGACGGTGGAGCGCGCGAACGTCTGCGGGTCGGAGCTCCACATCTGGCGCGGGAACCACCCCGAGGTCAAGGAGGGGTCGCTCGGCCACGAGGCACTCTGCCGGATCGATTCCCTCGGGGAGGGCGTCGAGACCGACTACGCCGGCGAACCCGTCGAGGAGGGCGACCTGATCGCGCCCGTGTACTACCTGACGTGCCGGAAGTGCTCGGCGTGCCTGAACGGCCAGTTCCACCTGTGCGAGAACGTGTACGAGTACTGGTCGCGGTCGCCGGAGGAACCGCCGCACTTCCACGGGACGTTCGGGACGCACTACGTGATCCACGAGGACCAGTACTTCTACAAGATCCCGGAGGGACTCGACCCGGGCATCGCGGCGGGCGCGAACTGCGCGCTCTCGCAGGTGATGTTCGGGCTCGACGAGACCGGCGTCGAGTACGGCGACAGCGTCGTCGTGCAGGGCGGCGGCGGTCTCGGCCTGAACGCGATCGCGTACGCGAACGAGCGGGGCGCGGAGACGATCCTCGTGGAGGGCGTCGACGGCCGCATCGACCGCGGCCGCGAGTTCGGCGTCGATCACGTCGTCGACTTCCGCGAGTACGACACGGTCGACGCCCGCGCGGAACGCGTCCGCGAACTAACGGACGGCGTCGGTGCGGACGTCGGCGTCGAGGTCGCGGGCGTCCCGGACGCGTTCGCGGAGGGAATCCACCTCCTCCGGGACGGCGGGCGCTACCTGGAGATGGGGAACGTCACGCCCGGCGCGATGACCGACTTCGACCCCGGACTGCTCACGCGCAAGTCCATCGACGTCACGGCCGCGGTGCGGTACGACCCGTGGTACCTCCACCGCGCGCTCGAGTTCCTCGACGAGCAGACCGACGCGTACCCCTACGAGGACCTCATCGACGCGGAGTTCGACCTCAGGGAGGTCGACGACGCGCTCCAGCAGTCGGACTCGCGGGAGGTCACGCGAGCGACGCTGCTCCCGCACTGACGAACCGCCTCGGTCCCTCCGCCCCCGCGGCTCGAATCGGTTCCAGCCCGGTCAGTTCGTCCGGACGAGCGCGTCCACGACGGAGACGCCGTCCTCGTGAACGACGACCGGGTTCAGGTCGAGTTCGGCGACGTCGTCGACGACGCTGACGAGTCGACCGACCGCCTGGAGGAGGTCGGCGAGGGCGTCGACGTCCCCGGGTTGGTCGCCGCGGTAGCCGCCGAGTTGCTCGTGGAGCGTCGTCGCTTCGATGGCGTCGTGGGCGTCCTCGTTCGAGAGCGGCGCGAGTCGAACCGCGACGTCCTCGTGGAGTTCGACGGCCACGCCGCCGGAGCCGACGGTGACGACGGGCCCGAACGCGTCGTCGCGGGTCGCGCCGACGAGCGTCTCCACGCCAGCGTCGGCGTGCGGTTGCACGAGCACGCCCTCGATGCGCGCGTCTGGCGCGTACTCCCGCGCGTTCGCGACGATCGTCTCGTACGCCTCGCGCACGGCCGTTTCGTCCCCGAGACCGACGCAAACCGCGTCGGCGTCGGTGCGATGCGGGACGTCCGGGGAGTCGACCTTCAACACGACCGGGAATCCGAACTCCGCCGCCGCGGCCACCGCCTCGCTCGCGTCGGTCGCGAGCACGGTCGGGTGCACGTCGACGCCGAACGCGTCGAGCAGTGCAGCTGCTTGCGTCCACGAGAGCACGTCGTCCGACGGGAGGTCGACGCCGGACGGAACCCCGGCCGCGTCGGCCTCACCGTCGCCGTCGGACGGGACGACGTCCTCTCCGTCAGTGTCGTCGACCGCACCGTCGGCGTCGGCGCCGGCGACGTCACCGTGGCGGTCGGTAGCGTCGACGTCGCGTTCGAGCGTCGCGCGCGACGGACGGTTCGCGAGTCGGGCCGCGTTCTCGCCGGCGCGGACGAGGGACGCGACGGCGTCCATGCAGCGACCCGGGTCGTAGTACAGCGGCGTCCGCTCGCGGACGCGCTCGTAGGGCTGGACGGTGGTGGGGTCGTCCGGTTCCTTCCGCCCGGTCCAGAGGAACAGGACCGGGTCGGTGGCCGCGTCGGCGACCGCGAGCAGCGAGTCGGCGATGGTGTCGGCGTCCGCGCCGACGGCGGGAAGCCCGATCGCGAACACGTACGCGTCGAAGTCGTCGTCGGCGAACAGGACGTCCGCGATCTCCGGGAGGACGTCCGCGCCCTGGCCGCGGATGTCGACCGGATTGTGGAGTTCCCCGAACGTCAGGAGGCCGTCCATGGCAAGCAGCGCGCGCTCGGTGTCGCCGTCGACGGCGGGGAGCGCGAGGCCGCGTTCGGCGGCCATGTCCGCGAGCAGGCTCCCCATTCCGCCGCTCGTGGACGCGACGCAGACGCGCTCGGACCCCGGCGGGTCGAACGCGGCGTGGGCCTTCGCGCGACCGAGCAGGTCGGGGACGTCGGGGACGCGCTCGACGCCGACCTGCGAGAACGCGCCCGCCCAGACGTCGTCGCTCCCGGTGACCGAACCGGTGTGCGAGCGGACGGCGGCCTCGGCGACCGCGGACCGCCCGACCTTCACCGCGAGCACCGGCGTCCCGTTCCGGCGGGCGTCGTCGGCGGCGCGGACGAACCGGCGCGGGTCGTCCAGCCCCTCGACGTACGCGCAGACGACGTCGACGGCGTCCCGCGCGCCGAGGTACTCGACGACGTCCGTCACCGAGAGCGCGGCCTCGTTCCCCGTGGAGACGACGTGCGAGAACCCGACGTCCTCGTCGGCCGCGCGCTCGAAGAACGTCGTGAACGCGAGCGCGCCCGACTGGCTCGCGAGCCCGATGGAACCGGGTTCGGGTTCGCGCGAGCACGTGCTCGTGAGGACGGTCCCCTCGAGGACGTTCGCCAGCCCGATGCAGTTCGGTCCCGCGACCCGCACGTCGTACCGGTCGGCGACGTCCACGAGTTCGGCCTGGAGGCGCTCGCCCTCCGCGTCGGCCTCCGCGAACCCGGCAGTGATGACGAGCGCGGCGGGGACGCCGCGTTCGCCCGCCTCCCGGAGGACGTCGACGGTGACCGCGCGCGGGACGCTCAGGACGACGAGGTCGACTGTCTCGGGGAGCGCGGCGACGTCGTCGTAGCAGGGCATCCCCCACGCCTCTTCGCGCCCGGGGTTGACGAGGTAGACGTCGCCGTCGTACCCGTACTCGAGGAGGTTGTCCACGAGCTGCCCGGAGTACCAGTTGTCGGGGCTCGCGCCGACGACGGCGACCGACTCGGGCGCGAGCAGCGGGTCGAGGTCCGACCGGACGGTACTGTCCGTCTCCTCGGTCGCGGTGTCGCCGTCGCTGCCGTCGGCGGTCATCGCGACCACCGTCGTCGGCCCGCCCGGTCAGCGTGCAACGACCCGTCCCTGTGGGCGGGAGTTCGGTCGAACGACCTGCTCCTGTGGACGCGAGTGCGGTCGGCGGCCGCGTCCCCGCGCGGTGTGGTGATCGTGGTCTCGGTGTCAGTGGGCGAGTGCGCGGTCGCGACCTCGGACGCGCTCGCGTCCCGGATCCTGCTCGACATACAGTGACGAGTCGTTCCCGGTGGAGGTAAAACCCGTGCGTCCCGGCGGTCCCTCGGCGAGCGCGTGATGCCGCACGGCGTCGCATCGCCACGAAAGCAAGAGTTAATAGACGGGATTGCGTCATACGTACTGTTCGTTGCGACGCAGTCACACGGCTGCGGATGGAAGACGGGCACGACCGCGTGTCCGCGATAGCACAGCGAGCGTTCGACACGTACACATGGACACCAGCAATCACGAACTCGGACGAGTGAACCGATGACGGTCGGATTCGTCGGTCTCGGGCGCATGGGACTCCCGATGGCACGGAACCTCGTCGCGGACGGAGTCGACGTCGTCGGCGCCGACCTGGACGACGAACGGAAGCGCGCTTTGGCGGACGCCGGCGGCAGGACCGCGGACTCGATCGCGGACGCCGTCGCCGACGCCGACGTCGCGATCACGGTGCTGCGGACACCCGAGCAGGTGCTCGGCGTCGCCGAAGCGCTGCTCCCGGCGATGGACGAGGGCGGCCTGTGGATCGACATGAGCTCGATCGACCCGCTCACGAGCGAGTCCGTCGCCGAACTCGCCGCGGAGGAGGGCATCCGCTCGGTCGACGCGCCCGTCAGCGGTGGCGTGTCCGGCGCCGAAGCGGGGACGCTCTCCGTCATCGCCGGCGGCGACGAGGACGACGTCGACGAGGCGCGAGCGCTGTTCGAACCGATGGCGGAGACGGTGTTCCACGTCGGCGCGACCGGCGCCGGACAGACCGTCAAGCTCGCGAACCAGCTGCTCGTCGGCGCACAGACGGCCCTCGTCGCGGAGGCGTTCCGGTTCGGCGACGCGAACGGCATCGACCGCGAGACGCTCCGGGACGTCCTCGTCGAGAGCGCCGGCTCCTCGTGGGTGCTCGAGACGTGGGGCGACCGCTACATCGAGGAGGACCACGAGCCGGGGTTCGAGATCACCCTCCAGCACAAGGACCTCCGCCTCATGACCGAGGCCGCCGTCGAACTCGACGTCCCGGTGCCCATCGGCGCCGCGGCGATGCAGAAGTACGTCGAGGCGAAGCGCGAGGGGCTCGCCGACAGGGACGTCACCGCCGTCTTCCAGCTCTGAGCGCACCGACTCGAAACGACACGCAACCGAACAGCACTTAACACGATACTACCACAGCACACAATGTTCACCAAGATTCACCACATCGCGTTCGTCGTCGCGGACATCGAAGACGCAATGGACCGATTCGAAGACAACTACGACATGACGCTCGTCAACCGCGACGAGGTCACGGGCGCGTTCTCGATGGACGTCGCCCTCTACAACGCCGGCGACAACATCGTCGAGCTCATCGAACCCCTCGGGGACTCCGGCTGGACGTACGACGTCCTGCAGGAGCAGGGCGAGGGCTGGTTCCACATCGCGTTCGAGGTCGACGACATCCGCGAGAGCATGGCGGAGCTGGAGTCCCGCGGCATCCGCGTGAAGGACGACGAACCCCAGGAGGGCTACGACTGGGAAGTCGTTACGCTCGACGAGCGAGACACGATCGTCCCGATGCAGATCGTCGAAGAGTACTGAGCGATGCCGGACGAACCGAGCGTCGCCATCGTCGGCGCTGGCATCATGGGGAACGGGCTGGCGACGCACTTCACGCTGGAGGGCTGCGACGTCACCCTGATCGACCACCGCCAGTCGAACCTCGACGAGGCGGGGGCGCGGATCCTGGACGCGGTCGAGTTCCTCCGCGACGCCGCCGGCGTCGACGCGACCCCCGACGACGTGCTCGACGCGATCGACCTGACGCTCGACCAGGACGAGGGCGTCGCCGACGCGGACATCGTCCTCGAGAGCGTCTCCGAGGACCTCGAGATCAAGCACGAGCTCTTCGAAGCGGTCGCCGCGGCCGCGCCCGATGACGCGGTGCTCGCGTCGAACACGTCGAGCATCCAGATCTCGAACATCGCGGAGGCGGTGCCGGACGCCGCCGACCGCGTCGTCGGCTGTCACTGGTGGAACCCGCCGTACCTGATGCCGCTGGTCGAGGTCGTCCGCGGCGCGGACACCAGCGACGAGACCGTCGAGCGCGTCGTCTCGTTCGTCGAGTCCGTCGACCGGAACCCGATCGTCGTCAAGCGCGACGTTCCCGGGTTCGTCTGGAACCGCATCCAGTTCGCGGTGCTGCGCGAAGCGATGCACATCGTCGACGAGGGCATCGCGTCCGTCGAGGACGTCGACGCGGCCGTCCGCGACGGGTACGCGCTCCGGACGGCCGTCGTCGGTCCGTTCGAGACCGTCGACCTCAGCGGCCTGGACCTGTTCCAATCGATCTCGAACGACCTCTACCCGCACCTCAGTACCGCCGACGAGGCGAGCGGCCTCTTCGACGAGTACATCGACGCCGGCCGGAACGGCGTCGAGGACGGCGCCGGCTTCTACGAGTACGACCGGTCGCCCGACGCCGTGCTGGCGGAACGCGACCGCACCATCCTGGCGCTGCGCGAGGCCCGCGGCGAGTCCGTCGGCGCGGACGACGACTGAGGTCGTCGTTCGACGCTCCGGGCGACGTCATCCCACGCTCGCCGGCCGCCGCCGGCGGGCACTTTTCTCGCCGTCTCGACCGCGCGGAGCGACAGCGTCGACCGGTTCGGCCGGGGTGGTCAGTCGTCGCGTTCCTCGACGAGTTCGATCGGCATCCCGGGGACCGCGCTCGGTTCGACGAACGCGCGAACGTACGGGCCGAGTCCCTCGACGGGTTCCTCGTCGTGCATCGGGTAGCCGGCGTCCTCGAACGTCGCCATCGCGGCGGCGATGTCGTCGACGACGAACGCGACGTGGGACTCGGGCTTCTCGACGAGTTCGTCGAGGAGGTCGTCGAGGTACGTGCCGCGTTCGTGGCGGCAGATCAGTTCGGTCCGGTACTCGGGGAGTTCCACGAACGCGACGTCGACCTTCCCGTCGACGCTCCCGGAGCTCGTGACGGTGCCGTCGAGCACGTCCTCGTAGAACGCCGTCGTCGCCTCGATGTCGTCCACGATCTGTCCGACGTGGTGTACGCTCTCGAACATACCCGTGCTTCCACGGCGGTCCACTTGAGAGTTCCCACGGAGCGCCGGGTCGAGGACCTGGTTTTATCTCCGGCGGGCGTCACGGTATCGTATGGTAGACGAACCCAGCGAGCGGCCGGGAGCGACGCGCACGGCGTACGACCTCTTCCTGGACGGCGGCTTCGAGGCGTCCGCGGGCGAGGAGCGCATCACGGTCGGGTCGCCGTACGACGGCGAGGCGTGGGCGACCGTGCCGAACGGGACCGCGGCGGACGTCGACGCGGCGGTCCGGGCCGCCCGCGGCGCGTTCGAACGCGAGTGGCGCGACACCCTCCCGAGCGATCGAGCCAGCGTCCTCCACGAGATCGCCGACGTTCTGGACGAGCACGCCGCGGAACTCGGGGAACTGGAGACGCGGCAGAACGGGAAGCTCCTTCGGGAGATGGAACCCCAGATGAACGCGGCCGCGGAGTGGTACCGCTACTACGCGAGCCAGTGCCGGACGCTCGAAGGACGGACGATCCCGGTCGAGAACAAGGACGGTGACGTCCTGAACTACACGACGCGCGAACCGCTCGGGGTCGTCGGCGCGATCACGCCCTGGAACTCGCCGCTGTTGCTGCTCGCGTGGAAGCTCGCGCCCGCGCTCGCCGCCGGGAACGCGTTCGTCCACAAGCCAAGCGAGGAGACGCCCGTCAGCGCCCTCCGGTTCGCGGAACTCGTCGCCGAGGAGACCGCCCTCCCGGACGGGACGTTCAACGTCGTCCCGGGAGACGGCGAGGGCGCGGGGTCGGCGCTGACGCACCACGACGACGTCGACAAGCTGTCG
>Ga0207756_100522_pt1 | contig 12076 bp, 11 predicted proteins | sample A23M1SouthBayCA_FD_187748 | JGI IMG/M metagenome (GOLD analysis project Ga0207756, IMG submission 187748) | Aerobic enrichment media microbial communities from Eden Landing Ponds, California, USA - A23 M1 (3) (SPAdes) | ecosystem: Environmental > Aquatic > Marine > Unclassified | place...
TCGCCGGGCCGGAGGAAGATCGCCCACTGCGCGGCGTCGGCGTCCGCCCACGCGTCGCCCGCGGCGGCGAGGTCGTCGACCGTCGCCTTCGGGTGCGCGTCCGGCGTCGTCGTGACGAACGCCGTCTCTCGCTCGCGCGCATCGCGGCTCGCTCGCGTCCACTCGTAGCGCTCGAACGCGTCCACGGCGTCGTCGACGCGCTCGTACCGCAACCGCGGCGTCCGCATCGTCTCCGGGAACACGGTCATGGTCGCTCGTGGCGTCTCGGCATCGTCAGTCCTCCAGACGCTCCTCGACGGCGAGGTCGACGTCGACGTCGGCGTCGGCGTACTCGTCGGCGCTGATGGTGTACCGGTGGAGGTCCCGCGGGTCGTCGTCGAGCACCACCCAGTTCCGGAGGACGCCCTCGTAGCGGCCGCCGTAGCGGTCGACGTACGTCTCGATGGCCTTCCGCGAGGCGTCGTTCCCGTCGGTGTGGCCGGCCGCGACCAGTTCGAGGTCGAGGCGGTCGAACGCCAGCGCGATCAGGGCGTCGGCGCGCTCGCCGGCGTACCCGCGCCCGTGGTAGTCCGACAGCAGCCACACGCCCAGGCGCGCGGCCCGACGATCCCAGAGTGGGATGAGGGAGGCGACGCCAGCGAACGCGCCACCACCGTCTTCGCTCTCGCGCGGGAAGATCGCCCAGTTCGCGCGAGCACCGTCCTCCCACTGCTCGGCGCTGTCTTCGAGGTAGTCCAGGGTGTCCTTCGGGTGGTGGTGGCGGTCCTTCGAGATGTGTTCGCTGAGGCGCCCGAACTCGTCGGTCCCCATGTGCTCGTACAGCTCGAAGGCGTCCATCGCGGCGTCGAGGCGCTCGCACCGCAAGCGCTCGGTCTCGAACGCGTCCGGGAACAGGTCCATACGCCGTCATCTTCGCCGGGCGACGTAAGGATTCGGCAGCATTGAGACGGACTCCCACGCCGCGCGTCCGGACTCGGTCGCCGTCGCCACCCAGAGCGTCAATCGCCTTCGTCGTCGCGCACGACGTCGACGGCGTGCTCGAGCGCGCTCTCGGTCGCGCACGCCGCGATCCAGTCGAGGTCCACGCGGTCGGTCGCGTCCAGCGCGTCCAGCGCGTGCACGGCCTCGCGGACGACGTGCTGGGGGTGCCGGGACGGGTCAGCGTACGCTACGGCGCGGTCCACCGCGACGTCGGCCGGGACGCCCCCGCCGGGGAGCGCGGCGAGCGCGGCGGTCGCGGGCACGCTCGCCGGGTCGTCGGTGCGAGCGGCGAGGAACTGCAGGCCCGGTTGCGCGTCCACCCCGACCTCGGGGTAGCGCGCGCTCAATCCCGCGACCGCGACCGCCGCGTACAGCCGCACCCTCGGTCGGGCGGCGTCGAGGTGATCGGCGAGTTCGCCGGCGAGCGGGTAGACGGCGTTCGGGTGCGTGCGCGCGAACTCTCGGAGCGCGCTCAGGGCGTGCTCGCGGGAGTCGTCCCCCTCCGCGACCATCGCCGCGAGGTGCCGGACGACCAGGGGGGCCTCGTCAACGGGCTCGCTGTCGTCCCCGAACACCTGCTTCAGGTACCCGGTGGGGACGGCGTCGTCGCCGACCGCGAGCAGGCTCTCCGGGCGCTCCCACGCGAGGCTCGCGACCGCCGCCGCGCTCGCCTGCCGGATGGGGGCGTCGTCGTCCGCGAGCGACCGCACGAGCCGCGCCCTGACCGACCCGTCGACGAGCCCGAGGTGCGTGAGCGCACGCGCGAGCTCACGCAGGTAGTCGACGTTCACGAGCTCCGCGCCGCGCTGGGACTCGAACTCCGCGAGCACCGCGTCCGCGACCGGGCGGACCGCGTGCGGGTCGTACGCCGCGACGTCCGCGATCGCTTCGGCCGCGTCGATCGCGAGCGCCTCCGCATCCAGGCGGTTCGCGAGGTCGAACGCCTCCTCGGGCGTCGGCCGCTCGGGCTCGCTCCGCGACTCGACGTACTCGCGGTGCAGTTCGCGATGGTGGGTCTCGCAGCACTCGACCACGGTCGCGGTCGCGCCGCCGCCGTCCGCGTCCGACCCGTCGTCGGTCGAGGCGTTCGCGCTATCGGTGCTCGCGCCCGTGTCGAACTCGCGCACCGAGCACGCCGGGCAGTCCGCGGCCGTCTCCCGGGCGCGCTCGCGGAGCGCGTCGTCGTCCTGGTAGCTCTCCACGGTCGCGCCGGGGCCGCCGAGGCGAGCGCCGGCGCTCGCGAGCGCCCGCAGCACTCGCGTCAGGTCCCGGAACTCGACGGGGTCGCGCGGCCGATCGTAGCGATGCCCCCACGTCGGGTGCCACTCCTTCGACGCGAGACGGCCGGCGGCGGCCGCGAGCGCGCCCGCGTCCGCGTCGCTGTCGGCGTGGAACCCGACCTCCTCCCGGAGGAACGTCCGGTACGCGGGGTCGAGGCCGCCGTCGACCGTCGCGACCGACAGCGGCGCGTCGAACGCGACGAACGCCGGCGCCGGGAGCGTCCACCGGATCGGCTGGTCCATGTCGACTCCACAGGGCGCAGTCCGTAATAAACCCGCACCACGGCGGCGGACGTTCCGCCCGTCGGCGCTCAGTCGTCTCCGTCACTGGCGGCGTCGGGTGCGTCGGCGACCTCGACGCGCTCCCGGACGAGCGCCGCGGCGTCGCCGACGGCGTCTGGCTCGGTGCCCGTGACCTTCACGCGCCCCGGCGTCTCGTCGCCGCGCGGGTAGCTGCCGACGCGCACGTCGAACCGCTCGCGGACGGCGTCGATGACGTCGAGCAGCGCGCCCTCTGGCGTCCACGTGTACACGACCGTGCTCGTGGCGTCGCCCGCGAACGCGTCCGCGATCGTCGCGAACATCGCGCGCATCTCCGCGGGAATGCCCGGGAGCACGTAGACGTTCTCGACGACGCAGCCCGGCGACCAGGACTCGTCGGTCGTGATCGCTCGCGCGCCCTCGGGGAGCGTCGCGGCGGCGTCGAGGTCCATCTCGAAGTCGTACCGCTCGACCAAGTCCTGGTTCGCGTCCCGGAACGCCGCCGCTCGCGCGGCGACGCGCTCGCGCTGGGCGGGGTCGACGACGAGCGCGCGGTCGAGGGCGTCCGCGACCGCCTCGACCGTGACGTCGTCGGGCGTCCCGCCGATGCCGCCCGTGCAGAGGACGGCGTCGAACGCGTCGGCGTACTCGCGCACGGCGTCCGCGATGACCGCACGGTCGTCCGGGACGGTCAGGATGCGCGCGACGAGCGCGCCGCGAGCCGCGAGCTCGCCGGCCAGCCAGTTCGCGTTCGTGTTCACGGTGTCGCCCGCGAGCACCTCGTCGCCCACGGTGACGATGGCCACCTCCATGCGCTCCGGTTGGCAGCAGGCGGGCTTGTGGCTTTCCCCGCCGGCTCCCGCGAACCGCACGGTCGTCGACGAGGACGAGCCGGACGACGAAGCGCACGTCGACTACCCGAGCCCGCTTGCCACCCGCGGCCGGAACCGCATCCGGACACTTACGCTCGACCGACGAGGGTCATCCCAGTTCCTGCAGTTCGCGCTTGCCGGTGACCTCGGTCGCCGGCATGCGGTAGAAGTCGAACTCGACCTCGCGCACGTCGCGCTCGAACACGTCGAACAGCGGGATGTCGACGCGCGAGAGCCCGTCCAGGACGGCAGTCGAGACGTCGCCTTCCGCGATCTCCTCGAGTTCGCCCTGCGCGACGACGCTCTCGTATCCCTCGTCGCCCTCCTGGTAGACGACGAACGTCGCCGGATTGTCGAGCAGTTCCGCCTTCGTGCTGTCCCCACCGACCGCGAGCCGGAAGTACAGCGCGTCGGTCTCGTCGTCGTACCCGTACGACACCGGCACCGAGTGCGGCGGGTCGGTGGCGCCGGTGCTGAACGACAGTACGCCGACGCCGCCACGACCGAGCACGGCCGCCCGATCGGCCGCGTCGAGCTGGTGTGGATCGGAGCCCTCCATGCGCGACTAGTCACTACGTGTCACGAAAAGCGTGCCGTCGATTCCCGGTCGCCCGCAACCGCTCGCGTCCACCGGAAATCCCCGCAACCGCTCGCGTCCACCGGAGCGCCTCGCACCCCGCTCGCGTCGGTTCGACGGTCGACCGCCCAAAGAGCTACCGGGGACGCGCTCGGATGCGGATGCATGCAGGTGGATGCGTTCGGGTCGGGCATGGACCTCGTGTGGGTGATGGGGTGGGGGAACGTCGTCGACAGCCGCCACGAGCGCTGGCTCGTCGACCGGCTGGTGGACGCGGGCTACCGCGTGCACGCCGTCGAACTGCCGACGACGACGCCGGACTTCCGACGGGACTGCGTCGCGCCCGTCCGCGAGTACCTCGACGACCTCGACGCGGCCGACGACGGCAGCGACGGCGACGGGTACGCGGTGCTCGCGCACTCGATGGGCGGGCTCGCGCTCCTGCACGCCGACCCGGGGCCGAAGGCGGTGTACTTGAGTCCGTGGTGGGGGATGCACGACCTCCCGATCGTGCTCGAACCGCTGCTCGCGCTCCCGGTCGCCACGCCCGTGCTGCCGTACGCCTCGAACCCGGGCGCGCTCGGCGAGCTCGCGACGAGCGAGGACGACACCGGCCCGGACCGCATCGCCCCGAAGTGGATTCAGACGGTGCGGGACCACCAGCGGTCGCTCCCCGCGCTCGGTGCGGACGATCACGTGTTCTACGCCCCCGACGACGAGGTCGTCGACCCGGCCGCGATCGAGCGGCACGCGCCCGAACCCCAGCGCACGACGTACGACGGGGGGCACGAACTGTTCGCCTCGTCGGGCCGCGACGAGTACGTCCAGTGGGTGGTCGACGAACTCCCCGGCCCGAACTGACTGCCCGCGGTCGGGCAGCGCGTTCGACGCCAGGCCCGCGACAGAAGTTCTATGCTGCCATGCCACGTACGATGTGGTATGGCGCAGGACACCGTTCAGGCCGGTCGCACCAACTGCAAACAGTGCGGGTTCAGCGCGCCGGTCGGCTCGGACGCCTGGGAGACCGCCGTCCACCCGACGCTCGGCGACCTCATGCAGTGCCCCGAGTGCGGGAGCACCGACACCACGAGCACCGCCTGAGACCCCGGCCGACGCTGCGTTCCGCAACCGGCGCCGCGTGGCGGGACCGCCAGTGCGTGCCGGGACTCGCTGTCAGCGCGCGCCGACCGCCCGGTCGTCGGTCGCGTCGACGCGTCCGTCGCCCGACCCCGCCATCAGCGCCAGGAGTCGCCCGAGGAGCACGACGCTCGCGACGGTGAGGGCCCCGAAGACGACGACGAGCCCGGTCGGCGCGGGATCGCCGTCGACGGCCATCACGACCGCCATCGAGAGGACGGCGCCGCCGAGCGTCGCCACCTTCGCGAGCAGCACCACGGCGAGCGCGTACCCCCACGCGCGACCGTGGTACAGCCAGTACGCGGCGACCGCGAACGCCGGGAGGACGACCCCGAGGTCCAGCGAGTGAACGACGTTCACGGGGACGTCGGCGGCCGTGACGCTCGCCGGCGTCGTCCCCGCGAGCGTCGCGGGCACGATCTCGGCGAGCCACGCCCCACCGACGAGCGCGACGACGAGCACCTCGAACGCGACGACCGCGCGCAGCGGTCGTCCGTCGAACGCGGCCTTCACGGCGTCGGCGTCCAGCCGCAGGATACCCGCGGTGAACGTCGCGAGCGAGAGCGCGAGCAGCGCGACGTACGCGAGGTACAGGGGGTTGAACGCGGACATGAACGCGTACGAGGCGTACGCGTACAGCAGGTAGCCGAGGACGCCCAGCCAGAGCACGTAGCCGCGGCGGGACCCGCGGCGCGCCGCCGCGAGCGCGACGAGCAGCGCGGGAGCGGCGACGGCGAGCGTCAGGAGGTCCTGGCCGCGCGCCTGCGAGACGAGCGTCGGCGCGTCCCGGTAGAACCCCGGCACGAGCAGGCCGACGGTCGACGCGACCGCCGCGAGCACCGCGATCGCGACCGACGCCGCGGCGAGCGCGCGCGACGGCGGCGCGTGCTCGCCCGTCCGCGACCCGGCGTGCTCGCCGCCGTCGGTCGACGCCCCGCCCGCACCGCGACCGACCGTGCTCACGACCAGACCTCCTCGAACCCCGGCGGCGCCGAGTCGCGCTCGGCGTCCGCCGCCTCGGTTCGCTCCCCGTCGCCCTCCGCCGCCGCATCGGCGTCCGCTTCCGGTACCGGGTCGGGTTCGAGGCCGCGGTCGAGTCGCGGGAACGCGTCGTCGCCGTCACGGGCCGCCGCCGCGAGTTCCTCGATGCGAGCGACGAACGCGTCCACCGCCGTCCAGTCCGTGTACTCGTAGTCCCGCGACGCGTCCGTGTCACCCGTCGCCTCCGCCGCGATCTTCCGCATCATCAGTCGCTTCAGGAACCCGTACTCGGAGTACCGGAGCGCGCCCGCGAACGCTCCCACCACGTCCGGCTCCCAGCCCGTCGCCTCCCGGAACTCGTCGACGTACCCGTCGGCCTCGGCGCGACGCGCCGGGTCCTGGGCCGCCGAGGACAGCGACACCTGGAAGAACGCGCTCGGCGCGGCCGCGAGCGTCCCGCGGTGCTCGCGGACGAACGCGACGACCGCGTCCTGGTGCGACCCGACGTGGATGGACGCGCCGACGACGACCGCGTCCGCCGCCCGCACCGCCGTCCCGTCGACGTCGCGCACGTCGACCGCCGTCGCCTCGAAGCCGCGGCTCGCCAGCCCCTCCGCGACGTAGGTCGCGACCTTCGCGGTCTGTCCCTCACCGGTGCCGTACGCGACGAGAATACTGCTCATACCACTAGAGACGGCCGCTGCGTCGATATAGCGGCGCGCTGGCTCTCACCCCGCGAGAACGACGTCCCGGCCGCGTGCGACGGCGCCAGTGGGCTCGGTCGGCGTGCGGGGGTGCGCGATCGGGTCAGTCGGCGAGGACAGCGACCGCGCTCTGAATGTCAGTCGGCGAGGACAGCGACCGCGCTCTGAATGTCAGTCGGCGGGGTCCACGACCTCGTAGCTGATGTTCGCGTCCCGGAGGCGGTCCGTGTGCGCGCTCAGCTCGTTCGTCGCAGCGAGTACGAGCACGCTCAGTCCCTTCGTCGCCGCCTCCTGGACCGCGGCCGCCGACCCGAACCGGACGTCCGGCGTCAGCTCGCAGCGCTCGGCCGCGACGTACGCCTCCGTCCCCGCCGTCGCCACTAGGTCGTGCTCGCCGGCGAGCGCCCGCACGCGCTCGGGGTCGACCGCGCGACTCCCGCCGTCATGGACGCGCGGCACCGACACCACCGTCACCGACCCCAGGTCGTAGTCCACCACGCCCTCGAAGTTCGTCACGCCGACGTCCTCGCCCGCCGCGGCGTCCGTGACCGCAACCGCAGTTGCACTCCCGGCGTCGCCCGCGATCGCGCACAGCACGCCGTCCCGCATCGTCACCGACACCGTCTCGCCCTCCGCCACGTCCGTCCGCGCGACCGCCGTCTCGACCTCCACCTGCCCGATGACGTCCGTCGAGACGTGACTCACGTACTCCCGGAGGCCGTCCGTCTGTCCGATCAGCCAGTCGACGCCCTCCTTGGTCACCTCGTACCGCCCGCGGCCCTCCTTCACGACGAACCCCTCCTCGACGAGCCCCTGCAGGTAGTCGCTCACCGCCTGCGCGGTCACGCCGATCTCGTCCGCGATCTCCTGCTGGCTCACCGCCGGCTGTCGTTCCGCGATCTGCACGAGGATCTGGTACCGGGTCGCCGAACGCTTGCTCCGGAGGACGTCCGCGTCCGACTGCGAGTGATCGGCCATCGTCCCCGCTTGGTCGCCCTCGAACAAGTACCTTTGTGATAGCACCGGCACGGTTGTCCTCTCTCGGCGTTCGCGAGCGAATTCGGAAACCTGAGTTGTGCCCGGCCGCGGAGTCCGTGCTAGCACGCCACCCGGAGAGCCTTGGGTGCGGCCGTCCAACGCCGACGCGATGCCAGGGAGGCGCTTCCACACGGTCGACGTGTTCGCTCGCGAACCCTACGCCGGCAACCAGCTCGCGGTCGTGCACGACGCCGCCGACCTCGACGACGAGACGATGCTCGCGCTCACCCGGGAGACGAACTACTCCGAGGCGACGTTCGTCGAGGACGCCACGCCGGACGACGGCCGGTACCCAGTGCGCATCTTCGACCCCGCCGAGGAGCTTCCGTTCGCCGGGCACCCGACCATCGGCACGGCCGCCGTGATCCGGGAGTTCCTGCGCGACGACGACCCGGACGAGCTCGTGCTCGACCTCCCCGTCGGCGACGTCCCGGTGTGGGTGGAGACCGACGCCGACGGCACGGAGCGCTACTGGATGCAGCAGGTCGCGCCCGCGTTCTCCGAGGGCCTCGACCGCGACGCCGCGGCCGCGGTCATCGGGCTCGACGAGGGCGACGTCCACGACGTCCCGATCGACGTCGTCTCCACGGGCCTCCCGACGCTCGTCGTCCCGCTCCGGGACCGCGACGCCGTCGAGTGCGCAAGCACGCAACCCGACGCCTACGAGCGCGAGATCGTCGAGGGCCTCGGCGGCGCGAACGTCCTCGTCGTCAGCGGCGACACCGTCGACGCGGACGCGGACCTGCACGCTCGCGTGTTCGCGGACTGGGCGGGCGTCCCCGAGGACCCCGCCACCGGGTCCGCCGCCGGCTGTCTCGCCGGATACCTCGCCCGGTACGACGCTGACGCCCGCCGCATGGGACTGGACGTCCCCGAGGGCGGCCGGGAGCGCGACGACGGCCGCGACGCCGTCGACTGCGTCGTCGAACAGGGCATCGAGATGGATCGCCCCAGCCGCCTCCACCTCCGCGCCAGCGTCCGCGACGGGGGCGACGGTGAAGGCAACGAGCGCATCGACGTCCGCGTCGGCGGCCGCGTCGTCCCCGTCTCCGAGGGCCACCTCTTCCAGTCCACGTAGCGGTCGTGCCCGTCCGCAACCACTAAACGCGCCACGCACCTGCCTTCGGGTAATGAGCGACTGGACGGAGAAGTACCGCCCGACGACGCTCTCGGCGGTCCGTGGGAACGACAAGGCCCGCGATGCGTTCGAGAAGTGGGCGCGGACGTGGGGCGAGCACCGGGAGGCCGTCATCCTGCACGGCAGTCCGGGCGTCGGGAAGACGTCGGCGGCGCACGCGCTCGCGAACGACATGGGGTGGGACGTGATGGAGTTGAACGCGAGCGACTCCCGGACCGCGGACGTAGTGGAGAAGGTCGCGGGCGAGGCCGCGAAGTCCGGGACGCTCACGGAGGGCGGCGCGGGCCGGCGGCTGGTGGTGCTGGACGAGGCGGACAACTTCCACGGGAACGCCGACTACGGCGGGTCCGCGGAAGTGACGCGGGTCGTGAAGGCCGCGAACCAGCCGATCGTCCTGATCGCGAACGAGTTCTACGACATGAGCAACGGGTTGCGGAACGCGTGCCAGGACGTCGAGTTCCGCGACGTCTCGAAGCGCTCGATCGTGCCCGTGCTCCGGGACATCTGCCGCCAGGAGGGGATCGAGTACGAGGACGAAGCGCTCGACGCGATCGCCGAGGAGACGAGCGGGGACCTGCGGTCGGCGGTGAACGACCTGCAGGCGCTCGCGGAGGAGACCGAGGTGTTGACGGCGGACGCGGTCGTGACGAGCGAACGCGATCGCACGGAGGGCATCTTCGACTTCCTCGACGACGTCATCAAGCACGCGGACGCGGAGACGGCACTCAAGCAGTCCTACGACGTGGACGAGACGCCGGACGACCTCCTGAACTGGGTGGCGGACAACGTCCCGAAGGACTTCTACGGCGACGAGCTCGCGGACGCGTACGAGTTCCTGTCGAACGCGGACCGGTGGTTGGGGCGAGTGCGGGCGACCCAGGACTACTCGTACTGGCGGTACGCCGGGGACAACGTCGCCGCGGGCGTGCCGGCGGCGCGCCGGCACGACCACGGCGGGTGGACGCGGTACGGGCCGCCGAGTTACTGGTCGAAGCTCGGGCGGACGAAGGGCACTCGAAAGCAGCGGGACGCGATCGCGCGGAAGATCGCCCAGCGCAGCGGGACGAGCATCGGGACGGCGCGCCGGCACGTCCTGCCCTACCTGTCGACGATGATCCATCACTGCAAGCCCCGCGAGCTGACGGTCGCGGTGGCGGCGGCGTACGAGCTCGACGAGAGCGACGTCTCGTTCGTCACCGGGAGCGGTGAGACGACGAACAAGGTGGAGTCGATCGTCGCGGACGCCCAGGAGCGCCGCGCGCAGCTGGCGGTCGAGCACTCCGGGGGCGCGTTCGCCGGCGGTCGCGCGAGCGACCCCGACGCCGACGACGGCGCGGCGGACGGGAACGACGACGAGGACGGCGGAGACGGGCAGGCGACGCTCGCGGCCGCCGCCGGGAACGCCAGCGACGACGAAGGCGACGGGGACGCGGCCACCGGCAGCGTGGACGGAAGCGACGACGCGGATGGCACCGGCGAGGACGACCAGCCCGTCGAGGACCGCGCCGAGGACGCGGCGTCCGACGACGACCAGTCCGGCCTGACCGACTTCCTGTGAGAGCCCCCGGAACCGGCTTTTCGAGCGAACCTACACGAGATCGGCCGACCGGCGTTCGTCTCCGGTCGTCACTGGAGCCGCCTAGCTGCGATCCCCACCACGCTCTATTTCTCCCGAGTAACGAACCAACTAATGCGGGCTGTTGCCGTGTCACGCGTAGTTTTTGATGACGAACCGACCGCTTCTCGCACTGGTCCTCGCGGCGACGATGGTCCTCGCCGGCTGCAGCGGCGGGACGGGCGCGGGGCCGACCGCACCGGTCGACGACGCGACGGACGCCGAAGCGACCGTCGCGACGTCGACGGAGCGCGCGGACACGACGACCGGGGCGGACTACCCCGCGGTCAAGACGGAGGACTGCGAGCACCGCGGCGAGGCGGACGACGACATCGTCAACGAGTCCGGCGCGTGCCTGCCGTTCGACTCGGACGCCGTGTACGAGCGCGTCGTGGAGATGGCCGGCGTCGACATCGACGAGGGCCCGACGGTGAACTCGATTCCCGCCCGCGAAACCCGGCGGTTCGAGTTCGAGTTCAACGACGACTCGTTCGGCGCGACGATGGGGATCGCGCCCGACGGGACGCCGAACGTCTTCTCGCCGGGGTACGCACAACCCGGGGCGAACGGCGGCGATCCGGCGGTGACGCTGCGGTACGTCGGGTACTGGAACGACACCGCCCTCCAGGACGAGCTCGGCATCGACTACTCGGCGCGGGACGCGGAGGTGACGGCCGCGCACGAGTTCCTGCACGTCATCCAGTTCTATCGCGGCAGCCAGCAACGACTGCTGCGGAACCTCACGAGGGAGGGCGTGAACCGCGAAGACGTCCGGCTCGCCACCATCGAGGGGTCGGCGTCGTTCTTCGAAGCGGAGTACCAACGCGAGTACCTGGACGTGGCGAATCCCGAGCGGAACCTCTCCGAGTGGGCGAACGCGACCCCGTTCTCGATGGCCCTGCTCGGCCCGTACGTCCTCGGCGAGCACTACACGCGCTGGTATCTCGACAACGCCACGGGGGACTTCGAGAGGCTCTACGACGACCCGCCGGTGTCGATGGAGCAGATCATCCACGGGTACCCGCCCGACGAGGAGCTCCCGAAGAACCTCAGCGTCCGCGGCGAGGCGTCCTCGGACTGGTCGAGCCCGTCGTCGCCGCGGACGAAGGGCGAACTGTTCCTGCGTTCGGCGCTGCGGTCGGGCGTCAGCGGTGCGGAGGCCGCGGCCGGTGCGGCCGGCTGGGGGCAGGACGGCGCCATCGCGTTCCGGAACGCGTCGTCCTCGGCGGCGGGCGACTACGAGCGCGGCTACGGGTGGGCGATCCGGTTCGACAACGCCACGGAGGCCGACGAGTTCACGTCGATCTTCCAGGCGTGGCTCGAATCGAAGGGCCCCGAGGAGAACGGCGTGTACGTCCAGGCTGACGGGCAGACCTTCCGTATGGTCGAGGTCTCCGACGAGACCGTCGTGGTGCTCGCGGGCAGCGAGGCGTTCACGCGACAGGCGACGGTGTCCGGGAACACCACCGAGGTCGTTATCGAGCACACGGGC
>Ga0207756_100523_pt1 | contig 12051 bp, 12 predicted proteins | sample A23M1SouthBayCA_FD_187748 | JGI IMG/M metagenome (GOLD analysis project Ga0207756, IMG submission 187748) | Aerobic enrichment media microbial communities from Eden Landing Ponds, California, USA - A23 M1 (3) (SPAdes) | ecosystem: Environmental > Aquatic > Marine > Unclassified | place...
AACCCCTCGTACCCCGCGAACGTCGCGTACGCCGCCTGTACGTACGCGTCCGCGGCCGCCCGCCAGTCCTCGCGTGCGAGCGCCAGCACCGCCCGGTCGCCGTGGGTTCTCGCGTCCTCGGTCGTGTTCACACCCCCCGTTCGACGCCCGCGGCTACGTACGTTCGGAATCGCACGACTGCACGGTTACGAATCGCGTCGCGACCGACTACTTCAGGTACTCGTCGACCGCGAACGGTTCGTCCTCGCCCTCGACCGACAGCACGTCCAGGGCCGTGACGGTCGCCTCGACGCCGAGCAGGCCGGCGAGACTCGGTTCCGTCCGCCCGTCGTCCCCGCTCACGAGTTCCTTGACGTACAGGCCGCCCTCGCCGTGCACGTCCACCGTCGCGTGCGTCTCGTCCACGCTCTCCCCGCTGGCGGCGTACACCTGCCGCGTGCGGTCGATGCTCGCCCGCCGGTGGTCGACGCGCTGGGGCGTGTGCTGGGTGATCGTCGCGCCCTCGAGTTCGTCGAGGGCGGCCTGCAGGGCCTCGCTCGAGACCGGCGCGTCGAACTCGACCTCGGCGCGGTACGTCTTCGAGGCGTCCAACTCCTTCACGCGCTCGACCATGTCGTGCGTCGCGAGCGCGAGGTCCTGCACCGCGACCGCGCCGTCCGCGGCGTCGTTGATCGCGTCCTCGAGCGCGTCGACGTCCACGTCCCGGACGCCGGGTTGCTTCACCTCGACGACGAACGGCCGACCGTCGCCCAGCATCAGCGCGTCGACGTCCTCGCGGCCCGCGCCGTGGAACACCGCCTCCGACCCGTCCATCGCCTCCCGCACGTGCGGCGCGACGTAGCCTTCGACGCTGTCGTCGTACAGGTACCCGGACCCCCCGCAGTGCTCGCAGGGCTCCTCGCCGTCGTCACCCAGTTGCTTCCCGCTCGCCCCGCACTCGCGGCACGGCCACTCCGTCTGGGGGATGTCCCGCTCCAGTTTCTCGTACCGGCCGTACACGAACGCCGGGTTCACCTGCACGTCCACCGCGTGTGTCGACGGATCCGCGTCCGCCGCGTCCAGGTCCACGATCGCGAGCACGTCCGGCCGCTCGAAGTCCACCTCCGTGCCGGTCAGTCGCCCGAAGCGCTTCCCGACCTCCCGGTTGAACTCGGACTTGAACAGCTCGCCCGCGTCGGGCTCCAGGCCGGCGTCCGCCCGCAGCAGGCGGTCGTTCTCCTCGACGAGCGGCGGCGTCCGCGTCCCGACCTGGTACGTCGCGAACTCGGTGCCCGCGACGGACTCCGCAGCGAGCTCGGCGTACTCGTCGTACTGCCCGGTCAACCCCTCGCACACCCAGCACGCGTCGCGCTCGGGCGGCTCGTAGTCCGCGTCGTCTTCGAGCGCCACCGCCACCCGCAGGCTCTTCCCGCGCTCGTCGTTCGTCAACCCGAAACTCCGATCCGCGAACGGCCGACCGAGACACGCGTCACACAGCGGCCCCGACGCCAGCAGATCGCGCGCGGTAGCGAGTACGTCCATTACCCGAACCAAACGCACCACGCGATTAGTGCCTTGCCATCCACACGGTGTCGCACGCTGGTCGAGATGCCCGGTACCGCACGGAACGTCCCGAACGCCCGACCCGCCTATTCGCACGAGACCGAACGACGGCCGACCCAGTGGATCCCGCTCCGAACGCCCCCGAACGCTCGACCCGCCTATTCGCACGAGACCGAACGACGGCCGACCCAGTGGATCCCGCTCCGAACGCCCCCGAACGCTCGACCCGCCCGGACCAGCCGCTGCGCTCCTCGCTTCGCTGCGGTGCTTGCGGGGTCCGGGCGGGGTCGAGCGCCCGGCCCCGTTCAGTCCCACCCGACCGCGACCGCACCGCGCCTCGGCCTCCCCAGCCGACTCCCGCATCGACTCTCCGGTCGTCGATGCGGTCGTCCCTCGCACGGTATCGACGCAGCCGCGCTCGTCGTCACTCGCGCGGCCGCGACACCGCGCGCCAGCCGGTCGTCGAACGCTCGACTCGCCCAGCATCCGGGCCGGTCGAAGCGCGCGCGGCCTCGCGCGCCTCGAGCAGGGGGAGGGCAGGGCGCGGTGCGGTCGCGGTCGCCGTGCGGTCGTTGCTGGGGTGGGACTGCAAGGGGCGGCGCGGTCGGGCGGCGTCGCCGGGGCTTGCTGGGTGTTTCGCGGTGCAGTCGGTGTCGTGGACGTGCGCGCCTCGCCGCGGTCGCTGTCCCGGTGGCTTCCGTCCTATCCGGTGGAGTCGACGTGGCGAGCGGGTGCGGATGGAGGACGGCGTCAGTTCGCGGTGTTTTTCGCGTTCGAACGCGTTCGCGGGGATATGCGCCAGTTCGTCGTCGTCGCGCACGAGGCCCCTACGACTCCGGAGTTCTCGCTTTCCGCGCTCGGCAGCGACGCCGGCCGCATGGACTTGCTCGCGCGCTGCCTGAACGCCGGCCTGCTCGCGAGTCACGGCATCCGCGAGGACGCGCGCGTGCACCTCGTGCTCGGCGACGAGTACACGGTCAGCGTCGACGGTGGCTCGGTTCGGAACCTCCACCCGGACGAGCGCTCGATCGCCGCGCTCGTCCGGAACGCACTCGAATCCCGCGAGGACGCGATCGGGCACCAGCCCGCCGAACCCTCCCCCGGCATCGAGGTGTACCGCATGGGCTTGTCGGCGACGGTCGACCGGCTCGCCACGGAGGGGTCGATTATCGCACTCCACGAGGACGGCACGCCCGCCGACGAGGTTGAGCCACCAGCGAATCCCGTGTTCGTGCTCTCGGACCACCGGGACTTCACCGACGCCGAACGCGAGACGCTCGCCGACGCGACCGACGTCCGCCTCCGCTTGAGTCCCACGACCCTTCACGCAGACCACGCCATCACCGTCGCGCACCACTACTGCGACACCGACGCCTACGACGCGTTCTGAGGGCGCTACTCACCGGTCAGTCCGACGGCCGTCCCGGAATCGAGTGCGAGGGACTAAGTTCCGGGTCGGCGAACCCCCGGCCATGTCAGAGCTGCCATCCGGCGAGGCCGACGGCGCCACGCCGGACACGCCACAGTCGGTTCGCGACGCACTCGGCGCGCTCGCGGACGACCAGGGCGTCCAGTTCCGCACCGAGTTCGGAGACGAAGGCCCCCGGGCCGGGGAACGCTACGAGTTCGAAGGGACGGTCGACCGCGCCACCACCGACGCGCTCGGTGCGAGTCAGGCCGTCGTCGGCGCCGAGGACGGCGAGCGCTACCGGCTCGCCGAATCCTACACCACCGGACAGGTGCGCACCACCCGCCTCACCGCCGGCAACGAGAAGGAGTACGTCGGCGTCGTCACGCGACTCGACGCCACCTGAGGGCGCTCGACGGCGGAACCGACGCCAGGGGCGGACTCGACAGTCGGAATCGACGCCACCCGTGGACGCTCGCCCCAGCTACCAGACGGGCGGTTCTGGACGCAGTTCGCGACAGCCCACCAGCGACCGCCAGCCGCGTCCCCGATCGGTCGCTCGAGTGTGCGTCTCGAGGCCGAAACCGTCGCTGTGCGTCGAGGCGCGCCGCGAAAAATCTGCGGCAGCTGCGGTGTCAGTCGTCGGCCGGACTCGCGCCGCCAGCCGCCTGGCCGGAGGGGGTCGCGACCGTCCGCTCGTTCGCAGCCACCCAGCGCAGCAGGAGGAACGCGAACACGTACTTCGCGAGGACGTCCAGCGCGGAGTACCCCCACGACGTCACGCCGACGGACTGCACGACCGCGAGGCCCTCGACGCCGAGCGCCCAGATGATCGGGTAGCCGAGCCACAGCACGACCGTCAGGACGCGCAGGGTGCCGAAGATGTCGTCCGTGCCGGCTTCCGCGGCGGCGACGGGCCACTCCGTCAGGAGCGCGTACAGGACGACGAGGAAGAACGCGCAACTGATGACGTAGAACGCCCAGCGAACCGCGAGCGAGGACGTGACGAGCGCCGCGGCGAGCCCGGTCACGCACATCCCGACGTCGGCGGCGATGACCGTGAACAGACTCCCGTCGTCGACGTCAGCGAGCTTGCCGAGCGCGAGCAGGATCATCGGCGTGGACAGCGCCCACGTGAGGTACCGCCCCCACTGACTCATGACTTCCTCGCCGGCGAGCGCGTGCCCGGCCGGCATCTCGATGAACCCGACGGTCAGCCCGGATAGCAGCCCGAGGTAGCTCGAGATGGACACGAGCGGGATCATGAGCGTCGCCCCCCAGATCAGGCGTGCACGGCCGGCTTCGATGTTCCGGCCCATGTACACGAACAGGAGGATGGACACGCCCGCCAGGGCGATGTTCACCCACAGCGACGAACTCAACAGCACGTCGTCCTGGATCGCCGAGAACGCGTCCGACTGCGTTGCCTGAAGTGCGATACCGGCCACGCTCCCGAATGCTGGCGTTGGCATACGTTAGCACTTCGAGTTCCCTGACAATAAGTGGCGAGACGGAACCCGTGTTTTTCCGGTTCCTGCGTGCCGAGTCGTCAACACAGCGCGCGACCGCACCGAACTGTCGAGCGAGACGCACGCACACTCCGCCCAAAGCGTCAGACGGCCGACCGCTCGCCCGGGGGGCGTCGAGCGCACTCGAGGCGTGCGACGACGCCGCGGTCACACCGGCGCGTTGAGCGCTCCGAAGAACACCTGCCACGCGAGCAGGGACTTCGCGACCAGGCTGAGGACGACGTACGTCGCCTCGCCGAAGCGGTAGTCCGCCCACTTCCAGGTCTCGCGGTACTGCAGGATCATGTTGATCGCGAACAGGTTGAAGAACACGAAGAGACTGGCGTAGATCGCGAGCACGAAGTCCGGCGGCCCACCGCCCTCGCTTCCCGCGACCGTGGAGGCGATCGTGATCGCGATGACGACCCACGGCACGAGGCCCGCGAACGACCCGATCACGTACGCGGTCCAGTCGGTCCCCTCCGTCGTCTGGTTCTGCACCTCCATCACGAGCCCCATGAGGTTCATCACGGCGACGAGCGAGAACAGCGCGACGAGCGTGCCGAGGTCCCAGACGCCCGCGAGCATCGCGATGACGACGATCATCACGCTCGCGCTGACGGCGTACTCGTACCACCGGTAGGGGTTCATGCCGCGGGCGAGGTACTCGACGTACGAGTCGTACAGCACGGTCGCGATGAGGGCGTGCGCGATCGCGGAGATGAACAGGAACGCGGCGACGAGGTACGAGAGCTGGATCGTCGTCCACGGCTCCAGCATCGGGACGAGACGCTGCGTGTCGCCCGCGAACGCGAGGCGCGTGACCGTGATCGTCCACTCGCGAGTCGTGCTCAGGTACACCATCAGCGCGCCCTGCACGAAGTGGAGGACGGCCATCGCGGCGTTGAACTGGCGGAGCCGCCGATCGGTCGCGTCTGGACGTGCCATTCGAACCCCTTCCACGCCCACACGTATCAGCGTACGTGCACGCATAGCACCCTGCCGGAATCGCCCCGCATGCACGACCGCGGGCAACCAGAGAACGCACGACTCGAACATCCCGACCGGCGGCAGCGACCACCCGCACGCCCGAACTTTCGGAAGCCTTAAAGACGCCCCGGCGTCTATCTGTACACGCGGGCCGGTGGGGTAGCTTGGTATCCTTCGGCCTTCGGGTGGCCGTAACCACGATTCAAATTCGTGCCGGCCCACTTCTCCCGCATTCCACAGCCGAGGAGCGACAGCTCTCGTGTTCTTATCGGTCTGATTTCGCGTTCTCGACGAGTGACGCGACGCGTTCGAGTGTGTCGTCCGTGACTTCGTGGCCGACGTCTGGGCTGATCTGGACGTCGACGTCGCCCCCAAGCGCTTGGAATGCGTCGGCGGTGGCGTGGATGCGGTCCTCTGTGAGGTGTGGGTCGTCGTCGCCGGCGGCGAGGAGGACGGGGGTGCCCGCGAATCCGTCGTCGGCCGCGTCGGCGCGGGCCGCGTCGGGGTCGATGGCGACGCCGCTGAGACAGGCGATTGCGCCGTACCGCTGTGGGTTGGCGAGTGCGTACTCGGCGGCGACGGTGGCACCCTGAGAGAATCCGGTGAGGGCGACGCGGTCGTGGTCGACGCCGAACGTGGTGGTGGCGTGGTCGAGGAGGGCGTCGACGACGGCGAGCGCGGAGGAAAGGTCGGGCTCGTTGCGGTCGCGCGGTGCGGTCGCTGCGTGGGGGTACCAGCGGCTGTGGTGGGCGTCGGGCGCGAGGAAGGTGACGCCGTGACGGTACGCGGGGTCGAGCAGGTTCACGACGCCCTGTGCGGTGGCGCCGCGGCCGTGGAGCGCGAGGACGACGGCCTCGGTCGCGCCGCGCGGGGCGCCGCTGGTGACGACGGACCCGCCGCCGTGGGGCGGTGGCGCGCCCGCAGTCGGCGAGTTCGCCGGCATCGGTCAGTCCCCGCCGCCGAGCAGCGGCTGGTCGGGTACCGCGATCGGTGGAAGTTGGTCCTCGATCATCTCGCGGTCGCGTTCGGCCCACGGCGGCAGGACGAGCCGTCGCCCGAGTTCGCTCGCGGATTCGTCCACGCGCACGCCGGGGGTCTCGGTCGCGAGCTCGAACAGGATGCCGCCGGGTTCGCGGACGTACAGCGACCGGAAGTAGTGCCGGTCGCGCACGCGGGACACGGACACGTCGCGCTCCCGGAACAGGTCGTGGTACGCGAACAGCGTCTCCTCGTCGGGCACGCGCACGGCGACGTGGTGGACGGTGCCAACGCCCTCCCGACCGAACCCGCCCGCGACGAGGTCGGCGCCGTCGGCGTCGCCGCTATCGACGCCTGCATCGTCGCGTCCGTCGTCGTGCCCGCGGTCGATCACGTCGACGACGGTGGCGTGCGGGCCGTCGACGCGGTACCGGACGCGCCGGCCGTCCTGTCTCTCGTTCTCGAACCCGAGGGTCTCGAGCACGCTCGCGGTCTGGAACGGGTCGACGGGGAGCGCGGTGACGCCGTGGACGCCGCGGATCGCGACCTCGCGCGGGACGGTGCCGTCGCCGTACGGCTCCACGGGTGCGTCCGCGGCGACGAGTTCGACGCGCGTGCCCGCGGGATCCGCGAACCGCAGGAGTGCGTCGTCGAACCGCTCGTGGCGTTCGACGTCGACGCCGCGGTCAGCGAGCCGGTCCCGCCAGTACGACAGCGCGTCCGGCGGGACCGCGAACGCGGTCGCGGTCAGTTGGGGCGGTCCGCGCCGCCCGGGGGCCTCCTCGGGGTACGGGAAGCACGTGTACAGCGTCCCGAGGTCGCCGGTGCCGTTCCCGTAGTACAGGTGATGCCGAAGGACGTCCTCGTGGTTCACCGTCCGCTTCACGAGGCGGAGGCCGAGGACGTCCGCGTAGAAGTCGACGTTCGCCTGCGGGTCCCCGACCATCGCGGTGACGTGGTGGATCCCGGTCGCGTCCGCGAGCATACCACGGCGTTCGCGCCCCGGCGAGTTAGGCGCGTGGGTGCCGGGCGACGCGTGCCCGCTGGGGCGTTCGGGCAGCAGAACTATGCCCCGGCGGCAACTCGACGTGTCTATGAACCGACGTGCGTTGTTGGGGATGCTTGGACTCGCAGGAAGTGGCGGGTGTCTTCGACTGACGGGCGCCGAGGCGACCACGTCGTCTACCGCGACCGCCGCGACGTCTCCCGCGACGACTCGCAGCACGGAGGCGTCGAAAACGGAGACGAAGACGACGCAGACGACGGAGACGACGGCCGGCGAACCGACGCTGCCGAACGGACTTTCCGAAGATGGGGTGAGTGACTACCTGTTCGACTTCCACCTCCGGGAGCTCGGGCAGCGGTCGTTCGCGACGAACTGGACCCTATTCAATCGACGGAAGGAGATCGTGAAGTTGCGCCGAGAGTACCGCGTCGGCGACGCCGGCGCGATCGGTTCGTGGACGTTCGACGAGGGCGGCCCGGTGACGATGTTCCGGTCGACGGACGGCGGCTTCTGGCGGGAGGATCTCGGTGGCGAGTACACGTACGGCGAGACGCGAGACGGGTACGACATGGAGCGGCTCACGCTCGCCGCGTGGGTGCGGGCGTTCGTCGAGGGCGGCGTCTGGAGTGCGCCGTCGCTGGCGCGACGGGAGGAACCGGCACGGTGGGAGGTCCAGATAACTGGGGTCGAGGACGATGCGGCGGTCCCAGGGTGGTTCCACGGCGAGCTCGAATCGCTCTCTGGGTCGATGAGCGTCGACGAACGTGGGTTCGTCCGGTCGCTCGACGGTGAAATGACGGCGTCGGACACGGCCAGCGGTCCCGTCGAGTACGGCGTCAAGTACGCGGTCGATTCCATCGACGAGGTGACGGTGACCGAACCGTCGTGGCTGTCGACGGCGAAAGAACGTCGCCCGCGTGTCTCGATGGCGAAGACCGACGACCAGTACGCCGTTCGTATGACTCACGAGTCCGGGAACCCAATCGAGGCGGACACGAACCTGGTGGTCTACAACAGAGATGAGAGACGGAACGAGATCTCGTACCGGCTCAAGGAACCGATCCAGTCCGGCGAAACGGTGTACCTCTACAAGGAGCAGGAGGGCGTTTTCAACGGGCAGCTGTCACGAGGGAGCCCGCCCAGCACCAGCGATGCCATCCGGCTCGACAGCGAGTACGACGCGTGGGCGCGCCGTAGTGCCGAGTACTTCGGTGCCGTCTCCCTCTGAGACTCGCTGCCCTTCTCGTCAGTACGTGCCGACGGCGCCGTCCTTGCGTGGTTCGGTGGCGCCGGAGAGCGTGCCGTCGTCGTTCCGGACGAGCTGTGCGCCGCCGAACATGCCGGTGTGGCGGACGGAGGTGTCGTGCCCGCGGCGGTTCAGTTGCGCGCCGACGGACTCGGCGAGGCGGGGTTCGAGCGCGAGCGAACCGTCCTCGCGGTACCGCCAGCGCGCGGCGTCGAGCGCCGCCTGCACGGGCATGTCGTAGTCGACGACGTTCGAAATCAGCTGGACGTGGCCCTGTGGTTGCATGTAGCCGCCCATGACGCCGAACGCCGCCCAGTCGTCGACGTCGAGGCGTGCGACGGCGGGGACGAGCGTGTGGAACGGTCGCTTCCCGGGTTCGAGCGCGTTCGGGTGGTCGTCGTCGAGGGAGAACGAGGCGCCGCGATTCTGGAGGGCGATGCCGGTGTCGCCCGCGACCAGGCCGGACCCGAATCCGGCGAACCGCGAGTTGATGTACGACACGACGTTCCCCTCGTCGTCCGCGACGCACAGCAGGACGGTGTCGGCGTCCTCCGCGTGGGAGTCCGGGACGCCGAAGGAGACGTCGCTCGGCTCGTCGTCGATGCCGGCGGCGCGTTCGCGCGCCCACGCCTTCGAGCCGAGCGCGGGGACGTCCTCGTACTCGGGGTCCGTGATGTACCGGTGGCCGTCGTGGAACGCGCGCTTGGTCGCCTCCGCGAACGCGTGCACGCGCTCCGGGGACTCGTAGTCGTGCTCGCCCGCCCCGATCTCCGCCGCGATGTTGAGGGCTTCGAGCGCGATGAGGCCCTGGTTGTTCGGCGGGAGTTCGTACACGTCCACGCCGTTGTACGTCGTCCGCACGGGGTCGACGAACTCGGGTTCGAACGCCGCGAGGTCGTCGACGGTCATGAACCCGCCCTTCGCCTGGACCTCGCTCGCGATCGCCTCCGCGATCTCGCCCTCGTACACGACGTCCGCGCCGTCCTCCGCGATGCGCTCCAGCGAGCGCCCGAGCTTCGGGAGCGCGACTTGCTCGCCGACGTCGGGCGCGTGCCCGTTCGGGAGGAAGGCGTCGCGGGCGTGCTCGTCAGTGAACAGGGCCTCGGCGTGTTGCCACTGCGCGCTCACGACCTCCGTCACGGGGTAGCCGTCGGTCGCGTACCGGATCGCCGGCTGGAGGTTCGCGGCGAGGCTCCGCCGACCCAGTTCGCGCGTCGTGGTCTCCCAGCCCCGCGCCGTGCCGGGGACCGTGACGGCGTGCGGGCCGTGCATCGGCATCTCCACGTCGGCGGGGTCGACGTCGTCCTCCGCATTCGCCGCGAGCGCTTCCCGCACGCGCTCGCGGGTCGCGCCCTGGGGTGCGCCACCGCACGACCGCATCGCGCCGACGTCCCCGTCGGCGGTCCGGTAGAGCGCGAACACGTCCCCCCCGAGTCCGGTCGACGTCGGCTCGACGACGTTCAGCGCCGCCGCGGTCGCGACCGCCGCGTCGAACGCGTTCCCGCCGTCCCTGAGCGTCTCCACGCCCGCCTGCGCCGCCAGCGGCTGACTCGTGGACACGACGCCTGCCTGCCCGTACACCGTCGACCGCCGCGACGAGAACGAATCCAGATCGGGTTCCGTCATGCCCACCCCTTCCCGACCGTGCGGTATAATGACGGTGCCCACGGCCGACCCTGCCGGTGCTGGCGGTGCTCGCCGTACTCGCCAAGAGCGAGGCTCAACTCGCCGGTTCGCCCGCCGCGTCGTCGCCGCGGACGCGAGCGCGCTGGTCGGGGACGGCGTCGAGCGCCGGGTCGACGTCGCCGAGGAAGAGCAGTGCGTAGTACCGGAGGTACGTCTGCACGGGCACCTGGACGACGGCGACGATCGCGAGGGCGGCGAGCGCGTACGCGGCGCCGACGAGGGCCAGCATCCCGATGCCGGCGGCCTCGGAGGCGAACACGAGAATGGCGCCACCGACGGCGAACAGGACGCCGAACGGAACGAGGGCGGCGAGCGCGAGCACGAGCGCGACGACGAGGACGAGGACGCCGCCGAGGACGCCGAGGAAGAACGAGGCGACGAGGTACGCGAGGAACTGGAGGGGCTCGGACCGGATCGACGGCCAGAGGCGTCGCCAGCCCGCGAGGACCCCGCAGTCCTCGAGGAGCATGATCGGGACGACGAACACGGTCGTGAACCCGTTCACGACGCCGACGGCGACCGCGACGACGACGAACACGGGGAGGACGAGGAGGAAGAAGGCGATCGCGGCCCCGGTCCCGACGGTCGTGGGGTCGATCGCACCGAGGAGGAACGGGACGGCGAGCAGGAGCACGCTCCCGAGGACGAAGAGGCCGAGAGCGACCCGGAACCCGAACAGGCGGAGGCCGCGACGCCAGTGCGCCGACCAGTACTCGCGGACGCGGACGGCCTCGGTCCGCAGCGACTGCACGAACACGAACTCCATGACGGAGCCGACGAGTCCGAACAGGAGCGCGAGCGTCACTGCGAGCGCGACGGCGAGCGCGACGAGGGCGACGAGTCGCGGCGTCACGTCGGGCGGAACGAACCCGCCCGGGGGTGCGCCGGCGCCGGTGTCGCCGCCGCCACCGAACGACCACTGGACGCTGTTCGCGTTCGCGCCCGGCCCGCCGATGAACAGCGCGACGAACGCGAGCTTCACCCACGTCGACCGGTCCACGGGCCGGAGGAATCCTGCTGTCGCGTCGAACGCGTCGTCGAGATCTTCGAGGGCGAACAGCGGCGCCATGTGCGGGCTTCGTCGGACGAATAGTTAGTAAGACGGCCGCAATCGGGCGGTAACGCGTTCCTTCGACGGTCGCTCGGGTCGACGCTCCCGCACGCGCTCGGTCGCATCGAACGTCGTCGAGGACGGCTTCGGCGACCGCATCGAGAGCGGACCGAACCACGGGTCCGTCGCGGAACGGGAGAAGGAAGGGCCGGTAGCCGCCGGCGTTCCCCGGGGGCGCGCCGTCGATCCGCGTGTCGTCCGGTCGCGTCGACGGAATCTCACACCTTTTCCCCGGCGCCGTCCGAACGAGCGTTCGTGCTCAACGTCAATATCTCCGAGTTCATGGTCGAACTGAAGGACGGCTCCATCAAGAACGTCGGCGCGCCGACGAAGTCCGCGGAAGCGAAGCTCTTCGACCCCGAGACGGTCGAGGTGCGGGAGTTCGGCGACAGCCAGGTGAAGCTCACCGCCGAGGACGCCTCGGGGAACGAGGTCCAGATCGCGCTGCTGGCCGACCAGTTCGAGGACCTGCTCGCGGACGCGAACGACCTCCGCGAGGAGAGTCGCGTCTTCGAGTGACCGCGGGCCGCGTCAGTCGGCGGTCGCGCGAACGCAGAGGAACACCGGATTCTTCGA
>Ga0207756_100524_pt1 | contig 12025 bp, 9 predicted proteins | sample A23M1SouthBayCA_FD_187748 | JGI IMG/M metagenome (GOLD analysis project Ga0207756, IMG submission 187748) | Aerobic enrichment media microbial communities from Eden Landing Ponds, California, USA - A23 M1 (3) (SPAdes) | ecosystem: Environmental > Aquatic > Marine > Unclassified | place...
GACGACCACGCGTCGTCCCGCGGTCGCCCGCACGCCACCCGCTACTCCTCGTCCGCGAGTCGCTCCTGCCACGCCTGCACTCGCGACAGCACCGCCACCGGCGTCGTCTCCGCGACGTCCACGTCCGCGAGCTCCGCGAGGACCTCCCGCTCCCGTCCGGTCAACTCGTCGCCGGCGGCCCCACCGGAACCCGCCGCGTCCCCGTCCGCAGTCGAACCGGACGCGTCCGCCGCGGGAGCGTCCCCATCGTCGACGGACGCACCGGCGTCGGCCGACGCCCCGCCGTCAGCGTCCGCACCGTCCGCCGCACGCAGCTGGCCGTCGTCGAGGTCGAACACCACCTGCTGCGTCCCAGCAGCGTCACCGCCCGCGTCGCTCCCCCGTGCCTCGATCGCCTCGTCCTCGCGGAGGCGGTCGAGCACCTCCCGGGACCGGTCGACGACCGGCGCCGGCACCCCCGCCAGGTCCGCGACGTGCACGCCGTACGAGCGATCGGTCGGTCCCTCGCGGACCGTTCGGAGGAACGTGACGTCGCCGTCGCGTTCGTCCGCCGCGACGTGCACGTTCACCACGCGCTCCAGGTGTTCTGCGAGCGTCGTCAGCTCGTGGTAGTGCGTCGCGAACAGCGTCTTCGCGCGCACCTCGTTGTGGAGGTACTCCGTCGCCGCCCACGCGATACTGATGCCGTCGTACGTCGCCGTCCCACGCCCGACCTCGTCGAGGATCACCAGCGAGTCCGCCGTCGCGGTGTGGAGGATGTTCGCGAGCTCGGTCATCTCCACCATGAACGTCGACCGCCCCTGCGCGAGCTCGTCGAGCGCGCCGACGCGCGTGAACACGCCGTCCACCACGCCGACGGTCGCCCGGTCCGCGGGCACGAAACTCCCGACCTGCGCGAGCAGCACGACGAGCGCGGTCTGACGCATGTACGTCGACTTCCCGCTCATGTTCGGGCCCGTGACGACCGCGAACCGACGGTCGGTGTCGAGGTGAACGTCGTTCGGGACGAACTCCGTGGTCTGCTCGACGACCGGGTGCCGGCCGGCGTCCACGTCCAGGACGTCCTCGGTCGTCAACTCCGGACGGGTCCAGTCGTTCGCGACCGCGTGCTCCGCGAAGCTCGCGAGCGCGTCGACGCGCGCGAACGCCCGGCCGACGTCCTGCAGGAGCGCGGCCGCCTCCGCGACCGTCCCCCGGAGTTCCTCGAACCGGTCGCGCTCCAGGTCGCTCCGCCGGTCCGCGAGCTGCACGAGGTCGCGCTCGCGCTCCTCGAGTTCGTCCGTGACGAACCGCCGCGAGTTCTTCAGGGTCTTCACCTCGCGGAAGCGCTCGGGCATCCGGTCGGCCTCGCTCCGCCCGACCTGCACGTACCAGCCGTCGGTCTTGTTCCGGTCGACGGTGACGTGCGTCAATCCCGTCTCGCGCTTCACGGTCGCTTCGAGCGTGTCGAAGTACTCCCGGGCGGCCTCGTGGCGGTCGCGGGCGTCGTCGATCGCGTCGTCGTACCCGCGAGCGAAGATGCCGCCCTGCGTCGTTGTCTGCGGTGGGTCCGCGACGAGCGCGGCGTCGAGTTCATCGTGGCGGTCCGCGGCGCGCTCGCGGGTGTCGACGTCGAGGACGGTCGCGAGCGGGCTGTCCGCGAGCGTCGAGTCGTTCGCGATGCGGTCGTGGACGACGTCGACGAGCGCGAGCGTGTCCCGGACGCGAGCGAGGTCGCGCGGGGTCGCGCTGCCAGTGGTGGCCTTCGACGCGAGCCGTTCGAGGTCGTACGCGTCCGCGAGGTGCTCGCGGAGGCCGTCGCGGGCGAGTGCGGCGGTCGCGAGCGCGTCGACGGCCGCCTGCCGGTCGCGGAGCGCGTCGACGTCGCGCCGCGGGCGCTGGAGCCACGCGGCGAGCAGCCGACGGCCGGCGCTCGTGACGGTGTGGTCGACGGTCGCGAGCAGCGACCCGTCGCCGTCGCCCTGCATCGTCTCGGTGAGTTCGAGGTTCCGCTGGGTGGTGGCGTCGAGCGTCACGCGGTCGCCGTCGGCGAGCGTGCGGACGCGCGTCATCGACGCGAGGACGCCGGCGTCGGTCGCGTCCACGTACGCGAGGACCGCGCCGGCGGCGCGCACGGCGGCGTCGGTCGCGCCGACGCTCTCGAACGTCTCCCGCCCGAACTGCTCGCGAGCGACGTGCGTGGCGCGACCGGGCGCGAACGCCTCGCCGTCGTGCAGCGTCAGTCGCGCGTCCGTGTGCTCGCGGAGTCGGTCCAGGACGTCGTCGTCCCTGACGTCGGGTCCGGGGATGACTTCGGCGGGGTCGAACCGGTACAGGTCCGAGAGTGCGGCGTCCACGTCGGGTGTGCTGGTGACGACGAACTGGCCCGTGGTGACGTCCGCGAACGCGAGCCCGTACGCGTCCCCGTCGTCGACGACGGCCGCGAGGTACCGCGCCTCCGCGTCCGTCGTCTCCAGGAGCGTCCCGGGCGTGACGACCCGCGTGATCTCGCGTTCCGGGCCGTCCGCGCCCTCGTGCTGGTCCGCGACCGCGACCCGGTAGCCGCGTTCGACGAGCCCCTTGAGGTACGGCGTGAGGTCGTCGACGGGCACGCCGGCCATCGGGTACGACCCGCCCTGGCTTGACTTCTCGCTCGTCTTCAGGTCGAGTTCGTCCGCGACGAGTTCCGCGTCGTCGCCGAAGAACTCGTAGAAGTCCCCCACCTGCATCGCGAGCACGTCCGCGTCGGTCGCCTCCTTGAGTGCGAGGAACTCGCCGACGATTCCCGTCGCCGCTGGCATACTCGTCCCTGAGTTACGCCGACGGTAAAACCACTCCGTTCCACGCGACGCCGCCATCCGGGTCGTCTTCGAGACGACTCGAGGTCGTCGCGGCGATCAACGCCGGTCGGCGAGCGTGGCGAGTCGCTCCAGCAGTGCGTCGGACGTCTCGGTCGCGAGTTTCGTCATCGGTTCCTTCCCGTGTGCGCCGCGGTCGACGACGGCGACGGGCCGCGAGTTCGCGTCGCCGTACGCCTGGTCGGCGCCCCAGTCCATCGTGCCGGGGGCGTCGGTTGGTTCGTCGCTGCGGTCGTACGCGGCGACCGGCCAGTCCAGTCCGTCGAGCGCGTCGGCGACCGCGTCGTCGTACCGGCAGTTCGCGGCGTACCGGAGTTCGGGGTGGTGTTCGCGGGCGGCGAGCAGGAAGCGAGCGACGTGACTGGACGCCCCGGGGCGGACGCCGCCGGTGGCGCGCACGCCCCGGTGCGTTCGGGCGAGGCGACCGTCGACGGCGACGGTGTCCGCGACGCGGTCGGCGTGCGGGGGGGCGCCGACGACGTTCGTTCCGACCTCGGGGACGAGTTCCGCGACTGGCGCGGTCGCGTTCTCGAGTGCGGCGACGACGCGTTCGACGTCCCGAGCGACGGTCGTGATCGCACCACCGGTGCGTGCGTCGACGAGGTGCTGGACGCTCCCGGCACCGTTTCCGACGTCGTGGTGGTAGCGGACGGCGCGTTCGAGGAGGCCGGTTGCGGCGTCGACCGCGTCGACGAGCGCTCCGCTGGGGAGTTCCTCGTTCTCGGCGGTCGTGGCGCGTGCGAGTCTCGCCGCGATGGCGGCCGAGAGCGTACAGCCCGAGCCGTGGGTCGCCGCGTCAGCGACGCGCGGATGTTCGAACGTGTGGACGTCCTCGCCGGTGACGAGGACGTCCGCGACGACGGCGTCGTCCGTGCCGACGGCGTCCCCGGTCGGTGCGTCGCCGTGGTCGCTCGCATCGTGGAGGTGGCCGCCGGTGACGAGGACGGCGTCGACCCCGGTCTCTTGGATCGCGAGTGCGGCGTCGCGGGCGTCCGCGACGGTGTCGACGTCGCGGTCGGCGAGGACTTCGGCTTCGTCGACGTTCGGTGTGGCGAGCGTCGCGTCCGCGAGGAGGTCGTCGTACGCGCGTTCGGCGGCGCGGTCGAGGAGTCGGTCGCCGCTGGTCGCGACCATCACGGGGTCGACGACGACCGGCGCGTCCGGGGCCGCCAGTCGGTCGCGGGTGGTTCGAACGACGTCCTCGGTGGCGAGCATCCCGGTCTTGACCGCGTCGACCGCGAAGTCGTCCGCGACGGCGTCGATCTGCGCGGCGACCTCGTCGGTGGGGAGGACGTGCGTCGATTCGACGCCGCGCGTGTGCTGGGCGGTGACGGCGGTGACGGCGCTCGTCCCGTGCACGTCGTGCGCGGCGAACGTCTGCAGGTCAGCCTGTACGCCGGCACCGCCCCCGGAGTCGCTGCCGGCGACGGTGAGGGCGACCGGACGCCTGACTGGTGCGGGCTCTCGCATGCCGAGGACTACCGAGTGGTACCACTATGTCGTTGTCGGTTCCGGAGTGACGTCGTCGCCGGTCGATGCGAGGGGACGACGTCTCGGCCGGGGCTATTCGTCGCCGTACTCGGCCGCGAGCCGCCCGAACGCCGCCCACGACGGGTCGACGTCCGGGTGCTCGAGGCGGTCGCCGTCCAGATAGACGCCGCTGCCCTCGGAGACGCGCCCGATCTCCGCGGCGGTCGCGCCCTCGTCGCGGAGCGCGGCGAGTGCGTCGTCCACGGCGGTCGGCGGCACGGCGGCGACGAGCGTTCCAGACGACGTGCACGCCCACGGATCGAGGTCGAGCGCCGCGCAGGCCTCGGCGACGCCGGGCATGACCGGGACCCCGTCGTGGTCGACGTCGATGCGGACGCCCGCTCCGGCCGCCACCTCGTTCAGCGCCCCCGCGAGTCCGCCCTCGGTCGCGTCGTGCATGGCGTGCACGTCCGCTGCCGCGGCGAGTCGCAGGGCTTCGCGGACGCAGGACGCGTCGTCGAGCCGGGACTGCGCGGCCGCGAGCGTGTCCGCGTCCAGGTCGAAGCCCTCCGGGTACAGCGTCGAAAGGAGGCCCGCGGCCTCCGCCGCCGGGCCGTTCGTCACGACGACCCGATCGCCGGGGCGCGCGCCGTCCGGGCGAACGACGGCCTCGTGATCGCCGACCGCCATCGCGGTCGCCGCCCCCACCCACGGGAACGAACACCCCTCGTACCGCGCCGTGTGGCCGGTGAGGACGCTCACCCCGAGGTCCGTGCACTCGCGGTCGATCGCCCCCCACACCGCCGCGAACGCCTCGTCGCTCATCTCCGGCGGGAGCGAGAACGAAATCGCGAGGTGACTCGGCGGAACCCCCGAGACCGCGACGTCCGCGAGCACCACGGAGAGCGCGAACTCCGCGGCGCGCTCCCACCCGAGCGCGGGCAGTATCGACACCGGGTCCGTCGCCGCGACCAGCGCCGTCCCCTCGACGTCCAGCACGCCGAAGTCAACGCCGTGCCTCGGCCCGAGCGCGACGTCGTCGCGCGACGCACCCAGGTGGTCGAGGACGTGTGCGTCGAGGAACGCGCGGTCGACCTTGCCGAGATCCATGCCCGAACGCACCACCGGCGGCCCGATAGGAATGCTGGTTCTCGCTCGCGCCCCGGCCACGGGCCGCCGGCGCGACCGAACGCCGGTTCGCACGACCGAACGCACGGCCCGGTTCTCGGTCGTTCGCGGACGCTACCGGAGAGTTGGGGCAATACGTATCGCGATAGACGCCCTACCCTCGGGGATGAGCGTCATCGCAGAGTTCACCGCCGACGGGAGCGCGTTCGCCGTCGGTCGGGCGCTCGCCGTCACCGGCGGCGCGACCGTCGACCTCGAACGCGTCGTCCCCGTCGAGGACGGCCCGTTCCCGTACTGTCGCGTCCACGGCGAATCCGACCCCGCGGTGTTCGCGGACGCGCTCGCCGCCAGTCCGGCGGTCGAGTCCGTCGCGCATCTGCCGGACGACGACGACGGCGACCGCTTTCGCGTCGCGTGGGCCGCGGCGGCGGTCGACGACCTCGTCGACGCACTCGTCGAACACGACGGCCAGGTGCTCTCGGCGAGCGCGCGCAACGGCCACTGGCGACTCCGCCTCCGGTTCCCGACGACCGCGCTGCTCGCGGACTTCAAACGCGCCGTCGCCGCGGCCGACGTCGAACTCGACATCGGGCGCGTGTACACCACCGACGAGACCCCGGACCCGAACTTCGGCCTCACGGCCACGCAGTTCGACGCGCTCGTCACGGCCGTCGAGACCGGGTACTTCCGCGTGCCACGGGAGATCTCGACGGTCGACCTCGGCGCGCTCCTGGGCATCAGCGATCAGGCGGTGTCCGAACGCATCCGCCGGGGCGTGGAGACCCTCACGCGGAACGCGCTCGACGTGACCGATCGCCCGAGCGAGGGCGCGTACTGACCGGCGGTCACGTCGCGCGTTCGAGTTCGTCGAACAGCGCGACGACGCGGCGCTCGATCTCGTCCCGGATCGCGACCGCTTCCTCGCGCGTCGCGTCGTCGGGGTCCTCCAGCCCCCAGTCGCGGTTCTCGCCCGCCCACGACGCCGGACAGACGTCCTCGGCCGCACACCCCATCGTGACCACGAGGTCGCACGCCCGGATCTCCTCGAAGGACACCTCGCGGGGCGCGCGCTCGGCGAGGTCGAATCCGGCGTCGGCCATGACGTCCACGACCACGTCGTGCACGTGCTCGGCCGGGTCCGTCCCACCGGTGACGATGCGCACGCGCTCCTCGAGGCCGCGGTCGGCGCGCTCCCGTTCGGCGAACGCGGTCGCCATCTGACTCCGCCCCGCGTTCTGCACGCACACGAACCCCACCGTCGCGCGCTCGTCGCCCGCCGGGGTCGTTCCCGCACCAGGCCCCTCGGTCGTGGACGCGTCCGAGTCCATGGCCACCCGCACGAACCCGCCAGTAATCAAACTCGCGACCGACACCCCATCGCGAGCGGGCACGGACGCCGAACGCGAACGCCGACCGAGCACGGCCGCCGATCCAAGCGAGCGAGCGCGGCCGCCGATCCAAGCGAGCGAGCACGGCCGCCGATCCAGACCGCCGAGCCAGTGCGACGCAGACGCTCGCAACCCTCAAGCCGTCACGCCTCCTCTCGAACCCAAGAGGTGAACTACCAGATGACTTGTCTCCGATGCACGCAGTCCGCGGACGAAGCGGGCGGCTCGACGCTCTGCACGCGCTGCGGTTGGCGCGAACACGCGGGCGCCGACTAACGACCGCACCGACTAACGACCGTTTTTTCGGAGTCGCCGTGCGCTCCCGGAGCGCTGCGGCGATTCCCGATACCAAACACAGCGGTGAGACGGGGTCGGGCGACGACCCCTGACCGCTACCGCGACCACACCGCGTAGCAACCACGCGACCCGGTCGCTGCGACCGCATCCCGTCACTCCTCGCGGTCGACGACCTCCGTCGCGGAATCGACCGGCGTCCGCCGACCCGTCACGCTCTCGGCGTCGAACCGATACAGGACCGGATCCAGGTCCTGCACGGTCTCCCCGAAGATCCGCATCGGTCCGAAGCGCTCGTTCAACGCCGCCGCCGACGCCCCGCCCTCCCGAACCAGTTCCCCGCGAACCAGCACGCTCCATGACTCCTCGTCGCTCGCATCGTACGTCACGAGCGACGCCGACGTCGTCGCGTCCAGGAACTCGAACTTCTCGCTATCATCGTGCTCGCCCAACCGCACGAACACCGCCCCGTCGTCGACGTGCACGTGCACCGGCACCCCGTACGCCTCGCCGTCCTTCGCCAGCGACAACACGCCCGTCTCCGCACGCGACAGGTACGCCTCGACCTCCGCCTCGTCCATCCCCAGCGTGTACACGTACTCGACGTTTCTCATACCGACAGCTACGCCACACACGACCATAGAACCGACCCAGGCACCCAGACCCCGAGAACCACCCCGGCAACGACGAAACCCGACCACGAAAAACCGCCGCGCACCACCGGCCACTCGCCCGAACAGTTACCACCACTCACCCCACAACCGAACCACCGAAACGCCGCCCTGGCGGGCGGCGTATGCTCGTGCGGCCGCTACCCCTACAGAAACGCCGCCCTGGCGGGCGGCGTATGCTCGTGCGGCCAGTTATCGCTCGTCGAGCGGCACGAACGCCTGATTCTCGTGCCCGACGTAGCGAGCGCGCGGCCGAATGATGCGGTTGTCCTCGTACTGCTCGATGACGTGCGCCGTCCACCCGCCGACGCGACTCATCACGAAGATGGGCGTGAACAGGTCGATCGGGATGCCCATCTGGTAGTACGTCGAACTCGAGTAGAAGTCGACGTTCGGCGCGAGCCCCTTCTCCTCCATGATGTACTCCTCGATGCTGGAGGAGTACTCGTACCACTTCAGGTCGCCAGCGGCCTCACCGAGTTCCTTCGAGCGCTCGCCGAGGATCTTCGCGCGCGGGTCCTTCACGTTGTACACGCGATGCCCGAACCCGGGAACCCTGCGGCCCTCGTCCAGCAGGTGCTCCACCCACTCCACGGGCCCCATGTCCGTGTCGTCCAGTTCCAGGAGCGCCTCCATGACGTCCTGGTTCGCGCCACCGTGCAGGCTGCCCGAGAGCGCGCCGATGGCGCCAGGGATCGCGGAGTGCAGGTCCGCGAGCGTCGACGCCACCACCATCGACGTGAACGTCGACGCGTTCAGCCCGTGATCCGCGTGCAGGACCAGCGCCATGTCGAACGTCTCCGCGAGCACGTCGTTCGGCGCCTCGCCGTTCAGCATGTACAGGAAGTTCGCTGCGTGGCTCAGGTCCTCGCGCGGCTCGACGACGTCCTCGCCGTTGCGGACGCGATCGAACGCCGCGAGGATCGTCGGGATCTTCGCCGTGATGCGCCGTCCCTTCCGGAGGTTCGCCTCCCGGTCCGTCGGGTCCGCGCTCGCGTCGTCGTCGTACGCGGACAGCTGGGAGACCGCCGTGCGGAGCGCAGCCATCGAGTCCTCGTCCTGCTCGGCGAGTTCCCGGACCGTGTCGAGCACGCCGTCGGCGACGTGGCGTTCGCTCGCCATCGCGTCACGGAACTCGTCGTACTCCGCTCGATTCGGGAGGTCCCCGTGCCAGAGCAGGTAGAGGACTTCCTCGTAGCTGGCGCCGCGCGCGAGATCCTCGATCTCGTACCCGCGGTAGATGAGTCGCCCCTCGTCGCCATCGATGAAACTCAGTTCCGATTCAGCGACCAGGACGCCCTCCAGCCCCTTCTTTAGCTCGTCAGACATACCGTGAATCTTCACGGGGGGAGCCGAAAAGGGTTGTCGTTCACGACGTGAACACCCCACACTCGTTCGAGGAACGGCCGCGACGGGCGAACGCTTTTTTCGCGGCCCGGCGTTGGTTCGGGCATGACGGGGACCGTCGAGTACGAGCCGGTGAGCGTGAAGGCGGTGCTCGCGGAGATGAAGGACACCGCGGAGCTGATGATCGACCTGTCGTACTCGGCGGTCCTGTTCGGGAGTCCGGCGGTCGCGGAGGAGGTGCTGGCGCTCGAGGACCGCATGGACGTCCTCCAGATGCGGGCGCGGATGAGTCTCCTGATGGCGGCGCGGAGTCCGGAGGACGCGGAGGCGCTCGCGCCCGTGCTCGCCGTGGTCGGTGCGACGGAGAAGATCAGTGACGCGGCGGGCGACATCGCGAAGGTCGTGCTGGAGGAGATCGGGCTGCCCGACGCGTTGCGGTCGGTGCTCCCGGAGGCGATCGAGACGACGGCGCGGACGACGCTCGCCGCGGACTCGCCGTACGCCGGGCGGTCGCTCGGCGACATCAACCTGGCGACGGAGACGGGCGTTCGCGTCATCGCGATCCGCCGCGGGGCTGGACGTGCGGACGACGAAGCGGGGGCGTCGCGGACGCGCGACGCCGCGAACCGAGGCCCGGGGCGGGGGGATTGGCTACTGAACCCGGATCGGGACACGATCCTCGAAGCCGAGGACGTCCTGGTGTTGCGCGGGCCGGACGACCGCGTCGCTGACGTCTCGGAGCGAGCGTCCGGCGACCCGCACGAGCGCCCGCCGGAGACCGAAGCCGGAATCCCGGACCTGGAGCGTGCGGTGGACGCGATCGTGCTGATGAAGAACGTGAGCGAGGTCGCAGTGGACCTGGCGTACGGCGCGGTGCTGTACGACAGCGAGGCGCTCGCGGAGGAGGTCGCGGAACTGGAGGCGGAGGTCGACGCGCTGGAGTCCCGGTTCGAGGCGTGGACGCTGCGCGCCGCGGCACGCGTCGACGACCCCGTGTCGCTCCGCGGGCTCGTGCATCTCGCGGGCGCGACGGAAGTGATCAGCGACGCGGCCCTGGAGATCGCGGAGGGCGTGCTGCGCGGCCTCGGCACGCACCCCGTGGTCGCGGAGGCGGTGTTCGAGAGCGACGAGGTCGTGGTGCGCGTGACGGTCGCACCGGACAGCACCCTGGCGGAGTCGACCCTCGGCGAGCGCGAGGTGTCGACGGAAACCGGGATGCGCGTGGTCGCGGTCCGGCACGCCGACGCCGACGGCGACGCGTGGGAGGTGTCGCCGGGGCCGGACACGGAACTGCACGCCGGCGACGTGTTCGTCGCGAAGGGCACGCGAGCGGGCGCCGACCGCCTCGCCGACCTCGCGGGCGACGACTCGCTCGACGTCGCCGACGAGTAACCGACTCGACGAGCACGGGCCCCGTGGCGGCCGGTTCCCAACCCGGCCCGACGAGCGTCCGGCCGCTCCCGGGTGGCCGTTTGCGGTCCTGAGTCCCAACCACTCGCCGTGCGCACCCGTCGATCGTCCCTTGGAGCGGTTTCCCGGGCGAGGGGAGTGCGCGGGAAGACGGGACGCTCGGCTGGTCACCACCTGTGTGGTCGCAGGAATTGTATAGAATCGCGCATGATTCGGGTACGCAGCCTGTTTCTCTGGTCATTGCACCCGGATTGGGAGGAATATTCTAAACATAATATCCAGCATGTGTTTATATACTTATGTCGCGTACTGGTTTCATGGGTTCGACACGACAAGGTGGGCGCGAGCAGGGCACGGGATACTCGACGAGCGAGAAGTCGGACCACGAGCGGGGGATGAACAGACGGACGTACCTCAAGGGGGCCGTCGCGACGGGGCTCGCAATGAGCCTCGCGGGATGCATCAACATAAACGAGACGTTCGAGTCGTCGGTCGTCGGTCTCGACCCCGACTGGGCAGGCACTTCGGCGTACGTGTCCGCGGATCACCGGGCGGCGGAAAGCACGTACGAAAATAGGTCTCAGGCCGGGTCCCTCCGCATCGCTGCCGTGAGCCACGCCGTGACGTACGAGGAAGCGCAGACACCGTCGGGAGTCTCGCCAACGCTCGGAGTGCTAACCACGCCGATACCGACTATTGTGGGGCAGAAGGCGGCGGATTACAATCCGTTCGCCGTGGCATCGATTCAGGAGCTGGTCGAGGGTGAAAACGCCAAGTCGCTGCTCGAGGGATTGGGCGTCGACGTCGGCCGGAACGTGAACTGGGAGACGGGACCGACACACGAGGTTCAGGACTCCGAGGGGATGACGCTCATGGGCTCCCCCGTCGAGGACTACGTGCTGACCCACGGGGTCTTGCGCACGGGCGACGTACTGCGGGCCGTGTTACTGCTCGTCGCCCGAGTGGAACGAGAGGATCCAAACGAGGTCCTCTTGATCGGGTCGTCCGTCGAGCAGGTGATCGAGGAAGGCGTCGGGTCGGAGTCCCTCCGGGACGAGTACGCTCAGTCGACGAAGGACGCGTTCGGTGCACCGGCAGGGAACCTGCAGGTGATCGATCCCGGGACTGACCTCGCGACGTTCTCGTAAGCGAGGTCTCGCGATCGGACGCTGCGACAGTCCGTGGTGTGGCGGATGCGATCCCTGATTCTACCGAATCGTTCTAGGGCTGTCGGTGGGGGTGAAGCCGTTCGATGACAGCCACCGGGGCTAGATGGGGCGTTCTGGGTAGGTGCCGGTGTCGCGAGCGACGGCGGTGCCGAGTGCGAGCCACGCGAGGCCGGGGAGGACGAGGAGTGCGAACGGCGCCAGGAGTGGAGTAGTGGAGGCGAGGACGGTGAGCGCGCTCGCCGCGCCGGCGAGCGCGCTCGCGATGCCGGGGAGCGCCGTCCCGGTGGTGGTCCGGCGGACGAGTGCGGCGA
>Ga0207756_100527_pt1 | contig 12007 bp, 10 predicted proteins | sample A23M1SouthBayCA_FD_187748 | JGI IMG/M metagenome (GOLD analysis project Ga0207756, IMG submission 187748) | Aerobic enrichment media microbial communities from Eden Landing Ponds, California, USA - A23 M1 (3) (SPAdes) | ecosystem: Environmental > Aquatic > Marine > Unclassified | place...
GAGGATCGAGAACGAGTCGAACAGGAAGTCCGGCTTCGGACCGGGGAGGTGCTGGCTGAAGATCCAGACCCACGCGCCGTTGAGGATCAGCAGCCACGAGCCGCCCTCGTACAGCGCGTGTTTCAGGTCGTGCTGCTGGTAGTTGCTCACGAACGAGAGGACGTGCCCCACGTTCAGGTGGGCGAGCCCGAACAGCACGCTGGCGACCAGGAACGACAGCGCCCAGTCGATGTCGGCCGGCGAGAGGCCCTTCCCGTCGACGGGCCAGTGGACCTCGCCCGGCAGCAGCTGGTACGCGTGGTAGCCGAACACGTCGATCCCGAAGTAGATCCCGAACAGGATCGTGAAGCCGCCGGCCCACAGCGCGACGGCGCCGAGTTCGCGGAACGTCCCGTCGTACCTGCTGTACAGGAAGGCGCCGATGGCGGCGTACAGCACGCCGTACCCCACGTCGCCGATCATAAAGCCGAACATGAGCGGGAACGTGAGGAAGACGAGAAGCGTCGGGTCGAACTCCGAGTACTTCGGCCGCCCGAATCCCTGCACGAGCAGTTCGAAGGGCCCGGCCGCGCTTCCGTTGTTCTGGACGACCGGCGGGTCGTCGCTGCCGTGGGTCGCGTGGCCGCCGTCGGTGGCCGCCTCGCGCTCGGCGCCGCCGTCCGCGACCGCCTCGGTGTGGTGGTCGCCGTCGGGGGTGAACGACGCGCGCTCAAGCTCCTCGACCTCGGCGTGGTCGCCGACCGCGTCGGTGATGGCCGCCCGCAGGTCGGAGAACGTCTCGGTCGGCACCCACCCCTCCGCGATGAAGGCGTTCTCGGTGGTCGCGAAGGAGAGCGGCGCCTGCTTCTTCTCGGCCTCGATGGTGAGCTGCTCTTCGGCGCGCAGCAGGAAGCCGGCCGCCTCCTCCTTCACCGCCGCGAGCTCCGCTTCGATCTCGTCGAGGTCGTTCTGGAGCTCCTCGCGCTCTCGCTCGAGCTCCGCGACGTACTCGCTCGGGCTGGCCTCCGCCTCCGGCACTTCGAGCAGCGCGATGTCGACGCCCACGAGCGAGTCCTGCAGGACGCCCTCCTCGGCCCCGTCCGCGGGACGCGCGAAGATCGCGACGATATCGCTTCCGGCGAACACCTCGAACGCCTCGATCCCGTCCGCGTCGGCGAGCGTCGCCTCGACCGCCTCCGGCTTCGCCTCGCCGACGACGACTTCGAGCGAGTCGTAGCCGCCGAGCAGGTCGAGCTCGATCCCCAGATCCGCGAACGGCTCCATCCGGTCGAGCTCCTCTTCCCGGTCTCGGATCTCGGCTTTGAGCTCGTCGCGCCGGTCGTTGAGATCGTTGACACGCTCGCGCACGTCGGCGAGCTCCGCTTCGAACGCCTCGTCGTCGATCGGGCGGGCCCCGTCGGCCTCGTCCCCCTCGACGTCGAGGATGCTCTCCAGCGAGCGCACGGTGACGAGCTTCTCGTTGACGGTCTCCGCGCCGTCGAGCGACTCGCCGGGCGAGAAGCCCTCGTAGCGCTCGTCGTAGTCCGTGACGTGCAGGGAGTGGTGTTCGTACGTCGCCTCGATCACGTCGTCGATGACGCGCTTCGAGCCCGTCACCGACACCTTGCTCATCCGCTCAGGCCTGAGCATCCACCGCCTCCTCGGCCTGTTGGTTCACCGCTTCTTCGAACCGTTCGACGGCGTAGTCGACGGCCGAGTCCACGCGGTCGCGGGCCTCGCGTTCGAGCTCGTCGCGGTCGGCACGACCCGATTCGAGGATCTCCTCGCGGCGTTCCTCGATCTCCTCGCGGGCCGCCGCCAGCCGGTCGTCGGCCTCGGAGTCCGCCTCTTCCTCGGCCTCCGCGCGGATCTCCTCCGCGCGTTGTCGAGCCTCGGCGAGGCGCTCGTCGGCGTCCGATTCCGCCTCCGCGATGATCTCGTCCGCCTCCGTTTCAGCCTCCTTGATCCGGTCGAGCACCTCTGGTCTCGCCATACTACTAATCGCCTGAAACTCTACAAGCGACGTATAAGGTGTTTGCGAAAATGCGCGGGTGGTTCCGCCGATTCAGGCGGCCGATCGCGCCGAAACGCCGTCCCGATCGCGCCGTTGCCGCCTACATTTAAGTATCAGTCGCCGGACCCTCACCGTATGGCAACGGTGTATGCGGTCGCGTCGGCGAAAGGTGGGGTCGGGAAGACCACCACGACCGCGGCGGTGGCGACGCTCCTGGCCGACTCGGGCGCCGACGTCGTCGCGATCGACGCCGACCTCGGTATGGCGAACCTCGCGGCGGCCGTGGGCGTGACACCCGGCGGGATCACCCTCCACGACGTGCTCTCGGGGGCGGCCGACCCCCTCGACGCGGTTCACGAGGGGCCGTCCGGACTCCGCGTCGTCCCGGGCGCGGCGGACCTGGACGCGTACGCGGCGGCCGACCCCTCCGGGCTCCGGGAGGTCGTCGACGCCTTCGACGACGCCGACTACGTGCTGATCGACGCCGGCGCGGGACTCTCGCACGACTCCACCCTCCCGCTCGGCCTCGCGGACGAGACCCTCCTCGTCTCCACGGCGGAGCGGAGCGCCCTCGGCGACACCGAGAAGACCCGCCAGCTGACCGAGCGGCTCGGCGGATCCGTCGCGGGCGCCGCGATCACTCGGATCGACCCCGAAACCGCCGCGGGCGACGACCCGATCGACGCGGTCGAAGAGACCCTCGACGCCCCCGTGATCGGACGGATCCCCGAGGACGAGGCGGTGTTGCGCGCGGCCGAGTCGGGCGGGCCTCTCCCCGCCTTCGCCCCGGACGCCCCGTCGACCCGGGCGTACCGCGACCTGACGCGGGCGCTGACCGGCGAATCGATCGCCGGCCCCGGGCTCGCCGCCGGCGACGTGGCGGACGGGGACGACGCGGAAGACAGCGGCGTCGAACCCGAGGGCGGCTCCCCCGCCGACGCCGACACTGAGGGACCGGACGAGGCGGACGAGGTGGTCGAACCGGACGAGGCGGGCGAGGGCGACGAGGAGGACGAGTCAGCCCAACCGGACGAAGCGACCGAGACCGACGGTGCCGAGGGCGAAGACGCTGCGCCAGAAGAGGACATCATCGTCGCCGACTCCGAGCGGGCCGGCCTCAGCGGGCCGGGCGACGAGGAGGACATCATCGTCGCCGCGGAATCGCCCGTCGAGGACATCGCGGAGGCCGAATCCGGCGATTCCACCGACGCCGACGCGGCTGACGAAGAACCGGAGCCCGCCGACGAACTCGACGCCGTCGACGACGAGACGGAGACCGTCGGAGAGGACCACGTCGACGGCGACGACCTCGAAGCGATGATCGAATCGGACGCCGAGCCGGAGCAGTTCGACGACGAGGGCGACGAGGCAGGCCAAGACGACGAGGCAGGCCAAGACGACGAGGCAGGCCAAGACGACGGGGCGAACGACTCGGACGAGACGGACGAAGCGGACGAAGCGGACGAAGCAGACGAGACCGGCGTCCCGACCGCCGAACCGGCTGCGGGCGACGAGTCGGTTAGCGACGACACGGCGGACGACGGGAGCGCCGCCGACGAGTCGGGAGCGGAACCGGAGTCCGATTCGGAACCGGCCCCGGTCGAAGAGGCGGAACCCGACCCGGACGACGAACTCGCCGGCAGCGTTCCGTTCCGCGACGACACCGGAACGATGAACACCGTCCTCTCGGAGGAGGAAGGAGACGAGGACACGGACGAAGACGAGGACGGCGGCTTCTTCAGCCGGCTGCTCGGACGGTAGCGACCGCGACGCTCTCGACCCGGTCGGTCCTGTGAGAACGCAGGTCGAGCCCCGGTCAGGCCTCGGACGGCGGCTTCGCCCGGTCGCGAATGAGCTCGCGGATCTCCTCGGGGTCGGAGATGCCAGCGAGCTCCTCGCAGGAAACGAGGGCGGTGCCGTCGACCGACTCGCGCTTCTCGTCCTCCTCGGTGAAGTAGACCGAGCGGGTCTGCGCCACCTCGCCGATCGAGGACATGATCCGGGCGCGCTTCTCGGCCGCGGGAGTGAACGTCGAGTGGCCGGTGAGCACCCGAGTCACGGCGCTCCCCTCGTCCTCGGAGACGGCCTTGAACGGCGCGCGGGCGGTCGGGTGAACCGTGAATCCCGCGTTCGTGAGCACGTGGAGGACGTGCTCGTCGTCGGGATCGGTCTCGGGCGCCGAGGGAGTGGGATCCGAGTCGCGGACCTCGTCGGCGCCGTCGAGCACGTCGACCGGACTGGAGAACGGCTCGTTGAACAGCTCCTCAAGCTGGATCGCCACCTCGATGGAGGCGTTCATCCCGTCTTCGTACTTCGAGACGGTACGGCGCGAGACGCCGAGCTCGGTCGCGAGGCGGCCGAGCGACCAGCCGCGCTCCTCCCGCTCGTCGGCCAGCAGGTCGCCGTCGAGGCTGACGTAGAGCCCGCCGGGGGCGGCGTAGATGAGCGGTGGCATCCCCTCGACGAACAGGTCGTACCCCGTGTCGGGGTTGATCACCGGGACGCCGTGCCGGAAGTAGACGACGCCCGGCTTCAGATCCTCGTCGCGGGTCCGGACCCCGATAACCATCGGCGTCGCCTGCAGGTACTCGCCGAGTCGGCGCATCTCCGCGCCGGTCTCCGCGTCGAGCGCGTCGACGTTCCCGAGGATCTTCAGGAGGACGAGGTCCTCGTCGCGTCTGGCCGCCACGTCGAAGCTCTTGGGCCGGACCGCACACCGGTCGCTGACGAGGAAGCCCGCGTCCTCCAGCATCGCGGTGACGTTCTCGATCAGCGCAGTCCGGGACATAGTCGAGATAAGCGGCTCGCCGTATATATGCGTTGTGTCAATCGCACACGCTCGAAAGCCCTGCCAGCCTGCGGTTTTCCCGATCGGGGCGCCGATGCAGTTATATACTCGTTCGTCGGATCGGACCCTCTCCGTCCGCTCCGTCCCGCCCCGAAACCGGTTTGTCCGGGAGCGCGAAAATGCGCGTATGCCGATCGTCGCCGTCGACGACACCGACTCCCGCGAGCGCGGGATGTGCACGACGTACGTCGGCGCGCGGCTGGCCGAGCGCCTCGACGCCGCCGGCGGCCGCGTCAGTCGCCGCCTCCTCGTCCGGCTCAACCCGGCGGTGAAACACAAGACGCGGGGCAACGCCGCGGTCGCGGTCCACGTCTCCGGCGTCGGCGCCGAGGCGGCCTTCGACCTCGCCGCCGAAACGGTCCGTGAGTTCGCGGCGGCGGACGACCCCCGTACCTCGCCCGGCGTCGTCGTCGCCGACGTCGACGCGGGCGATGCCGACGGCACCGGCGACCCGTTCGGACCGGGTACCGCCTCCGTTCCGGGCGACGTGGCCGACTTCGCCCGTCGCGCGCTCCGCCATCGCCTCTCGCTCGACGAGGCCCTCGAACTCGCCGACGAGCACGGCTTCCGGCACGCGGCGTTCGGGTCCGGCGGCGAGCCCGACGCGGAGGCCGTCGCGGGGCGCGGCCGGATCGGCGCGCTCGCGGCGGTCGGCGCCCCCGCCGCGTTCGACGACTGGACCGTCGAGCGCATCTCTTACCGCGAGCTGGAGCGCTGCGGGACGCCCCGCGACGTCGATGTCGAGCGCGTCTTCGCGGCCGCCGACCGAAGATATCCGACCGTCTGGGACTCCGTCGACCGCGGAACGGGAGATGCGGTCTGCGTGCCGAACGCTCCCGGACCGATCCTCCACGGGATCCGCGGCGACGACGCCGACGCGTGCCGCGAGGTCGCCGAGGCGATCGCGTCCGAGCCGGTCGAGCGCGCCGCGACGTTCCTGACGAACCAGGGAACAGACGCGCACCTCGCGCCGGGCGCGATCGGCGACCTCCGCGACGGCGCGGGGTACCGGGTCGCCGGCGTGGTCGCGAGCGAGCCGGAGACGAAACGCGGGGGACACGTCCACGTCGACGTGGCGGCGCCGGACGATGATCGTCTCCGCCTCCGGTGCGTCGCGTTCGAGCCGACCGGCCGGTTCCGTGACCGCGTTCGCGCCCTCCGCCCCGGCGACCGGGTGACGGTGTGCGGCGAGCACGAGGTCCGAGCGGTCGAGGTCGCCGGTGGCGTCGACGACGGCAGCGGAGCCGACGGAGCCGACGGAGCCGACGAAGTCGCCGGCGGTCGGGCGACCTTGAAACTGGAGAAACTCGCCGTGCGAGACCTCGTCGAGACGGAGGCCGCCGTGCCGACCTGCCCCGACTGTGGGCGGTCGATGTCCTCTGCGGGGCGGGGACAGGGGTACCGCTGCCGCGACTGCGGCACCGACGCGCCCGGGAAGATCGAGGCGCCGATCGACCGAGAGCTGGAACTCGGCTGGTACGAGGTCCCGCCGAGCGCCCGGCGCCACGTCGCGAAGCCGCTGATTCGCGGGGGGTTCGACGGGCCGATCCACCCGGAGCGGTGAGTCGGCGGCTGGAGCGGTCGAGAACGGAGGGGACCTCGCTACTCGCTCGCCACGAGCTTGTAGCACATCCCGGCCTCGTCGGAGCCCTCCGGGGCGCGCTCCGCGTAGTAGATCCCGTCGCCGGTCACGGCGGGCGCGCTGGTCACGTCGCCCCGGCCCTCGGCGGTCCAGGTGACCGACCCGTCGTCGCGGTCGAGCGCGTAGAGCTTCGCGTCGTACGAACCGACGAGCACGTGGTCGTTCGTGGCGACCGCGCTCCCGGTGATCCAGCCGCCCGTCTCGGTCGCCCACAGCTTCTCGCCGCTGTGGAGGTCGATCGCGTAGGCGTTTGTGTCGTGGCTCCCGACGTACACCTCGCCGTCGTGGACCGCGGGCGCGCACATGACCCCGCCCGTCTCCCCGGGGTCGGGGTCGCCCTTCGCCGTCTCGCCGCCGTCGGTCTCGAACTCCCACAGCATCGAGCCGTCCTCGACGTCGAGCCCGGTGACGGTCCCCGCCCACGAGGGGACGACCGCGATCCCCTCGCTGATCGCCAGCGGGAGCTTCACGTCGCCGCCGGTGTCGTAGGCCCACTCGCGTTCCAGCTCCGGGAACGACCACGCGTAGCAGTACCCGTCGTTGGAGCCGAAGATGAGCCGCCCGTGTTCCCGGTCGATCGCGACCGTCGAGTGCGGGTGGTTCGTGGGACGCCTGTCGCGCCACTCCACCTCGCCGGTCTCCGCGTCCATCTCGACGACGCTCCCGTCCGGGGGCGCGTGCTCGACCGCGAGGTAGAGCTTCCCGTCGAGGTAGGTCGGACTGGCGGCGGCCGACCCGCCGACCTTGTTCTGCCACAGGATCTCGCCGTCGTCGAGCGACAGCGCCGAGACAACGCCGTCGTAGGTGCCGACGTACAGGCTCCCGTCCGCGATCGCCGGGGTCCCGTGGCTGCCGCGGTCGTCGTCGCTGATCGAGGTCGCCCAGTTCACCGAGCCATCCGGCGCGATCGACTGGACCCGGCCGGTGTCGTCGGCGAGCACGATCGCCCCGTTCGGCGCCACCACGGGGCTCCCCTTCGAGGCCGAGTGGTCGCCGCGGTTGGCCGGCACCGACCACGCGGTCTCGATCGCGTCCGGGACCGTCGCGTCGACGTACCCGGTGTTCCGGAGCCCGTTCCGGAACTGCGTCTTCACCCCGTCGTCGGGGCCGTCCGTCGGTCGGTCGCCACCATCCGAATCCCCTCCGTCGCTCCCGTCTCCGGGCCCCCCGTTCCCGGGCGCGTCGCCCTCGCCGGAGCCGCCGGTGTCGAGGGCGGAGCAGCCCGCAAGTCCCGCGGCGCCCGCGGTGCTCGCGGCACCGAGGACCCGAAGCCAGTCGCGACGCGTTCGGTCGGTCATGGCGGTCCCTACCCGCACCGAGAATAAAAAGCCCCGCTGTCGGCGATGCGGCCGAGCGATGGGGACCGGCGTTTTCCGACGGCGGTCAGTCGTCGATCTCCCGGGCCTCGCGCCACGTCGCCGCGCGGTCGAGCGCGGTCTCGCGGTCGTCGAACCGCTCGCGCTCGTAGGCCGACTCGTCGTCGGCCTGTTCCATCACGTCGAGGCGGGCGACGAACCCGCCGTCGCCGCGCTCGCGGATCCGGACCGTCGCGTAGCCGTCGGAGCGCTCCCACTCGGTGATCACGTCGTCGTCGCGTCCCAGAGACCAGGGCATACCGGAGAGGGTGCGCGACGCGGCTAAAACGGCGCGGTTCGCGGTCGTCGACGGGAAAGACCCGTCCCGATCTGCCTCTCGTCCGTCCGTCGTCCGTCCCGATCAGTCCCCGTCGCTCGCCGGCGCCGTCGCGTGCGAGCAGACCGGACAGACCGCGTAGCCGAGGGCGTCGTACGGCACCGACGCCGAGGGGGCGGTCACGTCGCACTCGGGGCAGTCGAACGTCGAGCCCTTCTGGATGCTCATACCTCCCCGTGCGAGTCCTCGGCATATCGTTATGCGCCGCTTGCCGTCCCCTCAATGAGTCCCTACTTATATGCGACCGCGGGTCCGAGCCCGACCGTGACCGAAGACGTTCACGCGGAACGACGCGAGCGCGCCGCGGCGCGGCTCCGGGAGACCGGCGCCGACGGGCTCGTCTGTTTCCCCAGCCGGAACCTCCAGTACCTCACCGGCTTCGCCGAGGAGCCGGGAGAGCGACACCTCCTGCTCGTCGTGCCGGCGAGCGACCGCACCACAGTCGGGGGCGCCCCCGCCGCTCCGACCCTCCTCGTACCGGTCCTCTACGAGGCGCAGGTCCGGGAGGAGACCACGGTCGACGCGGTGCGGACGTGGGCCGACGGCGACGACCCGGCCGCCGCCGTCCGGGACCTCCTCGGCGACCTCGGGCTCCGCGAGGGGCGGCTCCTCGCCGACGACACGATGTGGGCGACGTTCACGCAGGACCTCCGAGACGCCGCGCCCGACGCTGAGTGGGGGCTCGCGAGCGAGGCGCTCGCCGACCTCCGCGTTCGGAAGGACGAGGCCGAACTGGACGCGATGCGCGCGGCCGCGGCGGCCGCCGACGAGACGGTCCGGGACCTCCGCGACCTCGGCGCCGACGCCGTCGGGATGACCGAGCGCGAGCTCGCCGACCGGATCGCCGACCGGCTGGCCGCCCACGGCGGCGAGGGGACCGCCTTCGAGACGATCGTCGGCGCGGGACCGAACGGGGCGAGGCCGCACCACGGGCACGGGGACCGCGAGATCCGTGCGGGCGAGCCGGTGGTGCTCGACTTCGGCACCCGGGTCGACGGCTACCCCTCCGATCAGACGCGGACGCTCGTCTTCGACGGCGAGCCGCCGGCCGAGTACGAGCACGTCCACGAGACCGTGCGAGAGGCGCAGGCGGCCGCGGTCGAGGCGGTCGAACCGGGCGTCGCCGCGGAGGCGGTCGACCGGGCCGCCCGCGAGGTCATCGAGGACGCCGGGTACGGCGACGCGTTCGTCCACCGCACCGGCCACGGGGTCGGGCTCGACGTCCACGAGGAGCCGTACATCGTTGCCGGCAACGACCGGGCGCTGGAGCCGGGGATGGTCTTCTCGGTGGAGCCGGGAATCTACCTCGACGGGCGGTTCGGCTGTCGGATCGAGGACCTCGTCGCCGTCACCGATGACGGGTGCGAGCGGCTGAACGACACCGATCGCGGCTGGCGGTGAGGAGACGGCCTCCTCGAAAAAGCGGCGCAGGGACCTCGCGCGCCGTTCCGGCACGCGATCGCGGGAGTCGTGTGCGTGATCCCAACCAGCACTTGCTGCCGCAGCGCATAATCCTAACACCGAATTATTTCGGGTTCCCCGGGCCGACTCGCGCGAGGCCGCCACCGCGCGGCGTCGGGCCGGGCGTCGCCCGGTTCCGCCCGCCGCCCCCGGTTCGCATCGAAACCATTAGTGTCGCCGGAGCGAAAGCGCCGGGTATGAGCGACAACGACGAGGCCGAGGCGGAGGAGACGGAGGAGCCCCCCGTCGAGCTTGGCGAGGGTCCGGACGTGGCGGGCGAGCCGATCGCCCGCGTCGCGTCCCGGCTCACGTGGCCCGCGAAGCGCAGCGACCTGCGCGCCCAGGAGGGCGACGCGACGATCCGGACGCCCGAGGGCGCCCGCGCCCTCGACGACGTGCTCGCGGAGTCGGAGGTTCCCCTCTTCGAGAGCCGGAGCGAGTTCGTGACCGAGGTCGAGGAAGTCGTCGGCCGCGGTCCGGTCGCGACCGAGTAGCCGTTCCCGATTCGCTTTCGCTCCCGGCGTCTTCTCCCGTTCGCCGCCGATGTCGCCTCGACTGATTACAGCCGATCAGGTCCCCCCTCCCCCGCGTCTCGCTCCAGCCACGAGGTTGCGACCGACTCGAACGGCCCGGAGTACTGCATCAGCGTCGTGCCGAGGATCGCCATCACGAGTACGTAGCCGACCGCGAACGCGTTGATCGTCGCCGCGAGCGCCGGGTCGAACGCGCCGGCCTCGCCCGCGGTCACCGCGATCGTCGCGATGATCAGCGAGAACTCCCCGCGGGTGGTCATCCCGAGCGCGACGCGGGCCGACCGACGAGCGTCCAGGTCGAACGCGCGCCCGGCGAGGAAGCCGGTGACGAGCTTCGTCGGGGTCGTCACGACCACCGCGAGCGCGATCAGCGCCGCCACCCCGCCGAACAGGAGCGGGTCGGTGACGAGCCCGATCCAGAAGAAGAACACCGCCGCGAACGTGTCGCGAACGGGTTCGAGCAGCGCCTCGATGTCGTGTGCGTGCTCCGTCGAGGCGAACGCCATCCCGACGAAGAAGGCCGCGACCGCCTCGCTGACGCCGAGCGCGAGCGCCCCGCCCGCGACCAGCACCACCGCCGCGATCGACCGGAGCGCGACGAACTCCCGGTTGTCGGTCTCGACGAGCTTGGCGAACGCGGGCGTGCCGAACCAGACGAGCGCCAGGAGACCGAGGATGAACCCGATCGCGATCCCGATGTCGACGACGGCCGCGCCCACGTCGCCGCCGCCGAGGGCGATCGCGGACGCGACCGCGATGTACACCGCGATGAACAGGTCCTCGTAGACGAGGGTGCCGAGCATCGGCTCCGCCTCGTCGTTGGCGATCCAGCCGAGGTCGATGAGCGACTTCGTGATCACCGCGGACGAGGAGATGTAGACGATGCCGGCGATCAGGAACGCCGGCAGGAACGCCCCGAAGACGAGCCAGCCGAGGACGAACCCGACCCCGAAGTTCGCGAGGTCGATCGTCCCGGCGGTACCGATCTGGGTCCGGCGCGCGAGCAGTCGGTCGAGGTTGAACTCCAGCCCCAGGAAAAAGAGGAGGAAGACGATCCCGAGCTCCGCGCCGATCGCGATGAACTCCGACTCGGCGATATACGCTGTTCCGATCACCGGCAGCGAGAGGCGTCCGAGCACGAACTCGCCGAGCGCCATCCCGCTGACGATGTAGAAGGGGATCACCGACTGGCCGAACCGGTCCGCGAGCGCGCCGACGCCGGCGATCGCGGCGAACATGACCCCTAATTCGAGGAGGGCCTCAGCCACCGACGCTCACCTCGCCGCCGCCCGACGAGGCAACGTCGCATCGACCGCTCATCCGGTGAGGATCTCCTCGAACGCCTCGCAGTTCTCCGGCGTCCCCACCCCGATCAGCGTGTCGCCCTCGCGGAGGGTGGTCTCGGCGCCCGGGCTGTCGATCACCTTGTCGTCGCGCTGGATCGCGACGACCGCGAGCCCCGTTCGGTTCCCGATGTCGGCGGTCTCCAGCGTCTCGCCGACGAGCGGGGATCCCGGGGGCAGCTCGTACCACTCGAGGAGGATCCCGCCCGGTAGCGTCGTCTCCTGGGTGTCGGGCTCGACCGGCTGGAAGTACGCGCCCTCGACGATCGACCCGATCGTCCGGGCGAGGTCGTCGCCGAACTCGAACACCTTCTCGGAGTCGGCGTCCGGCTCGGGTCGACGGAACACCTCGCGTTTCCCCGTGTTGTGGATGACGACGATCATCTCGCCGTCGTCGAGTTCGATCTCGAACTTCTTCCCGACGCCCGGGAGGTCGGATTCCGTGATCGGCATACCGGAGGCAAACGATGCCACGGTCTTAGTAGTGTAGTTCGG
>Ga0207756_100528_pt1 | contig 11981 bp, 9 predicted proteins | sample A23M1SouthBayCA_FD_187748 | JGI IMG/M metagenome (GOLD analysis project Ga0207756, IMG submission 187748) | Aerobic enrichment media microbial communities from Eden Landing Ponds, California, USA - A23 M1 (3) (SPAdes) | ecosystem: Environmental > Aquatic > Marine > Unclassified | place...
GAGGATTACCGGAAGCTCGTTCGGATGGGGCCGGGCGAGATCAGCCGGTACATGGAGGAGTCCGAGTACGAGGCGGAGATGAACGCGCTCGGGTCGCGTTACAGTGGCGTGGACCTCATCGAGTACGCGCTCAACCGGAACCTCGCCGAGAACTTCGAGGACGTCCTCGACTGGGCGGGCGGCCGGCTCTACGATCAGATCGCCGCGTACCTCAGGAAGTTCGACGTCTGGAACGTGAAGACGGTGCTCCGGGGGATCTACTCGGGTGCGTCGCCCGAGGAGGTCGAGTCGGACCTGATCCAGGCCGGCGAGTTCGACGAGCGCTTCCTCCAGCGGCTCCTGGAAGCGCAGTCCGTGGAGGGCGTCGTCGAACTGCTCGACGGCACCATCTTCGGCGAGGGCGTGCGGGCGGCGTTCCCCGAGTACGAGGAGACGGACGTCCTCGTGCCCCTGGAGAACGCGGTCGACCGCGCGTTCTACGAGCACTTGCTCGACGAGATCGGGTCGTACGAGCCCGACAGTCCGATCGCGCTGTACGCGGAGTTCATGCAGGCGGAGATCGACTTCCGGAACGCGCGGAACGCGCTGCGGCTCGCGCGCAGCGGCGCCGACCTCGACCCCGCTGAGTACTTCATCGAGGGCGGCGTGCTGTTCTCGAAGGGCGAACTGTCCGGGCTCGTGTCGAACCGCGACGAGCTCGTCGCCCGGATCCGGGAGAGCCGGTACGGTGACGACATCGGGCCGGCGCTCGCGGAACTGGAGGACGCGGAGAGCCTGATCGCGTTCGAGCGCGCGCTGGACGCGGCGCTGCAGGCGTACGCGGACAACCTCTCGCACGTCCACCCGATCTCGGTCACGCCCGTGCTGTCGTACATCATCGCGAAGGAGCGCGAGGTCGACAACATCCGCGCAATCGCGCGCGGTCGGGAGGCCGGACTGAGCGAGGACGAGATCGAGACGGAGCTGGTCACGATATGAGTCAGGAGATCGCCGTGGTCGGGTCGCCGGACTTCACGACGGGCTTCCGGCTCGCTGGCGTGCGGAAGTTCCACAACGTCGAGGACGGCGACGCGGACGCGCTCGACGACGCGGTCCGGGCGGTCGCGCGCGACGAGGACGTCGGGATCGTCGTGATGCACGACGAGGACGTCGCCGAGCTGTCCCGGGAGCCCCGGAGTATCGTGGATACGAGTATCGAGCCGACGTTCGTGACGCTCGGCGGCGGTGCGGGGTCGAGCGGGCTGCGCGAGCAGATCAAGCGAGCGATCGGCATCGACCTGATGGACGAGGACTAATATGAGTCAAGCAACAGACACTGACGTCCGCGAGGACGGCCAGATCGAGAGCGTGAGTGGTCCGGTCGTGACCGCCACGGACCTCGGTGCCCGGATGAACGACGTCGTCTACGTGGGCGACGAAGGACTGATGGGCGAGGTCATCGAGATCGAAGGGAACCTGTACACGATTCAGGTGTACGAGGAGACGTCCGCGGTCGCGCCCGGGGAGCCCGTCGAGAACACGGGCGAGCCGCTGAGCGTGGACCTCGGGCCGGGGATGCTGGACACCATCTACGACGGTGTGCAGCGTCCGCTGGACGTGCTGGAGGAGAAGATGAACTCCGCGTTCCTGGATCGCGGCGTCGACGCGCCGGGGATCGACCTGGAGAAGACGTGGGAGTTCGAGCCGACCGTCGAGGAGGGCGACGACGTCGAGTCCGGTGACGTGATCGGGGTCGTCGACGAGACGGTGACGATCGAGCACAAGGTGATGGTCCCGCCGAACTACGAGGGCGGGGAGGTCACTGCGATCGAGCACGGGAACTTCACGGTCGAGGAGACGGTCGCGGAGCTGTCCTCGGGCGAGGAGATCCAGATGCGTCAGGAGTGGCCGGTTCGCGAGGCGCGGCCGGCTGGCGACAAGCAGACGCCGACGACGCCGCTGGTGTCCGGGCAGCGCATCCTGGACGGGTTGTTCCCGCTCGCGAAGGGTGGGACGGCGGCGATCCCGGGGCCGTTCGGGTCCGGGAAGACCGTCACCCAGCAGAGCCTGGCGAAGTTCTCGGACGCGGACATCGTCGTGTACATCGGGTGCGGCGAGCGGGGCAACGAGATGACGGAGGTCATCGACGACTTCCCGGAGCTCCCGGACCCGCAGACGGGGAACGCCCTGATGGCGCGCACCTGCCTGATCGCGAACACGTCGAACATGCCGGTGGCGGCACGCGAGTCCTGCGTGTACACCGGGATCACGATCGCGGAGTTCTACCGCGACATGGGGTACGACGTCGCGCTGATGGCGGACTCCACGAGCCGCTGGGCGGAGGCGATGCGCGAGATCTCCTCGCGCCTCGAGGAGATGCCCGGCGAGGAGGGGTATCCCGCGTACCTCGCCGCGCGCCTCAGTCAGTTCTACGAGCGCGCCGGCTACTTCGAGAACATCAACGGCACGGAGGGCTCCATCTCCGTCATCGGCGCCGTTTCCCCGCCGGGCGGGGACTTCTCGGAGCCGGTCACCCAGAACACGCTGCGCATCGTGAAGACGTTCTGGGCGCTGGACGCGGACCTCGCGGAACGCCGGCACTTCCCGGCGATCAACTGGGACGAGTCCTATTCGCTGTACAAGGACCAGTTGGACCCGTGGTACCGGGAGAACGTCGCGGAGGACTTCCCGGAGATCCGCCAGTGGGCGGTCGACATCCTCGACGAGGAGGGCGAGCTGCAGGAGATCGTGCAGCTCGTCGGGAAGGACGCGCTGCCGGAGGACCAGCGCCTGACGCTGGAGGTCGCGCGCTACCTGCGGGAGGCGTGGCTCCAGCAGAACGCGTTCATCGAGGTGGACCAGTACTGTCCGCCCGAGAAGACCTACCGCATCCTGCAGGCGATCAAGCACTTCAACGACGAGGCCGCGGAGGCGCTCGACGCTGGCGTGCCCGTCGAGGAGATCCAGAACGTGGATGCGGCACCGAAGCTGAACCGTATCGCGTCGACGGAGGACGACGAGGTCCCGGAGTTCGTGGACGACCTCGAGGAGTCCCTGTCGAATCAGCTGCGTGAGCTCTACTGACCATGAAGGAATACCAAACGATTACGGAGATCTCCGGGCCGCTCGTGTTCGCTGAGGTCGACGAGGCCATCGGCTACGACGAGATGGTCGAGATCGAGACGCCCGACGGTAGTACGCGCCGCGGGCAGGTGCTGGAGTCCAGCGAGGGCCTGGTGGCGATCCAGGTGTTCGAGGGGACCTCCGGCATCGACATGGATTCGTCCGTTCGCTTCCTCGGTGAGACGATGAAGATGCCCGTGACCGAGGACCTCCTCGGGCGGGTGCTGGACGGGTCGGGGAATCCGATCGACGGCGGCCCCGACATCGTGCCCGAAGAGCGCCGCGACATCGTCGGTGAAGCGATCAACCCGTACGCTCGCGAGTACCCCGAGGAGTTCATCCAGACGGGTGTCGGGGCGATCGACGGGATGAATACGCTCGTTCGCGGCCAGAAGCTCCCGATCTTCTCCGGGAGTGGGCTGCCGCACAACGAGCTGGCGCTCCAGATCGCGCGGCAGGCGACGGTGCCGGAGGAGGCCGAGGGCGAGGAGGGCGAGGAGTCCGAGTTCGCCGTGATCTTCGGCGCGATGGGGATCACGCAGGAGGAGGCCAACGAGTTCATGGCCGACTTCGAGCGCACGGGCGCGCTGGAGCGCTCGGTGGTCTTCATGAACCTCGCGGACGACCCGGCCGTCGAGCGGACGGTCACGCCGCGGCTGGCGCTGACGACCGCGGAGTACCTCGCGTTCGAGCACGGCTACCACACGCTCGTCATCCTCACGGACATGACGAACTACTGCGAGGCGCTGCGCGAGATCGGCGCGGCGCGCGAGGAGGTGCCGGGTCGTCGTGGCTACCCGGGGTACATGTACACGGACCTGGCGCAGATCTACGAGCGCGCGGGGCGCATCAAGGGCATCGAGGGGTCGATCACGCAGATCCCGATCCTGACGATGCCCGGCGACGACGACACGCACCCGATCCCGGACCTCACGGGGTACATCACGGAGGGTCAGATCGTGATGGACCGCGACCTGAACAGTCAGGGACTGAACCCGCCGGTGAACGTGCTGCCGAGCCTGTCGCGCCTGATGGACGACGGGATCGGCGAGGGCTTCACGCGCGCGGACCACGCGGACGTGTCCGACCAGATGTACGCGGCGTACGCGGAAGGCGAGGACCTCCGCGACCTCGTGAACATCGTCGGTCGCGAAGCACTGAGCGAGCGCGACAACAAGTTCCTGGACTTCGCGGACCGGTTCGAGGCGGAGTTCGTGGACCAGGGCTTCCAGACGGATCGCACGATCGACGAGACGCTGGACGTCGGCTGGGATCTGCTGTCGATGCTCCCGCGCACGGAGCTGAACCGCGTCGACGAGGAGCTCATCGACGAGCACTACCGCGAGGACGTCGGCGAGGAAGTCGCCGCGGACTGACGTTCTCTCTTTCCGTTCTCGCCCGCCGCGAGCCGAGGGCTCGTCGCGCACGACGGCTCGGTTCCTGACGGGGCGTGGGTAACTGGTCGGGGTATGTGGTCTTGCCTGCTGGACTCGTAGGGAGGGTATGGGAGAGCGTTGCACTCGTCGGGCAGACGGGAGCGTTCGAACCGACGGTGGGGCGGGCGTGTTCGAGGACGAGTCGAGTGCGAGCGGACGGGACGACGAGCTGGAGGCGAGCGTGCGCGAGCGGGTTCGCGAGCGCGCGCGGAACGCGGGCGTGACGGAAGCGGTCAAACAGCAGGCGATGGACGCGGCACCCGTCGGCATCACGCTCACCGACCCGTCGCTGCCGGACAACCCGCTCGTGTACGTGAACGACGCGTACGAGCGCATCACGGGGTATCGTCGCGAGGAAGTGATCGGGTGGAACTGCCGACTCCTGCAGGGCCCGGAGACCCGGGAGGCGCCGGTGGCGAAGATGCGGGAGGCGGTCGCGGCGGCGGAACCGGTGACGGTGACGTTGCGGAACTACCGGAAGGACGGCGAGCTGTTCTGGAATCGCGTCGAGCTCGCGCCGCTGTTCGACGACGACGGCGACGTCGAGTTCTTCGTCGGGTTCCAGCTGGACGTGACGCGGCGGAAGCACGCGGAGCGTGCGGCACGGGAGCGGGCACGCGCGTACCGCGACGAACGGATGGCGCTGGAGGCGGTGCTGTCCCGCGTCGACGGGTTGCTCGCCGACGTGTCCGCGATCGTCGTGCAGGCGACGACGCGCTCGGAACTACAGGCGCAGGTGTGTCGGTGCGTGGCGAACACGCCCGCGTACTCGTTCGCGTGGGTGGGCGAGTACGGGATGTCCGAGGACGGCGTCGAGCCAGTCGTCGGGTTCGGCGGGGAGGCGGACGCCCCGAAGCGCGTGGACGACCTGTCGCTGTCGTTCGACGAGGACGACCCGGTGCTGGCGGCGGTCGCGACGAACGCACTCCAGGTACGGGACGCCAGCGAGTGCGCCGACGGCCGGTTGCACGGCCCGGAGTGGCCGGATCGCTACGGGTCGGTGGCGGTCGTCCCGCTCGCGTACGGGGACGTTACGTACGGCGTGCTCGCGGTGTACGCGACCGACGAGGGCGCGTTCGACGAGCACGAGCGCGTGGTGCTGGCGTCGCTCGGGCGGACGGTCGCGACGGCGATCAACGCGGTGGAGTCCCACGAGCGCGTCGCGGCGGACGACCTCGCGGAGGCGCGACTGGACATCTCGGGCACGGACCTGTTCCCGGTGGTGCTCGGCGCGTCCTACGACTGCGAGGTGTCGTTCTCCGGGGCGGAGGTCACGGACGGGTCGGTGTCGGTGCTCTGGGACGTGACGGGCGCGAACGCGGACGCGGTCGTCGACCTGGCGGCGGAGTTCCCGGACGTGTCGACGACCGTCGTCGTGGACGGCGACGACGGCTGTCTGGTGTCCGCGACGGGTGCGATGGGGGCGCTCGTCGAGGAGCTCGCGACCCGGAGCGTTCGCGTGGCGTCACTGTCCGCGAACGGCGACGACGCGTCGCTCGCCCTCTCGATTCCCTCGGGCTGCGACGGCCGGGACGTGGTGTCCGCGGTGCAGTCGACGCACCCGTCGGCGACGCTCGAGGCGTACCAGTCCAGCGAGCGGTCGGTGCGGACGCATCGCGAGTTCGTCGCGGCCGTGGAGACGGCGCTCACGGACCGCCAGCGGGCGGCGCTCGTGCGAGCGCACGCGGCCGGGTTCTTCGAGACGCCGCGAGCGGTCAGCGGGGAGACGCTCGCGGAATCGATGGGCGTATCGACGTCGACGTTCCACGAGCACTTGCGTGCGGCGCTCGGCAAGGTCGTCGGCGAACTCGTCGACGGCACGGACGTCGAACAACCCTATACTTAAACGAACGGCGCGTGGTACGGATATTTCCGGTGGTGCAGTTAGTTCGGTGCCGCGCATACGTTCGAGTGTAGCATGGTAGCACCAGAAGGCGAAGCACTTTGGCTGTGGCTCGGCACGGCAGGCATGTTCCTGGGGATGGTGTACTTCATCGCCAGGGGCTGGGGCGTACAGGACGAGAGACGACAGAAGTTCTATATCGCGACGATATTCATCACCGCGATCGCGTTCATGAACTACCTCGCGATGGCGCTCGGATACGGGTTGACGACAGTCGTGGTCGGCGGGGAGGAGATCCCCATCTACTGGGCTCGGTACACCGACTGGCTGTTCACGACCCCGCTGCTGCTGTACGACCTGGGGCTGCTCGCTGGCGCCGACCGCAACACCATCGCGACCCTCGTCGGGCTCGACGTCGCGATGATCGGCACGGGTGCGGTCGCGACGCTGACGGGCGACCTCTCGGGTGCCGCAGTCGGCACGGGCGCGCAGCGCCTCATCTGGTGGGGCGTCAGTACGGCGCTCCTGCTCGTGCTCGTCGTGTTCCTGTTCGGGAACCTCACCCAGCAGGCTCGGAAGCTCTCGGGTGACGCCCAGGGCAAGTTCACGCTGCTCCGGAACCTGGTCACCGTCATCTGGCTGGTCTACCCCGTGTGGTGGCTTGTCGGGACGGAGGGCCTGAACGCGGTCGGGCTCGGCATCGAGACGGCCGGGTTCATGGTGCTCGACCTCGTCGCGAAGGTCGGATTCGGGTTCATCCTCCTGTCGAGTCACGCGATCCTCGACGAGGCCAAGACCGTTCAGGACGCAGCGAGCGGCGCAACCGCCGACTGACGCCACTGCAGCGGTTTTTTCGTACACGAAACACATGCACCTCGCTCACTCGTCCACCCGACGGCCGCCTCGTGGCGCCCAGGGACGCCCAGTTCGCTCCGCTCGCCCCGACGGGAGGCCCCTTCGCCCCCGCAGGAGGGGTGGGTGGGCGTGACCGACGCCATCACGTACGTCGGCTTCCACCTGGCGTTCGTGCTACCGGCGCTCGCGGCGGTCGCGGTCTACCGTCGGGTTCGTGCTCGGGACGGGTGGGCGTCGACGCTGAAGGTCGGCACGCCGGTCGTCGTGTTCCTCGCGGTCGCGTACACGACGCCGTGGGACAACTACCTCGTGGCGCGGGGCGTGTGGTCGTACGGCGAAGGCGCCGTCCTCGCGTGGTTGTGGTGGGCGCCAGTCGAGGAGTACGCGTTCTTCGTCCTGCAGTCGATCCTCGCGGCGCTGTGGGTCGGGAGTCTCGATATCGTCGACCTGTCCGACGCCAGGATCTCGACGCGACAGCGCGTCGTCGGCGCGCTCGCCGCCGCGGCCGTCGCGGCGGTCGGCCTGTACTGGGTGTTGCGGGGCGGGCAGACGCTGTACCTGGGCGCGATCGTCGCGTGGGCGGCGCCCGTGCTGGGCGTGCAGTGGGCGTTCGGGTGGCCCGTGCTCGTCAGGGCCCGCCGCACGTTCGCCCTCGGCGTGCTCGCGCCGACGCTGTACCTCGCGATCGCGGACCGCGTCGCGATCGAGGCGGGCGTGTGGACGCTCTCCGCGACGTACACCACGGGCGTGACCGTGCTCGGCCTCCCGATCGAGGAGGGCCTGTTCTTCCTCGTGACGAACGTGTTCGTCGTGCAGAGCCTCGTCCTCCTCCGGTGGGTGTTCGTCGCGCCCGCGACGGCGGTACCCGCACCGTTGCGCCGGTTCGTCCGGCTGCGTCCAGCGCGAAGCGAGCGCGTCCCGCGATGACCGCGAGCGGGTACGCCGACCGCGCGCTCCCGGCGGGCGACGTCCGCGATCGCCTGGTCGCGCTCGCGCTCGTCCCCTCCTGGGGGGTCGTCGGCGTGCTCGCGGTCGCGTTCGCCGCGGGCGTCGACCGCCCGCCCCTCGCCGTCCAGCTCGTGCCGCTCGTCGCGAGCGTCGTCCTGTTTGGCCTGCCCCACGGCGCCGTCGACCACCTGGCGCTCGCGCGAACCGCGGGCCGGCCCGCCACCCGCACGCACCAGCTGCGCGTCGCCGGGCTGTACGCCCTCCTCGGCGGGACGTACGCGGTCGTCTGGTTCCTCGCGCCCGTCGTCGCCGCGATCGGATTCGTGCTGCTGACGTGGGCGCACTGGGGGCAGGGCGACGTCTACCCGCTCGTCGCGCTCCTTTCCGGCGAGCACCCGCGCGGTCGCGCCCAGCGCGCGCTCACCGCGACCGTCCGCGGCGCGCTCCCGATGACGATACCGCTCGTCGCGTTCCCCGGCCAGTACGAGCGCGTCCTCGGGTGGTTCGTCGCGCCGTTCGGCGCGAGCACCGACGCCGTCGCCTGGCTGTTCACCGCCGACGCGCGTCTCGCCGTCGCTGGCGTCGTCGGCGCCGTCACCGCGCTCGCGCTCGCGAACGGCTACCGCGCCGGCGGCGCCTCGACCGCGTGGCTCGTCGACGTCGCCGAGACCGTCGGCCTGTGGGCGTTCTTCCTCCTCGTCCCACCCGTCCTCGCGGTCGGCGCGTACTTCTCAGCGTGGCACGCGCTCAGGCACGTCGCCCGCCTGCTGGCGGTCGACGAGGACGCCGTCGCCGCCCTCGACCGCGGCAGCACCGCGGGCGCCCTGTGGTCGTTCGCCGTCGACGCCGCCCCCCTCACCGCCGTCTCCCTCGTCGTCGTCGCCGCCCTCGCCGTCCTCGTCCCCGCCACCCCGACCGCCCTCCCCGGCCTGGTCGGCCTCTACCTCGTCGCGATCGCCGTCCTCACCCTCCCGCACTTCGCGATCGTCACCGGCATGGACCGCGAGCAAGGCGTCTGGTGAGCGACCGGCTGTCGTCGCTCGCCGCCAGCGACCCGCTCGCACGCCCGTTCACGCCCGAATCGTAAAGGGTTAACAGGCTGGCTATGCAACGGTTCGCTAATGGCCAAGGACGTCAAGCCGACCCGGAAGAACCTCATGGCGATCGAGGACCGCATCGAGCTGTCCGAACGCGGCCACGACACGCTCGAGCAGAAGCGCGACGGACTCATCATGGAGTTCATGGACATCCTCGACAAGGCCCAGGACGTCCGCGGCGGCCTCGAGGAGGACTACCAGACCGCCCAGAAGAAGATCAACATGGCGCGGGCCATGGAGGGCGACGTCGCCGTTCGCGGTGCCGCGGCCGCCCTCAAGGAGCACCCCGAGATCACGACGGAGTCGAACAACATCATGGGCGTCGTCGTCCCCCAGATCGAGTCCTCGAAGGTCAAGAAGAGCCTGGACGAGCGCGGGTACGGCGTCCTCGGGACGTCCGCGCGCATCGACGAGGCCGCGGAGGCGTACGAGGACCTGCTGGAGTCGATCATCCTCGCGGCGGAGGTCGAGACGGCGATGAAGAAGATGCTGAAGGAGATCGAGACGACCAAGCGCCGCGTGAACGCCCTGGAGTTCAAGCTCCTCCCCGAACTGTACGACAACCAGGAGTACATCGAGCAGAAGTTAGAGGAGCAGGAGCGCGAGGAGATCTTCCGCCTGAAGAAGATCAAGGACAAGAAGGAAGCCGAGGAGAAGGCCGAGGAGGAAGCCGAGGCGGAAGCGGAGGCGGCGGCGGCGGAGACGGCGAACGTCGACGCGGACTGACTGGCGACCGGCGACCCGCGGCATCTCTCTCTGTCTATCGACGTCGTCCCCTTGAGCGACCGCGTCGCGTCGGTCGCAGGGGGCTCGCGGTCGACCCCGGATTCCGCGATCGGGGGTCGATTCCCAACTAGTTTTTAGGCGGTCGGGCGTGTCGGGTGGGTTATGCAATGCTCCGAGTGCCGTGGTGACGTGACCGCGTTCGAGGTGCCCGAGGACCTGCGCGAGTACGCGCCGGGTGACGCGGCGACGATCTGCACGCAGTGCCTGGCGGTGTCGGCGGCGGACCCGGCGAACGCGCAGGCCGCCGAGGAGGTGCGGTTCGAGGACGTCGTGGAGTCGTTCCCGAGCGGGACGGCGGGCGTTCGGATGGCGCTGGTCGTCGGGATGCTGTCCTCGCTCGCGCTGAACCGGTCGAACATCGAGGCGCTCGTCGAGGACCTCGCCGAGGACGGCGTGGACGCGATGCTCGTGCTGGAGCACCTCGAGGGCGAGTCCGCCCTGCAGCCGCGGGTGGCGATCGGGCGCCGCCGCCACCAGCTCGAGCAACTCATGGAGTAACCCTCACCCCGCGTTTTTATCTACTAGTTCTCGCAGTGCGTGCGATCGACCGAGGAGTGACGACTTACGGAGCCGCCGCCTACGGGCGATACCGTTCGCCTCGTCGACGTGGCCCACCCGTCGACGGGACACGACCCCGTGGGGGGAATCGGCGGTCCTGACTCGAGACACGGAGCCCTCGAGGCGAACGGCCGAACCACGTCGAGCGAGAGCGGTTAGACGCCGGTCTCGTACCGTAGCAGGCCGGCGATTCCGCCGAACGCGTTCAGGAGCTGTTCGCCCTTCTCGAAGTCCGTACTGATGAACTTCGTGTCCGTTCCACGCTGGTCCGCGATCCCCATGAGGAACTCGATGACGTCCTCGCGCTCGTCGAGTTCCGCCTCGGTGCCGTCCTCGCACTCGTGACTGGGCGTGTTCTTGCGCGCGTCGAACACCTCGTACTCCTCGACGTCCCCGCAGTCGTACACCGCGACGTCCTTCCGCAAGTCCTCGCTGATCAGCAGCGTCTCCACCGACCCCATCACGAGGTTCTGGCGCGTCGGCTCGAACCCGTACGTCGCCTTGTTCCCGTCGTGGAGCTGCTCGAAGAACCGCTGCATCAGCTCCTTGTCCTCCATGATCTCCGCGTCCGCGAGCACCTCGTCGGCCGAGTCCACGAGGTCGTACAGGCCGGACTCGTCGGTGTACGCGACGTCGAACTTCCCGAGCACGGAGTCCTGGAGTTCGTGATGCAGGTAGTCGCCGTCCAGGAACTCGTCCTTCGTCGGACTGGGACCGCCGACGAGCACGCCGTCTAACTCGTGGCGCTTGGGCACGAACAGCTCGTTCGCCATCTCCGCGACCTCCTGGTAGAAGTTGTCGATCGCCTCCAGGCGCAGTCGCGCGAACCGCTGCGCGGACTGGCCACCCTTCCGCTGCTTGCCGGGGACGAGCGAACTCGCGGACTTGACGGGTTCGACGCGCTTCCCGCGCAGCCACCCGACGTTCGCCTCCCGTCGGTCGAGCACGACCAGGCCGTACAGGCCCTTGTCCGCGAGCATGTGCTCCAGGGGCTCGGTGAGGAACTCGCTGTCGCAGTGGTAGCGGAACGACTCGATGGGCCGCGGCGGGGACTCCAGCACTTCCGTCTTCATGTCCGTCTGCCCGCCGCCCGCGTCGATCGCGCCCGAGAACAGCACCATGCCGTTCTCCGGCGGCGTGTCGTAGTACTTCAGGCGCGCCTTCAGGGACGACAGCGCGTCCTGCACCGCGGTCCGGGTCTGCTTGGACTTGATGTTCGACGCCTCGCTGTGCTCCTGGGTGATGTGCGCGACGACGTCGGAGATTCGTCTGTCCTCCGGAACGTAGATGCTGACGAGTTGCGTCCCCGATCCCTCGTGGGACTGGAGGTCCTCGATGACCTTCTGGAACTCGTAC
>Ga0207756_100530_pt1 | contig 11942 bp, 12 predicted proteins | sample A23M1SouthBayCA_FD_187748 | JGI IMG/M metagenome (GOLD analysis project Ga0207756, IMG submission 187748) | Aerobic enrichment media microbial communities from Eden Landing Ponds, California, USA - A23 M1 (3) (SPAdes) | ecosystem: Environmental > Aquatic > Marine > Unclassified | place...
TTCCGGTGACGGAGGGGACGTCCGTGTTGCTCGCGTTACCAGGTCAGTCCTTCGTACGTGAGTCCGTCACGGGGTTCGACGCTGCGTCGCCCATCTATCACGACGGGTGACCGCATTGCATCGAATTCGTCGTCGAGTGCGCCGAATTCGTCCCAGCCCGTCGTGACGACTGCGGCGTCGGCGTCCGCGAGCGCCTGGGCGGCGCTGTCGGCGTACTCGAGGTCGGGGAAGTGCTCGCGCATGTTCTCGGTCGCGACCGGGTCGTACGCGACGACGGTCGCGCCACGGTCGTAGAGGCCGTCGATGACGGGGATCGCTCGCGAGTTGCGGACGTCGTCGGTTCCGGGTTTGAACGCGAGCCCGAGCACTGCGACGCGGGCGCCGTCGACGTCGACGTGTTTCTCGAGCAAGTGCAGCATGCGTTCTGGTTGGCGGTCGTTGACGTCGACCGCGCTTTCGAGCATCGCGGGGTCGTACCCGTTCTCCTTCGCGGCGTGGATGATCGCGGCGACGTCCTTGGGGAAGCAGGAGCCCCCCCAGCCGAGGCCCGAGCGGAGGAACTTCGCGCCGATTCGGTCGTCGAGCCCGATGGCGTCGGCGACCTGGTAGGTGTCGATGCCGAACTCCTTGCAGGCGTTCCCGAGGTCGTTGATGAGGCTGACCTTGGCCGCGAGGAAGGCGTTGTTCGCGTACTTGGTCATCATGGCTGTGGGAACGTCGGTCTCGACGACGGGGACGTCGCCGTCGGCCCGATCGACGAGTGGCGCGTACAGCTCGTGGAGCCTGGCGAGTGCGCGCTCGTCGCCGGGTGCAGTGCCGAACACGAGCTTGTGGGGGTCGAGGAAGTCCGTGACGGCGCTGCCTTCGCGCTGGAACTCCGGGTTCGCCGCGACGGACACCGCGTCGTCGGCTTCGGCCTGCAAGCGCGGCTCGAGGCGCTCTTCGACGACGCCGGGGACGACGGTGCTCTTCACGACGACGGTGTGGTCGTCGACGCCCGCGAGTACGTCGCCGGTCATCTCGCTCGCAGCCTCGAGTGCGCTCGTGTCGATGCTCCCGTCCGCGTTCGACGGCGTCTGAATCGCGAGGAAGGTCAGATCAGTCTCTGGAACGACCTCGTAGTCCGTGGTCGCTCGCAGGGTCTCTCCGGCGGTTCGCGCGACGCGTTCGTCCAGCCCGGGTTCGTGGATCGGTGACTCGCCCGCGTTGATCGCGTCGACGACGTCCTGGTCGATGTCGACCGCGACGACGTCGTGGCCGAGGTCCGCGAGGCACGCCGCGATCGTCGTCCCGACGTACCCACTCCCGACGACGCTTACATCCATACGCGTGGCGACCACCGACACGTGGATAATTATGCCGGTCCTACCGTCGGTTGCGCGGGCGCCGGGCTCCGGTAGCGGCCACGTAGTAATGCACTGACGCGGGCTTGCGTGTCGTATGAAGGCTGTCGTGCTCGCGGCGGGGAAGGGGACGCGGCTCCAGCCGTTGACCGACGACAAACCGAAGGCGCTCGTCGAGGTCGACGGACGGCCGATCCTCTCGCATTGCTTCGATCGGCTGGCGGCGCTCGACGCGACGGAGTTCGTGACCGTCGTCGGGCACCGGAAGGACCAGATCGTCGACTACTACGGCGACGAGTACGAGGGCGTCCCGATCACGTACACCGAGCAGGCAGACCAGAAGGGGTTGGCGCACGCGATCTTGACCGCGGAGGACGAGATCGAGGACGACTTCATGCTGATGCTCGGTGACAACGTGTTCGACGCGAACCTGGAGGACGTCGTGAACCGCCACCAAGAGTCTCGTGCGGACGCCGCGTTCCTCGTCGAGGAGGTGCCGTGGGACGAAGCCTCCCGGTACGGGGTCTGTGACACGAACAAGTACGGCGAGATCACGGACGTCATCGAGAAGCCCCCGGATCCGCCGAGCAACATCGTGATGACGGGGTTCTACACGTTCACGCCCGCGATCTTTCACGCGTGCCACCTAGTGCAGCCGTCGGACCGCGGCGAGTACGAGATCAGTGACGCGATCGACCTCCTCATCCGGAGCGGCCGGACGATCGACGCGCTTCGGTTGAACGGCTGGCGCGTCGACGTCGGGTACCCCGAGGACCGCGATCGCGCCGAGGCGTTGATCCGCGGCGAGGTCGAGCCCGATTCGGACGAGGTCATGGAGACCGCGGAGTAGTCGTGCTGGGGCAGGAAGCGGTCGTGCGCGCGGCGAGAGCGACGGCGTTGGCTCGACAGGTCGCCCCAGTAGGTCCGGAGGCGAGTGCGATCCGTGGGTTCGAATCGCGCGACTGCGCGGCTCCGCGCGAACGAACGCGTGGAAGTGACGGCACCAGGGGTGTCACTTTTGTGCCGAGGGCTGAATGTGGAGGTATGAACGAACTCGGTGGGTGGTCCCCGGACCGTATCGTCCGTCGGTCGACGGAGGTGCTGGTGGCGTGAAGGCGGTCGTGGTCGCCGCTGGCGAAGGCACGCGGATGCGGCCGTTGACGCACAGTCGACCGAAGCCGATGCTCCCCGTGGCTGGTGTCCCGCTGGTCGAGCGCGTGCTCGACGAGTGCGCGCCGCACGTGGACGGGTACGTCCTCGTGGTCGGGTACGAGGCCGATGCGATCCGCGAGCACGTCGGGAGCGAGCACGCGGGGTTGCCGGTGGAGTACGTGGTGCAGGAGGAGCAGGTGGGAACGGCGCAGGCGATCGGACGTGCGGCGGGCGCTGTCGACGAACCGTTCGTGGCGCTGAACGGTGACGTGGTCGTCGACGACGGCCTCGTCGAAGCGCTCGCGGATGCAGCGCGCGAGGGCGAGAACGCGGTCGCGACGATGCACGTGGAGGACCCGCGGAACTACGGCGTCGTGGACGTCGACGCGGGGTACGCGACGGGCATCGTGGAGAAGCCGAGCGAGCCGCCGTCGACGCTCGCGAACCTCGGGTTGTACGCGTTCGATCCGGCGGTGTTCGAGTTCATCGAGCGCACGAAGCTGTCCTCGCGCGGCGAGTACGAGATCACGGAGACGATCGAGCGGATGCTCGACGCGGGTGCGGACTTCCGCGTGGTCGAGCACGACGGCGCGTGGCTGGACGTCGGCCGGCCGTGGGAGCTGCTGGACGCACAGGAGGTGCTGCTCGCGGACCTGGAGCGCGACGTTTCGGGCACCGTCGAGGAGGGCGCGACGCTGGAGGGGCCCGTGGTGATCGAGGCGGGTGCGACGGTGCGCGCGGGGAGCGTGATCGAGGGGCCGGTCGTCGTGCAGTCGGGTGCGACGGTGGGCCCGAACGCGTACGTGCGCGGGTCGACGGTCCTGATGCCGGGTGCGAAGGCCGGAAACGCCGTCGAGGTGAAGAACTCGATCCTGATGGAGGACGCGACGGTCCCGCACCTGTCGTACGTCGGCGATTCCGTCCTCGGTCGGGACGTGAACTTCGGTGCGGGCACGAACGTCGCGAATCTGCGGCACGACGACGCGAACGTGCGCATGGGCGTGAAGGGGTCTCGCGTGGACACCGGCCGGCGGAAGCTCGGCGTGGTCGTCGCGGACGGCGTGAAGACGGGAATCGACACGAGTTTGAACGCCGGCGTCAAACTCGGTGTCAATGCGAAGACACGACCGGGGGAGAGCGTCACGCGCGATCGAGGTGAGAACCTGTGACTGACGGCGATTCGCCACCGGTATACGGGGGTGCGTTCGCGTGAAGGCGGTCGTGCTCGCGGCGGGCGAGGGGCGGCGCCTGGAGCCGTTGACGAACCGGCGGCCGAAGCCGATGCTGTCGATCGCGGGACAGCCGCTGCTGGAGTACGTGCTGGAGGCGATCGCGGACGCGGGCATCGACGAGGTGGTGTTCGTCGTCGGGTACGCGCGCGACCGCATCCGCACGCACTTCGGTGACGGCGACGACTGGGGGATCGACCTCGAGTACGTCGTGCAGGAGAAGCAACTGGGGACGGCGCACGCGATCGCGCAGGCCGAGAACGCGGTCGACGACCGGTTCGTGGTGTTGAACGGCGACCGCATCATCGAGCCGTCCGCGATCACGAGCGTGTGCGATCGCCTGGAGCGCGACGGCGGGCCGGTGCTGACGGTGACGCGCTCGGCGGACCCGGGCGCGTACGGCGTCGTGGAACTCGACGGCGACCGCGTCGTCGACGTCACGGAGAAGCCCCGGGAGGCGACGTCGGAGCTCGTGAACGCGGGCGTGTACGGGTTCGAGCGGTCGGTGTTCGACGCGATCGAGGCGACGCCCGCGGACGACGCGGGCGAGCGCCAGGTGACGGACACGCTGATGGCGTTCGTCGAGAACGGCGGCGTCACGGCGGTCCGGTACGGCGGCCTGTGGGAGGACGTCTCGCACCTGTGGGACGTGACCCGGGTCACGGGGCACGTGCTCGACCGCGACGGGAGCACGAACGACGGGACGGTCGCGGCGAGCGCGCACCTCGTCGATCCCGTGCACGTCGGCGCGGGGACGTCCGTCGCGGCGAACGCGACCGTGAAGCGCGGGTGTTCGCTCGGCGAGAACGTCACCGTCGGCGCGAACGCGGTCCTTTCGAACGCGGTCGTATTGAGCGACGCGGTGGTCGCGGACGGCGCGGTCGTCCGGGACGCGGTGATCGCGGAGAACGCGCACGTCGGCGCGAACGCGACGGTCGCCGGCGGCGAAGCGGACGTGATCGTCGACGGCCGGCTCTACGGGGACGTCCGCCTCGGCGCGGTCGTCGGCGACAACGCGACGATCGGTGGCGGCACGACCGTCGCCGCCGGCACCGTCGTCGGTGACGAGGCGACGGTCGACGCGGGGAGCGTGGTTTCCGGACGAGTGCGGAGCGGGAGCGAGGTCAGGAGGGGATAACGCATGTGTGGCATCATCGGCTACGTCTCGACTGGACAGGGAGGGAACGACGGCGACGCGGAAGCGGGCGCGACCGGTGGCGGCCGGGCGCTTCCGGTACTCGTGGACGGCCTTCGGAACCTCGAATATCGCGGGTACGACTCGGCGGGCGTCGCGCTCGTCGAGGACGACGCGGTGTCCGTGTTCAAGCAGGAGGGCGTCATCGACGACCTCGATCTGCCCGACGAGCACGCGGCGGCGTGCGGCGTCGGGCACACGCGCTGGAGCACGCACGGGAAGCCGACGGACGCGAACGCGCACCCGCACACGGACTGCACGGGCGACGTCGCAGTCGTACACAACGGCATCGTGGAGAACTACGACCGGCTGCGCGCGGACCTGGAGGCGGCCGGCCACGAGTTCTCCAGCGAGACCGACACGGAGGTCGTCCCGCACCTTCTGGAGGCCGAGCTCGCCAGTCGGCGTGAGGCGGCGACCGACGGCGGGCGCGTGGACGACGACGCGGAGACGAGGAACGACGACGCGAACTCGGTGGCCGAGGACCCCGAGACCGACGGTGCCGGCGACGCGGGCGCGTACCGGACGGCGGGCGCGTCGGGGGCGTTCGGGGACGTGGACCTCGTCGCGGCCGTCGAGGCGGTCGTCGATCGACTGGCGGGGAGTTACGCGATCGCGGTGACGGTCGCGGGCCGGGACGAGGTCGTCGTCGCGCGCCAGGACAGCCCGCTCGTGCTCGGGCGCGGCGACGGCGCGAACTTCGTCGCGAGCGACGTGACGGCGTTCGTCGAGCACACGCGGGACGTCGTGTACCTGGAGGACGGCGACGTCGCACGCGTGAGTGCGGACGCGGTCGACGTCCGCAACGGCGGCGCGTGGGTGGAGCGCGAGACGAAGACCGTCGACTGGGAGGCCGAGGCCGCCGAGAAGGGCGGGTACGACCACTACATGCTGAAGGAAATCCACGAGCAACCCCAGGCGCTGCGGCAGACGCTGTCGGGGCGCGTGGACGCGGTCGCGGGCGACGTCGACCTCGATCTCGACCTGCCCGCGAGCGTGCTGGAGGACGTCGAGGAGATCCAGCTGGTCGCGTGCGGGACGAGTTACCACGCCGGCCTGTACGCGCGCCGGCTCCTGGAGGAGTTCGCGGACGTGCGCGTGAGCGTGGAGGTGGCGAGCGAGTACGAGTTCACGGGCGGTCGGGACCCGTGGGACACGCTCGTCGTCGCGGTGACGCAGTCCGGGGAGACCGCGGACACGCTGTCGGCGATGCGGAAGGCCGCGAAGGCGGGGGCGCGAACGCTCGCGGTGACGAACACGGTCGGGTCGACGGCCGCACGGGAGGCCGACGACGCGCTGTACATCCGCGCCGGCCCCGAGATCGGCGTCGCGGCGACGAAGACGTTCGCCGCGCAGGTGACGGCGCTCAGCCTGCTGACCGTGCACGTCGGGCGACGTCGCGGGACGCTCACCTCGGAGCGCGCCAGTCACCTGCTGGAGCACCTCCGCGGGCTCCCCGGCGCCGTCCAGCAACTGCTCGACGCCTCCGATCGCCTCGAAGCCGTCGCGAGCGAGTACGTCGACGAGGACGCGTACTTCTTCGTCGGCCGCCAGCTCGGTGCGGCGGTCGCGCTCGAGGGGGCGCTGAAGCTCAAGGAGATCGCGTACGTGCACGCCGAGGGCTTCCCGTCGGGCGAACTCAAGCACGGCACGCTCGCGCTCGTCACGGAGGACACGCCCGTGCTCACCGTCCTCACCGACGGCGCCCGCCCCGGCGAGACCCTGAACAACGTGAAAGAAGTCGAGTCACGCGGCGCGCCCGTGATCGGGTTCTCCTCGCACGACGCCGCCGCGAACTACCTCGACGTCGAGATCGGAATCCCCGACCTCGGCGTGCTCGAACCGCTCGTCGCGAACGTCGGCCTCCAGCTGTTCGCGTACCACGTCGCCAACGACCTCGGGCGCGCCATCGACAAACCCCGGAACCTCGCCAAGAGCGTCACGGTGGAATAAGCGCGTTCGCGGCGCTTTCGTCCGGAAAGCGCCCGCGGACCGCTACCGTGCGACGTCCCCTTCCGGGGGTTCCGCGTCGAGGACGGCGAGCTCCTTGGGGTTGCTCCGCCGGTCGTAGACGGCGACGTTCTCGGGCATCCACGGGGGGACGGCGACGAACACGACCTCGTGGAGGTCGTCCTCGATCGAAATCTCGGGGTTGCCGTCCGGATGGGAGACGAACCGTCCCTGGGTCTGCGCCGAGGGCGTCGACAGGTCCATGCCGAACACGGCCGTGATGCTCTCGCCCGTCTTGGGCATGTAGAAGTCCGTGAAGACGGGCGTCTCCGGGTCCGCGTTCGCGACGTCTCCGTCGAGGTCGCCCGCGGGCGTGGTCGCCAGGCCGGCGGTGACGGAGTGCGGTTCTGCGTCCTGAGCGAACTCGCAAAGCACCGTCAAGAGCCCGCGGGTCGCGTAAATCACACGCTCACGTTGGGAACCCCCGCCCGTAAGCGCGTCGGGTCACTGCGTGAGCCAGGGGGCTGCTGGCCCGCTCGCTGCCGTCCGTCCGTCCGTCGGCGGGAACCGTGGCGGCTTTGTACTCGCCGCCGGGACCGGGACGTATGGTGGGAGAGTTCGTGGTGGCGTTCCTCGTCGGACTCGTGCAGGGAATCTTCGAGTGGCTGCCGATCTCCAGCGAGGGGAACGTCGCGATCGCGCTCCGGGCGCTCGGGCGGTCGCCGGAGGACGCGGTCGGGTACGCGCTCTTCCTGCACGTCCCGACGGCGGTCGCGGCGACCGCGTACTACCGCGAGGAGTTCCGGGCGGTCCTCGACGGCGCGCTGGAGTGGCGGCCGTCGTCGGCGTTCGACGAGCACGCCGTCCTCACGTACCTCGGTGGCGCGATGGCGGTCTCGGGCGTCGTCGGCATCGCGGCGTACGTCTCCCTGAAGGCGGTGGTGAGCGAGCTCGCCGGTGGCGCGTTCGTCGCGCTCGTCGGCGTCCTCCTCGTCCTGACGGGCCTCCTCCAGCGGTACGCGAGCCCGGAGATCGACGCCGGCGAACGCGACCCGGACGCGATCGACGCCGTGTTCGTCGGCGTGATGCAGGGACTGGCGATCCTCCCCGGCGTCTCCCGCTCCGGAACGACCGCGAGCGCGCTCCTGTTCCGCGGGCACGACGGCGAGAGCGCCTTCCGGCTCTCTTTTCTCCTCTCGGTGCCCGCGGGCCTCAGCGCGGGCGCGCTCGAGGTGTACCAGGTCGGCGGGCTCCCGGGCGTCGCGCCGGGGCCGACCGCGCTCGCGCTCGTCGTCGCCGGCGTCGTCGGCTACCTCACCATCGACGCGCTCATGCGCGTCGTCGAACGCGTCTCCTTCTGGCTCGTCTGCGTCGCGCTCGGGTCGCTCGCCGTCGTCGGTGGCGGCGTCCTCTCGATCGCGTTCCCCGCGTGACGCGTCGAGGAGCCGTACGGGTTCCGGTCAGGTGAGTGAGTTCTTCAGCGTCTTCGCGTACAGGCCGAGCATGCGCTTCCGGGAGCCGGCGAGCGCGTCCTGGAGTGCCTGCGTCGCGCCCGTGGTGACGCCGGCGCCGTGCCCGCAGTACAGTTCGCCCGGGGACAGCTCCCCGAGCTTCTTCCGGGGCGGGAGCGCGCGCAGCATCGGGTGCACGCCCAGGGTCTCGTCGCTGGTCGTGTAGTAGTCGACGGTGCCGACGGCCTCGCTCACCCACAGCTCGCCGGAGTCGTCGTCCCAGAGCGCGATCTCGCTCCAGAACGCGTTGTTCACGACCGGGACGACGTCGAACCGGTCGAGGACGCCCCGGAGCGGTTCGGTGTCCGCGTCCAGGTCCGTGCGCCCGAAGAACTCCGGGACGTACACGGGGACATCGTGGCGGCGTGCGACCGCGGCGCTGTCGCGCTCGTGGCGGTCGAGCGTCAGCACGACGCCAGCGACCGACCCGAGGTCAGCGAGGTGCTCGTCGAGGTCGTCGACGTCCACCGGATCGACGACGTACACCCCGTCGTCCGTGCGGAAGGCGTGACTGGCGCGCTGCATTCGCTCGTCGGGGTACGCGATCCACCCGAACCCGTCGTCGTCCTCGCGGACGACCTCGTAGGCGTCGGCCGGCCCCGAAGCTTTCATTGGCATACCGGGACGTTCGCACGGGACCGCAATAAAGCGCCGGCTCTCGGCATCGTGCCCCGGCCAGCGACGGCACGCGGAAGCCGTGCTACTTGACGCGGAACGGGTTCTCGTCGTCGCCGTCGCCGTCGTCGTCGCCGTGGTCCCCGAACGGCTTGCGCGCGGTGAGGGTGAGCGTCGCCTCGGGCGCGTCGTCGTCCTCCCACGGGGACTCGTACACCGACACCTCGGCCTCGGTGACGGCCCAGCCGCGGTCTTCGAGGAGCGCCACCAGTTCTCGCTGCTCGTCGAGCACGTCGTCGCGCATACCCGCTTCCACGAGCGGCGGGGACTTGTGTTCGTCGGGTAGCACGCGAGCGGTCGACGCGCCCGCGACGCGGGATTCTTCAGTGACGCGTTCGGACGTGGTGGCAATGGAGTCGCTCTCCGACCCCGGCCGGCTCTTCGACGACGACCGCGTCGACTGGCGCGAGCGATCGCACGCCGTCGACGCCGAGGCGTTCGACGCGGTCCGCGAGCGCGTCGACAGTCACGCCGTCGTCGGCGTCACGGACGACGACGGGCGCGTGCTCTGTCGCGATGACGCCTCCCACGGCTGGACGCTCCCGGCCGCGACCGTGCCCGACGACGGGGACTGGGCGGCGACCGCGCGCCGCGACCTGGGGGCGTCGCTCGACGCGACGCTCGCGCTTTCGTTCCCGAAGCGAATTCGGCACGTCGCGATCACCGTCGACGACCCCACCGACGCTCGCCGCGCGGACGCCTACGACGTCGTCTTCCCGGCGCGCCCCACCGACGACCTCCCGGTGGTTGACGACGACGCCCTGGCGTGGTTCGACGCCGTCCCACCGGAACAGGACGGCGCGCTCGCGGACGACGTCGGACTGTTCTTCGACTGACCGCACCGGTCGGGGCGAGACGTCGAACCGCGGCCGGGCGCGGTCAGGGCGAGAAGTCGAACCGCGGCCGGTCGATGTCCGGCGTCCGGTGGTCGACTTCCTCGCCGTCGGCGTACCGCACGTAGTTCAGGTAGAACGTCCGCCCGCAACCGTCCTCGTCGGGGCGCGGGTCGTTCGCCCCGCCCTCGCCGGCTGCGGTCGCGGACGTCGAATCCCCGGACGCCGACCCCTCGGGTGCGTCGACGGCAGGCGCGTCGCGATCGGAGGCGCGTGCGCCGTCGCTACTGGGGGCGCGTGCGCCGCCGCCGAGACACACGAACCGGATGCCGTCCGCGGCCTCGACGTCGTCGTCGGTCGCGTCCGCGTACGTCCAGTCGTCCAGTGGCTCGCGCGTCACGCACTTGTCGTTCATGTACGCGTCGCGCTCGACGCCGGTGACGGCACCGCAGTACGGACAGTGGTACGTGACCCAGACCATCTCGACGAGAGGTAGGTACTGGACGGATTTAGGTGCCGTCCTCGCGGCGACCGACGGCGCACGTCGCCCGCGGCCGCGCCCGCCGGGACGTCACCGCGCTCGAACTGGCCTCGTCGCCGGGGACCGACAACGTGGTGAGGGTTCGACACCTACGCCCGCGTGTGTCCGAGGACGCCGGAGCGAGCGACGGAGCGCACGCCCTCAGCGTCAGCGCGGACGCCGAAACCGACAACGTCGATGCGTCGGCCAACGTCGATGCGTCGGCCGACGGCGCGGACGCCGGGGAGTTGCGCGACGATCGGATTCGGCTCGGGCTCGTCGTCTGGGGCGTCCTGGTCTCGCAGGTGTTCCTCTACCCGGGCCTGGAGGAGACGGTCGCGGCGCTCGGTGGCGGGCCGGGGATCCTCGCGCCGACGTGGTTCCTCGTCGCGGAGTTCGGCGCGTTCGTCGCGTTCGCGGTCGCGTGGGGGGTCCTGAGCGACTCCGTCGGCCGGCGCGTGCCGTTCGTCGTCGTCGGCGCACTCGGGGGGGCCGCGAGCTACTTCGCCGTCGCGCTCGCGCCGACCGTCGGCGTCGGATTCGGCGTCGTGCTCGCGTTGCGCGTCGTCGGCGGCGCGTTCACCATCGGCGCGTTCTCGCTCGCGATCACGATGCTCATGGATCTCGCGGGCGGCCACGGCCGGAACATGGGCGCCGCCGGCACCGCCATCGGGCTCGGCGCCGCGCTCGGCGCGGTCGTCGGCGGACAACTCGCCGCCGTCGACCCGCTCGCGCCACTCTACGGCGGCGCCGCCGTCCTCCTCGCCGCGGGCGCGCTCGCCGCGACCGTCGCGGACCGCGACGCCGGCGGCGGCCTCCCCGTCGCCACCGTCCTCGACCGCGTCCGCAGCCGTCCGGCGCTCCTCGTCCCGTACGCGTTCGGGTACGTCGACCGCCTCACAGCCGGGTTCTTCGCCCTGGCGGGGGTCGCGTACGTCCGGAGCGCGTTCGACGTCGACGCCGCCACCGCCGGCCTCACGCTCGCCCTGTTCTTCCTGCCGTTCGCCGCCCTCCAGTACCCCGTCGGCTCGCTCTCGGACCGCATCGGCCGCTACGTGCCGGTGGTCGGCGGCTCGATCCTGTACGGGTTCGCGATCGTCGCCGTCGGCCTCGCACCCACGTACGCCATCGCGGCAGCACTGCTGGTCGCGGTCGGCGTCTGCGGGGCGTTCGTCTCCCCGGCGACGATGGCGCTCGTCACCGACGTCGTCCCCGCGAACGAACGCGCGTCCGCCATGGGCGGGTTCAACGTGTTCGGGAGCCTCGGGATGCTCAGCGGGTTCCTCGTCGGCGGCCTCGTCACCGCAGAGTACGGCTTCCTCGCCGCGTTCCTCGTCGCCGGCGGCCTCGAAGTCACGATCGCCGTCACCGCGAGCAGCGCCATCGGTCGCATCACCGGCGGGTCCCGGCGCTCCAGTCCGAACCCCGACGGGTAGGCGTCCGACCTCGCGACCACCGTCCAGCGGCACCGGCCCCGCGCGGGTGGAAAGGCCTATGCCGTCCCTGCGAGCAGTTGGGTGCATGATAGACGAGA
>Ga0207756_100531_pt1 | contig 11941 bp, 13 predicted proteins | sample A23M1SouthBayCA_FD_187748 | JGI IMG/M metagenome (GOLD analysis project Ga0207756, IMG submission 187748) | Aerobic enrichment media microbial communities from Eden Landing Ponds, California, USA - A23 M1 (3) (SPAdes) | ecosystem: Environmental > Aquatic > Marine > Unclassified | place...
GCGGTGCTGGTTGGGGTCGCCGCACTCGGGCGCGCTCTCGCTCGCGCCCGGTAGGGCGCTCGCGAAGGCGCGAGCGAGAGCGCGCAGTCGGTGCTGTCGGACGTCGACATCGTCGGAAAACCGCGATGCTAGGGACATCGCGGTGGCGGCGCGCGAGCGCCTTCGGAGCACTGAGACTCCAATGTCTAGTAACAACTCGAGTCGCAAGGTCGTTACGGTGGATGAACAGGCATTCGAACGAACCGAAGACGCCGGCGTCGACGAGGAGGGCTTCGAGGTCGTCGACGACACCCCGGAGTTCCGGGCGACGGTCCAGCAGGAAAAGCAGGCGAAGGTGGATTCGAACCACCCAGATGGCATCGTCCAGGACTTCTCGCACCTGCCCCTCAAGCAGGAAGAGAAGATTCGAGCCCGAGAGGCCGAACTGGAGCACATCAGCGCCCAGGCGGAACTCGGCACCCAAGACGGGCGGGCGAAGCGAACTCGTGAGGTCGTCACCGAACAGCGGCAGCGCAAGCGGGAGGAGCGCACTCCGGAGCGGACGGATCCGCGCGAGCGCCTCTCCCGGATGGAGCTGGCGAAGGTGAACCAGGAAGCAGACCGGATGGCACAGCGGCTTCGCACCGGTCACAGTCGGGCGGCCGTCTCGCGGGCGCTCGCAAAGCGGGTCGCCAAGGGACAGGACATCACCGAAGCAGTGTTCGACACGATGGACGCGCTCAAGGCGGCCCCCGGGGCGATCTGCCCGATCGAGGACGTCCCGGACGTGCAGACCGACGAGGTGAGCATCGAAGGAGAAGTCGTCCAGCTCTGGGATGCTTCCAGCCCCAAGATCGCTCAGGTGGGCTTGGTCGCGGACGATACCGGGAAAATCAAGTTCACCTCGTGGAAGGCCAGCGAGCCGGCCTTCGTCCAAGAAGGTGACACCGTCCGGATGCGGGCGGTCAAGAAGAACTGGTACGAGGGACGGTGCTCACTCGCCGTGACCTACGACAGTATGATCGTCTTCCCAGAGCGCGACCGTCGCTGGTGGGAAGAGTAGGGGGCTGAGTGCCCTCTTTTTCGTGTGTGCCGGACCGACCCAGGCCCCGCCGCCCCGCCCACCGCTCCGTGCTCGCTCCCTGCGGTCGCTGCGCGCGCAGCCACAACCTCGGCAGGGGCCATAATCTGTACGTCCACCCCAGTGCGCGGCTTGACATATTGATCGATTCCGAGTGTGTTCTGGACTGCAAGCGAATACACCTCTCAATTAGTGCTACTACCAGCTGCGGGAGCGGTTTGTCAGCCGGCAGCTATATCTCCGATAACCGTCTTCAGCGGTGGGTGGCAAGGACACCACCTTCCTACCCCACTATGACCGAAAATACGAAAACCTGCCTGTAAACGGTATCTCATTCGCCTCCACGAAACCCATCGAACGACTGATTTCCTGGTCGCTGAGGCACAGCGATTGCTCTGAATACTTAGAAAGACTTGCTGCCCACGCCCCGTGCTTGAAAGCCTTATCTGTAGGAAAATCAGCCCTATAGGACCCAATAATCGTGTTATCACTTTCACTCTGTTTCGCGAGTGTTTAACTATCAAGCAACCGTACCTATCCATGTCTCCCATCAGAACACATCTGGAGATAGAGTACAGATGATTCCGGACGACATTATACACCTCGTGGATGGTGCCATCCTCAGTCGAGTCGTGACTACACCACACCTACTGAACTTAATGAGGACTCGCTAAAATGCCGATTCCTGAAAGCAAATTTAATGACTGGCATGGTACCGGGGCTGATAAGGGGTCGGCTGATGCACGGGATAAAACTCGCCGTGCTCTAATGAGCGAACGCTCCCCTCTGGAACAAGCGGACGAAGACTACGAGGTCTATTTACAGGGTTCATATGCAAACACAACACACACACGAGGGTCGAGCGACGTAGACGTCGTCGCGAAAATCACGTCTGCATGGCGCTCCGATCTTGAGGAACTCAGTGAAGAGGAGGAGGAACGATACGATGAGGATCATGATGATGCCGATTATGATCATCGTGATTTCTACGATGATGTGCTGAAGGCACTCAGGATCAAGTTTGGTCGTTCGGCTGTTACTCCCGGTAATAAGGCAATCAAGATCGACAAGGACGAAACATCACTACTTGACGTCGACGTTGATGTGGTCGCGTGCGGTGAGTACCGTGTCTACCGGACATATCCCGAAGGCGGCGACGACGACGCAGAAATCGACAAGGGAATGCACTTTATGCCGCAGAACGGCGACAATCGTATAATCAACTTTCCTAAGATCCATCGGGAGAACGGAGAGGATATGCACTCAAACTACAAAGAGACGGTCCGTATATTCAAGAACGCACGGTATTATTACAACAACCACTTCGATACGCTTTGGACGATTGATGCTCACTCGTACGGAATCGAGTGTCTCATATACAACGTTCCTGAGAACATCTTAAAGCGAACCAGTCGATCAGACCGGTTCGACGAAATACTCACCCACTTAGAAAACGCGGACTTCTCAAGCTTCGATCAGGTTTCCGAGATGGAGCCTTTATTTGGAGATAGCAACACTCAATGGAACACTGATGAGGCAGATGAACTCATAAACCGCCTCCGAGAAATGTGGGAAGACTGGTACGACAAGAAGAAAAATGCACAACTTTTCCACTGACCAAGCGAATCGCCATCAGCGGTACATCCTAATCGGTATCCTTACTGCTGTAATCTATCTGGGCGGAATCAGTGTTTTTGGTCCTATAGTCGGGTTCTCATTGGGTATTGTCTCGTCATTACTATACATCGGATTCACAAGGTACCTCTGGAAATGGGAGTGGTTACACGATAAGGGACTGGTCGCTGTTCCAAACTTGAATGGATCATGGGAAGGATATCTGTACACGTCCGCCGACGCGGATCTCATTCCCGACGAACAAATTGTTGACGAGGGACGTCAGGTTGAGGGGCTAACAAAACAAGAAACCAGTATTGAGATTAATCAGACGTGGGATAAGATACGTGTATCCTTGAATGGACCAGAGTCGCCCTCACACAGCCGAGCAGCGACGATTCTAGTTAAAGAAAAGGCTTGGCCGACACTCTCGTATAACTACTGGAATGATGGGAGTACCACCAACGAGGAGCTTGATCCGCATTATGGGACTGCTATCTTAGAATACGATGAGGGCCAAGACAAACTTGAAGGCAAGTACTACAACCGACCGGATCAGCGAGGAACCCATGGAATACTGGAACTGTATAGAGTGAACTGAGCAGTCACCCTGATTTCACGAAGTACATTTCTCCATAGTTCTCACGGCCAGGGCCTGTGTAATAGAACCCCTCTAGTACTGTTTCGTCGGAGTCTGTTTTTAAAGCTAAGTCAGCGGTTCCGTAGTGTCTTGTCATCGAAGAGGCTGAATCTGGGTCTGGATCGTTCTCATACTGGTAGTTGAGGCTCGGCCAACGCCCATCTTCAGTCAGTACGGTTGCGCCAGTACTGTCTGACTCGGAATTATCGGTCTCCAGGTGGATGCTAATTTTTCGCCATGTCTGGGTAATTTGCAGTGTCGCAGCGACCCGCTGCATTTCCGCATTCGGGTCGTTCGACGCGTGAAGCGCATCATCCGGAATCACTCCTTCATACGAGGTTTTTACGTATCCCGTCCACTCGCCGTTGAAATCAGGAACTTTTGACGCTCCTGTTGCGCGGGCGATTCCGGTCTTCCAGATGAACCGACTGAATGTCGCTGTAAGAAGAGTGAATCCCACACCCCATGAGATCGTAATGCCCGCGACTGCGGGTATTACTGCACTAAGCGTTGTTGAAAGCCATCCCACGGCAAGGGCGGCTGCATAGGCTGCGAATCCAAGAATACCGTATACAGTCGGCCTATTGTCGTTGTCCGTTGAGTAGGTATGCATCGCTACTAATCCTCTTCATAGAAGCGTCTGGCCTCTGTGATGAACGCTCTGGCGTGTTCGACATCCCACTGGGTCGTCTCGTCACCAAACAACGGTTGCATCCCATGCTGTACGGTATAGTCAGGGAATCCTTCTTCAGCGTCGGCTTCGAGTTCATCGAGAATTCCTTCAACTCGATCGCGAATATCATCCGTTGCTATTGTAGCAGTCTCAACGTTTGAGAGGAGACACTCGATGAAGTAGGACGCAGCGTTTTCCTTCTCAATAGCGCCGTTCTCTGCGAGTGTATTTCTGAAGTTCTTGAAAATACGAATCGTTGGTTTGTAATTTCCATTTGTATATTCGTTGTACCTAGTGCCCATAATTCGATGACGGCGTGGGAAATTGATGATCTTCGTCCCGTCTGGAGACCAGAATACAATTCCTTTCATGTGGTTTCCTGGCTGGCGTGACCAAAATCGTCGATACTGGAGACAAGGAACGACATCGGCCCCAAGGGGCAACTCATCACTATCCACTTCTATTGCCTTCTCACCACGTTCGACATTGCGTGTCCCGTATTGGGCTTGTAGGGTTCGATACACGCCTTCGGCATGCTCCTCAAACATCTGCTGTGGATTTCGATCGGGGGCATGGCTGACAGCGTGATCAGGGACGTGTGAGAAATCCCCATGGAAAGTGTCCGTCCGAATAACAAGGATATCTACGTCACCAGAATTGTACACCATAGTCGTGTTCCGGTACGAACCTTGGAGGAGGGTGGCGAATTCTAACCCTTCACTGACACCCTGGAGCCCGCCTTCTTCTAGATCATCCCGGAGTTCGCGATTAGTATCTCGGGCTTCTTCTTGATTTGCAGTTTCCGAGTGTGTCCAGCGGTTAAGTTTTGCACGAGATATCATTGTGTAGCCAGATGTGCCTAGATGTTATCATACTCCCGAATATCCGCCAACAATAGTGAACTACTGCTTCAGGCTGGCGAGCTCTTTGTTCTCCAAGGAAAGAAACTCTGTGACGTAGTCTTCCAGCGTTGGGTTTTCAGTTGCAAAGAACTTCACAGTCCGGAATATCTCCCTGCTAAACCGCTCATAGAGCCCTAGTATATCTGGATCGAGAAGCTCAGGATGAGATGATACCAGTTCCTTTTGAGTCGAAGTCTGGATACGATACGCGAACGAGAGATGCGCATTCAAACCCAACAAAAACACTGACAAACTGGACTGTCGACCCTGTTCGGATTGAGCAATATTCTCCACACCCACGGTCGAGAAGTCAAAGTTCAAGAGATGATTCTTGTCTAACATCAACTCGTCTGGTTGTATATTGTGCTCGCTGTTTACCAGACCAATGATACGGATAAGGCAAGGAATACACTCACCACAGTTGTATGGGTGTCCGTCAGCGTTCTTTCCCTGCGACAATTCACGTGGATGGGGACAAGTTCGAGTAAAGAAGATATCCTCTTTGTTTGGGATACAGTCGACGACCTCCTTCTTCGTGTAACCAAGGAACGGATTGGTGATTTCCACCTTCCGGTCCGGAAATAGTTCCTCAAAAATTCGATTCAAGCTCTTAACGAACAGTGGATGGACCGTGCGAGTCGTCGTCCAGCCGGATTCCAGCGAGGAGAATCGTGAGAGGACACCATTCTCGGGGAGATAAATATCATCAACATCGAGAGCTACCGCGACAGCGGCGGCGAAGGCGAAGTACATGAATGACCGAGTGAACTGCGTATCTTCGTATGCAGAGAACTCCTCGTCGACACCAACTGAAGTAAGATTACCATCGAAGAGATGGTCAAAATTCCGCACTAGATGGCCGACGTTTCGACCATGATCCACACTGACAAAATGAGGATTGTGGCCCTCATCAGCGAGGTGAAATCGGCCACCCAAACTATCTAATCCGCCAGAAAAAAGTGCGACAGAATCAGGCTCAGGCAACTGATCACGATTTCTACCATCGCTCTCATCAATGGACTGATCCGCGTCTATCGCATCGATGAACCGATATTGAAAGTTATCACGCGAGATGAAGCTAACAGCGTGATTCAGTTCAGACTCCAACGGTTGCCATTTCTCCACGTCGACAACAGGGTACAAAATCTGTATCTGCCGTGATTTCAGCATTTCCTCCCCATCATCTTTCGCACCAGTTGGCCCTCGCTTCACTAAACGGTCCGCAGCATACGTACCGAGTGCAAGCTCAACCAACGCCGTGACTGTTGGAGGAGGACTGTGGCCGAACAGATCATTGAGAACCTTCTTCTTGTACTTTATTAGACGACCACCTTCCGTTTCGGTCTCGGTCCGATAATCGTCGACGACTATGGTGTAGTCCGAGTCTGCTTCGCTAAGGGTCGATCCGGTCCCGGACTTAATCAGAAATCGCTTAGTTCCCTTCAAAGTCCTCGTCCTCCCACGCCTCAATCATCTCATGCATAGTATGCCGAATCATTTCCTCTACGTCCTCATGCTCTAGTAACTCCACATCGGCATCTTCGAAAATCGGTGCCAATTCGGGTTGATCCTGTATTTCTTCGACCAACTCATCCGCCCGGTTGGCACACTGATCTCGCAGTTGTTCCTCAAATTCCTCCAACTCTTGGTCAGTCTCAACGTTCTGGCTGAAATGGAGTTGAAGGGCGGAGTCTGACTCGGGATCATTTGTAGCTGCCTCAATTTCCTCGTTAAGCAGTTGAAACAGATACTCCCGAAAATATACTCGGAAAAATCCTTCAACGCCATGGGCCTCTACGAACTCGTCAATATTATTCTGAATCTCGGTGTCGTTCAAGAGCATCAGCTCCTTCGGTCATAATGTCACCCATCGCACTTTCCATTGCTCGTTCTGCGGACCCTGAGAAGGCTCGGTCTGTGCCCTGAGATCCATCAGCAAGGCCTCGACTGGCAGCCTCTTTTGAGGCTTGCTCAACAACGGCTTCAGAGGCGCCTGCTGCAACGACCTCTTTTGCAACTGAGGCACCGACATCCCTAGTGGCAGACTCAACACCGTTTTGATGGCTTTTTATTACGAATTCAGAGCCGTATCGGACCGCTAGATATGCTGGAACTTTAGCTGCGCCGTTCGGTTGAGCAGCCAGAATCACCTTGAAATAGATTTCACTTGCTCTGGCAGCATCTTTATCACCCGCAGCATCAGCTAACTCGCGTTTCGCGTCTTCATAACCAGCGTTGGATGCCCCGGATCGGTTCCGGGTTGCCGTTCCCATACAACATTATTCCCATTCTGTATTATAATTCTAATTACTGGGCAGCCTCATCGGTATAGTTCAGTGAAATACGCCGGTTAGACCCACATACACCGAGGTCAAAGTCTTATCTCCGGTGCGTCAGTTGCTGTGGACCTAATAGTTCGGCTTCGACTTTCGACCCCCGACGTGTAGAGTCAAGAGTCTGTTGTCCCCTCAATGGGTGAGGGGCTCGCTGTACTGGCGAGTTCCGGAAGACGGTGAGAACAATGGCAACGAGAGACATCTACGAGACAGGATTCGACGAAGACGTCCAAACGGAGTCGAGCGCGAACCAGTGTCCAGAGTGCGACGGACACGTCACTACGAACGTCAAGGAAACAGTCTGCGAGGACTGTGGACTCGTTATCGAGGAACAACGTATCGATCACGGGCCGGAGTGGCGAGCGTACGATGGGGACGAACGCGAGCGAACAGGCGCACCACTGACTGCAGCCCGTCACGATCTAGGCCTCTCGACGAAGATCGGCCACGGAACCGATACACACGGAAACGAACTCTCAGGGCAGAAACGCCGGCGACTGTCCCGGATGCGACGTGAGCAGACCCGTGGTCGCTGGCGGTCCAAAGCGGAACGGAATCTCGCACACGGGTTGGGCGAGGTGCGCCGGCTGGCGAGTGCGCTCGAACTCTCCGAGTCGATTCGTGACCAGGCGTGCCAGCTCTTCCGGAGCGCTCAGAACGAGGATCTGCTTCGAGGCAGATCCATCGAAGCCATCGGCGCAGCGAGTATCTATGGTACTTGTCGATGTACCCAACACCCGCTCCTCCTCGAGGACATCGTCGACGCGGCAAGAGTCGAGTCCACGCGTGTCACCAACGCCTACCGAACACTGAATCGCGAGTTGGGGCTGCCGACACCACCAATGCGCCCGACGTCGTTCATTCCGCGGCTGATCTCGGAGCTGGGGTTGGACCACGACATTCGCCGACGCGCGAACGAACTCGCAGAACGCGCCGAGGGGACAGCCCTCACGAACGGCTGTCAGCCATCGGGTGTCGCGGCCGCTTGCGTCTATCTGGCCGCCCAAGAGCAGGGTGCGTTGATCACCCAATCCACCGTTGCATCGACAGCGGAGGTGTCAGTCGTGACGCTCCGAAGCCGGCGGGACGAACTCCAAGCGATCTGAGACGCATCCGGTAGAGGAGCACCTACATACATACGGAGAATCTATCGACCGGTATGGACCTCGAAGAGGCTGTCGAGCATCTATCTGCAGAGCTCGATATCGAACGTAGCAAGCACGTTCGCGAGGTCGGTCAAGCGGTCGCTGAGCTCCGTGACTGAATCCGTCTCAGGCGACCTGATGGACCCGTAGTCGTCGAACCCTACCCGCGAATCTCACCCTGGAATTTAAATACCAAACCGAGGGAAACGCAGAGCGAATCGATGACTGACCACAATCCTGACCGAGACGCGTTCCAACCTGTCGGGGAGGGCGCTCTCGTTACTGACCCGGTGCTGGATCAGCCAGCAGACGCCCAGCCAACCCGTCAGCGCGAAGCCTCGCATTCGGGCGGCTATCCGGATGGAACAACCGACACAGACCGGACCTGTGTCTCCTGTGGCGCATCGATCCCGGCTTCGCAGCGAAAATGCCGGTTCTGCCTCGAACACAGACTCGACGCCGCGTCAGAATCGGGTGCTGTGAGTTCCGAACAGGCGCTCTGTGGTGTAATTCAGTTCCTCGTCGAATCTGGGACGTTCTATGGGGCTGTCGCGAAAGGAGCAGCTGCAGCGACACTCCTCACATCAACCCACGGCGAGCCCGTCGACGACTGTACGCTCATCTACGATCTCGACGACGAGCCCGCACCCCAGTTAACCGAGCACTGGCCCACGCTCCCCGCTGCTGTCGAGGCGACCTCAGCGGCCGGCGACGCGTTGCTAACAGCGGCCCGCGAGCGGATAGCGTGGGAAGAGGACGGGAGGAGCGAGCGCCCTCAGATGGAGATACCACGCGTCTATGACGAGCGTGGCCAGGGAGTCGGTGATGAGTCGTCCCTCGATCACACTCTTGACGGCGGCGACCAGCTGTGGATCGTCCCAGCAATCGCTGTGGAAACAGTACCCCGCGAAACGGAATCCACCAGTGACGGAGCCGAGATTCCGACCGTTACAACCCTCGAGTGCCAGCACTGTACGAGAGATACAGAGCATCGATTCAGTACACGCGAGTCGATCCCCGACGAGACCTGGACAGGCCAACCAATCTGGGAGTGCCAGGTGTGTGGCATAGGTCGCTACGGGCCTGCCCCAGAATAGGGCAGGAAGATTGACGATTAACCAACATACCCTGCTTGGGATGGATCTTGTTGGTTAACACGGCGAGTCCCCTCAAGACCGACGACAGTCACGGTGGGGTGTCTGTGCGCGCCAGCAAGTGGTGAGGCGCTTCCGATGAATCAACAAGTAGAACAGGGCTACCGGATGCATCGTGTACTCAGCAATCTCAGCCGGCTCGACGTCGATCGGTTAGACGACGCGGATCAAGAGCGAGTCGAGACTGCGAGAGACCTCCTGGAAAACGTGAGTCTCCTCACACAACCAGAGGACGAAAACTGGGCAGACGCCCCAACAGACTCCTAACCGATGTCGCCGTCCACGCCAGGGGTACTTCCAGGGTCGGTTTATCGCCCCCAAGAGGAGTGCGGGGCTTCCCCGCGAGTCCAGACATGGCGACACTACAAGCTGCGACGACGTCGACCGGTGCAATCGTATCGGATCCACAGGCAGTCCGCGAACTCTGTGAGAGCTACTGCTTCGGAACGCTCGACTGGGAGGTAACCGACGAAGGCGAACTCACCATCTGGGGATTCGACGATTTCGAAGTGTACGAGGCGCGAGAGAACGGGCTCCCTGACTATGAGGGCGGTATCGTGACCCACGAGTTCCTTCGAACCCTTGCCGACCACCTCGAAGCCGACGAAGAACTCGACATCCAGACAGCGGGGTTCACGAAGTGCCGCTTCCCAGTGCTGGCGAAGCGGTACGTGGTTCGCGACGGCGAAGTCCTCCACGCGGACCTCGATTCCCCTGAACCGATCGACGAGTAGAGTTGTTCATCCCCCGGGAGGGGTGCGGGGCGATCCAGTAGTGGGTCGCCCTGCGAGGTGATTGTACAAATGGGTCACCGCGCACTCGTTGCGTACGAACGGGCAGACGGACAGTACACGCTCCACTACTCTCATTGGGGCGCTGCGAACCTGAAGCTCAAGCACCGGATTTCCGCTGAGTCACCGTTCGGTGGTGAAGACACCGACTCCAAGTGGGCGAAACAGCTCCTCGCAGAGCTGGCCGATGGCCTCGAGGCAGATGGCGTCGACGGCTACCTCGCCAACGAAGATCGGCCGTCGACGGTCGTCGAGCCAAAACCCCGCGCCACCGGACTCACACTCGAGGAGATCATCACTGACCATCTCGACTACCTCCATCACGAGGCGTTCTACGTTGTGTCGCCGACCTTCGAGGTGACCGCCTACCGGACGCTATGGTTCGGCCTTCAGTACGATTCGGAGACGGTCGACCACGGCGAGACAGTTGGGAACGGCGCGCTGGCCACCGTCCGGTGGCACGACGGCGAGCCGGTCGGCGACGGCCACCTGACGGGGAAGTTCCAGGCGCTGAAAGACGTCGTTGGCGATATGGTCGACAAGGGTGTGTTCACCCAGTCGACGGCTCGCCAGTACCTCAAGCAGAAGCTCGGCGAGTGGGTCGGGAAGCGCCAAGAGTTGCGCATCCCGAGCGGTGAAACACCGTCTCCGGACGCGACACTCAGCCGGACGTAGGTCGATCTGCGTCGAAGCAGAAAGTGGTTTTCTGGGCCAGAAAGGACTGAGCCCCATCGTAGGCTCGTGATTTGATGCCCGAAAAACCAGACGACGATCCATTCCACGATTGCGAGTTAGGTCCCGATGCAGTCCTCGGGACGCGCACCTTCCACGATGTCCTGTTCACCGACGACACAGAAACCCCGGTGAACGTGCTAACCGGCGAGACGCCCGCACATTCGCAGGCCACCGTCCAGGAAGCAAAGGCGTTCGCTGCGAGCATCGATACGGACACACCACAAATCGCGCTCCCCGCATCCGTCGAGTCGCAGGTCGAAACCCAGAGCAAGCCCTACACCTCAGCTGCGTTCTTCCACTTCAAGGCGACCGGATCGCTCGAACGACACCGTGCCTACCACGCCGCCTACGAATCCGGCGCGTTCAGCGTCGACTTCGAGGCCGACTACGAGTCGGGCGACCTGACGATCACCGTCGAGCGGACAGGCGATTCCTGAACGCGATCTCGCGAAGCGAGTTTTTTCGAACGCCGGCGAGGGGTGCCGGCGCACCGAGCAGACAAAGCCGAGCAGTGCCCGGTGAGTCGGCGCTCCGAGGTGAACAAAGATGCATATGGTCATCTACGCGTTGGTCGAGGCACCGACACAGCACGATGCCCTGGTCGAGGGGAAAGCAGTCTTCGACCGTCTCGTCGGGGCTAACCCCCACGGCTGCGCCGTGTTTGACTACTACTGCACCTTCGACGAAGAGGATACGACGGTCGCCGGGAAGGCTCGCTGGGGAGACCTACCGACGGCAGCACCCATCAATTCAGAGGCGGGCGGTGAACTGCTCGATCGAGCCTGGAACGCCACAAAGGAAGAGTTCCAGCGGAATCTCGACCGCGTGAAAGAGGCGCTCGACGGGCTCAGCGACGAGGAGATTATGCGTGATGAAGATCTCGCCCGACAC
>Ga0207756_100532_pt1 | contig 11933 bp, 12 predicted proteins | sample A23M1SouthBayCA_FD_187748 | JGI IMG/M metagenome (GOLD analysis project Ga0207756, IMG submission 187748) | Aerobic enrichment media microbial communities from Eden Landing Ponds, California, USA - A23 M1 (3) (SPAdes) | ecosystem: Environmental > Aquatic > Marine > Unclassified | place...
CGGTCGTAGACGACGGCGCTCCCGCACAGCGGGCACCACGTCACAGCCACGGGCTCGTCGTCGACGACGGCGTTACAGATCTCGTGGTAGTGCAGGTACCGGATCGGGAACGCGCGCGCCGGGTCGCCGTCGACGGAACCGCCGCTCGCGGTTCCGTCTGCTCGTCGCGTCGGCGACGCGACGCTGTCGACGACCACCACCTCGTCCTCGGGGTCGCCGGCGTACTCGCTCGCCGGCTCGTACGTCGGATCGTCCACGCTCGGGATCGCGTCCCGCGGTAGCACGTCTTGGATCTCCATGCCCGAGCGTGCAGGGGCCGGCGTCGAAAACGTTCGGATGTGCGAGCCGGTCGCACGAGAGCGATCGTAACCGACTGCCTGGAAGGGGTCGCGTCACTGTCCGACGACCACTTTCTACCCCACCAGCAGCGCGGGCTACGAAGACCCGAACAGTCCACTCAGCGTGGACGAGACCCGGGCAACGACGTCGCGTGTTCGACCTACGATAGCCGAGAGAAGGGAGTCGTTCCGCATAGCATTAGACGTTTGTTCGGCGTTCTGGGACGCATTCTTGGTTTTGACCGGTGGCCCACTGGACTCGTTCTGTTCTGCACGCCTGCAGTCGAGGCAGTGCGTCGAACCGTGGCCGGCGACGTTGTTGCACCCAGGGGACCGACAATCCGTCTTTCCGAACCGTCGTCGCTGAGTTCCTCTATTCCGATCGCGTTCATTCAAGCAATTCGGACAGTACGCCTCGCCGTAATCCGATCGATTCGTACAGCTTTCCGCAACACAGATCTCCTCGAACTCGTCACCGGGAGCGGATGCAGTCGAGTCCTCAGCGGTTCGGCCGGCGTCACGTTCGTGGGCGGCTTCTTCGGTCGCCCGGTCGCGGAGGCCGCAACGATGTTTCTCGGGGAGTCGGTGGTCGGAACAGAGCGTCTTCCCGCATTCGTTGCAGGTGTAGAGGAACATGTCCGATTCCTCCCCACAGGCGTCACACGCGCCCATTCGAGAACACGTCAGAACGCCGGCACGGTAAGTGCGGGGGTTCGTTATTCAGTCGAGTTCGAACCGGACGCGTTCCTCGCCGGCGCCGGCGGTCTCGCGGCCGGTGACGGTCACCGCACCGATCTCGCCGGTGCGCGTGACGTGCGTGCCGGCGCACGCGGTCCGGTCGATCGGGTCGCTGGCGGCGTCGGCGCGCTCGCAGTGCCCGCGCGGTCCGTCGCCGCCGATCTCGACGATGCGCAGTTCGGTGATGGAGTCCGGGAGGAGGTCGATGCGCGTGCGGTCCGTGTCGAGTTCGGTCTCCGCGACGTCACGGTCCATCGTGTACCACCGCACGGGGTGGTCGGCGTCGACGTGCTCGTTCAGTCGGCGCTCGATGCCCGCGAGGTCGTCGTCGTCGAACCGGTCGTACTCGCAGTCCAGGCGCGCACGATCATCGTACAGCTGGTTGCCGGTGGTGCGTGCGTCGTACTCCGCGAGGAGGACGGCCGAGAGGAGGTGCTGGGCGGTGTGGTACCGCGAGTGCGCGCTCCGGCGGGCGTCGTCCACCACGCCCACGACGTCGTCGCCCGGTTCGAGGCCGAGCGATTCGTCGGCGGGCTCGACTCCCCGCGATTCGTCGCCGTCGCCGTCGAGGTCGAGGTCGAGGTGGTGTTCGACCTCGTCGGTGAGCTGGACGTCGACGACGTCGTACTCGTCGTCGCTCGTGCGCAGGACGCCGGTGTCGTGTGGTTGGCCGCCGCCGGTCGGGTAGAACTGCGTCGCGTCGAGGACGACGCGCGTCCCTCGCACGGCGGTGACGGTGGCGTCGAACTCGCGAACGCTCGAATCGTCGAGGTATCGTCGCTCGGTCACGGTCGACTCGAAGTCACCGTGGACCGTAAGTGTAGGGTGTGGGGTGTCGAAACGCCTAAGAGTTGAACGGGCGTTTTTGCAGACAACAATGATCAAGCACAGTTCGGTTGCGGTTCTTCTTCGAGGTGGGAACGCGTGGGCGTCGAAATAAAAGAAGGGCGCGTGAGCGACGAGGAGTTCGCGGCGATGAAGCAGTTCGTGTACGACTACCTCGCGGCGAGCGTCGAGAACGAGGAGGAGGGCGGCCGGATGCGGTGGTATCCCTGGCACTCCGCGGAGTACCGGTACAACCACATCCTGAACGTCGTCGCGCTCGCGGGGAAGATCGCCGAGCGCGAGGGCGCGGACGTGGACGTGACGAAGATCGCGGCGCTGTTCCACGACATCGCGAAGCTCGACGCGGAGCAGGACGTGCACGCGGAGGAGGGTGCGCGAGTGGCGCGCGAGTACCTGGAGACCCGCGGCGGGTTCCCGGGGTCGTTCGTCGACGAGGTGTGTCGCTGCATCGAGATGCACTCCTACCAGGACGACCTGTCGGACCTGTCGATGGAGGCCCAGTCCCTCGTGGAGGCGGACATCCTCGACAAGGTCGGCGCGAACGGGACCGCGCTCATGCTCCTGCGGATGGGGTACGAGGCGCGCACGCACATGGACAGCGCGGAGATGGTCGGGCGCGTGCTCGACCGTGGCGAAGACGCCGTCGACCGCATCGAGTCCGACACCGCGGAGTCGATCGCGCACCAGCGGTTGAAGCGCGTGAAGTGGTTCCGCGAGTGGCTGGAGGGCGAGGTCGCGGAGATGCAGATCGACGAGCGCGACGTCGACCTGCACTGAGCGCTCGAGTGCCATCGCGAACGAAGCGACCGCGGTCGGTGCGTCGCTGACCGGTTCGGTCAGAGGAGGCTGCTGGCGGCGTCAGCGAGGAACACGACGCCGAATCCGGCGAGGACGACCGCGCTGACGCCGGCGACGGCGGGTGCGAAGTCGTCGACGCGCTTGCCGGCGGCGACGAGCGTCGCCGGGAAACCGCCGACCCAGACGAGGATGCCGAGGAAGAACCCGACGAGGAGCGCCGGGCTGCCCGTGGTGACGACGAGCACGCCGTCGAGCGCACCGCCGGCGTAGGGGACGTGCGAGAGGACGTCGACGGTGCCGGGGCGGAGCATGCGGACGCCGACGGTCAGCCAGAACACGATCTGGTAGGGGTTCGTGATCGCGAGCGCGAACGCCTTCGTGAACCCGCGCTTGTCCCCGTCGACGCCGGTCGGGTCGTCGTCCACGCCGGTCGCGTCGGGGTCGACGCCGAACGCCGCGCCCTCGCGGGCCTCCACGAGCGCGCCGTACGCGAAGTACAGCATGAGGACGCCCCCGGCGGCGACCATCCCGGCCTTGAGCGTCGGCGCGGATTCGACGAACTCGACGACGCCGACGGCGGCGAGCACGAAGAACGCGGCGTCGGCCGTGAACGCGCCCATGCCCGCGCTCGCCCCGGACCGCCACCCGCGGAGGACGCTCTCCTGGGCGATGACGGCGTTCATCGGGCCCGGCGGCGCGGCGAGCGCGAGCCCGAACACCGCGCCGAGGACGAGCGTTGCGACGACCGTGAGCATTCGCTTTCGACTACGCGCGACCCCCCGAAAAGTCCGTCGTCAGCGGCGAAGGCGTGACCGAACCAGCGGCGCCCCCGGGCCGGGTGGCCGCGCGGGTCAGAGCGCGACGGCGAGCACGCCGGGGAGGACGTCCAGCAGCGGTGCGAGCGCGGTCGTCCCCAGGCCGACGAACTGCTCCCAGAGGGACACGCCGACCGCGAGCGAGAGCGCGGTGTCGAACGCGAAGAACGCGAACACGGCCGCGCCGACGAAGTGCGCCTTCCGGGCGTCGAACCGGTGACTGAACGTGTGGAAGAAGTACGCGTTCGCGAGACTCACGGGAATGATCGCGAGCATCTCTCCGACCCAGATGCCGGGGCGGGCGCCGTACTCGGCGGCGAGCGTGATCGTGATGATCTGGGTCTTGTCGCCGAACTCCCCGGTGAACATCATCGCGAAGATCGGGACGAACCCGCCGAGTGCGTTCGGGACGTCCCGGCCGAACACGGTCACGTCGTCCACGTCGCCCGCGAGGATGCCTCCCGAGCCGTCGCCGGTCACGAGCCCGCCGTCGGTCTCCGTCTCTCCATCGAGCGCGGCCTCTTCGGCGGTCTCGTCCCGGTCGGGTGCCGACCGGACGAGGAGGACTGCGAACACGATGAACATCGTACCCGTGAACACGTCCAGCCACATGCCGGGAAGCACCTGCTGGATGACGCTCCCCGCCTGGATCTCGAGGGCGGTCCAGAGCGCGAACGAACTCCCCGCGGCCGCGACGACCACCAGCGGATTGTACCGCGTGGACAGCCCGGCGATGATGAACTGCACCTTCTCCCCGGGCAGCACCGTCAGCTGCGCGAGCGCCGCGATCACCACGAGCTCCCAGAACGGTACGCCGCTCACGCTTCGGGCACCTCCCCGACCGACTCGTCGTCGCCGCGCTCGGGTTCGCGCACCTCGATGGACGCGGCGACGTTCTCGGGCAGGCTCTGCTCGCCGTCGCCCACCGCGAGCGTCACCATCCCGAACGGTGCGACCGACAGCACCTCCACGACCGTCCCGGGCGTGATGCCGGCGTCCTGCAGGTACCGGAGCTCTTCGTCGTCCCGGTCGCTGACGCGCGCCACCTCGACGACGTCCCCGGCGTCGTGCTCCGCGAGGCGCGTGTGCCCCGGCGCCTCCGGTTCGCTCAGGTCCGCGCCCGGGATCGGGTCGCCGTGCGGGTCCACGGTGGGTTCGTCGAGCGCGGCGGCGAGCCGGCGCTCGAACTCCTCGCTGATGTGGTGCTCGAGGACGTCCGCCTCGTCGTGCACGTCCGTCCAGTCGTACTCCAGGTGCTCCGTGAGGTACGTCTCCAGCAGGCGATGGTGGCGCAGCACCTCCAGCGCCACCGTTCGCCCCTCCTCGGTCAGTTCGACGCCCTTGTACTTCTCGCGGTCGACGAGCCCGCGCTCTTCGAGCTTCTCGACCATGCTCGTCACCGTCGGCGCGGTGACGTCGAGGTACTCCGCGATCGCGGACGTCGCGACCGGCGGCTCCCCGTCGGCCTGGAGCTCGTAGATCGCCTTCAGGTAGTCCTCCATGACGTCACTCAGCATCCGTTCACGAGGGATTAGACGCGTCTAATACAAAAAGAGCAGGATGCGAAATCCTCGTTTCGTGAGTCAGACGTCCTCGTCGAGGACCTCCCCGACCGCGAAGTTCGACTTCACTTCCGTGATCTCGACCTTCACGCGCTCCCCGACGTCCGCACCGGGCACGATGATGACGTACCCGCGCTCGACGCGCGCGATCCCGTCGCCCTGCTTCCCGATGTCCTCGATCTCCACGTACCGGGTCTCCCCGCGCTCCACGGGCGGTTGCGGTTCCGACGGTGCGGACTCGCCGCCCTCCTCCGTCGACGCCGACCGCTCTCGCTCGATGAGCGCCACGCGGTACGTCGCTCCGGGATCGACGGTCCCGCGTTCGACCTCTCGCTTCGGCACTTCGACCGTATAGGAGTCGCCGTCGTCGGTCACTTCGGCGCTGAACAGACACAGTAGCTTATCAGAGATTTCCACAGTGAACCCTCGCCAGTACGTCGCAGCGGTGGGGCCTTAGAACTACCGCCGCCGCCCGCGAATTTTTGCCGGAGACGCACCGGCGCACTGGGTCACCACCACGCGCTCGGGTCGCCGCCACACGCCCGCTCGGCCGCCCCGCGCCTTCGTTGGCGTCCCTTCACGGCGACGGCTGGCCCTGGGGCCGGTCGACCGTCGCGAATCCCTCCAGGCCGACGTCGGCGTCCACGGGCAGTTCGCTCGGCGAGTCGTACGGCCGGTTCACGACCACGTCGCCCGCGGTCCCCGAGCCGATGCCGGGGATGGCGGTGAGTTCGTCCATGCTCGCGGCGTTCACGTCCAGCGGGTACGGCACGCCCGTCACGGACCGGTAGCCGTGGTCGACGATCGCGACGTCCCGGACCGCGCCGAGCTCGCGCTCGCCCGGGATCCCCACCAGCAACGGGTACGTGCCGAGCTGGCGGCCGAACGTCCGCCCGTCCTGGTGGTACTCGAAGTGCACGTCCGGCAGCACCGTGCCGACGGGCGCGACCCGCTGCAGCATCGGGTTGTCCACGGTCTCCCGCACCTCGCGCTTGTACGCCTTGAACTGGCGCTTGTGCTCGAGCGCGATGCTCGCGCCCGTCTCCGCCATCTCCGTCCCCTCGAACGCCATCACCTGCCGGATGTTGATGCGACGCACCATCAACCCCGACTCCAGCACGCGATCCAGGAACTGCTTGTTCAGTTCGTAGGTCTCCTCGCGCTCGCCGTCCAGGCCGTGCAGGAGGTTGATGCCCGGCAGGAGCTTCGGCAGCCGCGGCGTCTTCGCCCCGGCCGCGTCCGCCCCGGTCGCGACGTCCGTCGACGGGCCGGTCCCGGGTTCCTCGCCGGGACGCCACCCGGCTTCCTCGTTCACGATCTCGACCGCCCGGAAGCACTCGTCGGCGGTGACGTTCAGCTCGTTGGCCTCCTGCACCACGGGGTCGGCGGACTCCAGGCCGAACGCGGCCGTGTCGCCGGGCGTGTTGTACTTCGCGATCGTGCGGATGCCCTCCCGGGCGAGCTCCGGCCACTTCACGACCGTGATCGGGTTCATGTTGTCCAGGTGCAGCGTCTCCAGGTCCGGCGCCACCTCCCGGATGCCCGCGTACAGCTGCCTGAGTGCATCGGGGTTCGGTTTCTCGCCGTCCCCACCGTACGCGAGGATGTCCGCCTGCCGCCCGATCCGGAAGTTCCGGACGCCGCGGTCGCTCAACGCGTCCACCTCCCCGACGACGCTCGGCGGCGTCCGGAAGTCCGGGTCGCCGTACATCGGCTCCGTGCAGAACGAGCACCGGTACGCGCACCCCCGCGACGTCTCCAGTTCCGCGATCAGGTACTCGGGGTGGTTCGGGTGCTGTTCGACGACGAACGCCCCCATGCTCGCCCACCGGTCGACCTCCGCGACGTCGCGATACCGGTCGTTGAACCCCTCCAGGCCGCTCCGCACGAGGTCGTACGCCGCCGCCTCCACGTCCGCCATCGCGAGGAAGTCGAAGTCAAGGTCCTTGCGCTCGGTCTCGGTCGCGCCGGCGTTCTCCTCGCCGACGCCGAAGCGCACCGGGCCACCCATCACGCTCGTGCCGTTCGCGGTCCACGCCAGCTTCCGCACCTCGTCGGGCTCCGCGGGCGTCCCGCCGACGTACTTCCCCGGCACGGTCATCCCGCCGATGTACACCATGAGGTCCGCGGTCTCGACGTCCAGCCACAGCGAGTTGTCCTCGCGCAGCTCGTCGATCGTGTGGTAGGTGATGCGCTCGCGGGGCACGCCGGCGTCGACGAGGGCGCCCGCGGTGTACCGCGGGTACGTCGACACGTACGGCGGCACCCCGAAGTGCGCGGGCTCGTCGACGTACCCGTCGACGATCGTCACGTCGACGCTCGCGGGGTCAGTCATACGCCGTCGTTGACGCCCGAGGGGTAAAACGCGTGCGGAACGCCCCAGCCCCCGCTCGCGCACCCCGTTCCCGAACCGTACTCCCGGACGCGGCGCGCCGCGTCCCCGACCGACGAGCGGGGCGGTCGGCGGCGCGTTCCCCCTCCGAAAGCCCCTTTCCCGTCGCCCGCGTAGACTCGTGCATGCCCGCCACGAAGGAGGTCCGCTGCACGAGCGACGGCTGCGAGCTCGACATGTTCGAGAACCACTACACGTACGACATCGCGGACGACCACGAGGTCACGGACCTGTCCTGCCCGCTCTGTGGAGGCACGGACTGCCTGGAGGAGATCGAGGTATGAACCTCGGCGACGTCTCGCGGTCGGTCGGGAATCGCGTCCTGGAGACCGTCGGGCGGGCCGCGAGCCGCGTCCAGGAGTCGAAGGGACTGCCGGCGGACGTCCTGGAGAGCGACGACGCGTACCTGGTCGTGTTCGACGCGCCCGGCGTCGCGCAGACGGACGTCCAGGTGCGGTACGTCGACGGGGCGGTCGAGGTCCGCATCGATCGGTTCCGCGAGTTCTACGACGACCACGAGATGCGCGTCCCCGGCCGCGGCATGAGCCTCGACGGGCGCGCCGACCTCCCCGCGGACGCGCACGTCGACGCCGACGCCGCGCAGGCGACGCTGCGCGCGAACGGCACGCTCGAAGTGCGCGTCCCGAAGCGCGACGACGCCGAACGCGACGCGAGCGCGGACACCGTCGAGATCGCGACGCCAGACGACGACGGCGACGACGAGCACGCGGACGTCGACGGCGAGCACGCGGACGTCGACGGCGAGCACGCTGCCGACGAGTAGCGGGCGCCAGAGGCGGTGCTGTTCCGGCGAGCGTCGCCGTCAGCGGTCGTCGACGAGCATCCCCTCGACGACGTCGAACGACTCGTCCCCGGTGAAGCGGGTCGGGTCGAACGGGTCGATGCCGTCTGCTTCTCCCAAGACCTGTTCTGCGAGCGTCTCGCCGATCGCTGGCGCGCGCATGAAGCCGTGGCCCTGGAAGCCGGTGCCGACGTAGACGCCGTCGTCGAGCGCGCCGACGAGCGGGTCGCGGTCCGGCGTCGCCGTGCACAGGCCAGCCCACGCGTCCGTGACCCGAGCGTCTTGGACGGCCGGGACGCGCTCCGCGGCGCGCGCCCGGAGCGCTTCGGGGAACCCGTCGTTCGCGTCCTCGTCGTACCCGTCGGGGTCCGCCTCGCGCTCCTCGGTGCCGTTCCCGACGAGGACGCCGTCGACGTGCGGGCGCAGGTAGAACCCGTCGGTCGCGTCGTACACCATCGGACCGTCGTACGCGGTCGCGTACGTCGCCGCCTGCACGCGATACGGCTTCATCGCGATCTCGTACCCCGCGTCCGCGAGCACCCCCTTCGTGTGTGCACCCGTCGCGACGACGACGTCGTCGAACGCCTCCCCGTTCACGCGCAGCGGGTCGACGTCCACGGTCGCGGCCTCGTGCTGGCGGAGTTCGGCGCCCTGGCGCTTCGCGAGCACGGCGAGCGTCCGCGCGTACGACCGCGGCGTCGTGTACCCGGCGGCGCCCGCGACCGCCGCGACCGCGACGTCCTCGCTCCGCACGCTCGGGAACCGCTCGGCGAACTCCTCGCGCTCCATGCGCACCGCGGTCACGCCGTTTCGCTGCATGCGCGGCAGTTGCTCGCGGATGGCGTGCTCGCGGTCGTCGTCGCCCTCGCGCGCCAGCCACACGTACGGCGACTCGTGGAACGCGAACTCCCCGGTGTCGTCGAACGTCCGGAACCGCTCGATCGCGCGCGCCCCGACCTCGGCGTCGACGTCCTCCGCGAACGCGTCGTAACAGACGCCCGCCGCCCGTCCCGTCGACCCGCTCCCGACCGAACCGGCTTCGAACAGCGTCACGCTCACGTCCCCGCCGTCCGCGTCCCCGTCCGCGAACGCCAGGTCGAACGCGACCGTCGCCCCGAGCGCGCCCGCGCCCAGAACGGCGACCGACCGCGTCATCGATGCCCCTCGGGTCGCAGGTCCGCGAACGACTGCGCGCCGAGCCAGTCCACGAGCGCGCCCAGTTCGCTCGTCGCCTTCTCGAACAGCGCCTCGCCGGCCTCGGCGTTCCCCTTCGTCGGGTGGCCGACGGCGCCGGACTCCGAGAAGTCGATCGCGTCGAACCCGACCGGCGCCCCGTGCACGCCCTCGCCCCATCCCTCGGCCGCGCCGGCCTCCGCGTCCTCGAGCGCGTCCTCGCGCACGTGCTCGGTCAGATGGAGCATCATGCTCGTCTCCATCGCGTCGGCGTGCGTGATCCCGTCGACGTCGAACAGTTCCGCCTCCAGTCCCTCCAGGTTCGACCACCAGTTCCACGGCGTCGCGAACGCGACGTCGCGCTCGCGGAGCCGACGCGCGGCACGGGTCAACGCGTCGGTGTTCCCGCCGTGCCCGTTCGCGAACACGGCCTTGCGGACGCCGTGCTCGGCGAGGCTCGCGACGACGTCGTGCGCGTAGTCCTCGAACGTCTCCGGCGTCACCGAGAGCGTCCCGTGGAACTGCCGGTGATGCCCGCTCGCGCCGACCGGGATCGGTGGCGCGAGCACGACGTCGTCGCGATCGGCGACCGATTCGGCGACCGCGGTCGCCGCGTACAGGTCCGTCCCGAGCGGGAGCGCCGGGCCGTGCTGTTCGACGCTGCCAGTCGGCACGACCGCGACCGCCGCGTCGTCGAACGCCTCGGCGGCCGTCGTCGTCGTGTGCGTCGCGAGTTCCATACCCGCCACTGCGAGAGCGGGTGCCGAAAAACGATCGGTGTCGCCGCGACAGCCAGCGGCGACCGCCGCCCTCCCCGGGTCAGCGGACGTGTTCGAGGCCGCGGGCGGGGTACGCGACGACGTGGTCGACGCCGGCGTCGTGCAGGCGGTCGACGCGTTCGCGGACCGTGGCGACGTCGCCGACGAGCGCGTAGTCCCGCACCGCCTTCGAGAGCACGTCGCGAGCGCGACCGACGGCGTTCGCGTCCGTCGCGACCGGCCCGTCGCCGTCCGCGTCGGGGAGCGCGCGCCTGACGGGGCCGCGGCGTGCGGCGTACGCGCCGACCGCGTCCAGCACGGCGTCCTCGTCCTCCGTCAGCACGGTCGGCGCGTACAGCGCGACCTCGCCGTCGAACCCGGCCGCTCGCAGCGCGCGGACGTCACGCAGGCTCGACCGGGAGAGCAGTTCGAACTGCGTCGCGCCCGTCGCGAGCGCGACGCGCTCGACTGACTCCGTCCCCACCCACGCGTCCGGATGCCGGGCCACCGCGGCACCGAGGCGGTCCGCAACGCCCTTCGCTTGCTCGTCGTCGTCGAGGTACGCACCGTGTCCGGCGACGAGCACGCGCCCCGCCTCGCCCGGGAGCGCGTCGTCCAGCGACCGGTCGCCGGTCGGGTCGTAGCCCGTCGCGCGAACCGGCGTCGTCACCCGCAGCGTCTTCTCGGCGGCGAGCTCGCGAAGCGTGCCCTCGTCGGGGACGTGCTCGCGGCCCTCGTAGTCCACCGTCACGACGTCCACGTCCACGTCGAGCGCGCGGGAGACGTCGCACTCCGCGGGCTTCAGCGCCAGCGCGTCCACGCCCGTCCGGGAGAGCCGGCTCTCGCCGGTCGTCTCGCTCATCGACATCGACGCCCACCTCGCGTGCTGAGAATCGTTCTATGTCTGCCCTTGCGGAACTCGATCCATCGTCTGTGCGACCATGTACCCCGTGCGAAGCGGTCGCGGCAAGTAAGCGTGACGGACGCCGTCAAGTATCGCCAGGACCGAGCCGGCGTGCAGTGATCGCCACGTCAGGTTCGGCCGAACGTCGGACGCCACGCGAGCAGGGCGACGGTGACGACGAACACGGCCGTCGACAGACCGAGGGACTGATCGGTGGTCGCGGCGGCGAGCGCGGACCCGCTGCCGGCGACGCCGGACACGAGCGCAGCGAGCACCGGCCACGAGCACGAGACGCACGACAGCAGGCCGAGCAGGCCCGCGACGCCCGTGCGAGCGGCGTCGACGACGGTCCCGTACACGAGGTACGCGAGCGTCGCGTACCCGACGAGCTTGTACGGCACGAGGACGACGGTCGCGAGCGCGTGCTCGTACACCGCCGCCGGTCCGTACCCCGGCGGCAGCCCCGTGGAGACGTACCACCCGGGCGACGCGAGGTCCGCACCGCCGACGAGCGCGTACCCGGGGGCGAGCACGCCACCGAAGTACGCGAGCACGAGCAGGTACCCGCCCGCGGCGGCGAGCGCACCCAGGCGGCGTCGTCCGACCGCGTCGGGGACGTCCGCGACCCACACGCCGACGATCGCCGCGTTCAGCCACACGAACGGGTAGACGACCGCGAGGGGGTTCGTGTACGACGCCGACGAGTCCGCGAAATGCAGCCCGAGGACGACCACCTCCGCGGTCAGGACTGCCAGACCGACCGACAGCCCACGCACCCCCGGGAGTCGACGGACGACCCGCTCCGCG
>Ga0207756_100533_pt1 | contig 11909 bp, 10 predicted proteins | sample A23M1SouthBayCA_FD_187748 | JGI IMG/M metagenome (GOLD analysis project Ga0207756, IMG submission 187748) | Aerobic enrichment media microbial communities from Eden Landing Ponds, California, USA - A23 M1 (3) (SPAdes) | ecosystem: Environmental > Aquatic > Marine > Unclassified | place...
CCGCCACGAGGAGTTTCGTCCCCACCCCGTCGGTGGCCAGCGCGAGGTACTGGTCGCCGATGTCGACGAGGCCGGCGTAGTCTCCCTCGAACTCGCCGGCCGCCCCGACAAGGGCCGCCGTCGCTGCCTCGCTCTCGTCGATGTCGACCCCCGCCTCGGCGTAGGTAAGTCCCTCCGCGTCGGTCTCGTCTCCGGCCTCGTCGCTCATGTCCGTAGTCGCGTGCGGTACGGTCTAAAGCCCATCGGGTGCCAGTCGATAGCCCCAGGGCCAGTTTCGGTTAGCGCGTCGGCGCGCCGAGGGCGAGCGGGGCCGCGCCGGCGCCCGGTCCCTGGTCGAGGATCTGCTCGGTCGACCCCGACATCTCCACGGTCACGGCCGCACCGTCTCGCGAACTGGAGACGCTGTCGATCGCCGGTTGCTGTTCCATTCGGCTACTCACGCCGTCGACCAGATCGGCGACGCCAGACTCCTCGGCACTGCTGTCGCTGTCGTAGATCAGGACGAACTCGTAGGTCGTCGTCTCCGGGTCGATGTCGGCGCCCAGCCCGCCGGCGCGGATCCCGTTGAGCATGGCACCGCCGCCCATCCCGGGACCGCCACCGTACAGGCTCTGGGCCATCTCGACCAGGTCGGGATCGACCTCGGCGCCGACCGCCATGAGCCGGTCGTTGATGCGACTCTGGAGGTCCTGGGCTGGCCCGCTGGACCCGCTCAGCCGCGGCACGTCGCCCGAAGAGGCGTCGATCATTGCCTTGGCAGCCTCCTCCCCGTCGACCGCGAGGTCGCTGTTCTGGGCAACGCCGACACCCATCACCATGGCGCCCTCGCTCAGCCCGATGGTCCCGGAGCCCTGCGGCGTCTGCTGCCCCACGCCGCCCACCGGGGCCTGGGAAAGTTCGGGCACCTCGTAGAGCGCGAAGTTGCCGTACTCGCCGGCGGAGGACACCTCGCCCTCGGATTCGATCTGGTCGACCATCGCCTGCCGGTCGAAGCTCCCCGTCACGCCGAGCGAACCGAAGAAGGACGTGGACTGCATCATCTGGCCGACGTCGCCACCGCCGACGCCCACCATCTGGTCGACGTCGCTGGCCTGGAACGGCGAGTCCTCGTCGTCCACCTCGAAGCTGTCCTGTGCGGACGCGGGAAGGTCCTCGCGCATCTCGTACAGGTCGCCGTAGTTCATCGACCCGAACAGCAGGTTCCCGGTGTCGGCCACTTCGGACGGATCGTACTGGAGCGACTCGGCCGAGGTCCCGCCACCGCCGAGGATGCCGCTACAGCCAGCCAGTCCTGTCGTTCCGAGGACGGCGGCGAGGCCGCCCGCTGCCACGAACTGTCGTCGTGTGGGTTGCATGCCTCCAGGTAGGCAGAGGGTTCGTCATAAATCCCCTCACTACGTCCTGAGCCACACGGATGGGTTGCCCCACTACACAGCCGACTCAGGGGAACAGCCCGAGTAACAGTGCCAGGCCCGGCCCGACGGTCACGAGGAAGGCGACGCCGAAGACGAGGGGGTTCCACGCCAGGACCTTGCGCCCGTCCAGCGGGCCGAAGGGAATCATGTTGAATCCGGCCAGGAACACGTTGACGATCATGCCGAGGCTCCCGACCTCGGCGAGGAATCCCCTTCCCACGATGGCGAGCGCGAGAAACACGACGGCGAGGCCGACGTTGACGGCGGGACCGGCCAGCGAGATGAGGCCGTTCTGGCGCGGCGTGATCCGTCCTCGGTGGTGGACGGCGCCGGGGGCCGCGAAGAGAAATCCCGCCATCGCCGCGAGGATGGCGAGCGCCAGCATGCCGTAGTCGGCCCTGAACTCGGCGACCTGGTCGTAGTAGACCGCGACGACCTTGTGGCCGAGTTCGTGGAGCAGGAAACCGACGCCAACGGTCAGCATCGCCAGCGCGAACGCCCGGAGGACCTCGCCGACGGTCACGCCGCCGCTCCGGATCACCCGCTGGACGATGGAGGGATTCAGGAAAATGGCGAAGGCGACGCCGAGCGCCAGCCAGGCGATGGCGAGGTCCAGGAGTTCCGTGCGGCTAAAGCTGAGGCTCCGGCCGCCGCGCCGACTCACGGGAGCAGCCCCCAGAGCAGGTCCGCGCCGTTGGCGGCTCCTTCGAGCATCAGGTCTGCCAGCCCGGCGAGGCCACCGACGTCCCCGGCGAACGCGGGCAGCAGGATGGCAGCAAAGCCCGCGCTCGCGATGATGCTCCCGATGTTCGTCATCGCCACGATGAGGATCAGGCGAAAGAGGGGCACCTCGCGCATCCGCTCGAACAACTCGCCGAGCGGGGCCTCTTCGTCGTCGAGGATCTCGTTGAGGCGGCTGATGTCGGCCACGTTGACGTCCATGTACCGCAGTTCGACGTAGCCGGCAAACCAGCCGGGCGCCAGCAGGGGATTGACGCTGGTTAGCCAGGCGACGGCGCCGCCGACGCCGGCGCTCGTCCAGTGGGCACCCGCCACGCGGGCCAGCGCCGCTGCGATGACGCCGTTGACGAGGAACCACGCCGCGAGGAGGCCGATCAGCCACTGCTGCTGGACGCCACCGAGTGCGAGCAGCACGAAAAAGACCAGGAAGCCGAGCGTGAACGCGTAGCCGAAGGCCTTGTAGAGGAGCGACGAGAGGCGACCACCGCTGGCGGTGCCCGTCAGCGACTCCATCGGCGGCAATGTCTTCGGGTTGGCGAGGTAGCCCTCGATGCCCTCGCGGTGGCCGGCGCCGACGACGGCGACGACGTCGTACCCCGCGGTCCGCAGAGCGACCAGGCGGTGGGCGATGAAGGCGTCGCGCTCGTCGATGAGCGCCTGCGCCCCGCCGGGCGAGAACCGGCGGAACTCCTCCATCATCGCCGAGACGACGTCGGTGTCGGTCAGCCGTTCGATGTCGACGTCCTCGTAGTCCTCGTCGGGGGCCGCCGCGGCGAGGAGGCCGGCGATGGGGATGCCGAGCACGGCGCCGACGACCAGCGCCACCAGAAGGGTGTCGACGGCGGTGACCAGCAGGCCGACGAGGCCGCCGACGAGCGGGACGCTCAGGCCGGCACCGAGGCTGGCCGGCAACAGGAACGGGCCGACGAGCGCCTGGGCGATGAAGATCACGAAGAAGGCGACGAACAGGCCGACCGAGAGGCCGACCGTCAGCGGACTGGCCATCTCGACGGCGAGACTGCCCGCCAGTTGGATCTTCTCGCGGAGGCGCATCCGCCCCCAGAGGCGCTGGATCGTCTCCTGGATGTCGCGGTCGACCAGCGCCACGTCGATGCCCAGCGCTTCGGAGGTCTCGACGGCGGCGAGCATGTCCGCCCCGGGCTTGACGTCGAACCGGTCGCCCATCCGCTGCTGGACGTACGAAAGCAGCCAGTAGGCGAGGAACTGGTAGACGGTGTTCCCCGAGAGGACGTCCCCGGGGTCGATGTCCTCGGGCGTCTCACCCTTGAGCTGGCGGTACCGGCCGTCGTCGAGTTCGACGGCGACGACGTCGGGGTGTTCCCGCTCGATCGTCTCCTCGACCTCGGCGACGCTGTCGGGCGAGACGTGGGCGGTGCCGACGACGGTCACCGAGCCCTCCCCGGACGCGTCGGTAGGGGGTGCCCCGCCGCCGACTACCGGTTCCGGTTCGTCACCAGCCGCCCCGCCCTCGGTCATTGGTCCGGGTAACAGGGCCCCGCCGTATACCTGTCACGGTCCCGGGCGACCGGGGATCGAGCTGCGGGCTTTATTGCCGCCTCGCCCGTACCGCCATACATGAGCCTGGACGTCGACGCCCCGGAACCCCCGGAACTCGAGCCCCACTTCGACCCCGACGAGTACGAGGACGCAAACGTCGCGGGCGACGACTACCGCCGAAACGAACTGGAGGCATTTTTCGCCGACGGCGCCTGGGAGCGAGCCTTCGCCGAGTGGAGCGAACACACCGACGTCACCGCCGAGGACTACGAAATTGTCCGCGATCTGGGACTTTTCCGCCAGTTCGACTTCTTCTGGGACGACTTCGCCGACCGCGTCGGCTACCACGCGCCCGGCATCCCCGAGGACTGGCGCGAACGCGATCTCCACCCCGACCTCGACTCTTGGGAGACCGTCTCGGCGATCAACGCGGGGCTGACGGAGCTCGGCCAGGTCGTCTGTGACGTCCTCGAGGCCGAGTACGTCGACTGGGAGGCCGACTACGACGACCCGGAGGACCTCCCGGACTTCGACTGACGGCGCCGCGCCCCCGAGGGCTCCGGCGATCCGGGAAGCTTCAAGGTCGTCGGCGTCCATCCGTGTGGTATGGTCCGAATCGACCCCCCGAGGGCTCGCTCGTGCGAGCGGTGCGGGCGGGCGGAAGTCTGGAGCGACGACCGAGCGACGTGGGTGGCGAAAGACCCTGACGATCCGAGCACGCTGGGCAATCCACACTGCGTCCACGACTGGGACGTGACCGGCGCCTACAACCCCGTCGTCGAGTCCTGACGCCGGCAGACTCTTTGCCGCGACGAGTCAGGGAGCCGTATGCCGACCGTCTTCGTCACTGCACCGTCTGACGTCGCCCCGAATCTCGCCCGGACCCTCGTCGAGGAGCGCCTCGCCGCCTGCTGTAACCGCGTCGGCTGCCGGTCGACCTACCGGTGGGACGGCGAGGTCGTGGACAACGAAGAGGTGATCCTGCTGTACAAGACGACCGACGCCGGCTACGAACCCCTCGCTGAGCGCGTCCGGGAACTGCACCCCTACGACGTGCCTTGCATCGAGCGGTTCGACCCGTCGGCGGTCGACGACGCCTACGCTTCGTGGATGACCGAGAGCGTCGAGTGATGGGATATCCCCTGAGTCGTGTGCGGAGGGTCAGGGGACCGGGTAGGGGATCGCGGCGGGATCGAGGACGCCGACCGTGGCAAGGCCCGCGAGCACCACGCTCGTCAGGAGGATCGAGAGGAACGAGGGATCGAGGTGGGTGTCGGCGTGGGCGTAGAGGACCCGTTCCCCGAACTCCCCGAAGAGCCCGCCGAGGACGCCGAAGACGCCGCCGGCGAGGACCCCCAGCCAGGCGGGCTGGCCGGCGAGCGCGAGCGCCGCGATACTCGCCGGGAGTGCCATGTGGTGGGTGACCGGGAACCGATCGACGCCGAGGGCGAGGAAGACGAGACTCGCGGCTGCGAGGCCGAAAGCAAGGAAGGCGCTTCCGGTCGCCAGCCCGACGTAGCCCGCGACGGCACCGACTGCCGCGCCGAGGATCGTCACGCCGACCCAGGCGTAGTGGTGGGGCTGCCAGGGTTCGACGGCGAACCGGCCGGAGGACTCCGCCGGGTCCGCGGCGCCGATGCCCCCGCGGCGCTCGCCGTGCTCGAAGGGTGACAGGTCCAGAAGATCCCCCTCGACGCGACCGAGGAGCGGATAGCCGAAGGCGACACGGTGACCGACGCCCGAAAGGACGACCGCGAAGGCGACGGGGTCGACCGGGAGCGACCAGCCAGCGGCCACGCGAGCGAGAAGCACGCCGAGGAGCCCGAAGAGTCCGCCCGCGAGCAGGACGTCCGGACTACTGCCCAGCGGCGTCCGGACGTCCTTCGCGGGGTGGTAGGGGAAGGCGTCGTCCAGCGCCCCGTGGCGACCGGCGTAAGCCGCTGCGGCGGCCCCGCCGGCGAATGCGACGTGTGGCCCCAGCGCCGGGCCGAGGCCGATCGTTTCCGTGATGCCGACCCCGCTCAGCCCGGACGGATTGGCGAGGGTCTGCGCACCGACGGCGCGGAGCAACGCGTTCGCGGCCTCGCCGACGACAATCACGAACCCCGCCAGACTCAGCGCGGGCAATCCGCCGATCGCGGCGCCGAGGACGCCCCCGGCGACGCCCGCCAGCAGCGCTTCGAGAGTGAACGCCTCGACTACCATTCCAGGCCTCCACGGATCGGTCGGCCGCTCGCGTTCGGGCCGGGGACCGGCCGTCCGGCGGTTCGTTCGGGGCACGCATCGCGCGACATGGGATGGCTGTGCAGCAGGCGGGTGAAAGAACTACCTATCCGTCCGCAGCCAGGTCGAGGTCGTCCGTGTAGCGATCGAGCGCGAGGACGGCAACGGTCCCGACGAGTACGGCGAGGGCGACGACGGCGCCGCCCCTGGGCGTCACCGACGGGCCGACGCCCCGCCAGACCTCGACGGCTGGTTTGCGCAGCGACCCCACCATCAGGCTGACGAGGAAGGCGAGTGTCGCCGCCCGGTGGTGGTCGAGCGCCCATCGGACGGCGGTTGCCACGCTCAGGAGGCCGACGATCGCCCCGGCACAGAAGGTCGCCACGACCGTCGCGCCGTCGACGAGTCCCGTCGCGGTTCCGCCTCGCACGACTGCAATGACGCCGTCGACGAACCTCGTGAGCACGCCGGTCAGGTACTCGTACTGCCCGAGGAGGATGAGGATGAACGCACCGGACACCCCGGGGAGGACCATCGCCGTGATGGCGATCGCCCCAACGACGAAGACGATCGGGAGGCCCGGGACGACGGCACTGCCCTCCGATCCACCGGCGACGAGGAACCCCAGCGTCAGGCCGACGACCCCGCCGGCGATCGTCGGCAGGCCCTCGAACGACAGTTCGCGGTAGAGGACGACCGCCGACGCGGCGATCAACCCGAAGAAGAAGGCGTACGTGGCCGCCGGCGCGCTCACGATCGCCGCGTGCATGAACCGCGAGAGGGCGACGACGGAAGTCACGACACCGAAGCCGAGCGCGATCAGGAAGGGCAGGTCGATTCGCCGGATCGTCTCCCGGAGTTGCGCTCGTCCCCGTGCGCGGTGGATGCCGCGTAACTCGCCGAGCAGTCGGGGATCGAGCGCTGCAATCGCCGTGATGAGTCGCTCGTAGATGCCGGTGATGAGTGCGATGGTCCCCCCGGAGACGCCCGGGACGGTGTCGGCCGCGCCCATCGCGATCCCCTTCAGATAGACCACGCCGTATGCACGGAGGGCGAGGCTCCCTCCTGGACTCCCCTGCGTGTCCGGACCGCCGTCTACTGTCCGGTCAGTCACGGCTCGGCGCCTGCCGCGATGGCTGCCGCGGGCGCGCTGGGTGGTGCCAGGGATCCCTGACCGCCACCACTGTCGCCCGTACCGGTGTTAGCCCCGTCGCTCGATCCCCCATCGGTACCGGCGCCAGCCCCGCCGTCGGAGACATCGACAGAGTCACCCGACGACTGATTCCCCCCCAGCGAGATGTTCTGGGTCTCCTCGGTCAGCGTCACCGTCGCAGCCGCGTCGTCCTCGCCGAGCACCTGCCCCTCCGAGACGTTGACTCGCCCGACGTGTCGCGAGACGGTCGACCCGTTCATCTCCGGCGGGGTGAACAGCGTGTATGGCCCGGTCGCCTGCACGCTCGTGTTGGTGTACCCGTCCTCGAGGCCCCACTCGTCGTCGCCCGTCGTTGCGTAGGGGACGGTCATCGAGAACGACCCGCTGTCGTCGGTGGTCGCGTACTGGGTGTACGTCGAGGCGTTGCCGACGTTGGGCTGGATGCTGACCTGCGCCGTCACGTTCGTGTTCGGCGGGCCGGTCCCCTCGATGGTGGCGCCGGGGACGCGCTCGAAGGTCTTCGTCCAGCCGGGATACGTCGTCATCGTACTCGCGAGCGTCCGCTGGTAGCCACCCTGGGCGGCCGTCACGCCGTCTGCAACGTGTACGAGTCGGAAGTGCTCGAGGGCCGGAACCTGTTCGTTCGGGTAGATGCCCACGCCGCCGAGCTGTCTGACCTCGGGCGCCTCGGCGACGTAGTCACGTGCGGCCTGCATCGAATTGAACTGTCGCACGACCCGGCCTTGGGTGCCGTTGCCGCCGGGGGCGAACGTGAACGTCGCACCGCTGGTGAGTTCCTGCTCGCTGCCCTGCCACTCGGTCACGTACGGCTGTGGGCTCATGGCGCTGCCGTGGTAGTTGTACAGCCGATTGACCATCGAGTCGTAGTAGCCCTGTTTGTGACGCAGGCCGAGGACGGCCTGGTTGAAACTGCCCGTCGACTGGAGCCGGTTCCGGTCGACCAGGAAACTGTAGAGGTCTCCGTGGCCGACGTCGTCGTCGAAGGCGATCGGTGCCGATCCCTTGTTGGTCATGTCGGCCATCTTCCAGTCGATCATGACGTAGCGGGTCTCGGCGTCGTCCTCGTCGCGCGCGGCGAGGGTATCGAGGGCGGCCGACTCGTTGCCGGCGAGTAGGAAGTTGGCCGCCTGCTCGGTTCCCTGCTGGAAGGGGTTGGCGTTCGGAATCCGCTCACCGGTCGTCGTGATCCAGTGGCCGTAGTCCCACCAGGCGAGGGTCCCGTAGGCCCCCTCCGGGTAGTCGAAGTCGTCAGTTTTCTCGTAGGTACCCAGGTACTCCATGGGCTCGCCGTCGGGGTTCGCGTATTGGCCCTGGGCTGGCGTGTTCTCGTCGAGCCAGTCGAGACTCGAGTCCCAGCCGATGACCTCTCCTGGGGCCTTCTGCGTCGACCGATCGAGTGCCGTCGGCTGGACGAAGGCGATCGGTGCCAGGATGAGGCCGATCACCGCGAGGACGGTCATCACCTGGTAGATCTCGACGCCGTCACCGTCCGTCGTCCCGGCGACGAATTTGACCACGTCTCCGGCGAGTGCGGCGTTGAGGGCCGCGACGGGAATGGTCAGGTAGTACATGAACCTGACCTGGGTGAACGTCGCCGCCAGGATGAAGGCCATCCAAACGACGACTAGCAAGTGTTCCCCCCGCGCGTCGCGAACCCTGAACTGCTTCGCGAGCAGGAGGAGCGCCCCGCCGGCCGCGCCGGCGATGGCGAGTCCGTACATGGTGACGAGCTGCCCCGGGTCAGTGAGGGGCTGGGCCTCGCCGATGGTGCCGGCTGTTGGCGAGGTCGTGAAGCCGATGACGCGCAGGACCTGGTCGACGAAGTACCCGAAGAGGTTCGGAAGCACGACCGCCGTGGCGAGAGCGAGCGCCACGACGAGCCCGACTGCGGCCAGCGGATAGCCGACCCGCGGGAAGTCGCGGCTGTCCCACTCGCGCGCCAGCCAGGCCATGAACCCACACCCGAAGGCGACCGCGAACGCCAGCCCGGGCTGGAGTATCGACCGGCTCGTCGCGCTCACGCCGAGGGTGTTCGTCGTCGAGAGCGCGACGATCCCGGCCGTGGTTAGTGCGACCGCGCCGGCGAACCCGGCGTGTTCGGGACTGCGGCCCCTGACGTACTCGATGCCGAGGTGGATCAGGAAGAAGGCGCCCAGAATCCCGAGCAGGAGGACGCCCGGGGGCCAGACGAGGAGGTACGCGCCGATGGCCGCACCAGCCAGTAGACTCCACCCGAGCGTTGCTCGAATCGACACGAAAGCCCGGTCGGTGACGAGTTCGTACACCGGTTTTTCGCGTTCGGCGACGGTCAGGGCGACCATCATTCCGAGCACTGCGAGCGCCTGGAACAGGGCCTCGGCGACGTGGTGGTCGACGGTGCCGACCCACCCCGACGTGAGAAGGCTGCCCGGAGCCAGCGCGACGATGGCCGCGGCGATGACCCCGCCGAACCGACCACCTAGTCGTTTCCCGATGAGGTACGCGGGAATGATGGTGGCGACGCCGAAGATGGCGGGAGCGAACAGGAAGACGAGTTCGACCAGTTGTTCGCTCGGGTTCCCGAGTCCGACCAGGAGTGCGGCGGTCGCGATGAGCTGGTCGAATAGCGTTCCGAACTGTGCCGACGACGTTCCTTCAGGGAAGTTCGTCCATGCTTCGAAGGGCATAGTCGCCGGCCAGTTCTCGACCACGTACTGGGTCGAGCGGAAGTGGTAGTAGGGGTCGTTCCCGGAGAAGAACACGTCCTCGCCGAAGACGAACCGCTGCCAGTTCACGACTCGGGTGTAGAGGGCGAAACCGACGAGCGCGAGGAGGACCGGGTAGTGGTACGTCTCGGTGAGGACGTCCCGGAGGGCGGCCGAGTCCGTGCGCTCTCGTAGCTGTTCCCGCCAGGTACTCATTAGGCGGTGACAGTCCCACTGCTCGCTTAAGCCTTGTTATCTTTGCGAGAAATTCGGTTGCGCAACGGCGTCGGAGTCTCTCGATTTGCCGCGTTCGAATTCGGGACTGGGCCACCGAATACCGGTGCCGAGCAACGGAAACGCCTAACCCGGTTGGTTGCCCACGTTGGCACAATGCGGGTTTCGGCCGTCCTGTGCGAGCATGATCTGAAGCGGTATTCCGACTGCTGCGAGGCCGCTGACAGCGTTCTCGACCAGACACACGATGACGTGGAACTGGTGTTGGTCAGCGATGGGGATCCCGAGGTGTGCGCGGCTTTTTGCGAAGACTACGGGGAGAGTGTCGCGACTGCACATGACGTTCGCGTCGTTTGTCTCGAGGAGAACGTCGGGTTACTGGAGGCTCGGAACGCCGGGGCCGAAGCAGCCTCTGGGGACGTGGTCGCCTTCCTCGACGACGACGCGATCGCTAGTGAGGACTGGATCGAGCGCCTCGTCGATGTTTACGAGGAGCGGGACGTGCCGGCGGCAGGTGGGAAGATGACTCCGCTGTGGGTCGCAGGTAAACCGTCGTACCTTCCCGAGGAGTTCTACTGGCTCGTGGGGGTTACCCACCGCGGGTTCGCTGACGGTCCCGGCGAGGTACGTAACACCTTTGGCTCGAACATCTCCTTTCGTCGGGAGATTTTTGTGGAACTCGGGGGTTTCGAATCGGATATCGGTGGTCGGACCGGCGGTGCGAACCTCCAGGGCGGAGAGACGGAACTGTGCGCCCGGATGGCCGCCGAGTACGGCCACGGCGTCTTCTACCAGCCCGACGCCGAGGTCGGTCACAAGGTATTCGAGTACCGTACGAAGCCGAGGTGGCTGCTGGACAGGGCCTTCTGGCAGGGGTACTCGAAACGTGGGATGGAGGTTCTCGTTCCGGAATCTACCGGCGAGGAGTCGGACTTTCTGGATCACCTGTTTTCGGAGTCACTCCCGTCCAGAGTGCGGGGTCTCGTCACCAGACCGTCCGTGACCGCGATTCTCCAGTTCGTCATGCTATTCGTGTTCACGGCCGCAGTGGGGGCCGGCTACGGATACGGCTATCTGAGGTGGCGCTGACGTGCCGATCACCGAATCACGTGGCGAGGAGTCGCCTGACGGGGCGCTGCCGGATGTGTGCGTTGTCACGCACCCACTCGCGGCCGCCGGCGAGAACGCGACGCGGAGCCTGCTCGATGTCCTCGCCAGCGTCACCGGCGTCGCGCTGCTCACGGCAGACCTCCCTGCGGACTCCACGATCCGCCGGGATCGCGAGGTCGTCGAGTTGAGCCGGAAGGGAGCCGGCGACTCGGTCCCCGTAGCGGCCGTGCGGTTCCTCGCCAACCAGCTTCGGATGTGCGCGGCTCTCCGGCGGCGCGACGAACGGGTCGTCCTCTTCTTTGGTGCGACGGCCTACCTCCTGCCGATCCTCGTCGCCCGGCTCCTTGGCCGGACCGTTCTGGTCGAGCCACGCGGCGACGTTCCGCTCACGCTCCGGCTGACCTGGGAAAAGCGACTGCCGTCCCCCGTCGCTGCGACGCTAGCCGGCCTGGTTCGGGCCTTGGAGCGCGCCGGGTTCCGCGTCGCACATGGCGTGGTCACGTACACGCCCGCGATGGCTGCGGAACTGGGACTTGACCCCGACTCTCCCCGCGTCTACCCGTCCGGGGCCCGGTACATCGACACCGAGCGGTTCGGGATCGAGACGCCCCACGAGGACCGCGAGCGGGTCGTGGGCTACCTCGGACGGCTGGCCGAGGAGAAGGGGATCCGCGAGCTTGCGGCCGTGGCGGCCGACCTGCCGGCGGACTGGACCTTCCGATTCGTCGGGGATGGCGACCTCCGTCACTGGCTTGAATCGACGCTCGCCGCCGAGATCGACGCGGGCCGGGTCGAGGTGACCGGGTGGGT
>Ga0207756_100535_pt1 | contig 11837 bp, 11 predicted proteins | sample A23M1SouthBayCA_FD_187748 | JGI IMG/M metagenome (GOLD analysis project Ga0207756, IMG submission 187748) | Aerobic enrichment media microbial communities from Eden Landing Ponds, California, USA - A23 M1 (3) (SPAdes) | ecosystem: Environmental > Aquatic > Marine > Unclassified | place...
GAGCCGGCGCATAATTCGGGATGAGGGGGCGCTGTTGGACACAGCCGTTGCCTCCTCATTCCTCTCGAAAAGATGCCTCGATAAGCCGCCGCTGTCACGTGGTTTCTCGCTTAGCTAAAGACGAATACACGTGGTGTTATCGTTGAGCAGGTATCGCCGGAGAACACATCTCGTATGTGTTCAACGTGCGGATTCACACATTCGGACAACCGCGACGGCGAGGAGTTCGAGTGTCTGAAATGCGGATATGCGAACCATGCCGACTACAACGCCGCCAAGAACATTGGATTGCGGTATCTCCGTCGTAACCAAACTGGCGACGACGGAGGCGCACCCGTAGGCGTGCGCTTGAATCGCGGGACACTGAACGCAAACGGAGAATACGAACCTCCTGCCGGGAATTCCGGCCAGAGCGGGAGTCCACGCGAAAGTCCCACCCTCAACGAAGCGAACGGTGGAACCGTGAGCGAGTAGGGTGGGGCAGTTTACTAAGGTAATTCCGTATATCTCAGGTGGAATACTACATCAAATGAGAATATGAAATAACCGCTGAAAGCCAATTACCTCACGTCAAACTCTCTCCTGGATGAGGTAATTAGAAATTCTCTTCACCTCACAGTGGAATTTGTATATATTGCTTGTATGAGGTTCTGAACATCCTATATCCTTCTCATTAGGGTAATTACCATACGTTCTCGCGTAGAGAGCCGTTTTGCTCCCAGAGAATCGGCTCATTCGGGGTCGGATAATGAACAATGAGAGAGGGAGTAAGACTTCGAGAAAGGGTGAATGAGGAGGAGGTAAGTGAGGAAACGAAAGGAAGAGTGGAGGGCGGACAATGAGAGTAGTAACATAGTGATGAGAGGATCGGGCGATTGGAACAAATTAGGGTCGGAGGGTGGGCGCAGGAACAAGAATTGGAGAGACCACAAATAGTTCTGTAGAACGAGTCAATTTCTTTCGAATGGTCTGGAGAACTCCTTTCGCTCAAAAAATCTGCCCCGGAGTTGTTACCCAGCAGAGATCTCAATGGAAGTTTGTCGCGACAAGCTTTACCCGTCCCCTAGTCGTCGAGAGTGGGTATGGTCGTCGTCGAAGAAGCCACCCGATTAAGCGAACGCCGTAACCAGACCACGTCTGAAACGTTTCCGGACGATGCACTCGCATCGATTCGATCGGCGATTGAGGATGTCCCGGAAGGTGTCTTCGAGGGCTCGAGGAAACACACTGAGGTCGGCGGGTTCGATGCTGCGATAGCCGAGGACCTCCCGCAGTACGAGTACGAAGGGGACGCCACTGGCGGCTACAACCCGGCCTGTAAACTCTGGTCGCATCTGGGGTTCAACTATAGCGTCGACCTCTACGACGCTGACGCCCGCATTGCTATCGAGATTGAGAAGAGTGAGCGGAAGAACGTCAGCGACGACCTGATCAAGTTCCAGAAAGGCTACCGTACGAAGAAGGATGGCCGGCAGAAGATCGAGTTCGGCTGCTTAGTGGTGCCAGTGAATTACCGTGGATCGGACAACCTCTACCAGCACAGCCTGACCAAACTCGACTTCATGAAGGGTGTCTTGTTCATCGACGACGTCGCTGTCATCGGCTATCGCGACCCGCGACCGGACTGATACTCTCCGCCCTGACTGTTTATCGGCGCCACGAGACGTGTAGCGCGCGACGATTAGTGCTGCGTGGCCCATTTATGGCTGGTCCCGTACCTCACGCCCACGCAGCTGGTGATCTTCCACCGTGGCTGGACGGGAGTTCGCGATGTCGTCACGGAAACCGAGCAAACGGACCAGATCGTACGTGGACGTGTTTGTGTTCCACCTAGCAGGTGGAGGAATCCCTCGTGAACGTTGTTGAAGCCACAACTGATACTCTAGACGAGACGATCATCGACGAGTACAGTATGGATCCTGCAGTGATCCACCGACACGCCCAGCGGTCGGGCGAAGTCTTCGCAGATGGGATTGCAGGACAGTTGTGATCAACTCTCAATTGCCACATCAAATCCAAAGCCTGGCGCTGGTTACGAATCGATCGAAGCATAGCTCCGCGACGGCTTTGATCCCGACTAGAACAAACCGGTGGCGAACTGTCGGACGTCTCTCAGCGATTTTCTCGCCCCGTCAGTCAACCAAGACGTGTCTGCGAAGAATTGTAAAAAGAAATCCTGAAACATATTTATATGAATAGGGTTTATTGTTTACAGAGATGCTGACCAAGGCCGGTCTCGCGGTGCTTGACTCACTCAGTGCTGGCGGTGAGGCGACTCCAGACGAGCTAGCCGAAGAAACCGAATATTCCCAGCATCACATTTACGACGTACTGGATTCGTTACTCGCGGACGGGTTGCTCACTGAAGTCCGTGGCTCGAAAAACAGGCGTCACGTCCGAGTGACTGACCATCCAGTAGTCGAATCGTATCGAGGCCTGCGCTCGAAGCTCGGTCACGTCGATTGGGCTGACCTCCTTTCGCCGGCTACGCTTCGAGTATGCTGGTATCTCGATGAACCACGACGAGTCACCGAGATTGCAGATCGACTTAATATCACACGACAGGGTGTCCACAACGCGTTGTCGCCGCTCAAGCACCGTGCGATGCTCTCACCCTCTGGGCCGGAATACGCGTTGTCTGATGATCTTTCACCGCTACTGACGTTCGCACGGGAAGTCGTAATTCACGACCACCGCTCACGGGTTCGAGAGATCGCTCCGAGTGCGAATATTGAGTGGTGTGATCCAAAGCGAGCACTCGTTCGCGTTCAGAGGTCGGATGATGCGTCCGCACTCGAGTCGGCTGCTGATTGGCAGATGACCGGCCTTGCACGATTCAAGGAGTACGGTCTACAGTTCTTCCTCGCTGGTGAGCCCGCGTTCTGGTACGCGCCTGATGAGGACCTCACGCCCTCGGAGGTAGTGTGTCACACTCTCGTCCTCGATAGCGGATCTCGCCGCATCAGCTACGCTATGTTGTTGATCGAAAAGCTGAATCTCGACCAAGATACCCTTACAGAAACGGCTACGTGGTATGATTTGGAGATAGTAGTGGGTGCAATGCATCGGCAACTTCGAGGCGAATACGAGGGCTCAGAAAGCCTCTCGATTCCTCTCCCGAGTAAATCAGAATTTATGGCTCTCAAAGAGCAATACGGAGTCTCATGACTGTGTTCAAAGGTGGAGAGGCGAATGCCTCGGAGCTCGACCTCCCGGGGTTAAGCTGATAGGCAGTGAAACACGGCTGTCTTCATTTCTATATCCGAGATAGGTGCTCTCTAAAGGTTACTTTGAACGGGATTTGAATTCTCCCGATAGATTTGAGTACGTTCGATCAAATCTCCATATGTGTCTCCCTCAGGCGATTCTGATGAGGACTCTAACATCGATTCCGAAGACCGATTTTCATCTCTTGTTGACCTAACAGCTCTGTCTGACTATCGGCAGAAGTTCGTCAAGAATGCTCGTGATTCTTTTTATCAGCTGAAACCTAGTGATCCACGAGACCTCGATCGGCAAACAATTCGGCAGCATGGCATCTATCTGTTCGTTGCTGTCCTCTTGGTCGCTTCACCGTATGCAGTCATTTCTGGAGCTGTGGTACCGACAGATACGGCAGCCAGCAGCCACTCACTGTCCCAGCCAGACTGCACGACGTACTCACCTACTGATGACCACAATTCTTCAATTCGAGCGACAGTGACGAAGGTCGATGGTGAGGACCAGATCCGAATCCGGTACAATCAGTCTTCACTTGCTGAATTTGAGTCGCTGTCGAGATTTTCGATCAGATTCGACTCATCGCTGATCAATATCACGAATACATCAGGGTTGAATCGCCGATTTGATGGCAGATATGTCTGGACAGGAGATGATGCACCGTCGTTTACCTACAGTTTCACTCGAAATGTCTCTACAGGAATGATTGACGGAGTCGGACTCTTCGAAGCAGGTTCGAATTGGGCTTTGGCTCCTTTACCCACTACATATCCACTTCAGACGGATTACAGTGTCCAGCCCGATGGATACATCCATCCCAGCTCTGAAGATCGCAATATTGTATATGTCGGCGAGATACGGAGGACGGTTGTTCGGCAAGCAGGTTGTCAACAAATCGTTCTTCATTTGCCTACTGCGTCACCGGCTACTGATCTTGATGGAGTGAGTTCCCATGTTGAGGTTGTGAGCCGTTCCTACCCGCTGGGCTCTAGGTATGAAACTGTGACCGGTCTCGTTGTTCCGTGGAATATGTCCCAGTTAGGCGGCTATGCGACTGGTAATACGTTCTTCGTCGATCGATATTCTAGCGTCTCAACACAGACGATGGCTGCCCATGAATATCTTCACACCCGTCAAAATAGCTATTACGGCCCACGGATGGAGTGGCTTCGAGAAGCTGTTCCGTCTTACTACGAGGTTCGGCTACCATACGAAAACGGAGAAATCTCAACAGGTGCCTATCGCGGGATCCTTGCAATACGTTCAGAAGAGGCAGTCTGGAATGAGCCATATGCTACTGTCAAGAGCTCTAATCATTATAATAGGGGTGCTGTGACGCTTGCCGCGCTTGATTCGAAAATACGCGATACGACAGGTGGGAATCGGTCATTGCTTCATGTCCTTCGAGCACTCCATAGGAACTATAATTCTATCACATATGATCGATTCCGAGAGACAACGACGTCGATGACTAATGAATCGGTCGGTTACTGGATAGACCAACATATCCGGCGTGGACATCCTGTCGAAGTGCCTGCATTGGCGAACTCGTCACTTCCAGATCTAGTTTGGATCTCGCTCTATTTGTATGAGCGATACGTATTGGGAAGTCTACTTGGTGTGTCCGTTGCCATTGCTTGCTCGTATTTTGTTGTCATTTCGATCCACAAGCTCGGTAGTCGACTAAGACACCAAATTATGAGTCTGCGATCACGACTTCTTTCTTGAGATCTGGCTACTAATAGTGCGAAGATAGGGATCGTACTCAATTCAGGATACAATTGTGTAGTCATTACCTCGACAGGTTGTGTTGCGTGATGGTTCGGGTTCTGGAGTGGCTCTTCCTCTTGAGTGGATTCAGTGTTCGTGACCGCCCTCGGCGGGCTCGCGGTCGCTGTGCGGGATATCCTCGTTGTACTCGGATATTGGCCCGACACAGTCGACCAGGTACACGCGAGCCCGCCTCGCCCGCTCGTCCACCAGGGCTGCGGCCGCTTCCATGACGGGACGCTGCGTCGCGACGATCGTCGCGCCGGGCGGTCCATCTCCCGGTGGTCGATCCGTGCTGACGTTCGTCGGTGTTCACCGGTCTCACGGACTCTGTTGACCGGTGAATCGAGCATTTTTTCTGTCGCGCTTCGAGAGCCGCGCGCAGGCGGAGTGACCCCAAACACTTTTTACTGATTCGCTGTAAAATGTAATCAAGAACGACCCATGTCACGTACTTCAAACCGCGCGGACGGCGATATCGTCCAAGACTTCCTCTCGGTCGCCGATCTCCTCGAAGAGCCACAGCTAGCCCAGCTGTACGCGTACCTCGCTCGGGAAGGTGAAGCGACCGTCCAGGACGTGATGGACGACCTCGAGCTCGCCCAGGGGACCGCCTACAGCTACGTCAACCGGCTCGTCGACGCCGGCGTCGTCGATGTCGCCGACGACCAGCAGCCCCGGCAGTACGCCGCCCGGGAGATCGACCTGACCGTGACGACGGCCGCCGGCGACCGCGAGTACACGATCACGCCGGCGCTCATCGACGCTGTCGGCCGCCGAGAGACGAATGCCGACATCGACACCTACATCGATCGCCACGGCGTCGCCGGCCTCGCGACGGCGCTCACCTACGCCATCGCCCGCGAGCGCGGCGAGGTGACCCATCGGCTGATGGCCGAGGATCTCGACATCTCGCCGCTAGCCGCGGAGATGATTCTGCAGGCACTCCGGCCCGTCGTCCACGAGCACTACGACATCGTGGAATCTGGGGTGGGACTCGATGAGTTAGACATCGACGACGGCGACACAGCTGAGGATGCGTGAGCCGGCTCCACATCGCCGACACCGGCCTGTTCGTCGCGATGGGGCAGCCATCGAATAGCCGCTATCAAGCTGTTCGGCGGTTCGCTCGCCGGAACGACGTCACCTTCGTCCTGCCTGAACGGGTGTACGAGGAGCTGACCGTCGACGAGTCCGACGTCGAGGAAGTGCCGATTGACACCGGAATCGACAAGGGCTGGGCGACGGTTGCGGCGCCGCTCGAGTTCTCCGAGCCGGTCGTCTCGCGGGTGATGGATGGCGTCCAGCGGTACATCGCGAACGCCGATAACCGCCCTGCCGACGAAGTCGAGCGTGCCGACGCCGCCCTCGCCGCCCTGGCTGCCCAGCAACTCAGCGCGGGGACGGCGACCGAGGTGTACATCTACACGACCGATATCGCAGCCGGCGAGGGGGCTGAATCCGTGCTCGCCAGCGAAGGGTACGGTGACTCGGTGACGTTCGTGAACGGCTTCCGGTTCATCGAAGACCTGATCGCCGCCGACAGCTGACTGATTGTTAGTCTAATTCGGGTGAAGAGAAGACTCGAAAGTCCTCGGCCGGTCGACGTCCTGCGACCACCGCTGCGCGCCTCGTGCCTGCGGTGCTTGCGGGGTCGGGGGACGACTGAGGCGGCCTCGCCCTTTCTGAGTCCGCCAGGACCGCGAACCTCCCGCGTCAGTTCCGCGACGGGACGCTACGTCGCGACAATTGTCGCGCCGAGCGGTCCATCTCCCTGCGGTCGATCCGTACTGAGGCTCGTTAATGCCTGAGACAGATAATCGATGATGGCCGGTGGATAGAGGCTTGTTTCTGTCGCGCATCGCGAGCGGTGCTGTTTGGCTTCTATCCTCGTGACAGTGCCGGGAGCAATCAGACTTAGCTATGTTCGAACCATCGACTGTGACAATCGAGTTCACTGATTCGAAAGCACGGCGACGTCGGTATAGATTCGAACTGCATACGGCAGGCAGCTGGCGTCGAATAGAAGAAGTCCGTCGTAGTGGGGAGTGGCACCCTGCCGGTCAAGAGATCGTTACCGACGTCATCATCGAACAAGCGTAGTCATCCTCACTATGGAAGATTATCTCCCTGATTGAGCCGACTGGGATCGCTCTCTTTCACTGCAGCAAACCAAGTCGAACCAACAGCGATTGTCACTAACTCAGGCGGATTCCCGTCAGCGATACAGGACAGTCTGTGCTCATCCAGGGAATCAGGCGGGTGGAAATGTCGAACAGGCTTGTCAGTATCCGCGTTATCCGCTTCGCGTCCGAAGCGAAACTTGAGGTCACGCTCTCTATAGTGGTATTTGTAATCGCCGTTCGTCCACCACTGCATGTCGAAATAGCCACCGTCCTGGTGAATCCCTGGAGCCACTGTGAGGCGTGCTTCACGTGGGGTCAGCGGCGATGGCTCGTAAGGCCCGTCACGAGTGTTCCGATATTGAACCTCATGGACGACGTTTCCGAGGCGTGATTGGAAGGCGCTGACAGCTGCGATGATCGCTTCAGAGTCTACTGGCTCACCACTTCCCATCACCATATTTTGGGTACCATCAGTACGGGGTCGCCTGCGTTTCGTCGTTTCCGGGGGACATCTGGAACCCACCAGTGGTCGTCTGTTTGGCTTCCCGGAACCGATACGCTGCCCGGAGGAACGAGAGGTTCCTTTTGGCGGTTCGCCACGCGGAGACGTCTGCGAGTTCGTCGTCAGAGAGGACACCATCCGAGACGACGAGTTCTTCTGGTGAGTCGGTCCCGTATTTTTCTTGGTAGTCGTTCAGCTCCGCCTGCAAGTCCTGAATGTGATTCACCAACTGATCGGATTGGGACAGTCGCTGGACACGCTGCATCAGATGCCAGTCCGGATCGCGTTGATAGACGTTTCCGTTGGTGGCCTCTTCTACCCGGACTATGCCTTCCTCAGCCAGATCGTTCAACGTGTTTCGGGCCGTCGTCTCTGCAACCGATGCGACGTCAGCGATACCACTCGCAGTGGTCGGTGTCGCCGTTCGCTTGATGACGGCACGGACCCGTTCGCGGGCAGTCGTCGACGCTTCCCATTCAGCACTGGCGAAAGCATTGATGTCATCGAACTGTTCAGGGTCTTCTTCGAAGAGATTCAGTTCGTCGACGGCTACAGGTTCGTCGGGGAGTTCCTCAGCGTCTGGAAAGTCATCTGGCCCGTCGGCTTCTGGCGGTGGATCCGTGTCTGTCTGCTCTTCGTCAGCCATCGTACCACCACCTACCAACCGGACACACATATTTGTTCTGGAGGCGCATATCTGATCTGGATACCGAAGTATCGAGGCGAAGCGGATGTCAATTTGTATTCGGAAAGTCAGCTGTTTCTCTATTCCCAGCTCGGATAGTAACTCAACACAGCCGACCACGCAGGTGCGAACCTGGCTTGCCCGTTTGTCCCCCAGGATTACCATCCTACATCAGTCTCATAACGGGGCGCTGCGTCGCTCTTGAGATATATGGATTATACTTTTGGTACGAAATGACTACGGACAGGTATGATTGATTGGTTGTTATTACATTCTATTTTTCGTGTTACGTAGGCGTGTTGAGTCAAGTGTGATTGAGTGATTCTCATTCATTGAGTTCATCGTAGTTTACCGGGACTACCTCTTGGGTAGTCTGATTCTAAACTAGTTGGGACCGATCGTATAGGACGGATATTCCCAGTGATTGGGCGTGGTTTTCGTCAGCGTATTTAATAACTAGTTTTGATCGATTATCGTGGCACGAAACCTGTACCCAGGTTTTATCTCATATTTGAGCAATGAGGAAAAAGAATATATGCACTGAAATAAAATATTGATTTAGCCATGGAGAAGGCTAATGTCTCGCGACGAAGATTTTTTAGTACAGCTACGGTATTAGTCGGTGCAGTATGTGCAGGATGTATTGGAGTCCAGTCGCAGAGTAATAATGGGGGTCGAAATACTGAGATGCCAGAAATAATAGATAGTGTGGAATTCGATTCGGGTGAAAATATTGATGTCTCCAGAGAATCATCTAATCCTCCAGAAACACCACCTGAAATTGAATATAACTCTCGCAACAATACTTTATCAATTATTGGGGAAATCTTTTATAGCTCGAAAACCTGTGATGAATTATATTTAAATGATACCACCTATAATGGAGGGGAAGATAGATTGGTAATCAAGATAGCCTATAGAGAAAAGCCTGACTTGACAGATACATACTGCTCTGACGCTGCTGACAAAGTACCATATAACTTAGAAGTTATATTAGCCACAGACAGTATTGAAGAAGTGAAAGTAATTGAAACACATTATTTCCCGAATCGGGATCAGCCAGATATCGTTACTATTGAAGAAATATAATAGGTCTACTATCTGTGTACGGGTCTATCTCACCGGGTGGTAAAAGTAGGTGCCAACCTTACCGTGAAAGAACCGGTCGAGATAGAATAAGTTGGTGACTTTACGACCTTAACCGTATAGTTGAGAAGGCGTGCCAGCAAGAAGTATTTTCATTTGTGAAAGTGTCGATGACTAGACGTGTCCTCATGACGTTTTTGCATCATACTGACTTCTTGTACCGGAAAATCGAACCTTTCATCGAGCATTCGCTTGAACCAATTAGACGATGGTGCTTCGAGCTTTAGCCGTGATGAGTGACTATAGGAACAAGCCCGCAGAAAAAGCTCGGATTCTTCGAGGGCGCCATACTGGCCATGCCCTAGAAACGCGGATGTGGCTGTTCTGTGGTCTGGATCACACTGCCTCGTCAAGAATTTTTGCGGGGACGACGAACAGGTGCGTGTAACGATTTTGACTATGTCACGAGTATCTCCAGAGCAACAGCCCCAGCATCAAGTAGTTCACTAAGATACCCACTCGGTTTCGACAGTGAGGTTGGTAATGCTCGTCGACTAACTGAGTGACTCTGTTGTATGATGTTACAATTGGTTAAAGCAGGTATTTTGAATCGGCAATGATGACGCCGCGCAACGGAACCAGCGAATTAGATCTCCAAATAATCTACCATGGACACTGAGAACTACTAATACGGGCGACTCATTTGGAATGAGGTGACAGCACGAGCAGGCGTTCTGCTGCAGAAAACCAAGACGGGTAGCGAGAAGACCAGAGGGTGAGAGAATTGGACCACAATAAAAATAGGCATCACAAAGAGATAATCATACCCCGATAGAGCTTAATCAAGAGTAGCAAATTATAAATAGCATCCGTGAAATTTGTTCAGTTATGGTAAATAAACTACAGATTGGAGATACCGTGACGTTAGAACAAAAATCACGACGATCATTTATAAAATCCCTAACCGCTAGCGCTACAGGAGTATACGGACTAAAACAAGTTCTAACAAAGACATATGGAAAAGAGCCTGAAGGAAGACCCCTAGTCATTCGTCTTTAGCTAAGACTCACACCTCGGTTGCGTAGCGGTAGCGAGCGTCTCTTGTAACACTGACCGTTGCTGGTGGATCTTCTGTGCGTCGTCGATCAGTCGGTCGAGCAGCGGTGGCGGCGAGTAACCGAGGTATTCGCCAAGTTCGTGGAGGATGAGCTGGGCGTGCGACCGGAAGGTCGCCGCCCAGCGTTCCGGCGGAAACACGATCTCATCGTCCGCCTGTTCGGTGACCAGATCAAGCAATTCACGACTCACGAGCAGTGACAGCAACGCCGCGTACAGCAGAATTTCGACAACATGCTTCTTCGTCGTGTCGAACTCGTCCAGTTCGTACTGCGTTTTCAGCTCCCGAAACAGCAACTCCACTTCCCACCGACAGCGATAGATCGTCTCTAGATCCGACGGCAGAAACTCCTCTCTCGGCATATTCGTGATATACAGGTGGTAGTCGTCGGCGTCCTCCTTGCGGACGCCGACGACGCGGAACCGCTTCGTATCGCGTGATTGCGTTCCTCCGTACGGTCTTCGGTCGAACTCGGCTTCGACTTCCACGTCGATGTACTCACGGTGCAGATCATCCACAACATCGTGGATCTGCTCCCCTTTCAAGGGAATGGCGCGCCCGCGCCATTCCCGTAATTCCTCCGTTACGACCGGGTTTGCGTTCTCTTTCAGCCGACTCACGAAGTAGCCGTCGTTCTCATCAATCAACGCGAAGCGGCGGTACTTGAAGTAGGCTCGGTCGAACAGAACAAGCCGATCTTCCAGCCACGATCCTGTGTTAAACAACGTGCTGTCGTGCGTTTTCTCGTCAGTCATGTCGAGCCGTTCGATCGTCTGCTCGGTGGCATTATGGAGCAGGTGGAGCTTCGCTCCAGCCTGCTCCTCGTGGCGGGCTTGGAACTCCTCGGAGAGAAACTCGTGCAACCGCAGGACGGTTCCATCAGCGATCATCACGTCCCTGAATCGGTCGATATCGGCGTCAACAGTGTCAGGGACAGCGACCTCGTCGAGGCCGTGCTCGACGAGGTCGCGGAAGTACTCTGCGAGAGACGGCGTCAACCGATGATAGAAGCCGCCAGGAGAGATCGTCTCGTCGGCTGTCGAGTTGTAGCTACGTCTGAAGCCAGCGAGTGTTCGGCTTTCGCCTGCGGCGAAGCCGAACACGAATGCCCAGACGAAGGCGGGAATCTGGAGCTTGCGGTCGCGTTCGACCACGCCGAGTTCCTCGGCGTGCTCTTCGAGGAACTCGGAGGGAAACAATGTAGTGAGCCGGCGCATAATTCGGGATGAGGGGGCGCTGTTGGACACAGCCGTTGCCTCCTCATTCCTCTCGAAAAGATGCCTCGATAAGCCGCCGCTGTCACGTGGTTTCTCGCTTAGCTAAAGACGAATA